>Ga0190351_1000035_pt1 | contig 13978 bp, 13 predicted proteins | sample 487213910_MG_FD_163431 | JGI IMG/M metagenome (GOLD analysis project Ga0190351, IMG submission 163431) | Hydrothermal vent microbial mat bacterial communities from Southern Trench, Guaymas Basin, Mexico - 4872-13-9-10_MG | ecosystem: Environmental > Aquatic > Marine > Hydrothermal vents >... | reverse complement strand
AGTGAAGTATTCGGCGCTCAGTATGAACTGCACTTCAACAATTCACTGCTAAATGCAACTGCACAGGATAAGGGTCCGTTCTTCGGCAGTGGTAGTGATTCAACTGTGCTCAAGAACGAAATCAATAATACTATGGGCTGGTTAAAATACGGTGAGGTAAGAACAGCAACTCCGGGAATAACTGAGCCAGGCGTTCTCGCAACTATCACATTCCAGGCAATTGACGATATTGATGGACTCAGCGAGCTCAAATTCACCGTAGTGAAACTAAGCGACCCGAATGTCAATCCTATTCCTGTAAATATCAGCAATGGAAGCGTGAAAGTAAGAACAGGTGTCTGCGGCGATGTGACTGGTGATGGCAACGTGAACATGGGGGATTACTCTTTACTCCTGAACAACGTAAGTTATCCTGGAGATCCTACGTACGCACTAAAAAATGAGTGGGCTGGTGATGTGACGGGTGATGGTAGCATAAACATGGGAGATTACTCTTTACTCCTGAACAACGTAAGTTATCCTGGAGATCCTATGTACAACCTGAAATGCAGGTAGTTAAGGATGACATGAATACAGCTCTGATGGGTGGTGGAAAAACGGAAAAAAGGATATTCCCGGTATGTATTGGAATAGTATCTATTATAGCACTTCCTTTGATTATTGGAGAACATACAACCGAGGATTTCCTCACTGTAAATGCCACCATAGAGACTACCACACTGGGAAACAATGCAACCTATCTTATCACTGCCATGAATACTGGTAATAAAACTGATATCTTCAATCTTACAGCAATCAACGGGGATAACGCGAGCATTGCCCTGTTGAGCACTACTACATTGATACTTAAACCCGGACAGAGCGTAAACGTATTGCTAAACGTTACTGACAATCTCATACCAGGTCCTTATTCCGTGCTCGTGAATGCTACATCGCAAACAACCAGACTGAGTGACGAGGTGGAGACGATAACTGCAGTGGTTGAGGAATGAGAGGAAGAAGAATGAAAGGTAAAAGACCACGAGATTTCACGAGAAAAAGTTCTTTTGTAATCAGTGCAATCTTGTGGTTAGTAGTTCCGGTAGCAACCGCACAACTCGCCTCTTCGCCATGGCCCTTGTTCCACCATGACCTCAACCATACCGGGTTAAGTCCCTATCACGGACCAAACACGACAACATTAAAGTGGATATTTCCTGCTGAAGATGGTACAATATTCATAGACACTACTGGTTGGGATTGGTACACTCACTCGAGATTGTATGCAATAGCCTCCGACGGCACCCTCTATATCGGAACCTGTAGCACCTGTGGCGGCAAGTTATATGCTTTTGATGTTAATATGCCACCAGTGCTCAATCCCATTGGTACCAGAATCGTTGACGAAGGCTTTGCCCTTAATATAACGATTACTGCATCCGACCTCGATGGAGATGTGCTAACATTCAGCAATAACGCTTCGTTTGGAGTTTATACACCCATCAACAGCACTGCTACTCTTTGGAGCTGGACACCTTCCTATGACGATGCTGGCACTTATTACATTGATTTTGGCGTTAGCGATATCAAAGGTGGAACTGATAATGAGACCGTGCGGATTACAGTGAATAATAATACTAACACTGCTCCGGTGCTCGAAGAAATAGGAGACAGGTCGGTTAGTGAGAATTCCATGCTCGCATTTGCCATCTCTGCTACCGACCCTGATGGCGATGCATTGACATACTCCGCATCCTCCAACCTGCCCCCTGGGGCAACTTTTGACCCGAGCACGAGAAAATTCGCATGGACGCCCGCTTTCGAACAGGCGAGCATCTATCCTGACATGCATTTCGCGGTCACCGATGGTGAATTAACCGATTTCGAGAATATCCCAATAACAATAACCGTAAGGGGCATATCAGTTCAAATAGCTGTGGAACCAGAGAACATTACCGTTCAACCGCAAGACCAGTTTGATGTGAACATTACGGTTGACCCTTGTGGGAATTCGGTCTACGGTATTCAAATCTGTTTACGCTACAATATAAGTGTGTTACGACCCGAAACGCAAACCAAAGGACCTTTACTCGGAAACATTGGCGAGACAATCGTCATTACCAATAGCATAGACCACACAAATGGCATCATTTCATACGCAGAGACAAGGAAAGGTGATATTGGCGGTGTAACTCTACCCGGCACACTCGTAACCATTCATTTCACCGCACTACAGCAGGGAGCGAACACGAATTTGAACCTCAGCAATGTAATTGCCGTAGATAATAATGCAACACGGATAGAGCCCGTGAACATCATTAATGGTACCGTTCAGATATGCGAGAACATGCATAGAAGCAGGAACTTGGGTTCTGACGGTTACGAGCCTTTTAATGACATACTCACAGTTGAAGACAACGGAGAGTCCGTCCTTGATAACAGCACTTCGTTCCCGGTGAACGTGTTCATTGCTGGTGACGCAAACGGGGATGGCGTCGTGGACATCTTCGATGCGGTCATCGGTGGCGCTAAATGGGAGCATGTTGCATGGTAAAAGTAAAAATATAGAAGCGATAAGGAGAGTGAAAAGAAGAAATGCAAATAAGGCGTTTGATAGTAATGTTAGCTCTCGCTCTTGCTATACTGTGTGTTTTTGCACAGCCTGCACTGGCAGCACCAGTGGTAAGTATAGAGCCATCATATCAGAAGATACTGCAGGGGCAGAACTTCTCAGTGAACATAACCGTTGACCCTGGAGGTGTGGAAGTGATGGGTGCTCAATACACGCTGTATTTCAACAATACACTGTTGAATGCAACGAAACAGGAGAAAGGTCCTTTTCTCAGTCAGGATGGCGCTTCTACAAACATATTTGCAAATAAGATAAACAATACCCTCGGCGTGATAAAATATGGAGAAGCAAGAATCGACGTTGATTATGGCGTTACATCACCAGGTGTACTGGCAACCATTACTTTCCGGGCGCTGGAAACAGGAATATGCGGTCTGAATCTCACCAATGTGAAATTGAGCGACCCGAGTGCACAGCCAATTCCGGGAGTTTCAGTTAATAACGGAAGCGTAGAAATTAACGAATCAGTATTCATAATATCTGGCTTTGTTACATATAACGATGGCTCGCCGGTGAACAATCCCAATGTGACGATAACGAACCTGAACACCAGTGAGGTCTTTACAGCAGAAACTAATCAGAGCTCCAATTACTACCAAGTCTCTACAAATTTACTTCACATAAGCGGAGGTGATAGTTTATACTTCACTGTCAGCGATGACATCGGTAATTCCTCGGAGTTCGACCATATCGTGACGGAGGGGGAGATAAACGCCAGCGGATTCTATCAGAACATTACCATTTACGTGCCTGACACTACACCACCTGTAATAACCAATATCAGTGTGATACCGACTGCGAAAGATTCGGCAACCGTAACCTGGGATACTGGCGAGTTGAGCAACAGTATGGTCAAATATGGCACTCAACCAGGAAACTACACTGAAACGGCATATAACATATCCTACGTCCTGCATCACTGCATTGTTCTTTCAGGGCTGTCTCCGAACACTACTTATTATTTTGTGGCGAACAGCACAGACCCGAGTAACAATTCAGCTCAAAGTTCGGAATACTCTTTTAAGACCTTTGCAGAGATAATTATCAGCATCAGCGATGCAAGTGCGCTATCAGGTGAGTATATTACTACTTCCATCAACATCAGTAACGTAACCCGCATCGGCACCGCAGACATCTTCCTTTCCTCCAATCAATCGGTAGTTCACGTCATCGCTGTTAACGACAGTGATTTCGATTTCATTGATGCTGTGATTGACAATTCCACAGGTATAACACGAATAGGCGCATTCCAGACCGCATCAGCGGGTCTCAACGGTGAGGTACTACTCGCGAACGTAACATTAAAGGCAGTGGGTAATGGCGGTGAATCATCGGCACTGAATATCACCATTATTGAATTAAAAGAAGCAGGTCCTGAGGAGATTTCTATTCCCGCAACCACGCATAATGGAACCTTTATCATTGGAGAGATTACACCGCCGGTAGTAACGAACCCTGATGCGAGTCCGGCATCCATACCCGAAGATACCGATTCCGAGCCGAGATGGGGTGAAACATCGCAACTGAACATCACCGTGACCGACGATTGCGGAGTTGTAAGCGTGACAATAACCCTCACCCCGATAGGAGGTCCCCCAGACCAGCCAATGACCCGCATACCTGGTACCAATATATGGACTGTAACAGTTAATGCTTCGGCTGGAACCGCGATATATAATGGCAGTTACCTTCCTCGCAATCTCAAAGTATCCGCAACCGACATATTTGGCAATATAAACGAATCGGTGAGCGTACCATTGATAGTCATACAGAACGGTGATGTGAGTGCGAACGGGAATGTAACGCTATACGATGCTATGTATCTTGCGAAGCATGTGCTTGGTAAACCTGGCTTTGAAACGATGAATGAGCGAGTGGGAGAAGTCAGTGGTAACAACAAAATAAGCCTTTACGATGCTATGTATCTTTCAAAGCACGTGCTTGGTGAATCAGGCTTTGAAATACTGCATTAGGGGGTGAGAAAAGGGATGAAGGCATACATAAGTGAAAAGAAAAAGATGAAAATGATAGTGTGTATGCTATTCTTTTCATTAGCTTCGATGACCACTGTTCCAGCATCAGCAACCACCATTTCAATTGACAACGTGTTCATGAAGCCAGGAGAAGATGCTGTTACACCCATCATGATTAACAACGTATCAAATCTAGGTGTTGCAGATATCAATCTCACGTTTGACCCTTCGGTGGTTCATGTGCTATCGGCAACGAGTAGCGATTTTGACTTCTTCCACGCTGTCATTGACAACTCCACTGGTGTTGTGAGAATGGGCGGGATAGATTATGGCGATGGATTGAACGGTGACATCAAGCTTGCGGAAATCACGTTAAAGGCAGTGGGGAACCATGGAGAAGCCACAACATTGGGCGCGAAGATAAATGAACTGAAGGAAGCGGGCGCTATTGAAACTTCCATACCTGCAACAGAGGACAATGCCACTGCATTTATCAATATCCCGCCTGTTGCTATTGCCATCCCCATGCACAGTTACAATATTGTGGGTAATATTTACGTGTGCAAAGCAGTCTTCAATGGCTCCAATTCTTATGACCCGGATGGCGATGCCATTACGAACTATAGCTGGGACTTCGGCGATGGATATTCAGATGAAGGACGCATGACAGAACATATCTATTCCACTTATAACTACAATGGGACAGGCTACGAACCTTTTAATCTCAGCTTGACAGTGACGGATAGCGGGGGTCTCACGAACACAACCATCACACAAATAAATGTGTTCATCGCCGGCGATGCGAACGGCGACGGTGTCGTAGATATATTCGATGGTGTCATGGTAGGGCTGGAGTGGGGGGAAAAATGCGCCGATAGTACTTGGACAGCAGCCCAAAGCGACAAAGCAGACCTGAACAACGACTGCGTCATTGACATCTTCGATGGTGTGATTGTAGGAGCAAACTGGGAGGAGGTTGCATGGTAAAAAGTAAAAAGCGAAAAACTTTTTAATAGAAATAAGGAATGAAGAGGTGATAAGAAATGGGAAAAAAAAGTGCAATTATGACCGGTATAATATTGTACGTGTTACTGATTAGCACGATAGCGGCAGTGCAAGCCACACCAGCAGTTGTGAGTGTATCACCACCAATGGTGAATACGACACAGGGGCAGATATTTACAATAAACATAATTGTGGACCCGAAAGGGAACGAGATATACGGTGTTCAATACGTCCTGTATTTCAACACCAGCATACTAAAGGCACTGGTACAAACCCATGGAACTTTCCTATCACATGATGGTGTATCCACAGATGTGTTTGTAAACGAAACCAATAACACACTTGGTAAAGTCGTATATGCCGAAAGCAGAACGGGAGTGAAGAGTGGAGTAACATCACCAGGCGTACTGGCTTCTGTTTCTTTTGAAGCCATCGGCGCTTCAGGACAGAGCGGTTTGAAATTGAGCGATGTGAAATTAGTCGATCCAAATGTTGAAATTGTTGAGGTTGAAATTAACGATGGAATATGCAATATAGGAAAAGTTACGAGCAAGCCTGCTGTCGTCGATCTCACAGTTGAGGAGGTATATCAAATGCTGAAGGAAGAGCCGGAAGAGATTATTCTGTTAGATGTTCGAACAGAAGAGGAATACAACGCGGAGCATATAGTCATGCCGAAGGTTGAATTAAAGAACATCCCGAAGAATGAGTTAGAGAGCAGACTTGACGAACTGGACAAAACGAAGAAAGTCATTGTTTATTGCAAGACCGGAGTGAGGAGCAAAGAAGCAAGTGGAATACTGGCGAAGCATGGCTTCGTCGTTTATAACATGCTTGGCGGAATAAAAGCGTGGAGACTTCACAGGGATTTCCCTATGTTCAGACCAACGCCAACGCCTTCACCAATGTCATCACCAAAGACAGAACTGACACCTACAATAACGCCTTCTCGCAACCATGCCGCTGCTTCTCCTTCACCAGCACCAGCATCAGCATCAACATCCACGCCAGAAGTAGTAGCAACAACGCCAACAACGACAACTTCACCAACTCGTGCGATAGGAGGCTTTGAAGTGGCATTCCCAATTGCCACACTTGCAATATCGTATCTCGTATTAAAGAGGTGGAGAAGACAAAATGAATAAAAATCTGGATATAGCAACGGCTGCAACAATTATATTCATTACATTGGTGCAAACTGGCTTTGCAGCGCATATAAGTGTCGTGCCATCGCATCAAACCGCTTTAAAAGGTAAAAACTTTTCGGTTAATATTAGCATAGACCCGGAGGGCAGTGAAGTATTCGGCGCTCAGTATGAACTGCACTTCAATAATTCACTGCTAAATGCAACTGCACAGGATAAGGGTCCGTTCTTCGGCAGTGGTAGTGATTCAACTGTGCTCAAGAACGAAATCAATAATACTATGGGCTGGCTAAAATACGGTGAGACAAGAACAGCAACCCCGGGAATAACTGAGCCAGGCGTTCTCGCAACTATCACATTCCATGCAATTGACGATATTGATGGACTCAGCGAGCTCAAATTCACCGTAGTGAAACTAAGCGACCCGAATGTCAATCCTATTCCTACAAATATCAGTAATGGAAGCGTAGAAATTACCGACTCACAGTCCGGAATTGCTATTTTTGACACCGGTGCGCCAGATAGCCCGTATCCAAGCATAATGGGCGTGCATAACGGAACAATAATACCTGACCAAGAGATAGAAGTGAACAGGATATACACTTATGCATGCCCTGGCACTGGCGGGCACACCGAATATGCGAGGATATGGGGCAACGGCGTGAATGCACACGCAAACTGGAGTGGATATACAGGCAACTGGCATAACCTTACGTTCAATACCACTTTTACGCTCGAACCCGGCAAAGAATACAACTACACCATTCGCACAGGTTCTTACCCGCAGATTATCCATCATCCTGGGGAATACAACGCAACAGGCGGTAAAATAGCATGTAACGAGTTCATAGATGCAAATGGGAAAAAATACACAGGCTGGATACCTGCAATAAAGTTATGGTGGGAAGAGGAATGAAACCGAAAAGTGCAAGGAGGGACACATCTAAGCAACCTCTTGGGAAGTGTGAAAAAAAGCTTTCTTTCAAAAAGAAAGATTTACCGAAGAAATATTACACTTTATGTACTATAAAAGAAAGAATGGAACACAAAGGAGTAATGCAGGGAATAGTGCTCGTAGCAATAATAGCGATTTCGCTACTTGCAGTCTTGCCGATGACTATTTCTCAGACCGTTTCAGCTGGCACAGTAAGCGTTGAGCCATCATATATAGAAGTCACACCTGGAGAGGAATTCACAGTGAATGTAACTGTAAATCCCGAGGGAGTAGAGATTTATGGCGCTCAGTATGAGCTGCACTTCAATAATTCATTGCTAAATGCAACTGCACAGGATAAAGGTCCGTTCTTCGGTAGTGGTAGTGATTCAACTGTGCTCAAGAACGAAATCAATAATACTATGGGCTGGTTAAAGTACGGTGAGGTTAGAACAGCAACTCCGGGAATAACTGAGCCAGGCGTTCTCGCAACTGTCACATTCCATGCAATTGACGATATTGATGGACACAGCGAGCTCAAATTCACCGTAGTGAAACTAAGCGATCCGAATGTCAATCCTATTCCTGCAAATATCAATAACGGAACCGTAGAAATTATACAGCCTTCAAGCCCGTTCCTCGTATCAGGATATGTGTTTTACGAAAACGGCAGTGAATGCAATAATCCCAGAGTTAACATAACGAACCTGAACACGAGCGAGGAATGGCAGGCTGAGACTTCTCCTACTTCTAACTACTACCAGCTCGTGCTTAGACATGGCATTGATATAGTTACAGGCGAGACACTGCAGCTCGATGTCAGAAGTCCGGATGGAAGTCAGTCAAAGATTGTTGAGTTCAAGATATCACCAGAAGAGGTCAACGAAGGCTGGAGATTTGATTATAACATTACGCTTCCGGTTCCAAAGCAGCAGACATGGTATCTTACCCCTGAGAATAAATCCGATGATGCGCCAACTGCGAACGATGGTTTGGAGCACGCGAAGGACAACCTGATGCACAAAGGTTCAGGAAACGGCACAGGCGAATATTTTAACCTGAATTATACCAAAGTGGCATGGTTCTATGCAGATACCGGAGCAGAATGCGGGCTCGGATTTGGCGATAACCCATGGAAAGCGCATATTCGGACAGAAGCGATAGAAGATGATGAAGTAGGGCACAACCTCACAGTTGAGATTTGCAGGTTGGAAAAAGGTACCGGAAATGTAATCGTTCTTGCCAGCCACACCGAGCAGTTAACCGCAGTGGGAACTAAACATCTATGGAACATAACCTGTGAAGACAACGAATCAACAACGCAGGATTTCAGTACTGGCGATTGGCTCGCTGTTAGATTATCATGGGATTGCCCAACGGATGAACTCCAGATATACTATAAAGCCGAAGCCGGCAATGACTCTTATATCGAAAGCCCTTCTACTGACCCCGGCTATCCAATTCCCGAACTGTCAACGCTCATCCTGTTCGCCTCTGGCTTGCTCGCACTGGTGGGGTATGTGCTGTTAGAGAGGGATAAGAGGAAACGTAAAAATAAAAATAGGTGATTGCTTAAAGGAATTCCAGTTCCGTGCTTATGTTCTCATTTATCCTTTACAATTATGCCTCTCAGTAAATATACGACAACAGCGATGACGCATGCCACGAAGCCTGCTTGAACCAAAGAGCGGTATTCATATTTGAATAGCGTGGAAATAGCATCCATAGCGAAGAAATAGAATTGAAAGACTGCCACGGCGAGTAAGATCATAAGGATTACGAAAACACCGAGCCTGAAATACCTGAAAATATCCTCTGATGTGGATCCCCCCTCGTTCTTCTCCTTTGGTTCTTTCTCCATCCCCATTTTCACATACCACCCTCCCTCTTCTTTGCCATTAATAGAAATACAAAAACAAAAGAAATAAAGAGTGCAATAGCGGCGGATAAAGTTCCAAATCCCGGTGCCTTTGGTGCTGGAGTGGGATAAGACACAGATTTCGGAACTGGTGCGCCAGTGGAGCTGAAATCAGTAATTTTTATTTGGGGCGAAATTTCTACCCTCTTCTCCTTCGCTCCCAATACTACCGTTCTGTTCACAAAAGGGCTTAATATGACCATCCCACTGCTTTCTTTTATTATCCTCCCTGATTGCCATATTTGGATCTCAAATATATAATCCCTGCCATTAAGCACCCTTAGTTCTGCGTAATGTAGCGATGTAGTGCCTTCTTTAAGAAATCCAAGATCTTTCCAGGTCTTGTCTGCGATTAACCTCGTTTCGTTGTCCCGCGCCTTTATCAACGCTCTCAGACCGCCGACGTCTCTACCAAGATTGTCAATGTATAGAGTGGTATTAATGATTGCGTACTCCTTCTCTTTCCCCCCTCTGCTCTCTACTTCTACTGCTTCCACAAAGAAATCAAGTTCCCGTACGGAAATCTTCGCAACGGACGGGGGTTCCAGGCATGATAACCCATAAATAGCCCTTTCGCCCCGCAGTATGCCTTTGCCGTCTTCAAAAACAACTATTTGTAGCCTGTATCCGTCTTCCTTCGGAAGCTTCAAGTACGTAATCGCAGTTTTTGTGGCTCTCTTCCCTATTTCTCCCACTTCCGTCTCGGTAGAACCGACGAGTAAATTCGTATCAGCATCATATGCCTTTACCAGAACATCCACTTCGCCGGATTTCGCATCCCCACTGTTATCCAGATACGTGGTCACGTTCAACGATACATCGGCAATGTCAAGTGCTTCCGCGGAGATGTCAATATCGGTAATTGCTATTTTAGACCGCTTGTATGGTTTTAAACCTCCGCCAATCGTTGCTACTAACGTAATAGCCACTAAGAACGCAAACACCACCGCAATTGTTACAATTGCCAGTTGTTTTTTTCCAGACTCCATAATTAAAATCCTTCAAATACCGGGAACCATGGTCCCGTCATCGTTGCAATAAACGCAGCAAATATCACCAGAATGACGACGAAATACGTAAGGACGTCGCCAATCGTGTCTTCCTTAGAGTTGCCAAAAGTTCTCGAAGGACTGAACAAGAACCTTATTATCCTCTCCCCCTCCCCTATACTCAACACCATTTTGTGCCACTGAACTGAAGTTATCAAGTACATGGATAAAGATAAACCTCCTTTATAAAGTTTCCTGTTGTATGTTGTATTGCCGAAATTTTTGATTGTTGCCAGGCGCACAACTTTTGACTGGTTACCGGTTTATACTGCGAGAATACAACAGGGGCTCATGGAGTTACCCGATTATGCCACATAGCAGATTGCACTTCACTTATCCCACATTAACGTTAATATATCATAAATCCTAATAAAAGATAGGAGGGTGAAGAAGATGGAAAAAAATGTGATTGGTGATCTCAGGCATGGAACAGAGCTCTTGAAGCGAGGATTCGCATCTTTGCAGAAAGGAGGAGTCATTATGGATGTTACGAATGTTGAGCAGGCGGAGATAGCAGAAGATGCAGGTGCCATTGCGGTTATGGCGCTGCATGCTGTGCCTGCAGACATAAGGAAGGCAGGAGGTGTAGCGAGAATGGCAGACCCCGCAGTTATCACAGAGATCATGGATGCAGTTACAATACCTGTGATGGCGAAATGTCGAATAGGGCACTTTGTGGAGGCGCAGATATTAGAAGCGTTAGGTGTGGACATGGTGGATGAATCGGAGGTTCTAACACCGGTAGACACGCACCATATAGATAAGAAGAAGTTTACCGTGCCGTTTGTCTGCGGTGCCCGCGATTTGGGTGAGGCACTACGACGCATCGAGGAAGGTGCAGCAATGATAAGGACAAAAGGAGAAGCGGGCACAGGTGATGTAAAAGAAGCGGTTCGGCACATGAAATTGATTATGGGCGAGATAAGGTCGTTGCGGGGCAAGAACGCAGAGGAATTGAAGGATGTAGCGAAAGAGCTGAAGGTATCACCTGAACTTGTGCGAGAGACAGCGGAGTTGCAGCGATTACCCGTAGTCAACTTTGCAGCAGGGGGAGTGGCAACGCCTGCAGATGCCGCACTGATGATGCAGCTCGGTGCAGATGGTGTATTTGTCGGTTCCGGGATATTCAAGTCAGAGAACCCGCGCCGAATGGCTTCAGCGATTGTAGAGGCAGTTAACTGTTATGATGACCCTAAGAGGCTGGCAGAGATCTCAAAAAGTCTGGGCATGCCGATGAAGGGTATAGAAGTGAGTACGCTCACGGAATCGACGAAGCTGCAGGTACGGGGATGGTGATTGGGACGGTGGAAATCACTTCATTTTAAAGCTTTAAATTTAAAGCTTTTTCCTATCACGAACACTTCTGCACTTCTTTTATGTGATGCTTTTGGTGTATATGCTCTTGTATCCCGAAACATATCCTTCACAGACTTGTAAAATATACTATAGTATTCTCCCTGAAATATTTTAGCAACGAAGTTCCCGCCTGGCTTCAATAGGGCAGTTGCAATACCCAAAGCCGATTTGCTCAGTTCGAACGAGCGATAGTGGTCATAAACACGGTTACCTGACAGCTTCGGCGCTGCATCTGAGAGCACAACTGCTGCCGCAGCCGCAGAGTCGTTCCTACAACCATGCAACCCATGCAGCATAAGAGCTTCTCTGAGCAGTTTTATAGTTGCTTCCTGATCTGTTATATCACCCCTCAGGGTAACCACACCCTCTATCGGTGCGATATGCTGTAAATCCACACTTATCACCACGCCATGAACACCAACCACCTCTCTTGCTACCTGAGACCAGCCACCGGGTGCGGCACCAAGGTCTATAACTGTATCGCCGCGCTTCATTATCCTGAACTTAGCTACTATCTCCTTCAATTTGTATGCTGACCGTGACCTGAAGCCTTCTTCTTTCGCCTTTATATAAAATCTATCCCTCGCTAATTCACCCTTCCTCACCATGATAAAGCTCTTTCCGCCTTGCTTCCAGCATCTCGATCTCGCGCCCTATATACTCAGCCGCGGTTATCACCTCTGTATCGGACTCACTGGCGCATTCATACACCCCCGCTATTCGCTCACGGTACTTTAGGTCGCGCATGAAATGATGGTCAACAATGAGCTCCTTCAGTGAGCCACCGTGTATCAATTTGCACATGTTCTCTACCGAAAGTGCCAGACTCTGCTTTGAATATCTGAAGCCGAGCATATAGGTCATGGGACCATCGAGGATGAGAAGCTCGGGATTCTCGCGAATGATGAATTCCACCTGCGCATCAACTGCGGGACCTTCAACATCGCTTGTGAAGACCATCTTATCACCGCCACTCGCTATGCTCACCTCCACCACGTATCCCAATCTGGGGTTTGTACCGTGGTAAACGGGCTTGGAGAAGGTGATGGTGGTGGAGCCATGCTTGAACTCCCTGCCATCTGCAATATTTATGGACTCTGGTATACCTTTCAGTTTATCCATGAAAAAAGATGCACGCTCTGCCTGGCTCTTGTTTATGCTATCTGATGGATGTTTCAGATAGACTATCTTGTCCTGGTATATCTCCGGTTCGTGTGGGTTATGGTGGTCGTAGTGGTAATGCGTGACGATCATAATATCACTCCGAGCTGCATAGTCTTTTATAAGCGTCCAGGACTCATGCATCCTCTGTTGCTCTTTTGGATGTGGGGGGAGATGATACCTGCTGGGCGCCAGTGAGACTCCGGGGTCTATCAGAACTGCCACATCTCCGGTCTCTACAAATGTAGCCATGGACCGCACACCAAAGCTATCAAATGCCAGTGGCTTTACTTTTAGCATTTCGGTTTCGCCCCATCCCTAATATAATAAAATATATCCATATATTATGATATAGATGCATGAGTCCTGACTTACAAACGAAGTCGAAAACCATAAAAACGCAGATCAGGCACAAGTAACAGTCTATCATATAGCTATCTCGCACCATGAGGAAATATGGGGGAATAGCTACCTGAGATATAGAGCGGTTCTTGCCAGAGGTGGAGCTATTTTTTTGGATTTTACAATAGTCATGGAGAATGGTGAGCGAGAACGAATAGAAAACTACTTCAACGAGTTAGTAGGCAACTGGATGAGATTGCGGAGAAAGAGTGATAAAAGAGTACATAAAGTATAATATTTCTTTGCTGAAGCTTTCTTTTTGAAAGAAAGGTTTTTTATATACTATATCTTAGGCAAGAGATGTGCATATCTCTTTATCCTGATTGATCCCGCCTCTGATTGTATGAGCCAGGTCATCCAGCAGAGCTCTATTGCTTTATAACCGGTTTCCAGGGCAACATGTTCGACCTCTTTTATAAATTCA
>Ga0190351_1000033_pt1 | contig 14238 bp, 16 predicted proteins | sample 487213910_MG_FD_163431 | JGI IMG/M metagenome (GOLD analysis project Ga0190351, IMG submission 163431) | Hydrothermal vent microbial mat bacterial communities from Southern Trench, Guaymas Basin, Mexico - 4872-13-9-10_MG | ecosystem: Environmental > Aquatic > Marine > Hydrothermal vents >... | reverse complement strand
GAAGTAGAAAGAGAAGCAAGGTAAGAGCCGAGATGGAAAGAATAGCGAGGTAGGGAAGGTATAGAACAAAAAGCGAGGGAAAAAGAAAGACACAAAGACCGTGAGGCTTTTCTTTTCAGGAGACCGGGATTTTAAAAAACTTAAAAATCACAGTCTCAAAGGCAAAAGACAAAAGACGAGACGCAAAGCTCAACTTTCAGGTTTATATATTTTTTCCAGGAGATGTAGAAAATTTTATGCTGATTAAATTAGATTTCTTCTTCTATTACAGAGTCTTTTATCCTTCTCAAAATCTTTATTTTTTCAAAGGGCAATGTATAATCTGGTTGAATGTTTATGTGAATTTTGTATTCTCGAGCAATACTTTCAATCTTTTCCTTTGCCTTTTCTTCAAAATAGTCCATCAATCCAGGATTTACAAAAATATAAACCTCTTTCCCCCTTAATTGGCCCCTTTCCCTTTCAATGTAGTCTTCTGCAAGAGAAAGAAGATAAGGTTTTGAAAAAACAACTCCCTTGCCCTGGCATACTGGGCAGGGTTCTGTAAATGCCATTGAAAGGGTTCTTCTTATTCTCTCCCTCGTTATTTCTACAAGACCAAGGGATGTTATATCTATTACATCTACTTTTGTCCTATCTGTTGAGAAATAGCTCTTTAAAGTGTTTAACAGATTTTCCTTATGTTCTTCATTTACCATATCAATAAAATCAACAATGATTATTCCTCCAAGATCCCTTAGTCTGAGTTGTCGGGCTATTTCCTTTGCTGCCAACAGATTAGTTTCATATACCATATCCTCTTGTTTTTTCTTTCCAGCATACTTGCCGCTATTAACATCTATCACGTGCATCGCTTCTGGGTGATCAATAACGATATACCCACCATTTTTGAGCCATACTTTTCTTCTGTATATATTTGATAATTCACTATTTATTTTATAATGTTCAAAGATACTTTTTTCTCCTTGATAGAGATTAACTCTTCCTCTATACTTAATGTTTTTTTCCTTCATATATCTGACTATCTTATTATATGCCCCTTTTGAATCAACAATCACTTTTGAATAATTTTGGTCAAAAAGGTCCCTCGTGACCTTTATTACAAGTTCTTGTTCACTTCTCAGAAGCATTGTTCCCTTGCCTTCATCGTATATTTTTTTAATATTTTTCCATTCTTTTACTAGCTTATTCGCCTCTGATCTTACTTTCTTAATGTCTACATTTTTGGCTGAAGTTCTCAAAATGGCGCCAGTTCCCCTTGGTACAGCTTTCTTTGCTATAGAAATAAGTCTTTTTCGTTCTATCCTATCGCTTATTTTCTTTGAAACACCTACAGTTTTCACCATTGGCATAAGCACAAGATATCTGCCAGGGATGGTGATTACAGTTGTCAGCCTTGCACCCTTTGTGCCATATGGTTCCTTTGTAATCTGTACTATGAGGGGATCTCCAACCTTTGGTGGCATTCGTGGATGTGTATAATTGTAATCACTGATTGGTAAAAAGCCATCAATATTGTGTCCAATATTTACAAATATTGCTTGAAGTGTTTTTTTTACAGCTGTTATTTTACCTCTGTATATGTTCCCTACAGTATTTTTCAGATCTTCTCTTTCAACGTAATATTCAACAAGTTCTCCATCTTCTTTTACTGCAACCTTCACTTCACCAATTTTCTGAGACAAAACGATTTCTCTTAATTCCATTTTTTTTCCTTACCTCCATTCATCTTGATAAAATTCTTCTCTATAATCTTTTCCTCAATAATAGAAGGAGTCAGTATTTCTTTAAAGGTGAATAGAAGAAATGCTAATATTAACTTTCCAAATTTTAATATATTCCTACTATACATATGTCAATAATTGTTCAATTTTTGAATATACAATTTAAATAACTCAATTCTCCTTAAGTAGATCCTCAATCTCCTCCTGTAATTTTTCTGGTAGACCTGGAATATATCCCACGTGTTTATACTGTATGTTACCCTTTTTATCAATTATAAAGTGAGTAGGAATACCTGATACCCCATATAAATTAAGGGCATCAGCGGTAAACTGTAGAAAATTATAAGGTTGTTTCTTTAAGAATAACTTTATTCTCTCAGGCGATTCGTTGGATACGGCAATACAGACAACGTTTTTATCATCCTTAAAATGCTCCACAAGTTTGTTTAAGTGTGGGATTTCTATTTTACAGGGGCCGCACCACGTTGCCCAGAAGTTAAGCTCTACGACCTTTCCTCTGAAACTCGAGAGTTTCATTTCTTTCCCGCTTAGTGTTCTTAATGTAAAATCAGGGGCAGGTATGTTTAATTTATTTCCCTTTCTTCTTTTCTCCATTTCTTTTTTATAATACGCCTCGAAATTATTGCCCTTAAATAGTGATTGTACCTTTTTTAATAGTTCTGGATTTTTATTATAGTATAATCCATCAAGATATGTTGAAAGGGCTGAGGTTGTGTCATTTAAAGAAATGTAAATATCCCCTAAAAGGCTATAAAATGCAGGGTCTTCTTCTCCCTTGGGGAGCGTGCCGAGGGCCAAATTTTCATACTTTAATGCAGCTTTATTTTTATTGAGTTTATGGTAACCTAATGCGATAGTATTATATAGATATGCGAGATACTCATTTGAAATATCCCTTCTCTTTTTCTTTGGATATAACCAATACTTTTTATCTAAGTATCCTGATTTGATGAGCTTTATTCCCTTAAAACAGATATTTATTCCGCCCTTTATATTTGTGCCAGAACTTATAAGGCTATACCCATATTCGTTGAAAACAGAGGGATCTTTGTAAACCCTTATTATTTGCTTGTAGTACTTTGCACCTTCCTCAGGTTTAAGTTTTCTTGCGATATAGTATAGCATAAGCGGACGATTGTTAAAGGACTTGTAGGTGTTTACAATTTCTTTTGCCTTTTTTGTCCATGCATCTGTCCTATAATCATAGTTCTGAAACAAATAATTTATTTCCAATATTGGGAGATATTTTGTTTTTATGTTGTTGTTTTTTAACTTGGTTATCACGCTCTCGAGTGTAAGACCCGATAAAATTATTGTAAGATCACTCATATATGGTGAGTTAGGATTGATTGTAAGAAGTTTGACGATGTCATCTGAAGGATCCATTTCCTGGAATATTTTAAAGCCTGCTTTAAGTGCATAGTTCACTTCATTTTCACTGGAATTTTTGGGCAATGTAAGGGTTATTTGGTCTGTTTTGCCTTCAATGTAGTATGTCCACCATTTATAAAAGGTAGTCCATCTGTTTTCCGGATAGTTTTCTTCTTCTTTATTAATGTATTCCTTTGCCTGTTCAACGTTTCTTACCCTTGATGACAGAAAATGTCTTGCTAGTGCAAGATATGAACCCTCTTCTTTAAATACGTAGACGTAGGGTCTGTCTCCCTTGGAGAGGTCCTGATCCCCATCTTTGTCCTCAATCAGGAACCTGAGGTAATTAGTATTGCTGGGTACTGATAATTTAACCCTTTCTCTCTGGAGATTTTTGACGTCCGAGTATACTGTATCAGGTGTAGAGATCTGATAAAAGATTTTGAGATCCCTATGATTATACAATTTTCCATCCTTTGAGTAAGTAATAGAGACATTATTTCCCGATACCGAAATAATAAATGGCATTGAAAAGATTAAGAGAAAGAGCATGAATCCCCCTTATTTTTTGTAATCTACGTTATCGATTACACCGACAATGACCACTCTTACCGGTGCATTTTTCTTGCCGAGAATTATTCTGGCAGAGCCACCTTCATCTGCCACTATAACAAAGTCACCAATTCCAGCATTTACTCTATCAATAGCAACTACCTCTGTTCCTGTCGGTTTTTTATCAGGCCCAGAATACTCTACTATAAAAAGTTTCTCACTAAGTAATTCTTTATTTTTTACTGTTGAGGTTATATTTGCTTTGATTATTCCAAATCTCATTTTTTATATAAATTTTCCTTGAGTGTATCAATTCGTTCAACAATTCCTGTGATCGTCGCATCTGATGGTGTCAGTGGTTCTTTGAGGGGAAGAGATGCATCCTTTGCCTCAACATAATAAACTATCTCTTCTCTACCTGCGTCAACTGTATCCACACATACAATTGGGATTCCTTTAGGAATCATATTACTTTTTATAGGTTGAACTATTAATAGTTTATACCCTTTAAGTGTAGGATATTTTTTAGTCGAATGAATAGAACCAATTACTCTACCAATCTTCATTTATTAAGATCAATCCTATCGACAACACCAACTATAAGAGCATCTACAGGTTTTTTATCTGTTTGGACTGTTTGCCTTGCCGAGCTTCCTCGTGCTACAATAACTGTATCATTTAAGCCGGCATCTACAAGATCAACACAAATATGAAAGTCTTGTAGGGGGGTCATATCCACATTGTAATGTTGAACGATTAATAACTTCATTCCCTTAAGTTTTTCTTCTTTCTTTGTTGCCCATACAGAACCAACAACCTTTCCTATAAACATATGTGAATAATATAGAATTTATGTGAAATGTCAACAATATTTTGTGACCTTGTGAATACAATAAATTCATCTCTGATGTTTTATTGAAAACGACATATATACCATCGCATTATTATAATGGGCTATTCTTCCATTTTTGTATTTATTTGTGGTGTTTTTTTATCTTTGTTGTTCCTCTACTGCCTCCATACAATCCCCCCTGATAAAGATCGTATCTATCCATTATTCTATCTATTATTTGTTTTGCAATGAACCTATTTGATGTCCATTCAGGCGCAATAAGGATGTCCTTCGTAGCGTAACCTGCTAATCTATGAATAACAACTTCAGGGGAAAGATGTAGTATTGATTTTATAGCGATTTTTGCGTATTCCTCTGGTGTTTCATACACCTTAATCTGATCTTTTCTATACATTTTCTCAAGAATTGTGCCCTTTACTACATAGAGATGGTGAAGTTTCACACCATCCACACCCCAACTGGAAATTTTCTCCATCGTCTCTATAATATCATCATCTGTTTCCCCGGGTATCCCAATAATTAAATGAGCAACAACTTCAATTCCTTTTTTGGCTTTAAATTGTTTTATATTTTTTTCACTCTCTTCCACTGTATGCATCCGTTTAAGAAAATCCAGGGATTTCTGATGAATTGATTGGACTCCCACTTCAACAATGGTATAATGGTGTTTAGAGATTTCAGATAATAGATCTATAATATCTTCGTCAATACAATCTGGTCTTGTGGAAATTGAAATACCCACAACTTCTGGGAATGACAGAGCTTCATTATATTTTTGTTTTAGGATTTCCACAGGTGCATAGGTATTTGTATATGCCTGAAAATATGCGATAAATTTCTCTATACCTCTTCCTTTCAGCCTTACAATACCTTGTTTCACCTGTTCTCTCACAGATAGTTCAGGTTCAACGTAGTGAGGTCTTGCACCTGCCTCATCACAGAAGATACATCCGCCACAACCTTTTGTTCCATCTCTGTTTGGACAGGTAAAACCTGCATCAATACTGATTCTATAAACCCTTTCCTTGAATTTCTTCTTCCAGTATTCTGAAACTGTTCTATATCTTTGCATATGTATAATGTACTAAGAGAAAAATTTTTTACAAGCCCTCTGTTTTCCCTAATGCTTTACGAAATCCTTTTTGGGTATGTCTTTCGCTATATTCCATTCGCAGCATCATATGTTAGAATCGCAGTGTTATAAATTCCCATACAAAAATTTTATTCTTGACAAAGTGTTATAAATTTATTATTTATACTATTGCAGATAGGTATCTTTTCTGGGCCCATAGCTCAGTTGGTTAGAGCGCTCGCCTGATAAGCGAGAGGTGGGTGGTTCGAGTCCACTTGGGCCCATTTTTTGGAGGAATAATGGATACAAATTATATAAAAAAATCCAGATATGTTAATTTATTTATCGTATCCAGACAGTGTATTAAAGATAATTTTTTTGTTGGTATTGACATTGGGGTTAATATTAATAATAAATTACAGAGATTCAAAGATGATGATTTTTCGGGGGCGTAGCTCATTCGGTAGAGCACCTGCCTTGCACGCAGGAGGTAAGCGGTTCGAGTCCGCTCGCCTCCATTTTTATTATGGAAATCGGGGTTTTAAGATTATCATCGATGGGTGATGTAGTATTATTGACACCCTTTCTTAGGAATCTCAGAGAGAGTTTCCCGGAAGCGAATATTACACTTTTAACCGAAGAGAAATATCACTCACTTTTTAGATGCGATAAGAGGGTCAATGATGTAACAGATATTATACCCGAAAAAATATTTGATATATTTTTTGATTTACACAGGACAAAGAAATCCAGCAGGATTATAAAGAAGACACAGGCAGAACGCTTTTTTAATATAAATAAGGAAGACCTGAAGAGAGTAACTATGGTTTTGACAAAGATCAGATTAAAAATACCACATGTCACAGAGAGATATTCAAGGGTTTTATCTGAGTTGGGCATAAAATATAAAAAATATCTACCTGAAATCCACTTATGTGAAGAAGATAAAATCAAAGCAAAGAAGATACTGAAGGCATTTAAAAGACCATTTATTGCTCTTTTCCCTGGTGCAGGCAGAAGGTCCAGAGAGTGGCCATTTTACAGCGTTCTGGCAGCTAAAATTGACAGAGGAAGTGTCTTTCTTTTTGGGGATAAAGACGATAAAAAGAGGTTCTCAAGTATACCATCTTCAGGTGGTTTTTGGGGGGCAGACCTTGGATTGGTTTCAGCTCTTATTGCAGAGATGGATGTATCTATTGGGGGAGATACAGGTCTTACACATATTTCTTATTCGGTAGGAACGAATACAATACAAATTTATGGTTCCTCTATTCCTGAATCTGGTTTTTACCCGCTTGGGAATTCGGTATATATTTCAAAGAACTTACCATGTAAACCCTGTTCCCTTCATGGCGTAAATTTTTGTCCATTTGGGTATGCTTGTTTGAGAAGTATAGGAGTTAATGAGGTTTACAAAAAACTAAGGGCGTTTTTATGATTATTCTGCGAATCCCAAATTGGCTTGGTGATGCTGTAAACTCCACTTCCATATTGTATAATCTAATGGATAATAAAAATGAGGTTACCCTTCTTATGAAGAGATACGTTTTTCCCATATTCAAACATATAGATGGCGTAAGGAAAATTGTCCTTTCAGAACGTATATCTGAGGATATTAAGTACATAAGAAGATTGAAAGCAGAAATAGGGTTTCTATTTACACCATCTTTTTCAAGTGCACTTGAATTTTTCCTTGGTGGTGTTAAAAAAAGGGTAGGCTATGCCACTGATTTCAGAAGATTACTACTTTCAGATGCAAAGAAGCCATTCAAAAAAGGCGAACTTCATATTGTAGAGGAGTATAGAAAATTAATTCTTCCATATGTTGAAAATAAATATCCCTATCCAATTTTTATTAAAGGCTATTTTAAAAAACCACTAATGGGAACTATAGGTATTGATACTGGTAGTATATTTGGAGAGGCAAAGAATTGGGATTTTGATAGATATAAAAAAGTATCAGAATACTTCGTTGAGATGGGATATAGAGTAGTACAAATTGGGAGGGAAAGAAGAAAAAAACTTGTAGATAGCAAAATGGTCGAAAATCTTTCAGGTGAAACAAAATTAGAAGAATTGATAGACGTTATTTCTACCTTACAGATTTTTATTTCAGGTGATACAGGTTCTATGCATATCGCATCTGCTTTGAGGATACCACAGATTGCTATCTTTACTTCCACATCTCCAGAATGGACTGGACCTCTTAATCCATACAGTATTGTGTTAAGAAATGGGGTAGACTGTTCACCCTGCTACAAGAGAAAATGCCCCTATGGAAATTATAGGTGCAGGGAGATACCCACTGAGAGTATAATTGCAAGTGCCAGAAGGTTAATTAAGAATACGGAAAATTTGAGACCAGTGGCATTTCTTGATAGGGATGGCACCTTGAATAAAGAAAAGGGGTATATAAGGAATCCAGACGAAGTAGAACTTTTGCCAGGTATCGTAGAAGGTCTGAAATATTTACATAAGAAGAAATTTTTGTTGATTGTTACCACTAATCAATCGGGTATAAAAAGGGGTATAACACGAGAGGATGATGTTGTTAAGGTAAATAAAAAATTAGAAGAATTGCTTAAAAATAAGGGTATAAAACTTGATGGCATATATTATTCTCCTGACCTCCCTAATAGTGGTTCACTTTCACGAAAGCCTGCAACAGGAATGGTAGATCAGGCATTAAATATGTTTCCTATCGATAGAGGAAGAATGGTCGTAGTTGGAGATAAAGAAGAAGATATAGAACTTGCAAGAAGGATAGGTGGCATTGGGGTGCTTGTCTTAACAGGTCATGGAAGAGAAACAGAAAAGATTATATCGCCAGATTATAAGATTGAGGAGTTTAATGATATAACAGAGATTTTTTGATATTTAATTATTTTCTTCATTTTTTTTAAAAAATTTGTAACTAAACTTATATTTTTTTATCTATATATTTGATGGGATGTAGAGAAATAGTTGAGCTCCTTGGAGAGCTCGTAGATAAGGATTTATCAGATATTGTTTGTGAGAGCTTAAATAAACAGATTTCTGAGTGTGAAGAGTGCAAAGTTATTTATAAGACATACATTGAATCAATAAAGCTTTGTAGAGAGTTGGGAAGTGTAGAGTGTTTTGAAGAATGCATAAATGATAGATTAATTACATTTCTCAGAAAAACCCTAAATAAAGAGGAGGATTATTTTAATGGGACTTTTGAAGGATGAGGATAAGAAATATCTTATTGAGGAATTTGAGAAAAACGTAAAAAATCCTGTAAAGTTAATTCACTTTACATCGGAAGATAAAAATTGTATGTACTGTAAAGAAAGCATAGAAATTCTTAAAGAAGTAGAGGAATTGAATGATAACATCTCACTTTATTTATACGATTTTGACAAGGATAAAGACATAGTAGAGAAATACGGTATCGAGAGGTATCCTGCTACAGTAATTGAGGGGGAGAGGGATTATGGGATTAAGTTTTATGGTATACCTGCAGGCTATGAATTTAGCTCTCTTATTGAGGATATAGCAGATGTGGGAAGAAAATCAACCGATCTTAAAGAGGAAACAAGACAAAAATTAAGGGAGATTAAAACCGATGTTCATCTTAAAGTTTTTGTTACGCCCTCATGCCCATATTGTCCTCATGCAGTTAGAACAGCACATAAATTTGCTATAGAGAATGAGAAGATTAAATCGGATATGATTGAAGCAAATGAGTATCCAGAACTATCCCAGAGCTACAATGTATATGCTGTACCAAGGATTGTTATAAATGATGACGGATACTTTGAAGGGGCCCTTCCCGAAGATCAATTCCTTGTAAATGTACTGAATGCATTGAATAAGTAGGAGAGGAATGGAAATATTCTTTGGGGGTACATCAAAAAAAGTAGAGAAGAAAGAATTTGATGCAATTGTTATTGGTGGCGGACCTGCCGGGCTTACTGCTTCTATATATCTAGCGAGGGCAAAGCTATCAACACTTATCATTGAGAAACTTGTTCCAGGGGGACTTGCAGCTACTACAGATTATATTGAAAACTATCCTGGATTTCCAGATGGCATAAGTGGAGAAGAATTAACATCTCGAATGGAGAAACAGGTTATAAACTTCAATGTAAAAATACTAATGGAAGAAGTTGAGGATATTATTACAGACTCAAGGCCATTTGTCATTAAGACAAACGAAGGTGAATATAAGGCTAAAGGAATAATCATTGCAACAGGAACAACACCTAAAAAATTGAATGTGCCCGGTGAAGACAGATTCCAGGGAAGAGGGATTTCATACTGTGCTACCTGTGATGCTCCATTCTTTAAAGACAAAAATATTGTTGTAGTGGGCACTGGCAATTCTGGAATTCAGGAGGGGATATATTTAAAAAAGTTTGTAAATAAGATAACTTTTGTTGAATTTTTACCCCATATGACAGCCGAGAAAGTTTTACAGGATAGAATTCGCAATATGGATAATGTTGAATTTCTATTGAATCACCAGGTGACAGAATTTTTGGGAAATGATATGATTACTGGGGTGAAAGTAAGCGATAGGGAAACAGGTGAAGAAAGGGTTGTTCCAATAGATGGTGCATTTATTTATGTGGGTCTTGCGCCAAACACAGCATTTGTAAATGGAAGGATAGAAATGGATAAATATGGATTTATCAAAACAGATGAAAGATTAGAGACTTCCGTAAAAGGAATATTTGCAGCAGGGGATGTAAGAACGACTATGCTACGGCAGGTTGCGACAGCTATAGGAGATGGTGCGCTTGCTGCAAAGTTACTTGCAGATATGTTGGAGGAAAATAATGGTAGCTGAAAGGAAACAACCAAGGGTTATTATATTTACTACTCCTACCTGTCCATGGTGCAGACGAACTAAGGAATACTTAAGGAGAAAGAATATAAAATTTAAGGAAGTTAATGTCGTCTCAAATCATTCTGCGGCAAGGGATGTAGTGCGTATGACCGGCCAAACAGGGGTTCCTGTAGTACTTATTGGCAGCAGGCCTATAGTTGGTTTCAATAAGCCGCTTATTGATAAACTATTAAAAATAAAACCCGGGTGACCAATGAAAATAATAGTTATAGGTGGTGGGGCAGCAGGTATGTCTGCAGCCTCCAAGGCAAAAAGAGAAAATCCAGATGCCGAGGTTATTGTGTATGAAAAAGATAAATATTTTTCTTTTGGTTTATGTGGTATTCCATATTATGTTGCTGGAAAGGTTAGTCATCTTGAAGACCTCATTGCTCTTAAACCAGAACAAATTAGCAAAAGAGGGATTGAGGCATTACCATTTCATAATGTTCTTGAAATATACCCCCATAAAAAATATATAAAGGTCAGAGATATAAAGTCCAGTGAGGTAGTGGAAGAGCATTTTGATAGGCTCATTATTGCCTCTGGTAGTGAGGCTATTAAATTGGAAGGATTTACTGGGGATGGTATTTTTTACCTTCATACACTTGATGATGGCTATAGACTGCGAGAATTTATAGCAAGCGAAAATCCAAAAACCGCCTGTATTGTTGGTGGTGGATATATAGGCCTTGAGATGGCAGATGCACTTAATTCTTTGGGGATAAAGGTTAGAGTAATTGAAAAAATGGATCATATTCTACCAAATTTTGACATAGATATGGTAGAAATTGCAGAGAGCAGGCTTTTGGATAGTGGTGTTGAAATTATGACAGGTACATCGGTCGAAGGGGTTGAAACTTCCCCAGCAGGCAAAAGGGTATACACAGAAAACAATCATATTGATTGTGATTTTGTAATTGTTTCAGCGGGCGTTAAACCTTCATCTGAACTCGCGAAAAAATCAAAAATTCCTTTGGGCAAATTCGGGGGTGTGCTTACAAACAACAAGATGGAGACGGATCAATTTGGTATTTTCGCTGCGGGTGATTGCATTGAGGTTAAACATATTTTAACCAGAAAGAATGTTTATATTCCACTTGGTACAACTGCAAATAAAACAGGAAGGATTGCTGGAGAAAATGCGGCAGGCGGAAATGATAATTTTTCAGGCATAGCAGGGACGGGTATATTCAGAAGTATAGGTTTTGATATGTCTGTTACCGGGTTAACGGAGAGATGGGCAAAGGGAGAAGGGTTAAATGCAATATCCAGTACTATAACTGGTTTGAATAAGGCACACTATATGCCTGATAAAGAAAAGTTGACAATTAAGCTTGTATTAGACAAAAATAAAGGAAAGATTTTTGGGGCGCAAATGATAGGGAGAGGTGTAGAAAGAATAAATGTTATAGCAGCTGCCATCCAGGGTAATTTTACGATAGAAGACATACGAAGGATTGATTTTGCATATTCTCCTCCATTTGCAACCGTTTGGGATGCATTGTTGATTTCGGCAAATCAGGCAATAAAGGAGGTTGTGTGAGAAGGCTACTCATAATTCTAATAGTTATGGCTGTTTTTGTAGGATCAGGCTGCAAAAAAAATTCTGAGGGTAGTGCAGGAAAAAAGAGTAGTTCAGAAGAGGTAAATATACATAATGATTCAAGTATCGAGGAAGAGGATACCGGAGTCGACTTTACATTAATGGGAATAGATGGGAAAACATACAATATGAAGAATTTCAGAGGTAAGGTTGTTTTGCTTGATTTCTGGGCGAGCTGGTGTGGACCCTGTAAGATTTCTATTCCCCATTTTGAGAAACTTTACAGCCAATATAAAGATGAAGGATTTATTGTATTTGGAATTGGATTAGAGAATGCGCAAAATCTTATAAGGGCATCAAAGGTATTGAAAATAAATTATCCTGTTCTTCAAGGAACACAGGAAATTGCACAGGCATTCAGGATAAGGGCAATTCCTACAACATTTCTTCTGGATAAAAGGGGTAAAATTGTATATGCCCAGGTGGGATTTAATAGCTCACTTCCAGCAATACTATCCCATAAGATTGATAGCTTAATAGGTGGTTAATAAAAAGCGGGCTCTGCCCGCTTTTTTCTTGACAAAGATTGTTTTTTTCTCCTAATATAAGATGTGAATAAAAATTGGTGGAAGGATTATTTTGATGAGGAGTATTATAGGATTTATAAACCCCTGTTAACGCATAAGAAGACGGCAAGAATCGAGGTTGAGTTTATTGAGAAAACACTTGCATTAAAGAAGGATGAGCATATTCTGGATATATGTTGTGGTGACGGCAGACATTTAGTGATATTAGCGAAAAAGGGATATAGGGTTATTGGTATTGATTATTCTGAGTTTATTTTGAGGGTAGCATTAAAAAAGGCTAAAGGGATAAGAACAAACATAAATCTTGTAAGGGCAGATATGAAGAATATCCCATTTGTTAGATACTTTGATGCTGCCTATTCATTTTTTACTTCTTTTGGATACTTTTCCGATAAAGAGAATCTTAGGACGTTAAAAGAAATCAACAAGGCGCTGAAACCTGGCGGAAGATTTCTGATAGATGTTTTTAATCCCCTAAATGTGATCAAAAATATTCAGAAAAGGACGTGGTTCCAGCCAGACCCAGATACCTTTGTAATAGAAGAAATAATAATTGACCCGATAAAGATGATGAGCAGAAACAAACGATATATAGTGGATAAAAAGGGAGGTTTTGCGGAAAAAGAGTTCATTGTGAGGATGTACGTTTATCCTGAAATGGTGGAGATGTTACAAAATGCTGGATTTGAGTATATCGATACGTTTGGTTCAAGGCAAGGAGAACCATATAGGACAGAATCAAAAAGGATGATAATTCTTTCAAAAAAAATATGATGATGTTTACTGTTTCAAGAAATCAATTTAACATCTTTCAATCCACTTTTTACACAAAAGACACTTAAAGGAGATATGATCTAAGAAACAGGTTACAGAAAATAAGAAGAGTAAGATTGATTTAATGCCTAATAGTATAAAATTTTTGATAATAGCTATGATATTATTAAATTGACAAAAAATCTTTTAAATCATCTTGACATTCATTTTTTTATTGGTAATATATAAAAAAAAGGGGCAGTAGCTCAGATGGGAGAGCGGTGCGTTCGCAACGCACAGGTCGGCGGTTCAAATCCGCTCTGCTCCATCTGTAAATAGATAAAATAAAATCGTAAGAAAAGGCTGTTAGAGTCTTGACTTTTGAGGTATTTATATATATTTAATTAAATAAACGCTGGCGTAACTCAGTGGTAGAGTAGCTGATTTGTAATCAGCCTGTCGGGGGTTCAAGTCCCTCCGCCAGCTTGTGAATGAGAAACCGGGGAGGTTCCCGAGCGGTCAAAGGGGGCAGACTGTAAATCTGTTGGCGAGGTCCTTCGAAGGTTCGAATCCTTCCCTCCCCAGTGCGGGAGTAGCTCAGTTGGAAGAGCATCGGCCTTCCAAGCCGATGGTCGCGGGTTCGAACCCCGTCTCCCGCTTAAATTGAGGGTTAACTGCCCATGTAGCTCAGTTGGTAGAGCACTTCCTTGGTAAGGAAGAGGTCACCGGTTCAAATCCGGTCATGGGCTAAGATTGAAGGAGGTATTAATGGCGAAGGCGAAGTTTGAGAGGAAGAAGCCCCATGTCAATGTAGGGACGATAGGGCATGTAGACCATGGTAAGTCTACGCTTACAGCTGCTATAACGAAGGTATTAGCCACGAAGGGGTTAGCTGAGTATGTAC
>Ga0190351_1000030_pt1 | contig 14463 bp, 14 predicted proteins | sample 487213910_MG_FD_163431 | JGI IMG/M metagenome (GOLD analysis project Ga0190351, IMG submission 163431) | Hydrothermal vent microbial mat bacterial communities from Southern Trench, Guaymas Basin, Mexico - 4872-13-9-10_MG | ecosystem: Environmental > Aquatic > Marine > Hydrothermal vents >... | reverse complement strand
GAGTTTATTGATTACATCCTCTTGGCCAATAATGACCTTCTCCAATTCTTTTTTGATTTTTTCTTTTATCATAATTCAGTCCTGAAGGTATGGAGTATTATATCGACCTCATCAAGGTAGGGCCACTTTTTTTTATCTGGAGAGAAGACGTGTCCATCGAGGAAGTAAAGTATTCCATCCTTGACAAACATATAAGAGATAAATGGGCCACCCATTACCTTCTCCTCATTCTGCCATATGCCTATAACCCTTAATGCCTTTCTTCCTTGAAATCTTACTGTATCTATCTTTGTATAGTCCTTTAATACAAAATCACCTTCAAAATATTTTTTGAACAACCTATCCCTCAATGCGATAGGATCTTTGAGTTTACTTCCCTCTTCAAAATATAGGGTAACTATTCTATCAGGGAAATGTCTTATATAAGCCATAATCCTAACATCTTGAACGGAAAGGGCATATCCAAGAGGAATATTATAACTGGCACCAAGGAGATGCAGCATCTTTCCGGATTCCCTTTTTTCAAACCCATTCATATATATTATCTTCTTCATTCTTTTCTTTTCTGCGCTCCTCAGTATTTGATATATTGTGTCCCCATATTTTAGAATAAGCCCCTTGACGCTTTTTTTATTTTTACCTGCAAGTAAAACAACGGTTTGCTCTCGAACCCATAGATCCTGTTCACTGAAAAATCCCTTTCCAGCATCCACGATTTTTTTTGCACCAGGAGATAATAAAGTGTCTATATATGTCCCGTCCCAACCGATAAGGATAACATTGCGCCAGTACCTGTAATTTTTTAATGCTTCGGGCGTTGAAATAATCACCCTGTAAACTTCTTCTTTAGAAGGAAAGTACAGGGGTTTTGCAAGGTAGGGTTTAAGCATTTGCCCGTACAAAGAACCCGAAGGGGCAATTATCACTGCCATATCTCTTCCCCCGGCTGCGTGGGGAAGGATGTTACTACCGCTGCATCCTATTATGAATAAGATTATCCAGGAACTGTTTAGCTTGTTCATCATTTGGATTCCCCCTCTTTAACCACATTTTTAATATCAGTATCATCATTTTTCTGTCATTTACTTGTTGTGCCACCTGAAAAATAGAGGCAAACAGTTTGGGTTGGGCTATTACTGTCCCTAATAACCCTTCCACCTTAGACGAATCACCTCTGTCAAGGTATAACTTAATTAATGTGTAATAGGCAGTAGGGTCGTTTGGTGTATTTTCTATAGCCTTATTCAGGAACTTTTCAGCCTCATCGTATTTTCCCATTTCTCTATAAATATCACCCTTATATATATATGTAAGGGCAGATGGATTTATTTTATTTAGCTCATCCATCACCTTGAGGGCTGTATCATATTCCTTGAGGGCAGAAAATATTGCCTTCAGTTCAATAGCCACCACGGATATTACCCTCTCTTCCTTGCTAAATTTTAATGCCTTCAGATAGATATTTGCAGATCTTTTCAAAATCTCTTTCTGCTTTTCGTTCAATTTAATATTTGTATATGTCTTTGGATTAATCACAAAAGGAGATGGGATAACCTCCATTCTCAATTTTCTTGCAAGGGTAAAGTAAAGGGCACTATAGTTGCTGAGTAACCTTTGGGTATTCTCATCCTTATAGACATTGGGATCAAATATAGACCTATATTTAAAATCCTTTGTGAGTAATTCCTGTGTTTTGTCCACATCTACCATATTATAACCATTTTCTGGGACGACTTTATACATAAAGCCTTCCATCTTCAAGTGATTCTGATACATCTGTCTGTTATCATAGGAAACTGTAGCAGAGAAATAAATATTTATGGATGGGTGAAAGTTTTGCTTATTGATATACTTTTGGGCAAATTTCTTCCCCGACATTGTGAGGTCCTCAAATGTTGGTTTAATTCCGCAGCTTGCAAGGATTATGTCTCTGATTGCCAAATCCTTTACATAAAGGATACTCCCATCCTCTCCCTTCATAGGATAAAGATGGTCTATAACAAATTCCTCAAATGTTCCTTTATATTTTCCGCTCCTTTTTTGCCTATTGTAGAGCTGTTCATACCTTGTACCCCTGAAAGGAGAATCAAAGTCGATTGGGATACCAGCCCATTTCAGTTGTTTAATATACCAGTTTGTATTTAAGAGAGAGAGGTTGGCAAGCATTACCCCCTTTTTCTTTTTTGCATCAAACTTCTTTAAGCCTTTTACGTATTGCATGAACCAGAGGGGGAATGTATCATTGTCCCCATTGGTAAATACCACAGCATTATCATCAGCAGAAATCAACATATTATATGCATAATCATTAGCAATAAAATTGTGCCTTCTATTAGCATGTGATTTAAAATTGCTTATTATAGGAATAACACCCATAATGATGGCAAGGCCCATAAACGGATACGTTGCCCAAACTCTTTTTTCCCTCAACCTGGTTCCCCAATAGTAAAGCGCCATTGCAATATAAAAAGAGAAGAAAAAGAAGGATGGGGCAAAGAAATAATCCCTCTCACGGACCTCCCTCGGTTGATGATGAGGGTTTGGATCGGAGGGGCTGAATTTCAGATTAAGATACCACACAAGTCCAAGTGAGAGGAGTAAAAATGTTATAAAGAAGAGCCAGAACCCCTTTCTATCTTTTCTGTAGTGAACATAAATGCCAAATATCCCTATGAGGGCATAAACATACGTGCCAAAAATAGAAAGTACCTTAAGGAGATTCCCTGTATTTTCTCTGGGGAATGGGAAATATTGCCATGAAAAATATTTAAAATATACCCTTAATTGTTCCCAGAGGGCAGTTATAAAAGAAAGACCAGTCTCAAGTTGCGTTTTTCGAGGAAACATCTTCATTGGACCGTATTGTTTTCTTGTAAATACATCCCACAAGGCAGAAAATGTTTGAGGGTCTGCCTCGTTTATGGCAGGGTTAAGGTGTGCCCTGATCATAAGGTAGGCATACGTTGTAACACCTATAATGGCAAGACCAATACCTATACCTATTAGTTTTGTATCTGCCAACTCTTTCCAGTTGACCATAAGTACGAATATAATGGCACCAGGCAATACAAGGAGTGGCAATAGATGGACCCCCATCGCTAAGAATGTAATATACACGATAAGAAGAAGGTTATTTTTGTTTCCCTTCATCCCTATCCCTTCGCTCCAGTGTAGGGTTAGCCAGATTCCGATGGCAATAATCATTGTTGATATAGCGTAGACCTCTGCCTCAACTGAATTATCCCACATACTGAATGCAAATGCACTTGCAAGTGCTGCACCAGCAGCAATGATATGAACAAATAGAGAAGGCTTTTCCTCTTTATTCTCCTTAAACCTCATAATGAATTTCAGAATAATGAGGTACATCATGGCAGCGGCGATTGCACCACTGAGCGCAGAGAGGAGATTAACCCTTGCAGCAATCTCTTTAAAAGTAGGAAACAGGGAAAAAATCCTGCCGAGAAGTACAAAAAATGGGGTTCCAGGGGGATGGGGTATCCCCAGTATATATGAACAGGTAATGAACTCTCCACAATCCCAGAAAGAAACGGTAGGTGCCATTGTGTAGAGATAAAGAAGTAGTACCACTATGAATATGGAAAAGAATCCTATCACCCTATTTTTCATCTATCCTCCTTTTTCAGATAATTTCAGTATCCTTGCCTTTAACATTTCAGGCTCAAGATCCTTTTGCAGTTCACCTCCCTCTGCAAGTGATATTGTGCCTGTTTCCTCAGATACAACTATGCATACAGCATCAGTTTCCTCTGTTATACCTATTGCAGCCCTGTGCCTTGTCCCCAGGGTAGGGCTGAGATTTGGATTTGTAGAGAGTGGTAACACACACTTTGCTGCAACTATATACTGTCCTTTTATTATAACCGAACCATCATGCAGGGGGGAGAAGGGAGAAAAAATTGATACTATAAGGTTTGCATCTACCGCAGCCTCCATTTTAATACCAGTTTCAAAATAAGGGTCGAGGAGCGTGTTTCTTTCTATGACAATGATTGCCCCAATCCTCTTATCAGAAAGAATCTCTGCAGCCTCTGTTATCTCTTGAGCTATCTTTTCTCTTTCCTCTTTTAGAAGATATCTTGTGAGACCCCTGCTTCCAAGAAACTTAATCCCCTTTTTGATCTCTGTTTGAAAGAGAATTACAAAGAGGACAAGCCAGACATTACTTAGTCCGGACATAATCCATCTCAGTGTTGGCAGTCGGAAGATATTTCCAATAAATATAAATAAAAGTATTGCAAATAATCCAAGGAACATCTGTAATGCCCTTACACCTCGGAAGAATCTGAGAATGGAATATATCAGGAAAGAAACAATTAAAATATCCACTGCATCGATAATAGTGAAGTGGATCATATACTTTCCTCAATAGCACTTATGACATCTAAATATTGTTTTGTTTCCTTAACGTCATGTACCCTTACGTAGTCAATTCCCTGCAAAAAGGCCTCAGAAACTGCGGCAAGGGAACCCGCCAACCTTTCGTCTACCGGAGCGCCTGTAATCCCTTTTATAAATGATTTTCTTGATGCACCAATCATTACAGGGGTACCGAAAGAACGAAACTCTATTAGATTCTTTAATATCTTTAGATTGTCCTCAAGTCTTTTACCAAAGCCAATGCCAGGATCAAGGATAATATTCTCTCTTTTTACCCCATTTTTTTCACAAAAGACAATTCTTTCAGCAAAGAAATTCATTATTTCATCGATGACATCCTCATATACAGGATTTCTTTGCATATTTTTAGGTGTTCCTTTCATATGCATTATTATAACCCTTGCATTGTAATCACTTACTACCTTCACCATATTCTTATCAAATCTCATCCCGGATATATCATTAACAAATTCTGCACCCCTCTTTAGTGCCTCCTGTGCTACTTTGCTCCTATAAGTATCAATAGAAAATCTCACCTTTTTTTTCTTAATCGCATCAATAACAGGAATAACTCTTTTTAGCTCTTCTTCTTCACCAATAGGTTCTGCACCTGGCCTTGAGGATTCCCCACCTATATCAATAATTTCAGCACCCTCTCCAATCATTTCTTCAATTCTTTTGATGGCATCTTCCGGGCGTAGATATAGCCCTCCATCTGAAAAGGAATCAGGTGTTATATTTAATACACCCATAATTTTAGTGTGACTCCTTTTGTCAAGAAAACTTACGAGCTCTAATATTTTATTTGAAATATCTCCCAGCTGGAAAGGCTGATTCTTTAAAGAGTCTGAGATGTATTTAAATTCCTTTTTTGTTCCAGAAATAACAACAGAGGAGTTTTGTATTTTTCCCGTTATAACATCTCGATGAATAACAGCATCCGTTCCCCTGGAGAGGGCAGTCTGTTTTAGAATGTTAGCAGCAGCGGAGGAAAGATTATCTATCTGGAGTACATAGAATACGAGTTTCTCGGCGAGATGATTTTCAACTACATCATCTACCCCCATTTTCTTTACGAGCATCCTCCCTTCATTACTGTAACCCACCCTTTTTGCCCTTATTGTTACTCCTTCATTAGATTTAGTGCCTCTAATCTTGTTGCCTCCCTTTTGAATCCACCTCTTATAGCAGAGGTTACGGTAAATTCACCTGTTTTTTTCAATCCTTGCATCTCAAGACAGAGCTGTCTTGCCTCAACTATAACAAAAACACCAAGGGGTTTCAGAACATCCATAATAGAGTCTGCGATTTCCTGGGTAAGCCTTTCCTGAATTTGAGGTTTACTGGAAGCAACATCTACCAGTTTTATAATATTTGAGAAACCTGTTATATTATTATTCTTTGGTATATATGCCACATTTGCCTTACCGAAAAAGGGGATGAGATGGTGTTCACACATACTAAAGAATGGAATGCCTTTTACAATGATTATCTCATCGTATTTAACCTGTCTGTAAATCTTTATTGTCTTTGATGCATCTTCTGTTACCCCGCTGAAAAGGTCTGCGTATAAATTTGCTACCCTCTTTGGGGTATCCTTCAATCCCTCTCTATCAGGATCCTCTCCGATTGCAATAAGAATCTCTCTCACAGCCCTGACTATTTTTCTCTTATCAACCTTTCCCTTTGTCATCCTTATCCAGAAGAGATTTTTTAACTGAATTTTTTACAGGTTTTGGTTTTTTTACAAAGGTTCCATTGCCTGTAAGTATTTCCTTAACCTGATCACCATCCAGAGATTCATACGAGAGGAGGGCTTCTGCCAATTTGTTTAATAGCTCTCTCTTTTCTGTAATGATTTTTTTTGCACTTTTGTATGCATCATCCACGAACCTTTTTACTTCTTCATCTATTAATTTTGCTGTTTCTTCCGAGTAATCCTTTCTTATGCCAAAGTCCCTTCCAAGAAAAACCTCATCTCCCTTTTTGCCAAAGGTTATAGGACCGAGTTTTTCACTCATCCCCCATTCACAAACCATTCTTTTTGCAATTGCTGTTGCCCTTTCTATGTCGCTCCCTGCCCCTGTGGATATGGTATTAAAAACGGCTTCTTCTGCAGCCCTACCACCCATTAAAACCCTCAGCTGTGCGAGAAGATAGTCTTTGGAATAGGTTCTTCTGTCATCTATTGGGAGCTGTTGGGTGATGCCAAGTGCACTCCCCCTTGGGATAATAGTAACTTTATGTATTGGATCCGTATAGGGTGTAAAGAAGGTAACGATGGTATGACCTGCCTCATGAAACGCAATAAGTTTTTTCTCTTCTTCTCTCAGAATTATGCTTTTTTTCTCGACGCCCATAGTGAGTTTATCCTTTGCCTCTTCGAAATCCTCCATATTGACACTTTTTCTTCTTGTTCTTGCAGCTATAAGGGCAGCCTCATTTACAAGATTTTCGAGATCTGCGCCAGTAAAACCGGGTGTCGTTTTGGCAATCACTTCAAGGTCTACATCCTTTGATAGCGGAACCTTCTTTGAGTGGACCTGAAGAATTTTATATCTGCCCTTTACATCGGGTACATCAACAACGATTCTACGATCAAATCTTCCAGGTCTCAAAAGTGCATGATCAAGTATGTCCGGTCTATTTGTAGCTGCAAGCACAATAATTCCTTTATTCACTTCAAATCCGTCCATCTCAACGAGAAGGGCATTAAGTGTTTGTTCTCTTTCATCGTGCCCTCCTCCAATTCCTGCTCCCCTATGCCTCCCTACAGCATCGATTTCATCGATAAAAATGATACAGGGTGCGTTAACCTTTGCCTGTTCAAAAAGATCCCTGACCCTTGCAGCGCCTACACCTACAAACATCTCTACGAAATCTGAGCCTGATATGGAGAAGAAGGGGACACCCGCTTCACCAGCTACCGCTCTTGCAAGTAGAGTCTTTCCAGTACCTGGTGCCCCAACGAGTAAGACACCTTTTGGTATTCTTGCACCAAGCCTGTTGTATCGCTGGGGATTTTTCAAGAATTCTATCACCTCTCGCAATTCCTCTTTTGCCTCTTCTACCCCGGCAACATCTTTAAATGTAATCCTTTCTTTTGATGGCATTACAAGTTTTGCCTTGCTTTTACCATAAGAAAATGCCCTATTTGGGCCTGATTGAATCTGCCGCATAAAATAGACGAAAAACAGGAAGAATAGAGCGAGTGGGACCACCTGCAATAGTATACCCCATAATTTTATCTTTGATTTTGATTTTACTACTATTCCTTTTTTTGCAAGGTATTTTGGCAATTGAGGATCTGCAAAGGGTAAATTCAAAGTGAATTTTTTTCCATTCTTATCCACGCCTTCAATCTGGGTATCATTGAAAGTGACGTAAGAGACCTCGTTGTCATCGACCATCCTATAGAGTTCCGTTAGACTTATTTCCTGAACCTGCTTTCTCTGAGGAAGATTTATCAGTATAAAGACCCCTATTATTATAAGTGTCCATATTATAAAGGTCCTTATTATTCTTCCCCTATCGTTATTTGGTACTTTATTATTCATCTTTTATCCTCTCATATTTTATAATTAATACATCCCTTGTTTTTTTATTCAGCCTTCCTCTCTCTGACCTCACAACCCCCGGGACAAAAACAACACCCCTTTTGTCCTCTATAACAGGCCATAAATTCCTTAAAAATCTTGGAATCCTCTTTTCAATAAAAATCTCCTTTAATTTTTTTCTTCCCTTTAATCCAAAAGGCATTATACAATCGCCATCTTTTCTTGTGCGTACCTTTAGAGGAAGTTCCAATTCATCTATATCAAAATACTCAATATTGGGGGAAAAATCAATACCCTTTTTTTCTTTTATATCAGTAGAGATTTTAAAATCCCCAAATTCAAATGAACCTCTGGTCTCTATACCTATGGGAATCAGATTTGTTTTTTTTATAATGTATCCGTAATCCTCCTCGAATTCAATGATAGCACTTTTCAGTTCTATAATGTTATTACTGCTCTTTATGTGTGCCCTCTTCAATTCGTATTCATAACCGAAGACGGCAAGCAATTTTTTTAAAAAGAGAAATTTCATTGGCTCTGTCAATGTAATATATTTTGCTATGGGGAATTTTATGTGCATCTTAAAAACCTCAAAATTCATCTCCCCTACAATCTTTTGCATAGCTTCTTCAATTTCAGAGAGGTTCTCGATGGACCTTTTGATGTTGTATATTGCATTGGGATTCATTTTTTCAATAAGAGGAATAAGTTCACCCCTTATTCGATTTCTCAATATTTTCCTGTCACTATTGGTAGGGTCAGTATAATAGGGGACACCTTTACTATCCAGGTAATCAGTAATGTCTTTTTTTCTTAAGTGGAGAATGGGTCTTATAAAGGGATAATCATATGGAGGAATGGATCTGAGCCCAAATCCGCTCCCCCTGAGAAGCCTGATAAAAAATGTCTCTATCAAATCATCCAGTGTATGGCCTGTAGCAATAAGGTCAAAGTGCTCTCTTTCCATAATTTTTAAGAGGAATTCTCTCCTTACCTCTCTTGCTGCCACCTCCAGTGTAAGATTTTTTTTCTTTATCGTCTCTTTTACATTTCCTCGCTCTTTAAATAAGGGAATCTTGTTCACTCTGGCAAAATCCACAACGAATTCTTCTTCATTCATTGAGTCCTTTCTCAACTGATGATTGAGATATGCAAGCCCTATATTATATTTTAGTTCATTTAGGGATATTGCAAGAAACACAGAGTCAGGTCCCCCTGAGAAGGCAACGAGAATTTTTTCTCCCCCCTTGATAAGGCCCTGCTCATTGATATATTTTTCAACTTCTTTAATCATAGGAATAATATAACCTTTTGGTATACAAATGCAAGAAAGACCGCCGATTTGGTTATTCATTCTTAGAAATAATAAAAAATCTGATTTTTCCTTGATAATGTTTTAAATGTTGTATATATTTTAAAAAAAGGAGGTAATGATGCGTGCCGGGAAGATTACGGATGTAAAGGAGGAATATGTAAGTGAGGAAGGGGCAAAGAGTACCTATATAAGATGGCTCATCACAGAGAAGGATGGTGCACCCCATTTTGCAATGAGGAGATTCAGGGTGGAAAAAGGTGGATACACGCCGTTTCATAAACATAGCCATGAACACGAGGCTTATGTACTATCTGGAAGGGGTGTAGCCAGGGTGGGCAACGAAGAAGTTCCTCTTGAAAAGGATAGATTTGTATTTGTTCCTCCCAATGTCCCCCATCAGTTTTTGAATAAGGGGGAGGAAGACCTTATATTTTTATGCATTATACCAATAAAGTAAATTTAGAGAAGAGCGATTTAATTTTAGAGGAGGTAAATCTCTAATTTCTCAAATAAAGAGGGGGTGTAATATGCTTGATAGGAAGGTTGTAGAGAAGTATCTAAATGAAGAGCTTGCCGGGATCGAAATTCCTGAGGACATCTCTAAAGATACCCTTGTAGAAACTTTTTGTAAGTTTACTGAAGATGATTACTATGAATGGCTAAAAGATAACTTTAAATCGTTTTTTAATCATTATAATCCTGATTGGAATTGGATAAGAGAAAGAATCGGGCATTACTCGGAAAATTAGATTGAGACTAAAGACACGTCTTTGTATGTCCTTACAATAATTCTTTGTTTTATATTTTAAACAAATGCAAGAGGGATAAAAATAGGAATACACCACTCACATCCCCTATGCTTGTAATGAGGGGAACGACGACATTACTTGGATCAAGGTGTGCCTTCATCGAGCCACAGGCAAGAAAATATGATATGATGCTTACAGCAATGCTTAGGGGAATAAGGGTAATGGCAGTAATAAGTAGTATAAATAAGAAGTTTGGATTCCCTATGGATAGGATCCTCGCCGATAGATATGATACAAGGGCAACTGGTATAAATATAGCAAAGGAGAGTAGAATAGCGGAAAAGAGATTTTTTGATACATAGTTATTCCACTGAAATGGCTTAAATCTTCCAATATAGAGTGATGATGTAAACCTCATTCCTGCTATAGAACCTATACTTCCCCCAAGGGCGATAATCTGGGGAACAAGGACAAGAAGATATGGAGCAGAGGAAAAACTTGATTCGTGGTAATGCAGGAACAAACCAGAGAATATACCAAGGAATCCGCATATTAGAATTATAGGGCTACTCTCTGCAAAAATCTTATAGAATTTATACCGGGACGGGAATGACTCTTTTGCTATAAGGAGTAAAACAATGTATATACCCATATCAGGTATAGGCCATTTTCTTATTAATATCGTTGAAAGGAATATTGCACTCATTGCAACTGCATCGCCAAAGACTGCTATTGCGGGTGATATAACATTATCAGGATCGATTCCCCTTCTGAATGTAAATATGGATAAAAATAGTGTAAGGGGGACCATAAAGAGACTGGAAATGATGCCACTCATCAGACCAATCAGTGTGAGCCTTGTAATCCCTGCTGAGGGAAGATGGAATACGAGACATAAAAAATGTGCAAGAATACCAAAAAAGGCAGAAAAACTAAAACTCAGTGAAAAGGACCCAGCGATGTTATTCAAAAGGAGTGAAGATTTTTTGAATTTAGGTGGGATAAGTCCTATATGGAGCATAGAACTCATCCTTGAACCAAAGGATGCCCCCACATCACCACGAAGATCAAGAATTGCAGGGATAAGCACAAATACACCGGGGACAAGCAGGATAGCACTCTCCATCTTACCAAGTATAGAACCAGCGAAGGCCTCTCCCAGTACGGTCAATAATAGTATAGGGAGCGATTCCCTCAAGACCTTATTTATTATTTTTTCTTTTTTTCGCCCTGGCATATTCGACCATTTTCCTTATAGCAACGTCCTTCCCCTTTAAGAAAATGATGTCCCCAGATTTCAGGATAGTCTTTGACTCTGGCTCAAAAATCCAGCCGTCTTTTCTTTTGATCGCCTTTATTAAGAACCCTGTTTCTTCCGGGATCCTCGCCTTTTCAAGGGATTTTCCTTCGAGCCTGGAGCTCTTTTCAATAATCATCATTTTAATTATGGTGTCCCTTCTATAGGCCGCCTTCACAATGGGGTGAACTCCCCTTGAAACGATCTCCACCATATCATCTATCCCATCAGATATCTCTTTTACAGCCACCCCTATCTGTAGTAGTGAAGCAATCTGAGGAATCTCTTCCTTTGATAAACCCTTTGCAGCATATATGGCAGAAATTCTCATTTCATAGGTCAAATCCCTTATCTCCCTCTTAATGTTATTCACCTGTTGGGCAAGCTCTAAATCATCCTGAAGAATAGAGGCATAACCAAGGTCAACCATAAGGTCAGAGAGGTCCCTCATTCTCATAAGCATTTCTTTGAGGCTTTTTATCCTTTTCATAGTTACCTCCTTTTGCTGCATATTACCCGAGGTTCAGAGATATTTCAAGGGTAAATAAATTTGCCATTTTTCTTTTTGGTATTCTTTAAAGAACACAGTAGGAAAAAGAGCATAAATCGTGATTTGTGCGTTATGAGTTAGAGATAAACAACAAAAGATATTATTGGTGAGAAGAGTTTACTTAATATATATATTAAGTAGAAGCAATTGATAAGAAGTTTTTTATTATTATGGGACCATATTTTTCTGATCTTTCAAAGTGAAATTGGGTTCCATAGACTAATTTATTGTGAACCTTTACTGTCTCAATACCATCGTCTGATACGGCTAAGATTTCAAGATTTTTGCTAACCCCTATAATTCTTTCCCTGTGGTTTTCAGGAAGATACAACTCCTGAGGTAAACCCTTAAGGATTCCTTTATTTTCAATAATATGAATTTTTCTATCACCTGAGATCATTTCCCCAATTTCTGCTATGCCCCCATATGCAAGGGAGAGAAGTTGCATTCCATAACAAATACCCAGAACTGGTATATCTATGTCCCTCAGAAAATCAAACCAGGGCTCAGGGTATTCTATATCAGAAATAAGCCTCTCTGAGCCTGAAATAACAACTGAATCAAATCTATTCCAGTCCGATGAGAAATCCCCAATTGATATTTCATCAACAAAATTTGACAGGAATTTTTTCAGCGTATGGATTTTATCCTTATTTTTATACGCATTGATGAGGAGGGTTTTCATTCTATTATTTCGATGGCATCAGGATCTTCTGTTGTTATCTCCAATCCATATTTTGGATGGTCAATAATTTTTCCTCTCACCCGTACCCTTCCGTTGAGTAATTTTTCGAAGGGAAAATTTCTCTTTTTCAATTCTCTAACACCTTCCTTCCACATTACAAAGGTGAAAGCGCTCCTTTTACTCCCAAAATCCACAAAGAGATTTCCTGAATGTGATATATTATAGTTATAAACCTTGCCCTCAACAATACAGTACTCACCTGTATGTTTTTTGACCTCACGGGGATTATTTCCATTGATTATTTTTTGGCTGAGGTTTACAGGGCGGGCAGAATTGTATAACTTAGAAAATCTCTTTTTGTAAATTCGGGCAATATCATTGTCATTAATTATTACGAGATTTTCGTCGTTACTTTTTTCAGCTGTTGGGGTCCAGTTAAAGGAACCTGTTAGTACCACTTTGCCATCAATTATTGCAAATTTATCATGCATAATCCCTGAATATTTTTCGTTCTTTCTTTTCTTTTTGAATAACAATCTAACATTAACACCGTTTCTTTTCAGGAATATGTGTTTTGAATAACTTATTTCGCTTGCTGATTTACCATCCATAACGATTCTTACATCAACCCCTCTCTTTTTGGCATTTATCAGCTCTTGAGCAATCTCTCTATCTGTAAAGACATAGATTGCACCATAGAAATATTTTTCAGCTCCCTTTATTTCATTGACGACTGCTGCCTTACACCCTCCATTTGGACTGAAATAAACCTTTACAGGTAATAGGAATAAAAGGAGTATCATTTTAATGAAAAGAAGGAGATGTGAAGGGTTTTGTTCTCCTTTACGAGCACCTTCCCTGTAATCTTATCTCCAATTGTTCTATATTCTACTCCGTCCCCTATCCCATTGAATTTCTCCCATTCCATATTTCCTCTAAGTTTGTCAAAGAATCCGTCTATCTTTGGAAATCTTCCTCTTATACCTATCGTCCCGAAAAGATAACTTTTTATTAATTTTTTGGATAACTTCTTAAATAACGCAGGGGAGTAAAAGATATCTATAGCAAGTGGTCCTTTACCAGTATAACCTATTATACCGACCACATCATTACCTGGTACAAAATCCACATCAAAAAGTTCACGGCTTGACTCAAACGCCTCATGCATTGATAAGGTCTTTGAATGTGTTTTTGTTTTCATCAGTGTTTTTCTTACCTCTTTCCAGACACTGCTCTGATCACTCATAAAACTATGATTCGTTGAGAGATTTTTTGTTATAGATGCGGAGGTAATTGCCCTAATTGCAGGATGAGCACAGATTCTTCCGGTAGAAAAATTTTTACCACCACTCCATCTCCCTTCTTCTACACAGGTTACTGGTACAGAGAGCTTATCCTCATTTTCAACGGTGAAGGAGGTATTAAATATCCTGTTTTGCCTTGCCCCTATTATTTCTTCCCCATCCATTACAAATAAAGGATTGCGGTTGTTATATGAGAGCAGGACCGAACCGACCTCATTGCTATCCTCAATGAGGAGGGTGCCAGCATCAATGGAATCATCGAGGAGATTGAAACTATCACCAGTGTTGTTACTATGGAGCGGAACGAAAAGTATGTTACCCTCGAAGAATGGATTTCCCATACGTAAAGAGTTAATATAGTCCGATGTAAAATCAGGTAATTTCATATTATTTATTTTAATGATATGCATATAAAAGTCAAATAGAATTTCAATTCATTTGGTATTTTTAAACAAACGTCATTCTGTCTAAGAATCTCGCAGTTAATGTTTTTACTCACGAATTACGAATTACGAATCACGGTCTTCTCACTTCCTGCTTATTTACCCTGTCTTTCTCCACTTGACACTACTTTATATAGGGTTAAAATGTTTTCGTGAGCAAAT
>Ga0190351_1000028_pt1 | contig 14655 bp, 9 predicted proteins | sample 487213910_MG_FD_163431 | JGI IMG/M metagenome (GOLD analysis project Ga0190351, IMG submission 163431) | Hydrothermal vent microbial mat bacterial communities from Southern Trench, Guaymas Basin, Mexico - 4872-13-9-10_MG | ecosystem: Environmental > Aquatic > Marine > Hydrothermal vents >... | reverse complement strand
AAGGAAGGTTCCGCAACTGTTACTGCTATTTATGAAGGAAAGAGCGACAGCTCAGATGTAACTATATATCCTATTACTCACTTTTATACATTCCAGACAACAGACAACGCAATGAAAATAACCATAGACGGAAGTGCCTATAATTCACCTCATACAGAGCAATGGAAAGATAGCGAAACGCATGAAATAAGCGTGCCTCCAGAACAAGCAATTGTTCGGGATAAATCAAAATATGTCTTCACACAGTGGAGTGGAAAGAGCAGTTCAACGAGCACATCGCTACAAATAACCGCAGGTTCAACCACTGCTGGAACATACACGGCAAACTATAAGACACAATATTATCTCACTGTTAATACAGAACCAGAAGGGTTAACAACGATTTCAGGAAGCGGCTGGTATGATGCTGGTTTAACTGCAACTACTGGAAAAGCACCAGATAATGTGGGTGAATATGAATTCTCAACTTGGAAGGTAGATGGAAACCCTGTTAGCGGAAATTCCATATCTGTAACAATGAATGATGCGCATACCGCAACTGCCTGCTATGTCCCCATAGGAAAACCTGACCTAACACTGTCCCCCAGCGATATAACATTCTCAAATCCCTATCCAACTGAAGGAGATATTGTAAAGATAATTGCGACTATTCACAACATAGGTAACAAAGAAGCGATTTCCGCAAATGTGAAGTTCTATGATGGGGACCCTGATAATGGCGGAGTTCAAATAGATGCAACACAATCTCTAAGTAGCATACCCCCGAGCGGAACAAAAGATGCATCGGTTGATTGGAACACAACAGGAAAAGCAGGTGAGCATACAATTTACGTGGTGATAGCTGATTGCAGTCCAGAAGAAGCGAGTACGGAATATAACGAAGCAAGTAAAGATATAATCATCGGAAGGTATGGTGTTGATTTATCCTGTGCTAATCCAGAAAAGAGTATCCCATCAGGAGGCTATGCAACTTACAACATAACGGTCAAAAACACTGGAAATGTAGAGGATACTATAAAAGTTACAACATCGCTACCGCCACTGCCACTGACGCGATCACCATGGACATATTCTTTGGATAAATACAGTGTTGAATTATCTCCAGGTGAGAGCACGGAAGTCGTGTTAACTGTTTCAGACATCTCGGATAAGGGACTTCCAGCGGGAAGTTCATGCGAAGTCGAAGTAATAGGAATATCCCAAGGCGACCCTACTAAATCCGATTCTGTGTTAACAAAAACAACCATAGGAGATTGGAACCCTTGGAACGACCCCGATTCTGAGGGTGGAGAGAGCGTTACAACCGCAGAACTGCAAGAAGCGATTCACTGCTGGTTGAATGATGAGCTAGCACCGAAGACTGGTGCAGAGATAACCACTGCAAGCCTACAGGAGGTGATTCATCAATGGCTTGTTGGATAAGAGAAATATTTGATTTAGGGAAAATAAACGAAGGGAGGGAGAAGAAAAATAAAGAAGATGGATAAAAAAGGAATAAGCATATTGGTATTGGTAATAGGAATAGTATTGCTTTCGGTAGCATCAGCTACACCAGCAATGGCAGCTGGGGAGATAACAGCGACAAGAGATATCTCAATTCAGGAGGTTAGTCTAGGTGATACATTTACCGTGACGGTTACCATAACAGCAAATCAAGAAATAGAAGCACTTGCTTTGGATGAAGACCTGCCAGGCGGTTGGGAAGTAACACGAGTAAGTGACGATGCCGCTGCATTTAAGGAATCTACCACCGAATGGATTTGGACTGTGAGATTATCTGCCGGGGATAGTAAGACGGTAATTTATAATGTTACAGTACCTTCTGATGCTGAAGAGGGTACTTATTACATTACTGGTAATGCTTCTGCGTATAAAATAAATCCCATTGCTGTTGGTGGTGAGACAGAAGTTAATGTAACTGGTAATCTTTCACCAATTGCAAACTTCACATACTACCCGGAAAAACCAGTTGTTAACCAACCAGTAACATTTGACGCTTCATCATCTTACGACCCCGATGGCGGAGAGATAGCCGAATACTGGTGGAATGTCAGTGGAACAATTTACACAACTCAAAAATTCGATCACACTTTCACAAATCCTGGTGAGAAGTATGTTTTCCTGCAGGTTAAGGATGATGAAGGCGATACAAATAGCACGGTAAAATGGATAAATGTTGCTCCTCCCAATCTCTCAGTTATATTTGAAGACGATTTCAGTGAGCTCAACCTTAATACCTGGATTCCCTTCGGTTCTCCCTCACCACGTGTTCTGGCGTCTGTAGAAGGAAGGAATGGAGTTTTTGACAACAATGGGGATGGCTGGTGCAATAGCGGTGTTGTCTCAAAAGAAAACTTCTCGTTTCCCAACGGGTTTACAATGGAGTCCGGCATGTATTTGAAAGTTACAAGTGTCGCTGGGTGCTGGAATGCACCGGTAATCGGTTTAACAAGGCAGAATACACCTACGGGAGAAGGTGTATGCCCCACCGAGAGCTATCCTATGGGTGTTATCTTTGGTATAGAATATGATGGTGATGCGTGTTGGGCGCAACACCCAAAGAAAAGAGAAGGCATGCATACTTCATTATAGGGCTCTATACAGAAGATGGAACCTGGGAAAGCGTTAGCTGGCTTAATGCAGATAATTATACAGATGCGTGGCATAATTTTAAGATTGTTGTGGGAAGCGATAGGATTGTGAACTTCTATGTTGACAGTGATTTGATTTACACGTCTGAGAAGAGAATTAATGAAACGGTGCTACAGGAGAAGAAAATATTCTTAGGGATACGTTCTTCAGGCTCAGCAGGGAAGTCTTACCATGATTTTATAAAAGTATATGCAGTGGAAAAAGAACAACAGCCGCCAATCGCTAATTTCACATACTATCCAGAAAATCCAGTTGTTAACCAAACAATAACCTTCAACGCCTCATCAAGCTATGATCCAGATGGTACAATCGTAAATTACGAATGGGACTTCGGTGATGGCAACGTCACGAGCACAACAGAAGAAACAATAAACCATTCATATTCAGAAGCAGGAAGTTATGAGGTGACACTAACCGTAACAGACAACGGTGGAGCAACAAATTCAATTTCTAACCCAATAACGGTCTTAGGAGAAGCAACAACCCTTAGCATCACTCCACCAACGCAAGAAGTGCTACCCAACGAATCATTCATAGTAAACGTAACCGTAGACCCAAAAGTTCCAATCGCGGGCGTTCAGTTCGATTTGAGCTTCAATTCATCGCTCGTAACCGCAAACAGCGTAACGGAAGGGAATCTATTGAGCCAGGATGGTACTGACACATACTTCAGCCCCGGCACGATAGACAACACCGCGGGCGCAATAACCGGTGTAGCAGGCGCAATCACCACACCAGGGCAAACAGTCTCATCACCAGGCGTATTCGCAACGATACATATGACTGCGCAATCGGTTGAAGGAACATCATTGCTGGACCTATCGAACGTTATCGTCGGTGACATAAACGGGAATCCGGTATCAGTCATAGTGAGTGACGGGAGTGTTACTGTGACACCGTATCCGGACTGGGATGTGAACTGCGACGGGCATGTAAATGTGCTTGACATGATTCGAGTGGGGCAGCACTGGGGAGAGACAGGAACGCCACACTGGGTCAGAGAAGATGTAAACAGAGATGGAAGTGTAAATGTGCTTGATATGATATTGATAGGACAACACTGGACAGGGTAGGGAGGACATGAGTAATCATGAAAAACAAAAAGTATATCAGGTCAGGGATTCTATCCCTATTTCTTTTAGTTGTATTAGTTATATTGAGTGCAACGGCTTTCTCACAACAAACGACAACTGTCAGCGTCTCTCCATCGTATTCAATCGCCTCTTTCGGTGAATATTTCACAGTTAATATAACCGTAGACCCGGCGACACCTATCGCGGGTGTTCAATTCGATCTTCACTTCGATCCAGCCATCGTTACTGTAAGTAAAATAGAAGAAGGTGATTTGCTGAGTCAGAATGGAGCGAGTACGTATTTCAACCCCGGCACGATAGATAACACTGCGGGCACGATAACCGGTGTAGCAGGTGCAATCACAACACCAGGCGAAATGGCATCAAGAAACGGAACTTTTGCAGTATTACACCTAAAAGCTGGCAATATCGCTGGTGAATCTCCCCTTAATCTCTCAAATGTTATCGTTGGCGATATAAATGGAAATCCCGTATCTGTAAGAATAATCAATGGCACCGCAGATCCAACTACCATAGTCAATGTCTCTCCAACCTCGCAATATGTTCAAGAAGGAGAAGTATTTACAGTAAACGTATCCATAGACCCAGCAGTCGCAATAGCAGGTGCTCAATTTGACCTGAGCTTTAATCCATCCATTGTAAGCGTAAACAGTGTAACCGAAGGGAACCTATTGAATCAGAATGGTGCTAACACATACTTCAGCCCCGGCACGATAGACAACACCGCGGGCACAATAACCGGTGTAGCAGGTGCGATCATAACGCCAAGGCAAACTGTCTCATCGCCAGGCGTATTCGCAATAATACAGATGACTGCGAAATCAGTTGGAGGTAGTTCTACATTGGACCTATCGAACGTTATCGTTGGTGACATAAATGGGAATCCCGTACCGATTACGGTGAATAACGGAAGTGTTACTGTTGGTGAAGTCGGATACTTCGACACCGGCGCACCTTCAAGTCCATACCCTTCAATATCAGGCACGCATACCGGGAACATCATACCATCGCAAGACATCACTGTGCACAAAATCTACACTTACCCCTGTGAAGGCACAGGCGGGCATACCGAATACGTAAGAATATGGAACGACACATGGGCGGGCAAAGAAGCTCATTGGAGCGGTTATCAACACGACTGGCACAACATAACCTTTGACGAACCCTTCACGCTATTCGCTAAGAGAACATACCACTATGAAATAATAACAGGCTCTTATCCGCAGATAATCCATAAGCCGGAACACACTACTCTGGATGGCTCATACATCAATTACACTTCGTTCGTTGACGCAAACGGAAAAACATACACGGACTGGATTCCTGCGATAAGAATATATACTCGATACTTGTAAGAAGCAGATGGTCAGTTTCTTTGATTATATCGGCGATATATTTTCAGGAAAACGTGCCATGGCAAGATTAGCACAACTCATTTCCCGTAATGATTCTATATAAAGGATATGGGTATCGCTATCCCAACGCATTCATCTCTGCCCTAAAGACGAAGCTTTCTGCGAGAAGAATAGTAGCTCACCATTCACCATATTCGTGCTGCAGTTCGTACCAGTGCGTGTGCATCCATTGGCTCGTCTTCGCATGATATATCAATGCTCAGATATGCAGCACGTGTATTGAAGTAAGGAGGACCTTTTCTTGAGAATATGGTCAGGACTTTACCATTCTGACGTATTTGTACTCCTTCACATGGTTCATGGCTCCTTATCAATGTCTTAACACCCATTATTCGTAGACCATGTGCTGTAATATCCTTGCCAAACATCATGCCCACACCGCGCATGGAATCGAAGTAGCCGTTACCTTCTATCGGGTCGTTCCAGAGTATCTCAGCAAAGATAGGCGATGTGGGAGTGGCATATTCGATATCCTGGATAGAGGTCACATTTACCGGTATTCCACCATGCAACATCAGATATTTACCTTCCACGAGTGCGCAATGTGGCAAACACTCCCATAGCTCCCTTATCTTGCTATATATTTCGGCACTTCCGGCACCGAATCGGCGATTGAATATGAGGGGCAGGTCGTGCGGCATGACTGGCAGGTTCGGGGGTCCCTCGTGATTGCCCCGGAGCATTATTATCCTGCTTCCATACTTAACTTTCAACTTCAAGGTCAGATAATAAACTTCTGCACTATTCGTACCACGGTCTCCGTAATCACCGAGGAACACAATTCTATCGGCATCCATCACCTCAGACCCACTTAATATATGAATGAGGCTTTCCACATCGCCATGTAAATCCCCTACAACAACTATGCGGTTCACAGTCTGTGGTGAGATGCGAACCATGCCACTTGCAGCTCTCAATTCCTTCTCATGCTTTAATATCTGCTTTGATGCTTCGATAAGTTGTAAGAAATCGTCTGCGGATGCTCTAAACGCATCTCTCAGCCATCTCTCTTCTATCTTTATCTTTATCTTTATCTTTATCTCCATCCCTCCTTTCACGATTATTTCGGTGAATGAAGAACGAAGAATGAATAATCTTGATATATATCTATAAAATTAGCTTAGTCAATTCAATCAATCGCTTGGGATTGCGCTTTATTAGTTCGAGCAGCAGAGCTCTGGTAGATAATTCCTTCAGATTTATGCCCTGTAGAGAATGGGCGAGTGTATTGAGGTCATCATCGGATAGCCGGAAGAAGTACTCTTTTGCTTTTAGTGCTGTCTCCAGCCGTTTTCCGAATTCGCTCCTGCATCTGTTATCGTATTCCTTGAGTCTATCTTCAGAGGTATCACCTTCATGTATCGCTTTCGCTATCACATCGCCCGCTATCTCCGCTGCCTGCATTGCATACAGGATACCGCCTCCGGTGAGGGGGTTAACATGCCTTGCAGCGTCACCGACCAGAACGAGCCCATCTGAGACACTCTTATGGAGCGGTCCACTTAGCGGTACGGCGCCATAAATCTCAGCCATTACTTCGCCGGCAGGGAACTTATCATGCACAAAAGCCCTGAGGTAATCTATTGCTCGGTGCTTATCCTTTGATACATCACCACCTATTCCAAGACCCACATTGGCACAATTTTCTCCTTTCGGGAATACCCAGGCATAACCCCTCGGTGCAACTTTCTCACCAAGAAAGAAATCAGAGAACTCCTCTTCTATTTCTATATCGCACATAAGGTATTCGGCACAGATACATAACTCAGAGGGCTTCAAATGTGTATTAATGCCCGCCCATCTGCCTATCTTTGATTCCACGCCGTCGGCACCGACGATGATGTCAGCATAGATGCGCGTATTTCCGTCCATGTCGCGTACATATACGCCTGTTTTATGATTGCCATCCATGATGATGCCATAAGCTTCTGTCTTGACCCGTACCTCAGCACCTGCACTGGCTGCTTCAGTTGCAAGGGCTTTGTCAAACTCCTTACGGTCAAGCACATAGCCTACTTCCTCCATCTTAGAGCCCGAGAGGGTGACCTTCGTGCCGTCCGGGCTGTATATGTTGGCGCCTTTAACTTCAGCACAAATCCATCGCTTGTCTGGCTGAATGTACCGCTCCACAGCGTTACTAACACCTTCGGCACAACACACAGGCACACCAATTTCCTGTTTTCGGTCGATTAGAAGGACTTCCAATCCCTGACTGGCTGCGGTTCTCGCTGTTACACTGCCTGCAGGCCCTGCACCCACAACAACCACATCATATCTCTCCTCTTTCATCTCCTACTCATCCCCATCATCATCCCATTATTGCTTCTGTCTGTTATTATTTATCTGTTCAATCGTTGATGCGCCTCTGCGAGATGTCTCGCACTCAGAGCGCCTATAAGAGATATCTCTCCGGCGAGCACCGCAGCAGCGGCGATCTCTGCGAATTTCGACGCATTTGCGCCCGGCGGGTTGCCCGAACCTTGTACACCGAGCATAGCCAGTGCTTCCTTTTGCGTGCCCAGAGCAGTCCCACCGCCCACCGTGCCCACCTGTAACGAAGGTATAGTAACAGAGCATAGAAGGTCTCCCTCTGTGGTGAGTTCGGCGGTGGTGAAGCCCTGTGAGCCCTCAACCACATGAGCAGCATCCTGACCTGTGGCGATGAATAGCGCGGCGATGACGTTGGCAAACTGCGCATTGAACCCGTAAGAGGCAGCTAAGGCACTCCCTATCCAGCACTTCCGATATACCAGTTCAACCATCGCCTCTGGTGTGGTCTTCAATACCTCTGTTACCGCTTCACGGCTCAGTAGTACTTCAGAAATTACCGTCTTACCCCTGCCCATGAGCAGGTTCAATGCCGAAGGTTTCTTATCCACGCACACATTACCGCTGAGTGATACATGCTCCAGTCCCAATTCGGACTCTAAAAACTTGATAACCGCATCAGTAGCGATTGTAGCCATATTCATGCCCATAGCATCACCGGTTTTATAAACGAACCGCATGAACAGGTTACGACCGATGAGCCAGCTCTGAATATCAGCCAGGGTTAAGAATCGTGAAGTTGATTCTGCTATCTCCTTCACCCTCGCACGGTTATGGTTTATAAATTCAAGAGCATCACGTGCATGAGCGATATTTCGTGCTTTTAATACCGGAGCACGTGCCATACCGTCATGCAAGATGAAAGAGAGGGCGCCACCTGACCTATTTATTGCGGAACAACCTCTGTTGACAGATGCGACAAGAGCTCCTTCGGTCGTTGCGAGTGGGATATAGTAAGAGCCACTGGCATAGTCCCCTCTGACCTGAAGGGGACCAGCAACACCCATGGGTACCTGTGCAACGCCAATGAGATTCTCTATGTTCGCCTTCTCCGCTCTCTCAATGTCAAGTGAGAACTTACTTATATTGATTAACTTCTCACCGGTGAGGATTTCAAGAGCATGTCGCCTCAATTCCACCGCTATGCTACGCTCAACATACTTATCCAGCTCATGGAACTTCAATTTCCCTTTTACTATCTTATCAATCAGTTCTTGCTCTTCCATACCAGTTCACGCATCATGTCCTCCATTGTATATAGTCCGCACTCCTCTTTCGTGCTTATCCATTCGATGGCTTTTAATGCGCCCTGAGCGAAGGCTTCACGGCTGTTAGCCCTGTGTATCAGCTCTAACCGTTCCCCTATGCCTGCAAACAATACTGTATGGTCACCAACGATGTCGCCTGCACGAACCGCATGTATACCAATCTCCTCTTCAGTTCTCTCACCGGTCATGCCCTGCCTGCCATAAACGAAGTGTTCTTCGCCTGTGCCTGTGTCCATGCCCATGCCCATGTAACGAGCGATGATCTCCGCTGCTTTCTTCGCTGTGCCACTTGGTGCATCCTTCTTATGCGCGTGATGCATCTCTATGATCTCCGCATGGTAGTGATAGGGTTGAAGAAGCTTCGCCGCTTCACCAACCAGCCGCCAGAAGATATTCACTCCGATGGAGAAGTTAGGTGAGATAATGGCAGGTACGGTATGCTTTATAGCTGCTTCAATCTCGTCAAACTGAGCATCAGAGAAGCCGGTAGTGCCAATAACCAGCTTGACTCTATTACGAGCAGCGACTTTTACGTTCTCTACCGCAGCATCGGCGTTCGTGAAATCAACGAGGACAAGAGGCTTTATTTCTTTCAGTACCTCATCCATCTCTGTCGGGCTCGATATCTCTACCCCTAGTGCAAGCTGAGTGCCAATACCCGCGTGGTCGAAGCCTGCTACTAATTCCATAGTCGGGTTATCTATGATACTCTTCACCATCTGAGAGCCCATTCGCCCTCTTGCTCCTGCCACGGCAACACTTATTCTCATACTCATGGTAATATTAGATAACCCGGCGATTAAATAATATATAAACGCTCATCCCAAAAATTATCGTAAACTTGATGATAGATGCGAAAAAAAATTCCCTTTGGGTTTAGCAAGAGAGGGGTATGAGTGTTGTTTGTTTATTTACCAAAAGGGAAAACTAAAAAACATCTTCAATCCTTTTCTGCACCTCTATCGTCATTTCAATCGCCTTTACCACCTTCATATAACGCTCAATCTCCTCCTGCGATAGTTCTCGCTTTTTTCTATCCTTCAAATACTTCGCCGCTACCTGATAACCACCAATTTGATACTCCCATACCGCTTTGGAAATGCCCTCAAAATACTGCTCCTTGTTGAAATAAACCCTCTCCGTTTTCTCGTCATACTTCACCTGCTCCACCTTATTCGAGCCACTTATCGGAAATCCTATTTCTCTATCTCGTTCTTGAAGTGCGGGATGTTTGAGTAAATGAAGTTCTACCAATTCCTTTCCAAGTTTGCTCAGTTTCTTAAATCTCTCAGTATCTGAAGGCAATGGAATTCTCGGAAAATCAACCTTCAAAAATTCCTCATAGCGTTTGCGGTAGGTAGGCGAGTAAAGAACAGCATAGAAATAATAGAAAATCTCCTCAGGGTTTGGCTCTGTGCCTAATACTTCCTTTAAAGCGTGCAAAAAGTCTTTACTTATGTTCGGAACACGTTCTGGTTTGGATGCTTTTGCATCTAACAACTTTACTTTAGATTTATCATGGTAGAGATAGAGAGGAAAGAGGTACCCCCTTTCCCTTGTTTTATTTGATACCAGAGAATCATCAATAATACTATCGGATACTAACGAATGTTGCCATGTCCTTGATGCTATTTGTCTGCATGTTATCAACCCTAAATTCTCCTGCATCATGTGCCGCATGACTTTTAAAAGAGGTCGTTCAACAACTGCTTTTGTATAATAAATATTTCTTTTGTCAAAAGGGCGATATAGAATTTCAGCGAAATATCTCTCCCATTCATCCTCCTTAGATAAACGTTCTCGGGATTTTCTAAGTTTAAATGTGCTGGTATCTTTCAATTTAAATCTTTGCTCAATGACTTCATCAGGTATTGACAAATCCCGGAACATCGCTATTCGCCTTTTTAAAGCCTCTCTATCAAAATCTATCACGAATTTATCTCTTGCCGTGACGATGCCCACACTATTAACAGGAAAAATATCTGTTATCTTCCAGAATTTCTCATAAACATCCCAATAGGTCTCCTTCCTCGGCACGAAGAAATAGAATGGGCGAGATGGCTTTAGTTCTTCCCATTTCGTAGTTTCAATGTCATTTCTCAAAAGCCACCTGTATTTGTCCTCACGAAGTCCCCACAACTCAGCATAATACACTCTCGCAATCCTTCCCTCTTCCTGCTCTTGTTTCTTTATGAACAAGCCGATAGCCACGCCCTGCCGGATGTCAAACACGTTCTCATCCTTACTCCCGTCAGGGCATTTCTCTTTCTTCAACGAGTTACCATGCAAATTCAGCAAATATATCTCATTGAAACTCTTCATCAGAGATTGCCGCATACCTCTGAATGTGGGATTGTCTAAATAGCTGTGGTTCGTGATGAATCCTAAAATCCCCTCCCCCGTGCGGTCAATCTTCCACTGCCCGAACCTGATAAACTTCACATAATCATCTTGAAGCCAGTGCTTTTTCTCGCCAAAATGTTTCCCATCAACATATTTGTAATCTTCAATCAACCCGGTTATCCAGTCCCCTTTATTCTCAGAAATGCCCGAATAAGGTGGATTACCCAGAATGACTAAAATAGGCACTTCCTCCTTCACCTTCTTCGCTTCTCGACCTTCTTCTGTAAGCTCAGTGAGCAACGGCATTTGCTCCGGCTCCTTCATCTCCAAACTGTTCGTAAGATAGAACCGGAACCGCTCTCCTTCCTTGTACCTGTAATTCCACCTATCCGCTAAGTAGGAAGCCATCCTCAAATGCCCTATCACATAAGGCACAATCAAAAGCTCAAATGCGTAAAAATGCGGTATTATATGATTGCTTATGACAAAAGGGATGAGTCCCGCAAGCTTCCCTTCTCTATATTCCGACAAAGCCTCTTCAATCGCCCTGATTACGAAAGTTGCAGTCCCAGCCGCAGGGTCTAAGAGCATTACGTGATTATCAGCAAATCCGTCCTTCAGATTTAAATCCTTCTTCAAAATCTTATGAACGCTTCGCACTATATAAGAAACCACATGTATCGGCGTGTAATAGACACCCAATTTCTCCCTCTCTTCCGGATTATACTCCTTAAGAAACGTCTCATAAAACTGAATTACCGGGTCTCTTTTCTTGTAAACAGTCTTCGCTTCTTCATAAATGGCTGAAATGTCTGTTTTGTTCAACACCTTTACAATATCCTCAACAATCCAGCTTATCGCTTCCGGGGCATCCGGACCCATCATAAAGTAAAATGCCTTCCTTAGCCAGTCCGGACTACCAAGGACAAATTCCCATGCATTGTTTTTGGTTATCTCCTTATCTCTTGCCATCACTTTAGCTGCAAACAGCTCGTAAGTGATTGTCTGTGCGCATAAATCAACAAATCTGTCTTTGCTCAGGTCTTCAATGAGCGATTGTTGAAAGATGTGATGGATACTAACAAACCCCAGACCTTCATTTTTGTCATACACCTCTGCTAATACAACCTCCAAAAACCTTGCTCTCTTTGCAAGCTCAACTGCAAGTTTGGACGCACTCGTTATTTCTGGCACTGAAAAACTGTAAAACGCACTTAAAAGTTCAGAAAAATCACTTATGTTATCAGGAACAGGTGGACTTAAACCTTCTAAAGCATGAAAACGGCATATCTCCGCAGTTTCTATAATTTTGCCGTTTCGGTAAAGCCAAAATTCCAGAAAGTTCGTTAATATGAGATTAGGAAGTGCATTTCGGTATCTTCGAATTTGTTCCGATTTCTCTATCTCGTGAACTTTTGAATCCGGCGTTTTAGCTTCAATATGTCCTATAATCTCTCCGTCTTTACGAATGAGGAAGTCAGGAATTCCCACTTCTGTCTTCTTTGGTAAAACACGTATTTTTATTTCTTCGTCTGACGAAAAAGATTGAAGGCAATCTTCAAATAGCTTTTCCAAGCAAGAATAGAAGCTTTCTTCTCTGAAGTTCCCTTCTGTATAAATCTCATGGATTTCCCTTAGGTAAACAGTGAGAATCTTCTACAATTTTGTCTTGGTCTTTTCCGGGCTGTTCATTTTACATTCGTTCTCGATTTTTTGCTGTTATAGATTATAGATACTCTACCGTACCGTCAGGGTATATCCTCGCAGACGCTTTACGGGCAGACCAGCACTGGAAGTTAATCGCAACCGGGAGACTTGTGATATGAGTATCAGCGGTTTTTATGTGGAGGTCAAGCGCTGTAGTTTTACCGCCCAGCCCCATAGGACCCACACCCAGGCTATTCACGGCATCCAACAGCTCACGCTCTATTCGCGCAATCTCCGCATCATGGTGTCGGGAGCCAACAGGGCGTAGTAACGCAGCCTTTGCGAGCCACATCGCCATATCTGCCGAGCCACCTATGCCAATACCGATGATTGTGGGCGGGCAGGGTTTACCCCCTGCATTGAGTACTGCATCGAGTACAAACTGCTTCAGCTCTCGCTCAAGTTCCTGCCCCTGACCCCGCACGGGCGTTAGCATTTTGAATTCACTCACGTTCTCAGAACCGCCGCCTTTCGGGAATGCAGTTATCTCAAGCCCCTCTATCTCCGTATCCGCAACTTCGTAATTCACATGCGGTATACCGTTGCCTGTGTTACCTTCTCCTTTCCTTGTTATTGGGTCCACCACGTTCGGTCGCAGAGGGATTGCCTCTGTTGCTTCCTTCACACCCGCTCTTATACCACGCTCGATATCCACAAGTGAGATATTATCACAATTACCGAGCCTAATAAAGAAGAGAGGAATGCCCGTATCCTGACATAAAGGTCTATGGAGTTCTTCTGCGAGTTTTACATTCTCAAGCATTGCCTTCAACTGCACTCTTGCTATCTCGTCCGTCTCCTCGTGGTATGCACGAGCTAATGCTTCTTTTACATCTCCCGGCAAGCTCGTTTCAGCCTTACTCAAGATTGTTACTGTTACTTCCTTTATCAATTCTTCGGTGATCATCAACCTGCAACTGCAACCATCAGTGCGTCTATGCATCTATTAATTCTAATCCACAGCATATACATATTTTACTTATCCTCATTTGTTATAAATAGGCATAGAGACAAACAGGAGCAATGAGTATGAGCAATGGAAGAGAAAGAGAACAAAAGGGCTGAGACTAAGATATTAATAACGGACCATATCTCAGAGGAGGGTATAAGGAAGCTGCGTGAGTTTGGAGATGTAGAAATCCAGGTGGGAGTGAGTGAAGAGGAGTTAAAAGCTCGTATTGCGGGTTATGATGCCTTAATTGTACGCAGTGGTACGAAAGTGACGAGAGAGGTGATAGAAGCAGGTACCAGGTTGAAGGTGATAGGTCGAGCGGGAGTAGGAGTGGATAATATAGATGTGGACTCGGCGACGGAACGGGGGATAATGGTGGTGAATGCTCCGGGTGCAAATACGATATCGGCAGCGGAACATACCATAGGAATGCTGCTCAGCCTATCGAGGAAGATACCCGCTGCAAATCAATCGTTGAAATCAGGTGAATGGTCAAGGAAGAAGTACATGGGGGTAGAGGTGAACGGTAAGGTATTGGGTATAATAGGATTAGGACGAGTGGGCGGAGAAGTAGCGAAGAGGGCAAAAGGACTTGGGATGCGAGTTGTCGCTTATGACCCCTTTATATCACAGGAGAAAGCAGGTGAGCTTGGTGTTTCACTCATGGGCTTCTCTGAAGTCCTATCTATTTCTGATTTCATCACAATTCACACACCATTGATGAAAGATACGTATCATCTCATCGGTAAGGACGAGTTTGAAAAGATGAAGGAGGGTGTTAGGATTATTAATTGTGCTCGTGGCGGTATAATAGATGAGAATGCACTGGTAGAAGCGATAAAGAGTGGCAAAGTAGCAGGTGCTGCCCTTGATGTCTTTGAACAGGAACCACCACC
>Ga0190351_1000027_pt1 | contig 14950 bp, 12 predicted proteins | sample 487213910_MG_FD_163431 | JGI IMG/M metagenome (GOLD analysis project Ga0190351, IMG submission 163431) | Hydrothermal vent microbial mat bacterial communities from Southern Trench, Guaymas Basin, Mexico - 4872-13-9-10_MG | ecosystem: Environmental > Aquatic > Marine > Hydrothermal vents >... | reverse complement strand
GCACTGTCCCTACTTTTCTTCTATCTCCTTTAACTTATATAGCATCTCAAGGGCTTGTTTTGGCGAGAGGGAGTCCGGGTCTATGTCCTTCAACATCTTTTTGAGTTTCTCCTCTTCCTGGAATAAGGAAAGCTGATATGCCTTAGGGGGATGGTGCCTTACAATTCTATCATCCTGTTCAATGTCAAGGAGTATATCATTTGCCCTGTTTATAACTTCAAGAGGTAAACCTGCAAGTTTTGCCACCTCGATACCATAACTTCTATCTGCCTTTCCCTTTTTTACATTTCTCAAAAAGACTACACCATTTTCTGTTTCTTTTACTTCAATGGTATAATTAACTATGGCTTTGTTATATATTTCAAGTTCTGTAAGCTCATGATAATGGGTTGCAAATAGCACCTTGGGTTTTTCATCTATCCGCGCAAGATACTCAACAACAGCCCAGGCGATGGAAAGTCCATCGTAAGTACTTGTTCCTCTCCCTATTTCATCAAGTATTATAAGACTCTTTAAACTCACGTTGTTGAGAATATTTGCCGTCTCATTCATCTCAGCAAGAAATGTTGATACCCCTCTTACAAGGTCATCCGATGCACCGATTCTTGTAAATACTCTATCTATAATACCTATGTGTGCTGAATTAGCCGGGACAAAAGAACCCATCTGAGCAAGGATTGTTATATGGGCAACTTGCCTTAGGTATGTTGATTTCCCTGCCATATTTGGACCTGTTATTAAAAGAATCCTTTCCTCGTTGTTTATATAGGTATCGTTAGGGATAAAACTTCCTTCATCGAGCAATCTCTCTACAACGGGGTGTCTCCCTCCTTTAATCTCAACAACATTTGAACTGTCCACAGCTGGCCTCGTGTAATTATAGTCCTTTGCAATGATAGCAAGGTTTGAGAATACATCTATTCGAGCCATAATTTCAGCGATTTCCTTCAAATTAATGATATACTTTTTTAAATCTTCTCTTAACTGGAGAAAAATTTCGTATTCCAGTTTCTTTATCCTCTCCTCTGCCCCGAGTATTCTTGATTCAAACTCCTTCAACTCCTCTGTAATAAATCTTTCTGAATTTACAAGGGTCTGTTTTCTTATATAATTTTCAGGAACATACTTCAGGTTGGGCTTTGTAACTTCTATATAATATCCAAATATATTGTTGAACCTTACTTTCAAAGAAGCAATGCCAGTTTTTTCTTTCTCTACTTTTTCGTAATCAATTACCCATTTCTTTCCATGTTTTGAAATATCCCTCAACTCATCAAGTTCCTTATGCACTCCATCTTTTATAAATCCACCCTCCTGAATAGAGAATGGAGGATCCTCAACGATATTATCCTCTATCATACGAATTGCCTTCCTAATCTCGGGGAAATTTGAGACTATCCTCATTAATGCTCCAACTTCACTTTTATTCAACATCTCTTTGATTTTCAGACTGTTATCTAATGATTTTTTAAGTCCAATAAGGTCCCGTGGATTGACTTTTCCTGTTGCTATTCTCCCCGCTATCCTCTCTATATCTGAAAGGGATGCCAATATTTTTCTTACCCCCTTTAATAGATCTCTTCTCTTATAGAAACCTTCGACAATATCCAGCCTTTCACCGATCAGTTCTGTATCGATCAGGGGAAACATCAAATAATTTCTTATAAGTCTACCCCCCATTGGAGTTATAGTTTTGTCAATAATTGAAAGTAACGTTCCTTCTTCTTCCCCTGTTATCTTCCTGATGAGTTCCAGGTTTCTTATCGTTGCCCTATCAAGATACATATAATCTTTAGGTATAAATCTCTTTATACTTCTAATATGCACCAGGTCGTTCTTCTGGGTCTCTTTAAGATAATGGAGGAGACTACCTGCTGCAGATATTGATAAAGGAATATCTGTAAGTCCAAATCCATCAAGGGTAGAGACCCTGAAATGACTTTTTATATTTTCTTCTGCAATCTCCTTTATAAATAATGCAGGATCTACATATGTTATTGTGACATTATCTGAAAGAGAAAGGTTCTGACCATATGGAAGTAGAATCTCTCGAGGCTCTACCCTTGCAAAAATTTCTGATACATCCTCCAGCTCTGATGCGTAAAACTCTCCTGTAGAAACATCAGAGAAGGCTACTCCATATCTCCCCTTCTCAAAAAATATGCTCATAATATAAGTATTTTTTTTACCAGACAACATCGATGGTCTAACAATTGTGCCAGGGGTAATAACCTCTACCACCCCCCTATCGACAAGGATCTTCCCCTTCTGTGGTTCTTCTAATTGTTCACATATTGCAACCTTTAATCCTGATTTCACCAATTTAGAAATATAAAAATCAGATGCCTTTACTGGCACACCGGCTAATGGTACTTTATTTTCTTTTCCATGGGACCGAGAGGTAAGCGTAATATTGAGCACCTTTGATGCAACCTTTGCATCATCAAAAAAAGTTTCATAAAAATCCCCTACCCTGAAAAGTAAGAGTGAATCCTTATATTTTTTCTTTATGTCATAATACTGCTTGAGTAGGGGTGTCAGTGATGACATAGGTTAAGAATAAACCCCTCAAAGCCCCTGGCATTGAGTGCATCTAAAGCGAGAACTGCATCTTCTCTGTTTTTGAACCTGCCTACCATAACCTTCATAAGTCCTGACTTAGATTTCATCTGGAATGGCTCAAACCCGGCTAATTTTAATCGCTGCATAAGGTTATTAGCCCAGGTTTTTACCCTGAATGCACCCACCTGAACAGCAAAACAGCCTTCCCCCTCTTTTTTAGGTTCTTCCCCCTTTTTATATTTAGCTGCCTTTACAGCATCCCCCAGTAAAGAATAACATACACCAATCCAGAACCTTACCTTTTTAAAAAGAGGTGAGTCTTTACCTTTTTTCTCTATAATTTTAAAGGACTTTAGTGCTTGAGAATAATCATTCATTATATAATAGAACATGCCAATTCTAAACATAGAAGAATCCGCATATGCAAGGTCGGGATAATGCACTACCAATTTTCTGTAGATTTCCATCGCCTTCAGAGGGTTCTCCATATTCGTAGCCAATGCATAAAGCGATTCTGCCTCCGGAGAGGAAATAGATTTTACAGATATTTCAGATAATATCAAAAATATAATAAACATTAATAGAATCCCCTATCTCTATCATTTGTCTGTAGCATCCAATTAAAATCTATCGTGGTTGTAGTATCATTTTTAGCAATATAACGCGCAAAAAATCGCCCGTAATGAATAGAGTCGGGCCTGAAGAAATAATATTTACCATAATCAACGGGAACATTGTTCAGGGTATACCCAGAGGCAGGTGCAGAATCAAGATCAGTGCTTGATACATATATACCATAAGGGGCGTATACCTCTGGATAAGCCACATTATAATAGAAGTATAAAGAGCCATAATAATTTCTTCCATAATAGAAACCGTACTCTTCGGGGCTTATATCACCAATATTTAAAACAATACTCCCTTCACCACTAACAACTCCCTCAACTGGGACAGGATTAATCCCACATCCGGACAAGAGAGCCAATGCTAAAGCAATTATTACACTTCCAATCAAATACCTGGCTTTCATAGCCACACTCCTTACAGGTAAAGTGTGATTTATTAAGACATACTTCTCTTACCTTAGGAAGAATGTCCTTCAATCTTCTATCGTCAACCATCTGGTAAATATCTATCAGGGCGCAGAGGAATTCAGGAGAGTTCTCAGGAAAATCTGCATTTGTAACGAGGTCCAGTGCCTTATTTTTATCACCTTTCTTTACAAGAAAGGACACGTAACATCTAAGGGTTTCAAGGTTATGAGGATCTTTTTCCAGAATGTTTTTAAAAATTGATTCGATACCACTGTACTCACCCTTCTCAAACATAACCTTTTCCAGCTCAGGAAGTGCATACTCTGCATATTCTGGGTTAGAGGAAAGAAGATCCTTATAAATCTTTAATGCCTCATCGACGCTTCCCTTTTGCAAATGATACCTTGCATATACGAACTTAGAAAATGGAAGACCAACTCTGAGACCGGGTTTAATGTATTTCATTGCCTCTTCAGGATTTTTATCTAACATTTTCAGTCCAATATACCCGCCGTATTCAGCAAGTTTTTTCTTATCCTTAAAAAATCCCCTTGCATAATCGTATGCCTTTCCCCAATCATAGGTTTTCTCAAAAAGAACGATCAGTTTCTTCTTTAGATTATCATCTCCGCCCTTCATAGCAATCAGTTTCTTCATTGTGGCAATGGCACTGTTTTTCATATCAGCAGTAATATAATCCTCAGCAAGACTCTCCAGAATTCTTGTCTTCTTCTCATTGGGTAAGAAGGGTTTAACAGAAAGGTTAAGATGAATTTTTATTGCAGATTTAACTTTTCCTTTTTTTCTCAGAATATCACCCACCCTCAGGTATGCATCAATGTTGTTGGGATCTTCTTTCCAGGCAAGATTCAGTGAATCAAGTGCCTTCTCTATATCACCATCTGCAAAATATTCCAATCCCTTTATATAGTTTTTGGGGATTTTTACTTTTTCGCCCCTCTTCTGGATATATGACAAGGACCATAACACTAAAATAAATAGCACAAAAATAATCAGTAAGTATGCCATTATTTATTCTCCTCATCTTCCTCTTTCATTTTTTCTTCTTCAGTTTTTACTTCCTCCGATTCTGCTATACCCTCTGATTCCTCACTCTCTTCTGCAAAGGGAATATTCTTTAGTGCCTTTAATTCATCAAGAAGTTTTTTATTTTCCTTCTGAAGATTCCATAACCTGCCCCTGAGACGGATTTCATTTATACCTGCAACAATGACTGTTATAACTATTCCCACTGCGACTGCCTCTATTAATAAAAGAGTGAGTGGGACATTAGAATAATGCCATTTCAACAAATTGAAATCAACGATTGTGTTTCCATTCTGGATACCAATGGTAATACCCAGAATTAATAATATACCTGAAATAATTATCATAATAAAACCCATTCTTCCTCCTTTTTTATTATTTTACCTACTGGAGTCCAACCATTCAAACCTGTAATTTTAATCTTTGTGATTTCACCTACATCAATTGCATCATTTGTGACTGCAAGTTTACCGTTAATCATCTTACAGAGAACCCCTCCTTTACTTGCATTTCCTACGGTAAGACACTCAAAAGTTTTCCCAATCATTTCACTATTCTTTTTTCTTGTAATTCCATTCTGAATGTCTATAAGTTGCATCAGTCTTTCCTTTTTCTCCCCATCTGTAAGGGTTTCATCCATCATACTTGCGAGGGTTTTCGGGCGAGGAGAATACATAAACATAAATGCATAGTCAAATTCTATTTCTTTTACTGCATCCAATGTCATTTTAAAATCATCCTTGCTCTCCCCAGGAAAACCAACTAAAAGATCGGTTGTTACTGTAATATCAGGTACAATTTCCCTTGCATTTTTAATAATTTTCCTGTATTTCTCATAAGTATAATCCCTATTCATACTATTCAATACTCTATCCGAACCGGACTGCATCGGCAAATGAATAAATTTTGTAATATTATCCATTTCCTCCATTATTTTAAACACCTTATAGTCTACATCTTTTGGATGGGATGTCAAGAAGTTAAACCAGACCGATGGCGATAAATGTGAGATTTCTTCAACCAGATCAACAAATTTAAAGCCTTTATGATCATACTCATTTACATTCTGCCCCAATAGAATTATCTCCCTTTTTCCTGTTTCAATCAGGTATTCTGCTTCTTTTATAATATCATCTGGGGACCTTGAACGTAGTGGACCCCTTACATAAGGCACAATACAATATGAACAAAAATTATTACATCCTCTCGAGATAGCCAGGTATGAAGATATTCCTTCCTGTTCAGCATAGATGCCGGTATATAATTCAAATGGATTACCTTCTATAACTTTATTATTTGATTTATATAATTCATTAACTAACTTCCTGTAACCGTCTGGGCCAGAAATAAAATCAATCTCTTTCATCTCGACAAGTTCCGGCATTCTCTTTGCCATACATCCTATAACACCAATTTTAACATCTTTTTCCTTCTTAAATCTTCCCAGGGAATGGATCCTTCCTATAACTCTTTTTTCTGCATGCTCTCTTACTGCACAGGTATTTACAAGTATCAAATCGGCTTCTTCTGGCCTTTTCACCTCCAGAAAGCCCCTCTGCTTTAAAAGGGTAGAAACCAGATATGAATCATACATATTCATCTGACATCCATATGTAAGGATATGAAACTTATTCTGCCCTTTCGCCATATGTCCGATCCATTGTAATTCTTGTTATTCTTACTGGCACGACCTCCCTAACCCTATCCCTGCTAAAGAGTACCCTTATGTAGTTGGGCGTAAATCCATAGTATAACCTTTCCTCAGAATCCTGCTTCCTTTCAGGAATAACCCTATATATCTTCCCGACGAGTTTCCCCCTAAATTTGTAACTCATCTCATCCCCTAATTTTCTGAGTCTCTCAGCCCTTTCTTTCCTCACTCTGTCTGGAACCTGATCAGGAAAATGGGCAGCAAGAGTAAAAGGCCTTGGAGAATATCTGAATATATGGAGATAACTGATACCTGCCTCCTTAATAAGAGAAACTGAACGATCAAAGGCATCTTCATCTTCTCCGGGAAAGCCAACAATAAAATCTGCACCAAAATTTACATCACTCCTCACATTTCTTATTGCATCAACAATACGAAGTGTATCTTCCTTCTTGTAATGTCTTCCCATTTTCTTAAGAATTTTGTTATCTCCGCTCTGCTGTGAGATATGCAAGTGGGGGGCAAGGTTTGACAAAGAAAAAAGGTCTATCAATTTTTTATCAATCCTATCAGGTTTCATTGAACTTAGTCTTATCTGTATATTCAATTTTAATAGTCTCTCAAGAAGACCTGAAATAGTAATGCCATCATAATTATAGTTACCAATGTGAATGCCTGTAAGCACAACTTCCTTAAAGCCCACATCTATCTTTCTCTTTATTTCATCAATAATTTTTTCAGGAGGAAAGGATATATTTTTCCCCCTGGCATAGGGGACAATACAGTATGTACAAAAATTATCGCATCCCTTTTGGATTCTTACGTATGCCCTTGTCCTCTGCTGAAGTGTATTCCTATCCTCTATCTTTGAGATATCAAAAAACTCAGCCCCGGGGAATTCTTCAGGAAACAATTTTGCATGACAACCAAGAACCCTTACCTTTTTTGAAGATTTCAATGCCCTCCTGTAAAGGTTTCTTGATTGATGACCTGCAAGCCCTGTAACTGTACAGGTGTTAACATAAGTAATGTCAGGGGTATCGTTATAGCTAACAATAACATCACCCTTTCTGAGGTGGTGTTCTTTTATCATCTCAGTCTCATACTGATTGAACTTACAACCAAGTGTTAAAAAGGCAATCCTCATAGCAAAATATATCCCTATTTATGGAAAAATCAAGGAAAATGAAATATATGTCCCTTAGTTCCCTTCACCGACCAAACGCTCATCTTTTTTGAAGTAAGGTTCTTAAGTTGTGTAATAAGTTTTCCATATCATCCTCTCATCGTTTAAGGCAATTTCCACAATAATTCAACAAGTATGCGAAGCGCCGAAGACACAAAGCCAGCTAGGCTCTGATAATAATTAAAGGCTTTGATAAACGGACTCCAGTGTGTAACATATATATAGTTATATGTTCAGGTTTACCGTTTGTCAACTGAAAAATCAGATGTGTAGTTACTATTTAGCATATTAGAAAAAGTGCTACTTGGCTGAAGAAGATGGGGTATAAATAAAGAAAAAGAAAAGAACAACAAAGTGTCAAAAGTCATTCACCGACCCCAGAAATGATACATCAGGCAGGCTGGTCAGGACTATTTATAACAAGGTTCAGGAGAGAGGAGAGATTGCAACACAGCACTACGAGCAAGGAGAAGCGTTCACAATGACGAGTTTTGTTGTCATTCTGAGTAATGTCATTATGAGTTTGGCTATCCTGCACCTCTCTGGCGTGATAATCTCGTCATTAGTGCCTTTTCCCCACGATTTACGAATCACAAATCGCGGTCTTTTTATGACTTCCGCATTCCCACTTCTTACTTCCTACTTCTCACTACCCCTACCTCGCTTTTTGTTCTATACTTCTTCTACCTTGTCTTATGTGATATTATTTTATAGTAACAACAAACAAATTCTTTACCCTTGACTATACGTTATTTCATTATTATTATAATATTGCCGGTCGTACTCAGGCGGGGAGTTAGCGGTGCCCTATACCTGCAATCCGCTATAGCAGGGCCGAAATCCCTGCTGAGGTATTGTTCTTTCAGGAAGGGTTTATGGGAGGACGTTGAAGGCCGGGTCCATCATAGGAAGGTACTCTGAACCCCGTCAGATCCGGAAGGAAGCAGCGGTAAAGGGTTGCTCTTTCTGATGATGGGTTACCTGGTCGGAGTCTTAACCTATGAATACCCCTGGGAGAAAAAATATCGATGCAGGGCGTACGATCGGCAAATAAAAATTATGAAAAAGGGCTACATTATCTTAGCAAGAAAATACAGACCACAAACCTTTGAAGAGGTCGTAGGACAGGAACATATAACCAGAACCCTTCAAAATGGTCTCAAAAAAGGTAAAATTGGGCATTCTTATTTGTTCTCCGGGCCCAGGGGTGTTGGTAAAACCTCGGTTGCAAGAATACTTGCCAAGGCATTAAACTGCGAGAAAGGGGTCACCCCTGAGCCCTGTAACAAATGTTCCCTTTGCAAAGAAATTACAGCGGGAAAAAGTATGGATGTGCTTGAGATAGATGGTGCCTCCAACAGAAGAATTGACGAAATAAGGAATCTCAGAGAAGGAATAGGATATGCCCCTGTAAAGGCACGATACAAGGTTTATATCATCGATGAGGTGCATATGTTAACAACTGAGGCCTTTAATGCACTCCTCAAGACACTTGAGGAACCACCTCCACATGTAGTATTTATATTTGCTACCACTGACCCTCAGAAGGTCCCTCCAACTATCCTGTCTCGCTGCCAGAGGTTTGATTTTCGCAAGCTTACAACAGGAGAAATATATAAAAAATTATCTGAAATAGCAGATTTAGAAAACATTTCCATCACACCGGACTCACTGAAGGCAATCTCCCTAAGGGCAGATGGTGCTTTAAGGGATGCGGAAAGTATGCTTGACCAATTGATTTCATATTCAGAAGGAGAGATAACAATTCAGGATGTAAAAGAGGTCTTTGGATTTATCGATAAGGAATTTTATATTAATCTGATTACGGGCATATTGAAAAAAAATGACAGGAAAATTATTTCCACTATTGAGAGTGTTTTCGAAAAGGGTTATAATATCAAGGAGTTTGTTTATGGCATTATAGACTTCATAAGAAATCTTGTATTTTACAGGTTAGAGGTACCAAATCCATCCCTTGTAGAAGAAGAACCTGAAATGAAAGAGCTTGCACATAAAGCAGATGAAGATACTCTTGTAGCAATGCTGAATCTTGCATCAGAGATGGAACGAACTTTAAGGGCTATCCCATATTCCAGGGCTGCCCTTGAACTATATCTCCTAAAAATGGCACGGATTCCCTATATAAAGAAGGTTGCAGAGCTTATTTCAAACTTAGAGGAAACACCAGCTACTCAAATAACAACTCCAAAGATACAAGAAAATGTATCACCTTCCCCCATTAGTGAAGATGCAGCGATATGGGAAAAAATTAGGAATACTATTGTAAAAGAGCGCGGGCGGGCGTATATCTCTTCCGTTGTAAATAGAATAAGTTTCCAGTCCTATGATAAGAAAGAGAATATCCTATACCTATTCCTCCCTGAAAAGATTCCTGTCAGTGAAGAGCAAAAAATATTCATAGAAGAAAAATCTCGGGAGATATTCCCAAATGTAAAGGTAAAGCTCCTTGAAAAAACTAAGAGAGTGGAGAAAAAGAGAGACAAAAATCTTATGGAAAATCCTGTTGTTCAAAAGACTATTAAGTTATTTGGGATGGAGGATGCTGAATGAGAATTCCCAGGAGTTTCGAGGAACTTATTGAAGGTTTCAAATCTCTCCCGGGTATAGGTAGAAAAACAGCTGAAAGATTATCCTTCTACATATTGTCTCATAGAGAAGAAGGGCAGAGGCTGGGGGAATCACTAAAAAACGCACTTGAATCAATAAAATTCTGTTCTATCTGTGGAAATATCTCTGATAAGGATCCCTGTGATATATGCAGTGATCCAAAGAGGGATAGCTCAATGATATGTGTGGTTGAAAAGCCTATGGATCTCTATGCTATCGAAAAAACGGGTGGATATAAGGGTCTGTACCATGTACTCGGTGGCTTAATTTCACCTCTGGATGGTAGAGGTCCTGAAGACATAAAAATAAAGGAACTGCTAAAACGAATAAATGAAGATGTAAAGGAGGTGATTATTGCACTCAAACCTACGACGGAAGGTGAAGCAACATCAATGTATCTTTCAAATCTTTTAGAACCGTTGGATGTAAAAGTATCATGGATTGCGAGAGGAATACCGGTTGGAGGAGATATTGATCTTACAGATTCTATAACCCTTCTCAGGTCCATCCAGAACAGGAATATTGTAAGATGAACGTAAAAATGGTTGATCTCAGAGCTCAATTTAAAGAAGTAGAAGAAGAAGTAAAAAAGGGGTGGAATCAAACATTTGAGAATATGAATTTGATGCTTGGCCCTAATGTCGGGGCTTTTGAAGATGAATTTTCTTCTTTTATAGGGACAAAATATGGATACGGTGTTAATTCTGGCACAGATGCACTTATCCTATCATTAAGTGCACTGGGCATAGAGCCAGCGGATGGTGTATTAACTGTAAGTTTTACCTTCTTTGCAACACCAGAAAGTATTATTCTTGCAGGTGGAAAACCTATTTTCGTGGATATCGATGAAGATACATTAACAATCGACGTTAATCATCTTGAAAAAATACTTAAATCCGCCAGAAGAAAAGATGGAGAGACATATATAAATGGCATTAGAGTTAAGGGTATTATACCCGTTCATCTCTTTGGAATACCAGCACCTATGGAAAAAATACGTCAGATTGCCACTGAATTTAACCTGTTTATTATCGAGGACGCTGCTCAGGCACATGGAGCCCTGTATAAGGGTAAGAGAGTGGGCAGCTTTGGCAACACTTCTGCATTCAGCTTTTATATGTCAAAAAACCTGAGTGCCCTTGGTGATGCAGGTATGATTCTTACAAATGATAAAGAGATTGCTGAAAAAATTTTCAGATTAAGGATTCATGGGCAGAGTGAACGATACACACACAGACATATTGGCTATAACAGCAGGCTTGATGAGCTCCAGGCAGTTGTACTAAGGGCGAAGTTAAAAAAACTTGATGAATGGAATCGGCGAAGAAGGGAAATTGCTACACTTTACTTGCAGGGACTTAAAGACCTTCCCATAAAACTACCCACCGCTCCTAAAGAAAGTGTCCCTGTATGGCATATGTTCTCTGTAAAAACAAGGAAAAGAGACGACCTTTTCAAATATCTGCGAGAAAATGGCATTGAGGCTGCAATCCACTATCCTGTCCCCTGCCATAAACAAAAGGCACTGGAGGAATTCAATTCTTTAAGCCTCCCTGTAACAGAGAGGGTATCAGGCGAGATATTAAGCCTTCCCATACACCAGCATCTTACAAACGAAGAAGTAAGTTATATAATCGATAAGATCAAGGATTTCTTTGGATGATAGATATCCATACCCATATTATTCCAGGTCTGGATGACGGACCGGAAACTCTATCACAATCACTGGAACTGATAAATATTCTAAAAAATGAAGGTATAGATAAGATCGTCGCTACTCCACATTTTTATCCTGAACTCTTTCCAGAATCCACGATTGAGAATAGAGACAAAAAATTGAATGAATTAAAATCAGCAACGGACGTTGATATTTTTCCTGGTTTTGAGGTGATGTTTGATGAAGGTATTCCACAATTAAATAAATATACAATGAATAATACACAATATATTCTTGTTGAATTCTCAAGGTTTTCTACAATTGATGGCATTTTTAATGCAATAAAATTCATACACTCAAAGGGACTGCACCCCATTATTGCACATATTGAAAGGTATACTATAAACGAAGAGACCATTGAAATTCTAAGATTAAGGGGTGCTTCAATTCAAATGAATGCTGATTTCATTGTCAATAATTTTAGAAAAATAAAGGTTTTGATAACAAAGGGATTAATAGATTTTGTTGCAAGTGATATACACCCTTTCAGAGAACTACTAATAAAAAAAGCATACGATAGAGTAAAATCCCTCTCAGATGAAATAGCAGAAAGGGTATTTATAATTAATCCGCAATCCATACTGTCAAAGAAAACAAACTACTGAAATTTTAGTATAAGAAACTTGAACTATCCTATTGAAAAGCAAGTAAATAAGCTATCAAAATAGAAGGGAGCATTCTATCCCCAAACGTAATAATGCTAACGCATCCCTCAAATTTACTTCCCTAAAATTAACACCTTCTTTGAGATCGCTACCTTACCGTCCCTCTTGAGTGCTACAAAGTATATTCCGTCTTTCAATTTTATAGTTTTCTTAAATCTATATACACCTGCTGTCAGTTCTTTTGCCTTCAAAATCTCTTCTACCTTTCTTCCCGTAAGATCATATATTAATATATTGTATTTCCCAAACGTAGGTAAAAAGAGTAAAACTGAAATCTGGTTATTTATAATTATACCTTTAATACTCATTTTAAAGGTAGGTATTAACTCCTGCTTACCGGATGCAGTATAAATAAGTAATTTCCATTGATATATAGAACCCGTGTCAGAAGGTGCATTATCAGAGACAAATAATTTCCACCATCCCTGTGTATTTTCATCATTAAAATCATCAAGACTGCCGGGCCCATCTACTGGAATTTCTGAATCATACCATCCAATAATATTGTTGTCTGAACCTCCACTCCTATTATGAAGGGTTACTTCTGTTCCCTGGGGAGAGAACAATTTCACAATGAGATCGCCTATATACGTGTGTCCAATACTTACATAGGTAAGAAGATCTGAAATAGTATAATTGTTCCTTACATATATAGAATCAACAATTCCAGATGGATCATTATCAGGAATAGAAATACTATCGTTTGATGTATATTCAACACCTGTAAGTGGGGTTAGCGTAAAATCTATCGTTGTATCGTTCTCTACGGTGATTGTATCAAAGAGGGTTGCATACCCATCTTTGCTTACTTTAAACACTAAATCCCCGGCGTTTGTTGAAAGTGAATAATTACCAATATTATCAGTATATGTTGCATTACTTCCAATAATGTGCACAAATGCACTATCAATAGGTATATCTATTGTATCCCTTACAGTCCCATTAATGTTTACAGCTACCAATGGCCAGAGCTCCACATTTAAGAATGTGGTAGAATCAAATTTTACATTCACATTCGAAAAAACAAGGGAATCATAACCATCTGCCTTAAAAACAAAGGTATAATTACCCGTCAACAGGGGTCTATAAAAATCACCAACAATGGAATCATTATGAAAAATTTTACTAACACCTTTAACATAATAGGTGCAGGGTACCGGGTTACCTGTACTGTGATCTGTAACAATACCCCTTACTCCTTTACCAGCTTGATCAATGAACCAGAGCATTGACTCCCTATTTTCCCTCCACAATTCAGGAAGCTTTGAGGCGTTAGGCCATTTTTCTAGATTAAGTTCAATGGTTAAATCAATACAACCCGTTGCGTAATAAGCCCAATCCTGCAAGGTTCCATCCGCTTCATACCAAAGATAGCCCCTCACAGTTCCACTATCTGCATTGAGGGGGTAAGGGTCTAAAAACATAGAATCATTTCTTATTGCATAACCTATGCTTATTTTCCTGATCAGATTTACAAATGGGGGGAGACTATTGGAATAATCCCATTGATAATTCACCACCCTTGCACCGCTGTGGTATGTTACTGACATAACAAAGTTCATCGTATCGAGCCAGGCCATCAATTCCTGTGTTTCCAGTGAAGTACCTGAAACGCTTCCGCCATTTGGTCGGCCATCAGGAATAGGAAAATCCCTATTTGGGTCCTCTCCATCTGCAAGATACCTTGTTGAATTCTCTCTTCCATCGGCGTTATACATTGGTATAAGCCATATCTCTCTATTATTTACAAGATAGGTTATAAGTGAATCAGCACCATAGCTTTGTGTGAGTGTATCTGCCAATCTCAGGACATTTTCGCAACCAATAGGTTCATCGCCATGAATAATCCCAATAAATCTTATCTCAGGTTCAGCCTCGTCCTGGTTTACATTGTCAGATATCTTCAGTGCCCATATTGTTCTTCCCTGCTGTGTTGTTCCAATAGAAACCATTCTTGTAATATTAGCATAGTTAGAAACAATTGAATCCAGTTTTGTTACCATCTGGTCATACGAATGATAACCTGCCTCTGAAAATTTCTCTTCAGGCAGGATTTCAACCATAAAACCCGCCCTCTTTATTTTTTCTATCATCTCTTTCGTAAGATGGGACTCAGCATAATTTTTTTTCAGATGTTCTATTGATACACCAAGCTCGTGGAGTTCATAGACCTGGTTATGATTCCCAATATCTATTTTTACCCTCGCCTTTTCTAAAGGTAACGCAGCAAGCAGAATAACAAATATATTCACCACTGACTCATCCCGCCTTTTCCATAGTTGCTCCTGTCACAAGACCTGTCGACAATAAAATTATCTCCTATAATCTATCAGAATACAACCACTTTGTTTATATAGGTCTTATTCATTACCCTTGTCCTGATAAAGTATATACCTGACCTCTTTAGATTTATCCTGTCTGTGTAGTAACCAGCCTGTCTTACCATATCTCTGCTCTTTA
>Ga0190351_1000023_pt1 | contig 15651 bp, 35 predicted proteins | sample 487213910_MG_FD_163431 | JGI IMG/M metagenome (GOLD analysis project Ga0190351, IMG submission 163431) | Hydrothermal vent microbial mat bacterial communities from Southern Trench, Guaymas Basin, Mexico - 4872-13-9-10_MG | ecosystem: Environmental > Aquatic > Marine > Hydrothermal vents >... | reverse complement strand
CTTCCAAATTATCCACATATTTGTTCTTACCGTATAAAGTATAGTAATTCTCTTAATAACTGCTTTTTTACATCTTTGCTTGATAAAGTATTCTGCTATCCGTACCGCATCCACCGGAGCTACATTAGGGGTGAGAGAAATACTTGTTTTATAAGTGTCTCTTACAACTCTCACTGTTGAAACCCAATTTGCGGGCTCTGTATCCACTTCGAGTGGGGTAGTATGAGGAGCATTATGAGAAAATTCTATTTTCCCCCAGATACAAAAAGATATCAAAACAGAGATAACCCAAAAAGTAATTAAAAAACCTCTCATTTAATATATTTCTTTTTTTCTTCTTCTTTAGTATATACTACCAACGCTTCTTCTAATACTCCTTCATCATACCCAACTTGTTCGATAATCCGCTCCTGAATTTCATCCCATGATTTTCCTTCCCAAACCATATCTCTTACTTGTCTTTCAAGAAAAGTCATGTTCTTACCCTCAATAGTTTAAAAACTGTTTTTAGTTGTTCCACCATAACTTCCGCACTCTCTACCCACTCTCCCCAATATCTAGCCTTGCTAACATCTGACCAAGCATTCATAGATAGAAAGTCATCACACCTACCAAATACATCTCCCAAAGGGCATTTTTTACATGGAGCATCCAAACGACGGAAGCGACGGCAGAGCGGACAACTACTAGCATACCAGTTCTCTCCAATCTCAGCTTCCATCTGGAAGATGGAAACAGTTCGAGAAGGATTTTGCTTCCTTCCCCACTCAAGCATCCTTACCCAATGCTCTATTGATTCTTTAATCAACCCAAGTTCAGGTTGTAGATTCATCTTTACTCCCCCTCCTCTAAGATCTCTTCTTCTATAAGACGACTGGTACATAATCTTAACTTATGAGCAGTTCTTCTAATTCCAATTTTCTTTTCTTCCTGAACGTGCCGATATTTCCTCAAGATAAAACAGATATCCTCTAGTATCTTACCAATATCATTTAGCAGTGAATTGTATTCTAGATCTAACTTAAAACTGGTATCCGAAGTTCTAAATTTCACCGCAATATTATTTAGATAATATTCATACTGTAGTAATTTTCTAATTTTCTTATCCATTTTTCCTCATACAACCTTCAGAAGGCCTTCAAATTCTTACCTCCTTATTTTGTTTTATTTTAACATAATTTTTTAGTTTCATCAATACATTTTTCTAGTTAATTCTTTGTCTTTACTTCTAACTCATCTGGTCGGATGCAATCCTAGGTCATGTAACTGACTTCTGGATTCTACGGCACTCTCAGTGTAGTTTCTTCGCACATACTGAACGGCTTCTGGTCCGCTAATGTTTAGATAGTGCATTACCAACCGAGCCGCTAACCATCCTGTCCGTCCATGTCCTCCCATACATCCAAACCCAATAGTTAATCCAGCATCTATCTTCTTTATACACCATTTCACTAGTTGCCTATCAATTCCTCCATCCGAGATATGCCACAGATGGATACTTATCCTCTCTACTGGAGTATTTCCCTGGGTAAGAATTAGAAAGAAAATTTTATCAAGACATATAAACAAATTCACTTCTCTAGGAATCTGACTGATAGAATCTATCTGAGCAAGCCCCCCAAGAAAGATTTTTTTCTTTCCTAAATACAGAAATTTAGCTCTATCTTGGGTCTTTCTAAAAATCATTTTCTTTCCTCTTTTTCCCACTCCTTTCCAGTATGGTACTCCCAGTAATATTTTTCATCCTCTTTCGCTACCTTTATACTATTAACTTCACGAAAAGGTATTGAATATAGATACTTAATATCTTCTAGAATAAAATTAAATTTAATAACATCATCTATATTATACTTCCGAAAGAATCCTGGCCACTCTCGACCGGCAATAAGAATAATATAGCATAAACGATAGTCATAGTGAGAAATATGTGAAAAAACAGTATCTACCTTATTGAGAAAATATTTATAGTTATGTGCTCTATACAAAAGAGTTTCTAACTTTTTCTTATTAGGAGAACGAAATAAATCACGAATACTTCTCACTATCATATACCACCGAAGACCTCCATAATTGTAGTGCCACTTTCCCAAAAAACCAACTATACAAGTGTGCACAAGACGTTCTGGTATTATATCTAAAAGTTCAGATTCAATTATTTCTTTATAAAGTTCCCTCCTGTCTCTTATCTTAAGATATGGTGCTAAAGAATTTACTAGTAAAAGTTTCTTAAACTCGGGATGGATTATTCTCGACCATTCTCTGTAATGTCTTAACTCACCTAAGCAAGTTAGCAAACAAGCTTTTCCAATATTTGGGATATCATTAGTTTTAGTTCGGATAGGTCTTCCGGTCTCTTGTGCATAATAACGCCATAATGGTGCTATTAACCTATCTGCAAACCAACTATCTAAAATGTCTTTCTGAGAAGCCATTTTTTAGATTTCCTATTTTATTTATAGTCAACCTCTATGCTGCCTTTCCTAATATCATCAAATACACCAATAAGTTTATTAATTGGAACATCTACCGTAATATATTGATTTCTCTTATTGTATCTATTTATCTGAAAATGAACTGTATCACCCTTTACTCGAAACTGAATCCCTTGAATTACTTCCAAATAAGTTGTTCCAGTTCCTGCCATACTTTTTACCATATTTAATTCCTTCATTTATTACCTCCCACAATTATTTTAACACAATTTCTTAGTTTCGTCAATGTAATTTTCTAGTTAATTCTATTTTTTTATAAAACTCTTCCGCCATTTCTTTAGGATTTGAGGCACCATAAATAGCCCTTCCTATAATTTCATAATCAGCTCCTGTTTTTATTGCATCCCCAACCTCTGCTCCCTGGGCTTTTATGCCAGGAGACATGATATAAATATTTTTCTCTAGCATAGGAGCTATAGAAGATATAATTTCCGGTTTTGTGGCAGGTAAAACCACACCGTTTGCACCTAAGATATTGACTATTTCTACCAACTGTTTTGCTATTGGATTAATATATTGAGAAGCACCGGGATGGGTCATTCCTATAACTACTATTACATCACCCATATTTAACTCTAGGGTGCTTTCTATAACATCTCTGCCTACAAAACCATGAACAATAACAGCATCAGCTCCTGCTTCATAGGCAATTTGAGCTATACGGCTTGAAATATAAGGGATATCTGCAATTTTTCCATCGTAAATTATTGGAATCTGAGAAACTTTTTTAATTTCAGAGATAATTCTATATCCTCTTTGCATTTCTAGAGGCCGTCCTATTTTAAAAATAAAGTTGCCTTCAAGTCCACAAAGTTGCTTGGCAAGCTCAATAGCCAAATCTGCATCTGTTATATCCAACGCAATAACAATACCTCTCTTTTTTTCTATAGGCATAAATACCTCCTTTTCAAAATTCTCTCTATAATGTTACTAGTTGAGACCCCTTCTGTAAGTGGAATTGTTTTCACCTCTCCTCCCCTTTGCAGTATGTATTCTCGACCTACAATCTTTTCTTCAGGCCAATCTGCTCCTTTTACTAACACATCTGGTTCTAAGAATCTAATCAAGACCAGAGGAGTAGGGTCATTAAAAATCACTACTCTATCTACAGATTCTAAGGCTGCTATTATTTCAGTCCTCTCTTTTTCTGACATTATTGGCCGGTGATTACCTTTAATTTTTCTGACAGAATAATCACTATTAATGGCTACAATCAGTTTATCTCCACAGTTTTTGGCTGCCTCCAAATAACGGACATGGCCAATGTGTAAGATATCAAAGCATCCATTAGTGAATACTATTTTTAGCCCTTGTTTTTGCCAGTTTTTTAATTCCTTTTTCAGTGCCTTCCAAGAAACAGTTTTACTTGAACAAGTCATCTAAATAGTCACCTCTAATAACCCAACCACCCCTCTCGAGTTCTTCTTCAGTTGGTGGAGAAATAGTAGTATCAGGTTTTAATTTGAAATCGGGATATAAGTTTCTCAATTTCTTTACAGCATCTCGTACCATGTGTGGCGCATAAGTGTGTCTACCGTGTGCGTACCGGATAGCCATCCAAAGAGTATCATTTATAATTTCCAGTAACTGCTTTTCTTTTTCTGTCATCTTTCTAACTCCTTAAATTTATTGAGCAATTTCTTTAGTTATCTTGACCCAAAATTTTCTTTAATACCTCAGCACTTACATCATTTTCTTTTATTAAATCTCTTACTTTCTGAATAAGCATTTGAACTCTTTTCTTTAGGTCGTCTGCGTCAATAACAGCATCTAAATATTCTGGTTCTTGTGTGCCTTCATCAGCAAGCTCACAAGAAAACTTTTCTTCATCTATCCATTCCATCAAGCCATACAGTGTATTTTTCATTTTATCTTACCTCCCGCCACTTATCTTTATTTCTTCATAAAACTTTCCACTATGTATTATTCCTAACTTTTGCCTCGTAAATCTCATCTTCGGCTGGAAGGACTGTTGTTCTATCTAACCATTCCTCCAATGCTTCCATATAATCTAAAGCAAGTGTAGGAGTATCAATATACTGCTTTTGGAACCTATCTAGTATTTTATAAACTCGGGGAGAAAATTCTTCCCATACTAGTAATAGATGGTCAATATAATGGGGAGATATTGTGTGAGTACTAAAAGCAAGTTCTTCAAAAGCAACTTTTACTAAATCTGCATCCAAATTAATACTATCAACTCCCATCCCATAAACACTAACACAACGAAGAGGAGCAGTAAAAACTCTCTTTACAACATTAGTTCCAAAATCCGGACCTCGTAAAACTGTAACATATTTCCATACTACATCTTCACGACCAGTTTTTTCTAGTTCGTGGATAATCTCAAGCCAAGTTTTTTCTCTGTTTACTTTCATTTTCATCTCCTTTAATACCAAGGCACTAATTTTATACCATCAACTTTAGCATACTCGGCAAACATTCTTCTCAAGTCTTCATATTCCTCCTTTTCTATCTGATAACCATCACAAAAATTCTCGGGAAGTTCATCATAAGAAGTTTTTTGTAAGATTTCCGCTATTTTCTTGATATACGGCTGGGAAAGTTCTTCATATAAACTTATCTGAGTTAGATAAAAAATTAATTCCTTGTAAACTTTCCCACGAAAACTACCACATCTAGAATTTGAGTACACCCCTCCACATACTCTAAGAGGTGGTTCGAACTTAATCAGGTATATTTTATCATCTTTTACCCAATAGTTATCTAATCCCACTAGCTACTCCTACCATAAAGTATTCATCAGATCAACCAACGGAGATGGGATAGGAACTTTTGGGACTAAAAATATATCATTCATCTTTTCTCTAAAACTAAACCATCCCATCTGAGAAATAATAATATGGTCAAGCACTTGGATATCTAACAACTTTCCAATTTCTACACAGTTCTTTGTAACAGAAATATCTTCTTTACTCGGAGTATAATCCCCGGATGGATGATTGTGAGAAAGTAATATAGCTGTAGCTCCAAATAAAAGTGCATTCCTAAAAATAATCCGATTATCCACCACAGAACCTGTCTGAGAACCAGAAAAAAAGAACTTTATATCCTGTTATATAATTCTTGGCATCTAGAAACAGAACAATAAAATGTTCTTGGTCGTCATCTAAATTATCGTAAATTGCATAAAGTAATTTAGCAGCTGTTTCCGAAGTACCAATTTTTATATTTTCTTCAAGTGGTTCACTTACTTTTATTGAGATAGTTCTTAACTTATAAGTATATCTTCCCATTTTTCTCTATCTACACTCCCATACATCTGTATCTTTGTTTTTTGTTCTAACAGCGACCCCCACCTTTTTTCCTTCTTTTTTTATCTCGTCAAGTAAAGATGACAGAATACTCCATGCCCTAAACAAAGCAGTATCTTTACTATCCACCTCTACTTCAGTGGAAAGTTCCACAGTAAATACAGCATGTCATAATATTTAGATACCCTAAACCCCCAATTCCGCTTTTATCTTATTATATATCTTTTCTAAATGTTTCACACAGATTTCTTTTGCTTCTTCTAACACTTCTGTTTTTCCTATCTCATACCCCCCTGTTCCCATGCCACCACGTAATATGCCACAATCTATCATCATATTGACTAATTGTATACTTTGCACACTCACCAGCTACAAGTTCTAACCAAGGTTGCTTCCACATATAACTCCGTCCCCAAATACCATCTATGTACTCTTTGAACTTATCCATTTATTTCTCCTTAAATGGATTATCTATATATAGTATTCACTATAACCTGCTTGCCACATTGCTTGAAAAATATTTCTTCTACTTCATCTGGTCCTTCTCTTCTTTCGTAAGTTTTTCTATATCTTCCATGAACCGTTCATTCTACCTCCTTACACTACTTGGAGCTGAACCAAGTAACACTTCAACTTCAATCACTTCCCTTTCTCTCCTGTTACACCGATACTTTTCACAGACCTCATTAATAATTTCCAGTTGTCGCTCCATGGGCAGATAGTAATTCAGAAACCAGTTTTCTTTCTTAGTAACCCCCGACTGAACTAGTTTATCAAAATCAGCCACCGGGTCGGCTTCTCGGTACATCTTCCGGTATATCTCTAAGCAGATTTTCCACAGAAATTCACCACTTCTCACTTCTAGAACCCTCCGTTTTTGCAGTACTTACTCAAAGTCGCCACTAAATGGTGATAGTCTCCAGACATGGCCTCTTTAGTAACTTTTTCTATCTCTTTCAATGGCCAACCATCTTTTCTTGCCTGTCTTCTAAAAGCACCCAGAAGAGCGAAAGCATTACCATCTAAACCCACCAATCTTAGATTAACTTTCTTCATTTTTACCTCCTTTCTTATATATTTCTTTCTCCACCAATTCTATCAACTCCACTAAATCCTGCATATATTCAAAAACTTCTTCCAAACTTTTATGCCCATATATCCAAGCCAACTCAAATACTCTTTCTCCCACCACGTCTTCTTTTATTCTTAACTCCTTAAACGCATCTTTCTTAAACTGTTTTAATACCTTTGTTCTTTCTTCTCTATATACTTTAAGTGCCTCCTTATATTCCCGTCTCCTTCTTTCGTACTCCTCCAATTTCTTAACATAATCTTTTGCTTCTTCAATTGAAGGGCTAACACTAGAAAGAACTGGTTTAACCAACCTCTTTGGTAATTTTGTCTTAATTTTATATTTACTAAAATCTAATATTTTATATTTCCCCCTTTCTTGTCTTATCTTTCAACCATTTATTCACCATTTCTTCTGTCCATCCTTTTTTCTCTACTAAAAATCTTATCTGCGAATATATTTCTACCATAACTTTTCTATATCTATCTTTCAGTTGGTTAATTTCTTTATCAGTTGGATTCTCCTTATTAATAGAACAGGTTAGTATTAAAAGTCTAAGTGACTTCCGATATACCATCTCGTTTGCCTCTTCTGGAGTGCAGTCAATTGTACTTCTCTTTCTCACAAATACACACCAGAAAGGGTCATACTCTATCCATCCACTACAAGGCCAACCTATAGGAAATCCATTCTCATCAAATCTCATCCATAAGCAAACTGTAGTAAAAATTTTTCCTGCTTCTTTATGTACTTCCCATTCCTCTATCTCATTAGCGTCAGGAACTGTTCTTATATAGTTTACAGCCGCTTCCTTACTTGAAAACACACCTTCAATTCTATATTCATTAAAACCACCTGCTGTTACAATATAAACCTTCATTTACCCTCCAATATCCGCCTTTGATGCAGTAAGCATTATTTACCCAGGATTTTCCACTAGCATTAGAGCCAATAAAAAAGTTAAAGCCTGTAAAATTTGCCTTCCACCTTTTCACCGGTCCTAGGTTCTTCACTTCTACATTTCTAATCATTTCTTCTAATGACTTAGGAGGAAGAGAAGCATTTCAATACTACAAAAAAATGTTGAGCTACTAACCAAACACTGGTTAGCTTCTTGCTTCAACGAAGTGTGACTTACTAGAATATATTCTAGCAGAGGTCTCCTTCTCCACAAGCGTAACTTCCCCCCGCTCCAGAGATACCAATGTTCCTCTTCCTCCTTTATTTTTAATTTTAACATTTTTTTACAGTATTGTCAATTTTTTCTTTAAGATAAAACTCCCAACTCCCTTTAACATAAATTAACTCCTTTATTTTCTAGTACAAAATAATAACTCCGTGCTCTACTACCTTTTCACTATTTTCGTCATATTTATAATAATTTCCACTACCTTCTACTACTCCATATTCACCATCGGTATAGAAATTTCCACTTCCCTTATCATAGTAACCAATTGAAGTATCATTCCTATTATCTATCTGATGGAAATACCCACTTGAGTTGATGTGACCATGGACATACTGACCATCGCTATAGTAGATGTCATAAGTACCACTTTGCTCATCGTAGTATCCATGACCAGACCTACCATTATTATTAATAATATCAAAACTACCTGCAAAAACACTAACAGAAAATAGCAACATTAAAATAACTAGAACTATTTGTCTCATCTCATCCATCTCCTTTCTTTATAAACTCTTCAAAACTTTTCTTAAACTGAACTTTACCAAAGTCAATTTTAGTAACTTTCTGGTTTTCACAATCTATTTCTATAATACGCCACGCATCACAGTACTGCTTAGTTCCGATACCGTAACCTGTTAGTTCCATCTCTTGTCCTTTTACCATCTCACAGAAGATTATCCGTGCTAAGTATTCTGGATCATTCCACCTTGACCTACCTCTTTCCAATGCTCTTCTGACAACTTCTTCTAATTCCGATGCCCCCCAATGAGTATACAGATACACTCCTTCATCCTTTATTAAAACCTGTGCTCTATCTCCCATTTTTTCCTCCTTTATCTAAATTTACTATCCCAACAACAGTAGTATCTAGAGAAAAAGCTCTAATTCTAACTCCTTTTGCCATGTACCAAAGCAACCGCTCAATGTTATCTATTACAAATCCTCCTTTCCACTACAGAGTAACCCATAAATCAAAATAGTCTTCAAAATTCTACCTCCTTTTTGAAAAATTTCTTTCTAAAATAAACTTCTTTCCATAACAAACTACCTCAACCTTCTTAGGACTAGGATATTTCCATTGATTATTCTTATCTTTTAGTGCCACACTAGTTCCGGCCGTTATAATACTACCAACTATCCATAGCTTGTTATTATATCTTACTAGGTCTCCAGGTTGTAACTTATATCTTTGCCTTCTAATATATCTTTTTCCTTTAACTAGTCGCTCTAATCTCCTATTGTTCCTTCTCATCTGTTTAAGATAGAAAGGTTTAACTCTTGTCTGCTTATCTCCTCCAGCTATCACAAAAGCATCATTTAAGTGTGTCTTTAGCAAATGGAGTTCTATTCTTCTCATCTTTGTCAAATATCCAAAAGTCACAGATACATCTGAAAAAAGTTCTTTTAGTTTATCCACCAGTTTCCATCTGACAATGGACATAAAAGTCTCTGCTTTAAAGTCCTTAATCTTCTTAACTTGAATTAAGTAAATTCCTCTGTGATGTCTTTCATGACAGGTCTTACAGACAGTAATTAGTTCTTCAGGTCTGTTAGTTGCTCCATTCCTTTTTCCTCTGATATGATGCACTTGTAATACTTTGTCTCCCGACTGCCCATGACATTTTTGACATCTATAATTATCTCTCCATAATACATACTCCCTGACGTTCCAAAAGCCTTTTTGCTCTCCTTCTTGGTATTGCTTGCCTTTTATGTTTGGATTTTTGATTTTTTGAATGTCAAAGTTGGCTACTTCTACAACTACTTTAGTTATAGGCAATAACTTCTTCAGCCAAGTAACTAACCTAAGGTGAGAATCTAATTTGTGCTGAATACTGGGTGGTAACCAACCTTTTGGCTTCCTGCGGTTGAGAAACCGTGTAGGACGGTACCAAAGTCTGCTTCTCCGATTTCTTCTATACATCCGTCTTTCAGCTAACTTCTTAGATACGTCAGTCCTTAATCTTACCTCTCCGCTTACCAGTTCCTTCTTCTCAGTTACTGCACTAAATCCAACAGTTCCATAGCCTGGATCTAGACCTAGGGTTACTGGTTGAGTATTCTGCTCACAGTTCCACAACAGTTGAATAGTAAAAGGTTTTCTGCTCACCACTTTAGCTTTTCCATCTCGTAATAAGTGTCTCGCTTTAGCTGGAGTGCAAGGCATCAAAGGTCCCGAATCCTTGTTTAAAACAAAAACCGGTGTAATGGCTTTAGGCCCGCCCACCGGCAAGCGTTGGTCCTCTTCGGAGTTGTTATGAGCCAGTACTATGCCCGTGGCACTGCTCAGTGCCCCACCAAGCTGTTTAGCCACGGACTTACAGAGCTTGGGACTAGAGGAGCATCCCAAGGTGTGTTCTTTAACTTCACCCATAACTGCTGCTAACATTTTTTGTTAGCCTCCTATACCACCAAGCTACTTAAGTAGCGGGGCGGTGGCCGAAGTATCCCCACTAGTTCCTCATGACTTAAACTGTCTAAATTCATCTTCCATCCCTCCTTATTTTACATAGCGAACCGCTTTTAGTATACTCCCCTGCTCCAGCCATTTATAAATAACTTTTGCTGTAAAAGTTTTCACGTCCCCACACCAAGACCGCTCGGCAGGTGACAACCAAGAAAACTTCCCCACAGATAGACCCTGACAAGAAACTGGTTGTTGCAGTAATTTGGGCAAGCATTCCTGAAACTTTTCTACAGGGTTACCAGAGTGAACTATCTTTAGAGCTCGCCTTGGAGGAAAGTAACAATATTGTCCATCCCACTCCCCTCCAGATATCAATATAGAAGTGAATCCGTTAACAGAATTTATTACTTGAACACAAGCTCCATTTGATGGAGAAATTATATGAGCACATAGATATAGATGGTTTGGAGAATAGTAAGGTATTACTTTCCCTACCTTCTGTCCCACTTGTATAAGTTCTCCATGAGTAACTAGTGTGTAGTTGGGACTTAACTGAGATGCTACACAAAGAAGTTTTCCTCCTGGATCTAGTTCCCTAAAAAGAGCTTTTTTACCAAGTCTTAGTTCCAGAATTGAGTCTATTTTTGCATAAACCGGAGCCAAGATATATTTATCACCAGTAACTGGATCGAGATATACTCCCATTTTTTACTCCTTTACTTTAGGGCAGTTAGTTACTCCTCATCTATATTCAAAACTTCACTTTCCACCATATCTGTAGGTAAAATTTCCGAAGTAACAGGAGCGGTGGTAGTAATATAAGATAATTTCTCATAAGGATACCGATGAATGTAGAGTCCAGGAACTTGACCAACCAATCTCCTTATTCGGTCCCGGAGAATAATCTTTTGATTAGTGGTCTCAGCAGAGACTATCCCTTTAGATATTAAATTCTTAGCAAAATCAGTAACCGCCACTTTAGTTCCTGGTTGTTTTTCGAGTTGTTCCTTCAGTTTCACTAATTCCTTCAGGATTTTTACAGCAACACCGACATTTCTTTTTAATGCCATTTTTTCTTACCTCCTTAATCTATTTATCGTATAACCTAACTGCCATAGTTCTAGTTCTCATCTGTCCAACCAGTTTTTCTTGCTTCTTTCCAAGTCATACCTCGCCAAGAAGATAATATCTTTTTATTTCCCTGTAACTCACTCATACTTACTCCTATATCTCCCCCTTTCTTGTCTTATCTTTCAACCATTTATTCACCATTTCTTCTGTCCATCCCTTCTCCATCAAAATTTTTATCTGCGAATACAATTCCACCATTAATTTCTTATACTTCTCTTTCAGATGAGCAAACTCCCCATCTAGTAACTCTTCCTTGTCAATGGAACGACTCAGTATTAAAAGATGAACCCTCTCTCGGTATATTGTCTCGTTTACTTCCTCCAAAGAAACATCATTTGTGCTTTTCTTCATCACAGATATATAATGAAAAGACCCGCATCCTTCCCGACCTTTAGGAGCGCCCAACTCATCAAATACCATCCACAAAGAAACCACAGTAAAAATTGTCCCAACATGGTCGTATACTTTCCACTCCTCTACTTCATTGACATCTGGAACTAGTTTTGCATAATTCTCAGCTGCCTCTCTATTTGAGAATATACCCTCTATCTGATAATCACTATAAGTACCCGAAGTTACAACATAAACTTTCATTTCAGATTCCTTCTAAGATTTTGCCTCCTCGAGCAATTTGTTTAGATATTCGGTCACTCTAATATAACCGAGTAGTTATCTCCTCAGTAAATCCTCCTTTATAAGTATTTGTCAAGTATTTTAACTATTTGACTTCCGACATTAAAGACTTTCTTTAACTTCTTCTTCTCTAAATGTTTAATCTTATCCCCAAAATCCTTCTCAAAATCCTTCTTTGCATCCTCTAAAACAAGTTTAATATATTTCCCTATTTCTTGTGGTTCCTGTATCACACCTTCTTTAGAAAATATACTTTGAACTCTTTCTTCAGTTATATAGTTTCTAAATTCCAAATTTAATTGTATTACCTCCGAACTCCCTTCTTGAAGTTTTTTCTTAACTCTTTGTCTTTCCTTAAACTTCTCATTTTTCTTTTTCAAATAGAATACTTGCCCAACTTTGTTAAAGTAAACCCTCTGATATGGTTTTATAACAATTCCTTCACAGATATTATCTGGGTATTCTTTTGGGTCTACAACTTCCGAAGGTCTATCAGTTGGAAAATCTAGCGCTTCTTGCAGAGAATGTACAGTATCAAAATAAGGAACGATGGGTAGACCTAAAAGGTGCTTCAGAAAGAAAAAATCTTTAGGTACTATCAATTGGTCACCTATCATTGCATCAAAAAATAGAATTCTTCTCTCTTCTCCATAATAGACTCCCTTTTGGATTTTAGGTCCGCATATCTCTCCAAAAAGACGAAAAGAATTTTCTTCAGATTGTTCTTCGTCTACATATCGTTGGCAGTTACAGATTATATCCTCCATTTCTTCTAACACATCCCATACACCAAAAAAATCTTCCTTTTCTGAAAGAATCTTATTTCTAGAAGCTACTTTTAATGGTTTATGAGGTCTGAAGATTAACTGTATATTGGAACCATGTATCTTTTCTGTTATAATATAACTTGTTTCAGTTAGTTCTGGATAAAGGGTTGTAAATTTATCTATAAATTTTTGCCTATATGTGTTCTCTATCTCTGGATATTTTACAAAGCACATCTTTCACTCCTTCAACTGCTCCTTAAAATCTTCTTCTGTCATATTAGTTAACAGAACATCTTTCCAAGTATTGATAAAAGTTTCTAACTGACATACTCTTTTCTTCAATTTATCAATTTTTGCTAATAGACAATACTTTTCTACTTCACTCAATTTTAGTTCTAATTGAGTGGCAATTAGCTGCATTCCACCTTCTTCTTTGATTCTTTTAAGAATATCCTCACGACATTAGTTGTAACCTACCACAAAACCTTCGTGATAGGCTACATCTAGCCTATCTTCAAAATCGCCTGCTTTCCTCTGTGCTATATACTCCAAGTCCTTATTTTTCTTCTCAGGAAGAAGTGAAAGAACAAGACGCACCCGAGCCTCACCCAACGTTTTCAATAAACTCATTGCTTCCTCCTCACTACTTAAAAACCTTTAACCCCGTTTTAATATCTATTATAATAGAAATTATTTTTAGCAACAAAATAAATAAAATAACCCATATACCATCCCTTCTGAAAATCAAATATATAAATACTACCAACCAAAGATCCAAAAACTACCTCCCATTATCAAAGTTTTCATTCTTTCTTCCTTATCTTCTGCCTCCTAGACCACCAAGCTACTTAAGTAAGGGACGGTGGCTATTTATCAGTAAAGTATCTCCTCCCAGTTCTTGCTCATAAACAATATTTAATTCCTCAGTTTTTCTCGGTTTGTCAAGTTCCAAAATGGCTACCACTACGTTACTTTTTTCTGGATCTACACCTCCTTCTTTATAACTTTTTACTAAACTTCCCAATGTAGTGACTCTTTTTATTATATACCGCTTAAAACTCACTCTTATCACCTCCTTATCTATCTAAAATACTTCTAATTTTTTCTCTAATATATTCTACTTTTTCCAGCACGGCGTTGAGATGAGAAACAAGTATACCAACACAGATCAAGAAAAATCCAAAGTCATTTAAAGATGAGCGAACAATTGTTACTGCCGTAATTTTCCATCCTAAATAGCAAAGTAACATTCCAGTTAAAAAATAGAGAGTATTCATCTTCCCCTCCTTGTCTTTTCCGGTAAGACGGCGAGTCCTTCTGCTTGAAGTAATAAAGAGTAAACTTTCTTCACCAAATATTCTTTCTCAGTTACAGTCCGAAAAAAGTATTTCATTCTTTTAACCGGTAAAGTTTCTTTTGGAAATGCAAACTCGATAGCATCTAGACACCAAGTCCTTATAGCATCCGCAGACATAAACGGTAGATGTGGTCGGATACCTTCAAGACACCACCAAAGAATATCTTTTTCAGAAGGATTTCGTGCTACTGGTTCTTTGTCCACTTTAAGTGTTACTATCTCAACAGATTTTTTAGTTTTTCCCATTACTTCTTTCCATTAACATTTATATTTTATTATTTTAACATTTTTTCTCATTTTTGTCAAATATTAATCCTTTTTTTTTTCCAGTGTTCTTAGTTTTTCCTCCATTTTACGAACTTTCCACATAAGCAGAAGGGTCAGCTTCATCCACATAAGCAACCCAACTTTCGCCCAATTCTTCTACCTCAAAACATTTCAGGTCCCCCCAATTAACAGGTTCCATATCAAGACCAAGTTTTTGAATTAACTCCGTGTCAACCACTTTTATTAAATCTTTATCTGGAATATAAAGACTACTTATTAACCAGTTAACTAAAGATTGAATAATCTTCTTTGCATCTCCTTTTTTACTTAATCCCAACCGAACAAAACGGTCAAATTCTATCTTTCTCATTTATTTTATCCACTTAACTCCTATTCTTCTTTTCTTTGGTTGGCACTTAGTTCTCAGTTCGGTACATGGTGAGTGCTCGGTTGGTTCGCACTTGGTAAAAAATAATCAAATGGTACATCCAACTTGTAAGAACTGTAATTACGGAATAGTCTTTCAGTCGTTCCGCCTACCCGACCAAGTATGTTATCTAATATATCCCAAACTATGTCATCTTTTATAGTGAGTACCTTACTGTGGCGTTCACATTTAACAACCAAATCAAGTTTGACACTCTCTTCTTCCCCAGTTATAATATCATATTCATACCGATAAGTAATTTCTCCACTACACCCACATTTAAAAGTAACATCAAGTTCACCTATTAAAAATTCCTTCCTAATCATCTCACCCTCCTCTTACCATAACTTCCTCATAAAAACCCCCGGATCCAAATTACCAAACCTAGTCAAGTCAACATAACCAACAAGGTCGGCAAAACATTCCAGTCATAGAGTTTTTCTGGGATTCCACCCATACTTCTTACAAACATGATTCCATAGTTCATCACTAACTCTCCATACTACATTCTGTACTCTTCCACATCTTTTACATGTCTGGGGTCTAACCATTCTACTTTCCGCTCCTAATCCACTTTTCCATACATATATCCCAGATCTTTCTATACAATTCCCACATAACTACCGCCATCCAA
>Ga0190351_1000022_pt1 | contig 15727 bp, 33 predicted proteins | sample 487213910_MG_FD_163431 | JGI IMG/M metagenome (GOLD analysis project Ga0190351, IMG submission 163431) | Hydrothermal vent microbial mat bacterial communities from Southern Trench, Guaymas Basin, Mexico - 4872-13-9-10_MG | ecosystem: Environmental > Aquatic > Marine > Hydrothermal vents >... | reverse complement strand
ATGTATGAGATAAGCTAATATTATAAAAAATCAAATAAGTTTTTCCTATGAAGTGGATAAAAAAAAAATAAAAAATATAAAAATCTATTGATCTATAATTTCCTTCACATCTTCGAGGGTAGAAGATTCGGCAATAGCTTCACTCACTCCATAAGTCCCTTCTGGTATTGCATAATACCAGGCCTCATCATCTTCTATACCCTCACACCAAACAATATCATACCCTTTGTATGTCTCTACGAGTATTTCCCTACATGGGTTTGTACTCAACACCTGTCCATTTGGTTCTTCTATCATTTTTCACATCACCGATAATATATAAGATATAGGATATATAAAAGCTTTTCGATCACTTAAAGAAAATTTAATAATAGGATTAAAAAAGAAGAAAGAGATAATACCAAGTATGAAGAGGGATAAAAGGGATAATAAGAAATGATACAGTAAGAAAAAATGAAAAGAGGATAACAAGAGAAGAAAGAGATAGAAAGAGAAGATAACACAAATTATTAAAGACCAAAAGTACTTACTTTAAAACCATAAACCTTTTTTATAGGGATAAAAACAATATATAATAAAATGGAAGATATAAATATCGACATAGAAGAGAAAGATGCATTCAAGAAGATAGTAAGAGAAATTGAGAAAAAGAACATAATAGCGTATTATAATCTTGACTATGAAGATGGAATAATCAAGTATTTTTTAGTTTTTGGAAATAAGAGTTTTCTTTATAAGAAATAAATATCTTTTCATAAAAAGGATAAAAGAGATAGCACTAATTCATATCTTCATAAAGAGAAGAAAAGGGATAATAAAAAGTAATATCAATATGAAGAAGTAAGAAAGAGATAAAGAAGAAGGAAGTTAAACTCCAATATATATAATATATAAATATAATAATATAAAAAGAATAGAATATCAATCAGGAATCCAATAATGTAAGGAATATCTAACATGTAGAATATCCATAATGTAAGGATAGGAATACCATAAAGATAGAAATACCTATAGGAATAGAGTATCTGGAATGTAAAGAAATGTAAAGATAAGAATATCATAAATGTAAGGTATAGGATATCTAAAAGATAAGGATATCTATACCATAAGTATTCTATAGGATAGGAATATCTATACCTATAGAATATCAATACATAGTTTCAGGAATGTAAGGATATAAAAGATAAGAATATCAATAATGTATATCTAAGAATTCAATATGGAATATCATACATGTAAGAATATCTAAGATGAAAAGATCCTAGTATGATTATATAATATATATTATATAATATATATAAAGATCTTCTTCTAGTATGATATATAATAAAAGAAAAAGAAAGAAATATATAAAGAAAGAAAAAGAAAAGTGAAAGTCTGGTATTTTATGACATCGAGAAAGTGAAAGATAGTCTATATGAAGAATCAAGAATTGCCTTTTTGTACAATTTACACATATCCTTCATATTTCATGTTCACGCGAATGTTTTTGGGTTGGGTATATAATTATATAGATTAAGGTAAAATATTTCAATGACAGGCTTGTATGAGCTTCTGGTGCAATATTTTTAGATAGTCCACGATGTAAATTTCAATATTAGAATTTAATATTTAAAAATTCAAGATATTGATGTTCTTACTTTTTATGAAATTGCACCAGACCTCGATATTTCTTGTTCATGCAAATGTTTTTATCTTTCAGGTATAATTATATACCCTTGTGTATTTTATTCGCACTACGGCTTTAATTTTGCGTCTCATAACAATTCTTGCAGTAGTCATTGATGCAATTCCTGAAATTCATAATTGATAACACGAATCTTGGCAGTTTCGATCATCGCTTCTTACCTCTTTCACTATTCGCTGATATTCAATGATAGCCGCAGTGTTTTTGTCTTCCTATACTTTTATATTATCCTCATGAAAAAATTTTGATGACGGGCTTCTATTTGCGTCTCACGCAATATTTTTGATGAGTCATAGATTGAATTTCCCACTCGCAGTTTTGAGTAACACAAGGGATGAAAAGGATAACATCATGTAAGATTGGTATGAAAGGATGATAGGGAGAATTGTCAAGGATATGAAAAGGGATAAAAGCGGTAATACTTAGTGTCATCTCTCCAGGGAAATGTACAGGTTTGTACATCATACTTAAAAAATTCTTTAAATGACCGAAAATGATTTTATGTCGGGACTTATCCGCATTCTATGTCTACCCCGTATACATGTTAATTTATGTATTCCTCAATCTCTTATGATATTCCTCATTTTTCCTTCTTTAGTTTTATAATTTTAGATTTTATGATTTTAGGTTTCATTATTGTTTTATTTTTAGTTTTATTTGTTTATAGGTTTTTATTTTTGAAAAGAAGCCCATAAATGTAAGATTTCATGCTTATCTACAATATAAAAACTAACAATAAAAACACTAAAAACACTAAAAATCAATAGTATAAACTAAAAAAAAACATAGACATAAAGAAAAGAAAGGAAAAGAAGTTAATAATATAATATATAATATAATATATAAAGTGTAAAGGTTAAAAGAATAAAAGGTAAGAATCATAGGTAAGTACGAGAGTGACCACATTATTTATATAGAAATAAATCTAAGATAATATTGGTGATGGAAAAACATGAGTGAGGAGAGAGAAGAAGTGATAGTGGGAGAGAGAAGATACAGATTGGATAGGATGGAATATGCGTCCAGGATACGCAAAGCATGCGATATATGCGGAGAGAAGACACAAGATGTGTATATACAAATAGAAGAGAGGCGGTACTGGAATCCATTATTTCATAGATACTCATGGACGCATGCAGGCTGTGAAATTCTATTTGGGCATAGAGAATGCCTACAAAAAATAAGAGGGTAGACAAAATGAGTGTATACCATTCATTTAAACCAGTAAAACTATTTGAAACTGAGAAAAAGTCACACATGTTTTATAAATGCAAAAGCGAGGAGTGGCAAACAAAAAATCCAGCAACACGATATATATTCAAAATAATGCTCGAAAGCGTTTATCCCCGTGAAATATTCGGAGCGCCCAAGTATTATGCTATGTACGGCACATGGAAGGGAAAAGAGATTCTTATAGCAGCGGGTGACTCAAAAGAAGAGCTCAAAACAGCCATCCTGAGATTCAGAGATAATCATTGTTTCTGGTTCAATCTAGGACGGCATGCATATACAGCATACCAAGAATGGATCAATAAAGATTTTTAAAAATATTCATTCTTTTCTCTTCTTTTATATTTATTCTTTTCTAAAAAATATAGATAATACCATTGTTAAATTTACAATCCACATAAAGACGTTCTAATATGTAATTGGATCTTACTATAAGTAAGAACTTCAGTGACCACATCCTTTTTATATAGTTAAAACTAACATGATAATTGAGGTAAAAATGATAGAAGTAGAGAGGGTGCAAGGCGGGGAGCGCAATATAAATAACCCGAAGGAGAGAGTAGAAGAGGCAATAAAGAGAAGAGATGCAGAAACCCTGAAAAGGATGATCAGAGATGGTGTCATGTCTACGGGAGATATAGAGAAAGCAATAGAAAACGAAAAACAGAAATATCATATAAATTTCGATGATTTCAGATTTTCGATAGATGTACTAGATACAGAGATAAAAAGCCTAAACAGATTAAAAGAAGAAATTCGAAAATATAAGAAAAGTAAAGAATGGAAAGAAATATGTGAAGAAATAGAGACTGGTGTATGGGAATATGAAACCAGTGATGAAGAAGAGATACGAGACTATTTTGAACTCGATGGAGACGTACTGGAATGGATGGACAAGTATACTGACAAGGAATTCTTTTTGACCATTCATGTATCACCAGAGAAGGGAATAGCAGAGCGAGCAATAGGAATATGGAATGATGACGTGGGATATGGATATGACAATAGGATATATGAAAATGATGATTATGGGGCTGTGATTGAGTGGCTCAACAAAATAGCACAAGAAGAGGAATAGGTTTATATTTATTCTTTATTTCTCTCCTTTACTCTCTTTATTTATTGTTTTATTCAAAAAAAAAACTATCAAAAATAGTATTTATTAATTTTCACAACCAACATAAAGGCAATTTCAAAAGTATCCGGAATACTTACCTAAGGTTCTTACCAAGATGACCACACGCTTTTTATAATGATGATCTTAATAGAATATTGAAAAAGAAAATGTGGAGACACCGGGAAGGATGGGAACGATATATAGATGAAGAATGGAAACATATATGTTATGTTTATTTAGGAGATGATATTTATGTATATGAAACTGAAGATAAAAAAGTAATCGAAGACTTCGCTAAGTTTAATCCGGTTGTTCGCAAGTGGTTACCACAACATAGAAGCGATGATATCTGCTTAACTATCAAGGTTTATCCAGAACTCGAATTAACAATGTATGCAATTGGTATATGGAAGATCGATGTAGATGAGGATATTGACAATAGAGTGTATTTTGAGAGTGATTATGAGCAGGTAATAGAATGGCTTGAGAAACGGGCAAAAGAAGAAAAGAGAATAAAAACTAGGAAGAGTGAAGAACCATGACCAGTGAATATCAAATAGTTCGATTAGTGATTATTTATTTAATATTCATTCTTATCCCTATCCTCGCTTTTGTAATAGAGAAATTGAGAAGAAGAGATATTAGGATTAGGTATTTTAATTAATTCATTTTGTCATAAAGGAGTCTTCAAAAGTATCCGGAAAAGTTACTATTAGTAAGTACTTAGAGTTAGTACTTGAATGACCACATGTTTTATATATTCCTATCATATAACTATGAATATGAAAATAAGAAAAGAGGACATAAAGGAATTCCCTGCATCTCTGCAGGAAAAAATATGGAAAAAAGATAAACTTAAAAAGGTAATGCATGATAGAAATGTAGTTCAGAGTATGTTCGATGAAGTGACTCCGGAGTGCTGTATTGAATTACAAAAGTTGGATCGAAAGTTAGAAAAGAAAGCATCGAAACTATTCACAGAAATCACCGAAGATGGTACAGAAATTTTTGAGATACCAGATATAGATTGGGCTCAGTTTTTTGCTATTCATTCCGAAGAAGTAATTTAGGTTCTTACTCTAAGACCCTATGGTTTTATATAATAGGAAATCTAAAAGAGTGAATGAGAAAATGAACAAAGAAGAAGTTGCCCGAGGCGGCGAGGGCGTAATAAATAAGCCGGGTAGTCGATTTGAGTTGATTGAAATAAGAAGGTATGAAAGCAAGACGTTAAGAGCGACTATTTATGATACCGAAAAGAAGAAAGAGATATATGTAGATGCATACTTTGATGGCAATACATGGAAGGCAAAGACTGGAATGGAAGAGTATTCTCCAAGCGATGTTGAAATAATAAAGCAGGTAATCCAAAATGCTATAAATGATAGAATAATAACCGAATGCGATAAGCTGGGATTAGAAGTCATGGAAGCAGATTTTATATGGAATATGTTTCTATTTAGTAAAAGAGAAGATATAGATGATTTAGAACCTGCAGTTAGGGCAAAAATAGTAAATACCGGAGTAAATCGCTATATAGAATTTGAAGAGCACCTTCGAGGTTTCCAGGACGGAGAGACCCTCACGTATCATAAGTGTGAAGATGGCACATCAGTGATCGTGAAAGGGAGACTATAAATGGATGATAGCGAAGATACATATTATGGTGAAGATTTTAGTGACGATGACTGGGAAGATACTTATAATGGAGAAGAAGGAATTGATAGAAAATCGTGGCATTTTAAAATGAACAAGAAAAAATACGAGGAGGTGCATAAAGATGATTAGAAAAGAAATCGAATGTAGATTCATGGGTATACCCGCTGATCTTAGAAATCTTGATGCATTATGGGAAGATCCAATACGAAATGAAAAAGATTATCAACAAAGACGGAGAGTAACAGCTTATTATGTGCTGTGGAATAAATTAGGATACCAGCCACCTATTGATTTACTTCAAAATGAAAAAAGAGTAAGGTATTATAATAAACAATCGCAGCGCTTCAATGAGTTAAGAGAAAGAGATGCAAAACAAAAAGAATTACAAAAAATTCGGAAATGGCTTAAGAAACAAAAGAATCCAAAGTCACCGTACCGAAAGCTGATGATCCACTTATATAATTTGGCTATAAATTCAGGAATGAAGGCGAGTGAAATAAAACGTAAGGCTGAAATGATAAGAAATAGAGAACGTAAAGCAGCACAAAGAAATGGATATTTAAGATTATCTCCAATCGAGCAAGCTAAAATGTGGGAGGAGGTTGAGAGAGGAGGTAGATGGCAATGGATAACAGAAAGACCAGTAAAGGAATGAGTAACACTAATCGAACGAATCGTAACAAAAAAACTGTGACAATAGGATCTTTATTGGAGGAAGGTGGAAATCAAAAGTCCACCAAGGGCAAGGGAAGTATGGTGAAAGCCTCCTCACCTGAACTTCCCGTTCAAGAGAACGGGTGTAGAAGAACTTGCCCTGGGTTGGGTAGTTCCGCCCTGAAGAAAAGAAGGAGAAGACAGAGAAAGCGGGGAAGCTTTAGTGAATTGATTAGTCTTATACAAATGGGGGTAATTAAACCCCCTTATATTTTTTCAAAGTATAGTGCATGGCAAAGAGGATATGGATTTCAACCACTGAATGAAAAGAGAGCCAATACAGAAGCACACCATATTGATGATGTACATGTAGTATTCATCGATAGAGATATACACAGGAAATTTACAACATGCGACAAGAATGAACATCGAGAGTTAATAGAGAAATATATTTCAAATTGCATTCAAATATGATTTTTTTATATTTTTATATGTCCATAAAGGCGTTAAGAAAAGTATCTGGGATGGGTCGTCCAACGGTAGGATCCGGACATTGTTCGTGTTCTTTTTTATTAAAGAGATAGGGTGAAAACCTTCTGGTAGGAGGATGGAAAGTCCGATCATCAAGTTCTGTCCGGGAATGCAGGTTCGACTCCTGCCCCATCCATCCTTATAGGAGGTATAAAAAATATGAAAGAAGGAAAATTAATAAAAGAATTAAAGGAACTTGAACATCGCATAAAGGAGGAACTCGGTGAGCGTCGTCGGTTACAAGAAAATACAGAATTGGATTTATTAAAGTTTTATCATGAAGGATATTTAGAAGGACAAAGAGTTATATTTGATCGCATTTTAGACATCATTACTGCATATCATGAAGACAGATTGGATGATAGAAATGAAGAATAGAGGTGATAGGAAATGTGGTACGAAGATATGAAAAATGAAAAGAGAAGAGAAGCACCTAATAAACGAAAGGTGAATGGAGTTAGTATTGGAAGAAGGAGGCGGAATTTGGTGCAGTATCGTTTGGGAAAGTTAGAATTGAGGCACTATTTAGGTGCAGGAGTATTTGTATTGAATAGAAAGGGCAATTATGAGCGAGTGGATAGGAAAATGCTACATAACTGGATTGGAACAGGGAGGGTAGTGGCTGACGGTGATATTCGGGATGTGATGGCAGATTTAGTAATGTGTGGCGAGAAAATTACTCTCTGAGATGCTCAAACTTAATATAGACAGGATGTTGGATATAACAGAGCGAGTAATAAAAGAAGAAGGAGCATTAGGCAAAATATTTCGAGAAGTGTATGAATATAAAGGATATCTGGTTAAAATTGAAGTGGGTATAAAGAAAAAGTGAACAAAGAAGATTCTTATAGAAAAGAGCGAATCAAAACTAATGATGGTACAACAATAGACATAATAGTTAGCGAAGATGATGTATTGATTGAAGAAGAGAATGGTTCAGTCCTCTATGCGGGTAGTAATTGGATAAGATTGGATTGGGAATCGTGGAATAAAGTTAGTATAATTGTTAGAAGATTAAAATCAAATACGAATATGAAAATCATAAAAGAAAAGAAAATTAGTGGATTTCTTAAATCCGAAGAGGAAATAAGAATACGATTAGTTGATGAGCTAATAGAAATTGAGGATGTAGGTATCAGGAGGGATGGAAAGACATTTAGACTCGGTAATATTTATTTATATAAAGAGGAGTGGGAAGAAGTGAGGAAGTGTATTGATGAATTAATTGAAGAAACAACGAAGAAAGAAACCCTATAGATAGAAGATGGAAGAAATAGAATTGGTAAAGGATGGAGTAAGGATTGGAGAAGAAATATATAAAGTTGGAGAAATCATAAAAGCAATAGATAAGAGTGGAAAAGCTTGTCGCGAAGGTAAGATCGAGTTCAAGAAATATTTGGATGGAGAGGGATGTTTTGATATTTTCCATCTTGGGTTCTTGGTTGTAGGAACTGAAGAATATACACTGATCGATTTCTTAGAAGATGCAAAATTGAACGGTTGGAAAGTTATAAAAGAGAGGAATTAATGAAATTGTGTATTGATGCAAATATCGCTGACACTTTATTAAGCTAATATGCGTGATTTTTTATCATTTACTAAATATCGGTATCGCTATTTCGGAAATCCCAATCAATTCAAAGTTAGAAACAAAGATGAACTAATCGAGGCTATTGAGAATAATAATGGCTATCGGGATTGTTTCCTAAGTATTGCAGAATTTGATGATGCAGGTAATACATTTCCTATCTGGTTCTTTATTGATTTGGATGGAGAAGATAAATTGGTTAATGAAGATGCAGCCAAAGTTCTAAATTTCTTAGAAGAAGAACAATTAAACTATACATGTGATATATCAGGATTTAAGGGCATTCACATCTTGATAGAATTGGATCCATTTATTTCTGTTAGTAATCGTGCATTTAAAAGGTTTGGTAGATATCTTCAGTCAAAACTAAAGCTTAAAACCATTGATACTCATTGTTTTGATATACGAAGATTAAAAAGAATACCAGGAACAGTAAATCCAAAAAGTGGTAAGTTATGTTTAACGTTTCTGAAACAAGAAGGCAAACTTCTTAATATTTATGATTATCTTTCTTCAGATAAAGAAGATGTAGATGGTTGTATTATCAATAATTTATCTAAAGATGTAGTAAGATTTCCTTTCAACATCTCATCATTCAATCCACCATGTATATTTAAAAGAGTAAAACAAGCAGAAGTTGATCATAAGATACGATGGATGTATGTCAAAATTCTTCAAGAACGAGGTTTGAATTTTAATGAAATTTATAATGCGTGCAAATCTTGTGGGTGGTCTGATTTTGATAGTTGTATAACAGCTTATCAAATCAAATACACTATGGAACGAAACTATCTAATTAGATGTAAGGAGGATATTTGTTTACCATCATGTCCTTTAAGAAAAAAGAAAATACCAAATTTGGAAGATTTAATATGATAGTAAAAGAAATGTATTGTGACTACTGTAAAGAAGAAACTTTTCATGAATGTCAATCTAACGAATTATGGCGATGTATTCAGTGTCAGAATACTCGATTTGAAATAATTAATATACCTCAGAATGAAATAGACTGGGAAAGACCGGTCAGGTATTTATGGCGTTCAGGAGATATTGCTTATGTAACTTCAGCATTAGCTCCTGATATTTTAAGGTTAGATGAAATGAAAGAATTATTAGAGGGTAAAAGATTAAGAGTACCTTTATTTAAAATAAAAGATAAATTTTTACCTAAATATTATTAAAGGAGGGATAGATTAAAATGGCAAAAAAATGGGATAGAGGAGTATTTGAAGAGGCAAGAAGAGAAGTAGAAGAGCGTGAGAAAAGAATAGGATTTATATTTCCGCCTAAGAACAGGGGAGAAGAAATACATATTGAGATACTTGATGATACATTCACACAAGTATATGAGGGTGAAACGGGATTGGATGATAGGACGGTAGATTGGACACAACCACAAATACTGGTACGTGACTTAAAAGATGACAGAAAAAAAGCATTCAAGTTAAATTCGGGACTGGCAACGCAAATGTGGAGAGTTGTAGAAAATGCTGGTGGCAACCCTCTTGATATGAGGGGCAGTGTGTTCACGATAACGGGCATGGGGAATTACAATTATGAGGTTGTGTATAGAAAGCCCGCAAAAGAGCCGGAGATAGTAGATGAAAGTAAGATTGAAGAAATAGTAAAGAAAGTAATGTCTGGAGGAAATAAATCAAAGGAAGAAATATTGCTGTGGGTCAAGGAGTATCTGAAAGTCGAAGGTGTACAGGTTTCTGATGTGGTTATAAAATCGGTTGTTGATCGAGTAGTAGGATAATGGAATCGGAAGTTGTATGTGAAAATTGCGGGAAGAAGTTAACCGAAAAAGTCATAAAATATCTCGAAGAAAATCCTAAAGCCTTTGAGGGCAAGAAACTATGTTATAAGTGCCAAACAGAATTTACAAAGAAGCGTTCAAAAGAAAGGAAACTTACTAAAAGATTCGGAGAGAGTCTAATAGAAGGCAAGAAGAATCTTAAGAGTCTGAAGATAATGCGTGAACTGTTTGGAGATGGTGATGTAGTACAGATATTTGGAGATACACGATCGGGTAAATCGAAAGTTGCAACTCAATTAGCAAAAGAGGCAATGATGGCAGGAGACACTCCATTATTCATTGATACTGAGCGAAATATATCGGAAAAAGATAGATTAATGCTTGGTGATAATTATGTTGTATGCTTAGATACGCTTGCACTGAAGGAACTTATTGATAATCTTGATGACAGTATAGATATAGTAATTTTGGATTCTATCGGAATGCCGATATTAATTACATTTGCAGAGATGTCAATGAAAGAACGCGGTGAAGCATTATTGCTGATGTCAGCCATATTTGGGAAACTCAAGAAATGGTGTTTCAAAACTGGTGGATTTGCTATTGTTACTAATCAAATGAAATCAGAAATGAGTACTTCTGCACCATTCAAGAAAAAAAGTGATATTCCACCCTTCGGGGATAAAACTAAATATATAGCAAAAACGATACTCTTTATGGACGCTAAAGAGAGAACGCCTGTTATGACTCATTCAGTATTGTCTGCTTGGGGCTGTCGTGATTTAGCCAGGGGGACAACGGTTGCTGATGTTTATATATCAAATGAAGGAACAAGGATAGAGTGGAATAAGAGTTTATTACAAGAATGAAAGAAAAGAAAAAATTTCTTGTTTTCGGTGGTTATGTAGAATGTAGAGATGGAGATGTTCATTTTGTACCTCCTTATCGAGTTGCAGAACTATACGGTTTAAGTCCTCGTATGCCGAATGTTAGACTTGCTTACTTTGATGTTCCTGAAACCTATCTCCCTTACGATGACAGTTGGATAAGGTTATATCCTCGTTCAGACGGTAATTATAAAAATATGTGGGAAGAAATGGATGAAGATGAATAACTACTCACAGACTATATATAAGAAACTGTATCAGACGCACATATTTAATGTTCATGCGAATTTTTTCGTTTATTAGATTTTACTATACCCACTTAAAAACATTTCGTTAAAATGCATTATTTTGCACCTGAAGAAGAATGGATATGAGCGAACAAAACGCATCTATAGCACATGAAGAAGGACTAAATATCCAAATTCGCATTAATTTTAATGGCAGAGATGATTTTATCGAAATTCCAGCTGATGGAGAATGGCATTTAATCGGCTATTATGATGGAAATGTAGTATTCGATAGCATTGAAGTCTATAACAGAGCTCTTAGTGAGGATGAAATTAGGGATGCATTCAATGGTGATTTTCCCGTATTTGGAAATTACGCAGATAGAGTTTTATCAAAAGAAGAAACAGAAATTATCTATAGACTGTTTAGTGATCATTCAGAAATAAAAAGTTGGCAAATTAAAAATAATATCTTATATTTAGAAATTGAAGAAGAAATATGAAAATAGAGGTAATAACTCCATTAGACTTAGAAGATTTTGTAAAACGCATAGAAAATTTAGAAGAAGATAGTAAACTTCATGATGGACTCCTTAATGATGCCTTTGAAAATATTGACCAGATGAAGAAGTGCTTAAATGAATTAGAGAAGAGGATAAAAGATTTAGAAAGTGATAGAGAACCTTATTCTAAAGAATAATGTATTGGAGTAAAGAAGAAGAAGAAATTTTAAAATCTTTATGGAAGAAACCTGATATGACTGCGAAAATCATTAAGGAACAGCATTTACCTCATCGTACTATCAACGCCATACAGAAGAAAGCAAGTTCACTTGGATTAACTAAAGAAAAAATAAAAATAGACTATGAAAAAGTAAATGAGATCATTTTATGAAAAATATTCTTTTATTAGGGGATTTGCATTGTGGTAGTACAGAAGGATTATGGCATCCAGATTTTATTACAAGAGAAGGTCAAAAAATAAAATTATCTCCGTTACAGGAAGAATTATATGACAAATGGCTTCTTCTACAAGAAAAATTACCAGATTATGAAGCAGTATTCTTGTTGGGTGATATTACTCACGGGTTAGGATCAAAAGATTTTGGTAAGGATGTAATTGACTGTGATCTACACGATCAATTGCAATGTGCGATTAAATTACTAAAACCAGTAACTAAAGGAAAAAAGGTGGTAGTAATCACAGGTAGTCGCTACCACTCTTCTATTGATTATGATATAGATAGAGGATTAGCAGAAGTTCTACATGCCAAATTTGGTGGTGCTATAAGTAATATACGATTAAAAGAAACAGATGTTGTAATTAATATTGCACACGGTATAGGATCAAGACCCATTTATACAGGCACTCGCATGAACCAGGATGTGTTCAATGCTATTCTAACTGAGCATTTATTGAAAATGCCTGAAGTTTCTGTGATTATACGCGCACATTTCCATATCTTTAGTTATTTTGCGATCTATGGTAAACACTATATCTATATCCCAGGGTGGAACACAATCAGAAAAGGCAGATTTGTTACTCGATGGTATTTCAGACAACCTGATATAGGTGCCGTCCTTCTAAGTATAGATAATGATAATAATGTGTATGTAAAACCCTATCTTTTTAAGCTAAAAAGTGAACGTAAAAATATTTATGTCTTATAAGAAAAATGGAAGATAAAGATAATCAAATTTTGGTATTTCATAGAGATAAGGATGATAAAAATTGGATTTCAAGACTTGCTAATGGAAAGATAGCTATATTGCACCGAGCTGATCCTACAACTCCGCAACCTAATGTCCCATATCTTTGTAAAGTGGATGAAAAAGAAAAGTATGCAATAGCTTGGATTCAGAGTTTACATGCTTATCCACGTGCAATTATTACTCCACCACCAAGACGTTTTGTGTATATAGGAGCACCTGGTGAGAAACCTGCAATTCATATAGATATACTTAGCATTTTTGATACCCATGGTTTGGAATATTTATATGTCAAATATCCACAAGAGAATCGTGAAGAAGTTGAAGTTCCTTCGACAGATTATCGGGATGTGAATATAGATATAAGAATTAAAATAGGTAGCGAGAGTACAATCAAGTATTCATGTACAATAAAAAGACCCCGTAATATGGATGCTAAAACAATATTGGATGAAATTAAAAGCAAGATTGAATAGGCTAATGGGATTCAGAGATAATAAGAAGGATGAAATCATGAAAGAAATTTTAAAACTTATTCATGAGCGGAAAGAGCTACGTCAAAATTTAGAAGAATTACAATTACAGATGAAAGATGTAAAAGATGAAGCAGAAGAGATTTATAATGAAATTAAAGAGATGGAAAGTGCAATGGATTTAAATGACAAGAAAATTCTTAAACTTACAGAAACTCTCGAAGATGAATCAGAAATTAACACTCTTTACCGATGATAGATGAAATCGAAAATCGATTGGATGATGCGTTTGACAGACTAAAAGAAATAAAGAATAAATTAGAAAAACTCAAGGAGGAAATGGATGACTCAGGAATTTCAAATAATAGGAACAAGATCACTAAATGAAGATATTTATATAAGAATTTCACCGATGCTTTTTAGTTATCAACATAATTCAGTGTTCATGAGAGAGGCACAACTACTTGTTAATATCCTACGTAAATATCTCCCAGCACGCACTTATAATTATTTAAAGGATATCGTGATTAAAGAATGACATGGAAGCACTTTCCATTTAGATATCTCGGTAAAATTATCACTATTCTTGGAATAGTTTTAATGCTAAAATACTGGGATACAGAGTTTCCACTCTTTCTTGCTTGGATATTCATAATATTTGGAATAGGCTTGATAGAAATCAAGGAACTCTGGTATGAATAATGTCGTGGTTACAGCTGCACATAAATCATAAATGTCCGTATTGTAATAATAATAATCATGTGTTGAAGTATTATGTTGTCTCTGATGAGAGTAGTTTTATAGATGTTGGAGACTATATACCAAACAGCTTAGATACGGATATTGGTTTCATCACTGCTGAGGGATATTGTGAAGTATGTGACAGACACTATCAATGCAGAGTTGGTATCAGAAAATCAAGATTGATGGAGATAGTTATATTCGAAAGTTAGAGGAAAAGAAGATGCTAAAATTCATGATTCATAAAAATGAAGATGAATATGTATTGATTATAGAATATGAAGACCGGGCTGAAAGACTCTTAGTAAATAATATTGGAGATTTAATTCAGACAATGGCTAATACTGTTTTATTTAATTGCGAAGGGAAAAGTAGATATTTCAATCACGTCCATTATGCAAATGTAGAAATAACATGGTCAAAGTAATAAGTAAGTTTGTTATCTATATAGATTCACGAGAAAGAAATAAAGATGTACAACATCTATTTGATTGGCAATCCGATTTTCCAGTAGAAATTAAAAAATTAGAATTAGGTGATATAGTTTTTGATGGTTGTCTAATAGAACGAAAGACTTTTAATGATTTTGCTCTGAGTATCAGAAAAAATGATTTTTGGAATAGGTTATATCAAGCAAAAGAGGTCTATCCTAATGGAGTTTTTGTGTGGATTGATACGAATGAATATGAAAAATTAAAAGAACTTAGGTATAGTCGTAATCCAAAATTGTTAGTAAATTCAATATTAGGTGCAAAAGCAGCATTAGACGCCAATGGGATTATATGGAGAGAATTTGATAAAGCAGAAGCGTCTGAATATTTTTATACTTATTTTAAACGATTAATAGAAACTCGTAATTATATTCCTAAACTTGTAGTAAAAAAGAAAAATAAATCATGGACTGAGCTTAGAGTTCAAACACTTATGAGTGTACCAGGAGTAGGGTATAATACAGCCGTTAAACTATTATCATCACATAAATCAATCGAAAAAATCATAGAATTATCAAAAGATTCTAAATCTAAAGTTATGCGAAACATTAAAAAGGTTTTTGTAGGAGATGAATAGAGAAATAATTGATTGGGAACGGAAAGGAAATTTGGTTAAGTTCTATCTCGGCAAAAACGGAGAACAATGGGGTGATGACTGGGATGATATTCCTTGGGAGTGTAATGCAGGTCGAGTCTACGATAAATATGTTGAAGGATATAAAATTATTGCTATTCCTTTCGAATATAATATTTATGAACCCCAGCGTTCTTGTTCTAAAAGAGATTTAATTAATAGGATTGTGCCATGCTTAGTTGCATCGAAAAAATCTTTTATTAGCTTCCAAGATGCATGGGAAGATGAAGAAGCTATAAAATTTTATTTTGGAGATAAAATACATGAAGAACGAGCTATAATAATTGAAGAGGCAGAAGATTTCGAGACTACAGCTTCTGAATTGGGAATAGATATAGAT
>Ga0190351_1000021_pt1 | contig 15788 bp, 16 predicted proteins | sample 487213910_MG_FD_163431 | JGI IMG/M metagenome (GOLD analysis project Ga0190351, IMG submission 163431) | Hydrothermal vent microbial mat bacterial communities from Southern Trench, Guaymas Basin, Mexico - 4872-13-9-10_MG | ecosystem: Environmental > Aquatic > Marine > Hydrothermal vents >... | reverse complement strand
GCGAAAGGCACGGTTATCAGGTCAGGACAGCCAATAGCATCCTGTATAGGCGTCGGCGATAAGAGAGCAACAGCAGTCGCCGCTGCTATGGAGAACCTTGCACTACTGCAATCGGGCGTTAGCTCTTTGCCCTTCCCGAAGTGATTATGTGATTATTAGACTGATGTGCTCACTTTAACGTCAGGATAACGGCAAGAGCAATATTGCAGAGTTCAATCGCACTTCGGAAGATATAAACCGCGAAACGCAGCGGGATTTTCGATTTTACAGCCCCCTCTACCAAAATATACAAAAAATTAATTTAGAATCCTGGATTATGGGTCCGCATTACGGAGAGGCTAATTTCAATTCAATATAACGAAGAAATGCGGGATATGAGTGTTTTCTTTTAACCTCTGCACTTTACAGCAAGATACAGCACGATATGGCATTGATGCTTTATATTATCTATGAGATTAAGAGTAAGTGAAGTGAGATGGTTAAAGGTGGAGAAGGATGCATGTCCGAACATGTTCAGATATATACTGTGTTATATGATATTGAGGAGGCAAGACAAAATGTTGGATAGAAAAAAGAAAAATAAACCTTGGATTAGAAGTACAGACGACATATTTAATGAATTCTTGCAGATTCCAGAGGTTGAAATTACTTGGGATTTTCCGTTTATACCACTGGATCAACTTAAAATCGAGGAAATTGTTTTTATCATTAATCCAAGAAGGCTGAGAGGAAGTGATTTTTTAATGCGTTGGGAGCAAGGGAGATGGGCGGAGAACATTGTATTAAAATCGTTAAATAGCACATCAAAATATGGCGTTATACGATATGGACCGTCAACAGTTGCCCCTACCGATCCCCGTGAATTGGAGTTATTTTTTGAAAAAATGGATGAACTTTCAAAGGAAGGAAAACGGCCAGATATATTATTATATGATAAAGCGAATTATGAACATGCCTTAAAAGAGATTAACCAAAGAATTAGCAGTGTCGAAAGAATAATAGAGGTCTCATCATCAGAAATAGAGGATATTATAAACATGGCAAAAGTTGCTATTGAAGTAGAAAATAGTCTGTGGGTTACTGAAAAAATGCCAGGTTTTGGCAAAACTCCTGATAAATATACTAGAGGTAAACGAAAAGGGCAATTAAAGTTTTCTGGCCCAGTACCTACTATTATTGTTAAAGAAGAAGATATCAAACCGCTGCAAGATTGGCAAAATAAATATGAGATCCCAATTTATGTAGTACATGTATTTTTTGATAGAGCCTACTTCATTAAATTTGACGAAATATTTGATTATCTGAAATCTGGTTTAATTGGGTTTGAAGTTCAAAAATATACAAATCCTGACGGAACAGCTTCCACCCCTAAGAATATCCTGAAGATACCGTACATTTTGTGCAAAGAGTTCGGTACAGTTAAAAATCCTAAGCTAGTACCAAAAAGTTTCGTTGACAAAAACGGCAAGGTTATGACCTATGTTACCTTTGAGGGAGGAGAATTGATCCTCTCAAAAGAAGTGTTTAAAGAGTGGGGATAAATATGATAAGAAATGAATTAGATCGAATAATTAAAGAGTATCACATTACAATAGATCGGTTCGACGACGTGGCGCTGGAAAGTCGGTGCTTAACGGAGACAATGCAAGAGACCTCAACTAAAATTAGTTATGCTGACAATTGGTTCAAGATCAATTCGTTAGATATAAACGATAAAACTCATGAGCAGGTGATATTATCTCAATTGATGTTCTATAAAGTTATCAAAGAATTTACCAATAATAATATTAACATCCCCTTTCTTGATATATTGGAAAAAAGGTTAGATTTGCCTATATTAGTAACAAAAACTAAATTTGATGAATATATCAGTTCCATAGTCCAGCGAAGTTCAAATTTAATTATAGTTGACATATTTGGCAGAATTTACGAAGATTTTGTTCCACAAAAAGAAAGAAGAAGATTGGGACAATTTAGAACACCAGAACCCATCGCTATGCTCATGGTGTCGTTGCTTTTACAAAATTGTAAAAGAAATCAATCTTACAACTTGCTAGATATAGGAAGTGGTGCAGGAATTTTCTTGCTTTATTTATATAACATAGCACTTTCAAAGGGTGTTAATATGAATTTAGAGGGAATAGAAATAAACCCTTTGTTAGCTAATGCCCTCATAAGTAACTTTAATTTATATGGATATCCAATTCCGGAAATTCATTTAAAAGATTTTTTGTTCATGAATTTTGAGAAAAAATATGATTTTGTGATATGTAACCCCCCATACACGCGGCATCATAGCATTCCAGACGACAAAAAGAATAAACTTATCAGGGAGTTTAAAAGAAGATATGGTATTGAAATATCCAGGTTATCAAGTATGCCCGTGTACTTCATACTTAAAGCCTTGAATGTTTTAAAAGATGGGGGACATGGTATTTTTATCGTATCAACCGAAGTGTTTGACGCTAAGTATGGAGTTCAAATTAAGAAATTTTTGTACAAACACATTCAAATTGATTTTCTTTTAAAGTTTTCACAAACTAACGACGCATTTCCAGATGTAGATGTAACAGCGGTTATTATATCATTTACAAAAAGAAAGCCATCTAATGCCCATAAAATTAAACTCGGAGTAGTAAATAGCCTTTCTTATCAGAATCAAATTTTGAATGATATTGGGAAGCATAGCGATGGGCATTTAAAATATGAATGGGGTGAAATGCGAGCCGTTTATCAAACAAACTTGGACCCAGAATTTAAGCTACAATATATATTAAATGGAATGACCCCTAATAGTAAGGTAGGCAATAATATTGTATATTTAAAGGATGTTGCAAATATTATGAGAGGTATTGCAACCGGTGCTAATAAATTTTTTCTTTTAACGGATGACGAAGTCAAGAAATTTTCGCTCAATAAATATGTTGTACCTGCAATAGATAAAAATAGATATATACAGGATATTTGGCTAACCAATGAGGATTGGAGGAAACTCAAGTTATCAAAGAAAAAAGTATGGTTACTATATATTAACTCCAATAGTTACATAGACAAGAGCCTCGAGAGATATCTATCCATCGGCGTATCTCTTGGTATACCTGAGCGAAGCTTGGTGAAAACTAGAAAAAAGTGGTATTACATGGAAAAGAGGGACATACCTCCCATAATCTTTACTTACTTAAGTAGAGCTAATCCTCGGTTTATATTAAATGAGGCGCAAGTCCGCCCACTTAATACATTTTTGCTTATATATCCAAAATATGTAATAATAAAGAATAACCTCACTGAGGTTTTATGGGCAATTCTTAATTCAACTATTGTGATTGAAAATTTAAGAAATATTGGAAGAGCGTATGGCTCAAATACTACAAAAATCGAACCCAGAGAAATGGACAAGCTACCCATTATTAACCCATTAGATCTCCCAGAAGGAGTGATACAAGAAATAAGGGATGTAATCGCAATGTTTAACAAAACTCGCAACAGGCAGCAATTTATAAATTCGATAGACAAAATAATACAGGAATATTTACGTGGTTTTGGTTTTTCTGGTATACCTTTAAAGGCAAGAAACCAATTATATCTCTCTGAATACGAATAGTCAATAGTTTATGGGCGAGCGAATTATAATTACAAATGTTCTGCATTAACTTTTTGGCTATTCTTCAGCTGGGTATACCCTGCTTCCACACCGTATCGCTGTTCATCATTTCATTTACTTGCTATGAAGAACCTCGCACTACTTAAATCGAGTGTTAGCCCTTTGCCCTCTCAGAGGTGATTGCGTAATTGTGATCATTAGAAGAAATCCGTACCCTCGAGCCTGGATAGTGATTCTTTCTTCCCTATCACCACCACTGTATCACCTTCCAGAATCTCATCCTCCGGTCCTACATTAGATATCACCTTCTCTCCCCTTATAATCGCAATTATAATCGCGCCTATCTTCTCCTTTATCCTCAATTCCTTCACCTTCTTGTTCGCTATCTTCGCACCGGGCTCTACCTTCAGTGTCTCTAAGGATGTCTCTCCGGTCTTCGATGCAAATTCCAGAAAATCAACAACTGCGGGCTTTATCAAACTCTTCGCCAATCTCCTGCCTCCTATTGCCTCCACTATCACCGCCTTCTTCACTCCTATGCTGTATAACCGCCTGGCAGCTTCCTGTGAACTCGCTCTCGTCACTATATCCAGCTCTTTGTTGATGCCTTTCGCTGTTATGCAGAGCAACAGGTTACTGCAATCCGAAGGCAGTGTGGAGACCAGCCCGGAAGCGCGTTCCACACCCGCTTCTATCAGCACATCATCCCGTGTCGCATCACCCTCCACCACCGGTATCCCCTGCTTCTTCAACTCTTTCACCACTTCCGGGTCATGCTCAATCACCACGAACTCTATACCCTCTGCTTTGAATTCTTCTACTATCACACTTCCAGTACGCCCTCCACCGCAGATAATCATGTGGTTCTTCATCTTCGCCACACTCCTCTTCACCTTGACAATGCCAAAAGCTTCACTCAATCTACCCTCCACTACCAATCCCATCATCTCTACCAGCACATATAAGGTTATACCAACACCCGAAACAATCAAGCCCGTAGTGAATATACGCCCATAGAAAGTTCCTGGTGTTATATCTCCATATCCAACGGTGGTAATAGTAACAACAGTCATATAGAGGGAATCGAAAAGAGAGAGCCCTTCCAGATACATGAAACCTGCTATGCCCGCTATAACAACAAGGAGCAATAGGAGAAGAGCAACCAATACATGCCTTATTGGCTCCATATCCCTATTTAATATGTTTAATCCACTATTTATTGTTTCTGATATCAGCTCTAATAGCTGGATTCATTCATACTGTCAGAAACCAATAAGTAGCAATTAAAAATATTTTACAATATATGAAAATCTTATTCTCTATATTTGAAATATTTTTTATATTATGGAAACAAATATAATACAAACTTCACAATAAAATAAGTCAAAGATGGACATATTAAAGAAGATATTCGGTAAAAACAGCATCCACCTCAAGGTCATCCTCCTTTTTTACAATAACAATGGCTACTTCAATAACATCACCGGACTCGCTAATACCCTCAATGTGAGTCATGTCACCGTCAGGAAGGTTATAACCGACCTTGTGGACGCCGGTATATTGAGAGAGATAGACATAGGAAAGTCCACGGTGATCAAAGCCGATGAAAACAGCCCATATGCAAAGGCACTATTTGACTTTATCAGCACGGTGAAGAGTATAAAGGAGAGTAAGAGTATAGAGGAGATAATAGAAAAGAGGTCCAAAGAGGCATACAGGAGAATGGGCTATAAAGTCTGACTCCTTCCCATCATCGATAATAAAAAGGGAGACTATAATATAATGGATGAAGTAGAAAATGCATTGAAATCAATGGAGAGCTATACAATCCTGCTCAAAGGTGCACCGGGTACTGGCAAGACCACCTATGCCATTACTTTACTCGAACAATTGTGCCAGGAAGATACCAAAGGGGTCTACATCTCCACCAGAATAGACCCGGCAGTGCTATACAGGCAGTTCCCTGGCTTAGAGAGCCGCGTACCACCCAGGAACATCATTGATGCCACACAGTCAGAATTCTCGGAAGCGGAATTCCAGGTACTCTATGAAGACACCATGGGCTTCTTAAGGGCTGTTTACAGTCTCGTGGCTGAGGAAGATGTTACTATTCTGATAATAGACAGCTGGGATGCTGTCTCCTTTCAGATAGGAAAGGAGAACCAGGAGGGTACCGAAAAGCTGGAGAACTCTATGCTTGACATCGCACGAAAGACAAAAACTCGACTCCTCCTCATCACTGAATATTCCGGTGATAGGAAACTGGATTATCTCGTTGACGGCATTGTGAGATTGGATAAGGAGGAGATAGAGGGAAGAACAGTGAGGAGGTTGTTTATAGACAAGCTGAGAGGGTTTCTGGTACTCCATACCAGCTATCCATTTACTCTTGAAGCCGGGAGATTCACTCGCTTCGTTACCCCTGCCACCGAGCTGGGCAGTGGCAGACACAGGTTAATAAAAAGAAATGACAAAGATAGCTATTCTACAGGGATAAAAGATTTGGATATGATAATAGGAGGTTATCCCAAGGGCAGCTTTGTCCTTCTTGAGATCGCTGATGATTGTATAAGTCAGAGTTACCGACCGGTTCTCTTCCACACCATCGCCAATTTCATGCTGAACGACCTCGGGGTTATATATATGCCCGAGGAGGGTTCTTACTCATCTTCTGTGAAACAACTTCTCACGGATTATCTCGATGCGGATATACTGGCTAAGAACCTGCGCATGCCAACCATCTCAGAGAAGGAAAGTGAAGACCCCTCTCTATTCAAGGTTGATACCCTGAGCAGCATCCTGGAAGCATATTTGCAAAATCATCTTGAGGTCTATGAAGAGCTGAAGAAGCCTGTATTGCATGTTATGGGGCTATCAATGCTGGATATACATACAGGAGAGGAGATTAGAAGGATGCTATCCGAGATAGTATCATGGGTGAGAACGAAAGACGATCTTCTGATAGGTATTTTGAGACCATCGGCAAAGTTGAAGAACGAGATACGCGAGATGGCAGATATCCATCTCCGCTTTATACCAATTTCAGGTACGATCAATCTCTACGGAATCAAGCCCTATACAATCCTTTATAACATCTCCCCACTATCTTCTAATGCTGGCGGAGAATATCACCAGCTAAAGCTCACACCATTCCTGTGAACTTATCGCTTCTCCTGCACCAATTCCACCACTGCCTTTGCCAGTTCATGGCACTGCTTCGCTGCAGTATTCCCTCCCTTTGTGATATACCTATCTGCACCTTTCTCAAGTGCCTCCTTCGCTACTTCTGGTCCCCCTTTCCCTGTAAACAGGATAAAAGGTACATGTGCATACACATCCTCACTCCCCCTCACTGCTTCTAACAATTCTATACCATCCATCTCCGGCATTTTATAATCCGCAATGATGGCGTCAAAATGCTCGGTCTCCAGTCTCTTAAGTGCCTCCTTCGGTGAGAGTACACCTACAATCTCAAAATCCCTCTTCGCTTCTCGTTTTATAAGTATCCTCGTTATCTCCAAGTCCGCAGGTTCATCATCTACATGTAATATCCGGATCGTCCTGGACATAATACCCAAGTTAACATGTTCCCCCTCTTCTCTACTCATTCTCAGTCATTATGAGTATAGAATGCATAAATATAAGCATCGGTTTATATGTATATCGCACCAATCTATACACATATTCACATATGAAGGCATTGATATTCGAGCCCTTCTCTGGCGCTTCCGGCGATATGGTCATTAGTAGTCTCCTTGATTTGGGTGTTAATGAGTCGGAGATTGCAGATGGGATTGCAGCATTCAATCTCAGGATGGAGGTAGAGGAAGTGGAGAAGAAGGGGATTGTGGCTAAGAAGGTGCGGTTTATAGGGGGCTTGGATGGTGCAGAACTGCGCTCATATCCTGAGATTGTCCGCACAATACGAGATAGCGGTCTGGACAGTGAGATAATAAACAATTCTTTGCGCATATTCGAGCTGATAGCAGATGCTGAGGCAAGGGTGCATGGAGAAGACAAACAGCACTTGATATTCCATGAACTCGGCGCTATGGATACAATCGGAGACCTTATAGGGAGCAGTATCGCATTCTCAAGTATCCACCCAGATATTGTGATATGTACCCCTATATCTGTGGGTAGTGGCTATGTAAAGACCGAGCATGGTCTCATGCCAGTGCCTGCACCTGCAACATTGGAGATACTGCGAAGAACGTCTTTACTCTTTCAGGGGGGTCTTTCTCATTCTGAACTGCTCACACCCACCGGTGCGGCGATACTGGGGCATTTCGTTCATCGCTCTGTCTCTTCTCTACCACCCCTAAGCATCACCGAAACAGGATATGGTGCCGGCTCAAGAGACTTATCGGTGCCTAATGTCCTTCGAGCGAGCCTGGGCGAGCCTGCCATGGATCTCGCAACAGATGTAGTGGGTGTGCTCGAGACCAATGTTGACAACGTTACAGGTGAGCTCCTGGGTAATCTGATAGAGGTCCTCATGGCTGAGGGCGCGAAAGATGTAACAATCATGCCTGCGTTGATGAAGAAAGGACGCGCTGGGCATGTCATCAGAGTGATTACGGTACCAGAGGACGTGCAGCGGATGGCATATCTGATCATGAAGGAGACCGGCACGTTGGGTGTCAGGGAGATGACGGTTCGAAGGAGGTACATTGCCAGTCGCGAGAAGGTGGAGATGAAAGTGAAGATAAGAGGTATAGAACGGGGAGTGGCGGTGAAAATAGGACGGAGCGCAGACGGCGAAGTGCTGAACATAGCCGCTGAGTTCGAGGATGCTAAGCGTGTAGCGAGTGAGCTGAAGATGCCGCTGAAGGACGTTATTAAGATTGTAGAGGGGGAAGCACGTAAGAATCTTTTTCTTTAAGATTCTCTCTTATATATAACTAATGCGGAGGTTGCCAAGAGGACAAAGGCGCAGCGTTGAGGTCGCTGTCCCGAAGGGGTTCGGGGGTTCAAATCCCCTCCTCCGCACGTACATGGGAAATATGGGATAGAGGATAGGGAACTTATAATTCTATAAAAGAAGGGGCTTCTATTTTAATAGAGGTGGAAAAAGATGAACCAAATTGGTGGCAACGAAGTGATCACAGAAGGAGAAGGTGTAGAGATACTTGAGAATAGAGACCTTGAGTCAATACTGGAAAGGTCAAGGACGATCATCAAAGTGATAGGTTGTGGTGGTAGTGGTACCAATACGATACAGAGGATGACGGAAGAAGGCGTTTTTGGCGCTGAGCTATTTGCTTTGAACACAGATGCGCAGCATTTGCTATATTCAAAGGTGGAGAAGAAGTTATTGATAGGACGAAAGACTACACATGGGTTGGGCGCCGGCAGTATTCCGCGATTGGGGGAAGAGGCGGCGAAGGAGAACGAAGCGGATATTAGAGCAATCGTTGAAGATGCCGACCTGGTATTCGTAACCTGCGGATTGGGTGGTGGCACAGGTACGGGCTCCGCACCCGTGGTGGCACAGGCAGCAAAAGATGCCGGTGCTCTCACTATCGGTGTTGTCACGCTACCGTTCAGTGCGGAAGGTAACATAAGGAGGGAGAACACAGATATTGGACTGGAGAAGCTACGAGAAAGCACCGATACCTTAATCGTGATACCGAATGACAAGTTACTGGAGGTGGTTCCGAGGTTACCTCTTAACGATGCTTTCCGTGTCGCAGATGAAGTATTGATGCGCGCAGTGAAGGGGATTACAGAGTTGATAACCAAGCCCGGGCTTGTAAACCTTGACTTCGCTGATGTGAGAACAGTGATGAAAGACGGGGGTATGGCGATGATTGGGTTTGGCGAGTCAGATGGTCAGAATAAGGCGATAGAATCGGTGAGAAAAGCTTTAAGCTCACCCCTACTCGAGGTCGAGGTCTCAGGTGCCAAATCGGCATTGATAAATGTGACTGGTGGTGACGACATGACGGTCGAGGAGGCAGAAGGAGCGCTTCAGGAGGTGTATAAGATGATGAATCCGGAGACACGGATAATCTGGGGTGTTCAGCTCAGTCCTGAGCTGAAGAATACAATGCGGACCTTGCTTGTGGTCACAGGTGTGAAATCAGAGCAGATATATGCGCGTAAGGAGCGAAAGAGGGAGAAATATGGTATCGAGATAGTGGTGTAGCGTAACATGGAAATCAAGATAGAAGAGATATCAAAGAAGATAAATGAGTATCTGAGGATATTGAAGCTGGCGAGGAGACCGAAGAGGGATGAATTCTTTAAGGTCTCTAAGATAGCAGGTGCAGCTATACTACTGATTGGCACCATTGGATTCTCCATCTATATATTAATGGTCATCATACCAAAGGGGCTTTGATAGATGATTTACGCATTGAAGACAACGGTAAACCAGGAACAGGCAGTTGCGAATCTTATAGTGGTGATGATAAAGGACATGGATAAGAGAGAGCATGGTATAAAGTCCATTCTCGTACCTGACGAGTTGAAAGGATATGTACTGATAGAAGCAGCCCACCCTGATGTGATTGAGCAGATAATACAGAATATCCCTCATGCCAAGGGACTGATCAGAGGTGATATGAAACTGGAAGAGGTCGAGCATTTCCTCACACCAAAACCCTCTGTAACCGGGATAATGGAGGGCAGCATAATAGAGATAGTAGCGGGTCCTTTTAAAGGCGAGAAGGCGCGGGTGAAGAAAGTGGACGAAGCACATGAGGAACTCACAATCGAACTCTTCGAGGCAATGGTCCCGATTCCAGTCACTGTTAGGGGCGACAGCGTGAGGGTGCTGAGTAAAGAGGAGAAAGAGGATTAATACGGAATGAAAGATGTCTGCATCCTGATACCAACATTGAACGAGGAGGAGACGATAGGAGAAGTGATAAGCGCATTCAGGCGTCAGAGCTTTGACAATATCCTCATTATTGACGGTAACAGTACAGATTCAACACGGGAGATAGCAAAGCGGGCTGGTGCAAGGGTGGTGATACAGCAGGGTAAGGGCAAAGGTGCGGCGGTCAGGCAGGCTTTTGAACTTATAGACAGCGATATAATCGTGATGATTGACGGTGATGGTACATACTTACCCACGGAAGTGCAACGATTGATTGAACCAATAGAGAGGGGTGAAGCAGAACACGTTATCGGGAACCGATTTGCTTATGGTGGTGCATTTGCAATACTCCATCGCATGGGAAATTGGATCTTGAACAGGATATTCAGTATCGGCTATGGGCTTGAATTGCAGGATATCCTATCGGGCTATCGCGCATTTACAAAGGAAGCGGTGGAGAAGATGACACTGAGGAAGGGGGGTTTTGAGATAGAAGCGGAGATGACAGTAGAGTCGGTAAAGAGGGGCATAAAATTGAAAGAAGTCCCCATTAGCTACCGTAAGCGGAGAGGTAAGTCAAAGCTCAACTTCTTTCGCGATGGTATGCGGATAACCTATACGCTGTATGTACTTGCGAGAACGCATAACCCTGCGTTCTACTTCGGTATCATTGGCTCTGTATTCATCCTCATCGGTGTCATATCCGGTATCTACGTCGTATATGAGTGGTTTAAAGGGATAACACGCGTACCTCTAACTGTGTTTACCTCACTGATGATTATCTCAGGGGTACAATTTCTTATATTTGGACTACTCGGTGATTTGTTGGTAACCTTGCAGAGGGAGACGCTGGAAGCGCTGAAGGAGCGAGAAGGTAAGAGGGGATAGCGGCAGGATGGTAGGATGGTAGAATGAAAGAAGAAGTAGATATAGATATGGATAAGGGCTTGATACACGCAATAGCACAGGATTATGAGACGGGAGAGGTGCTGATGCTCGCGCACATGAATGAAGAGGCGTTGAGACTCACCGTTGAGACAGGGAAAGCGCATTACTGGAGCAGAAGCAGGAATAAGCTCTGGCGTAAGGGTGAAATCTCAGGTAATGAACAGTTGGTAAAGGAGATACTCATAGACTGCGATGGCGATTCGGTGCTCCTGAAGGTGGAGCAGATAGGTGGTGCGTGCCATACCGGGTACCGCTCTTGCTTTTACCGCAGGATAAACGGAGAGATAGTGGGAGAGAAGGTATTCGACCCTGAGAAGAAATATGGTAAGAGAGATAGTGATAGCAATAGCAATAGTGTAGAGGTTGAAAAGGACTCCTGATGTATATAATTTATATATACCTTTGAGTAATCTATAACACAGGTGAGACAAAAATGCCAGAAGACAACGTTATATATATCGGAAACAAGCCCGTGATGAGCTATGTCCTGGCAGTAGTAACGCAGTTCAACAATGGATTCGACGAAGTGGTGATAAAAGCGCGGGGGAGAGCGATCTCGAGAGCCGTGGATACCGCAGAAGTAGTTAAGAACAAGTTCATGCCAGGCATAGAGATAAAGGACATAAAGATAGGAACAGAGTCGATAGTGGGCGAAGGAGGAGACAAAGCGAACGTTTCCTCGATGGAAATAACAATGAAGGCGAAGGCGTGAAGCCTGAAGGAAGGGAGAAGAAGCAGCTGGTTTTCTCTTCCTATTTTTATTTATTTTTCCTCATTCATTCCTTTCTTATCTTATCTTATTATACAAGATTTAAATTTATAGGATGTTTCCCAGAGGGCATATTATCTCAATACGCGACTTCTCAAAGCGGGAGATAGATTTTGTATTGAGCAAGGCAAAGGAGCTGGAATCATACGCAATGGGCACACAAGGTGATTTATTAGCAGGGAAGATACTCGCGAACCTGTTCTACGAACCGAGCACGAGAACCAGACTATCGTTCGAAGCGGCAATGAAGCGGTTAGGAGGCGAGGTGATAAATATGTACTCACCAGAGGCGAGTTCGGCTGCTAAAGGTGAGAACCTCGCTGATACAATAAGAACCGTCTCCAGCTACTGCGACGTTATAGCGCTGAGGCATCCGCAGGAGGGTGCATCGCGAATGGCTGCTTCCTTCTCTTCTGTACCTGTAATAAACGCAGGTGACGGCGCCGGGCAGCATCCAACGCAGACTCTACTCGATTTATACACGATCATGCGTGAAGGACTGCTCGATAATCTCAGAATTGCTATTATAGGCGATCTGAAGTATGGCAGAACGGTGCATTCACTCACTTATGCACTATCTTTATACCGGGCAAAGCTCTATCTGGTATCTCCGCCTGCATTGAGGATACCAGATGAGATAAAATCTGACCTGGAGGAGTCAGGAGCTGAGATATTTGAATGCGAGGATATAGCAGAAGTGATAAGAGAGGTAAATGTCCTGTATGTAACGAGGATACAGAAAGAGAGATTTCCCGATCCTGCGGAGTACAGTAAAGTTGCAGGTACCTATCGTATAACAACCAAGCTTATAGCAGAGAATGAAAATGTGATGATTATGCATCCATTGCCCCGGGTGGATGAGATAGATGTAGAGGTGGACCGTACAAAAAACGCAAGATATTTCCTTCAGGCTTTCTATGGTGTACCTGTGAGGATGGCTATTCTATCTATATTGCTGGGGCGATGAGTAAGGGGGGTTGAAGATGCATGAGATAGAAGAGATAATGGAAGCGGTGGAGCAGCATCAGGAACTTTACAAGAACGCTCTACCACTGATAGCGAGCGAGAATGTAACGAGTGAGAAGGTGAGGATTCTCCTTGCCTCTGATCTGTCACACCGGTATGCAGAGGGAGAGGTTGGAGCTAGGTTTTACCAGGGCTGCAAGTACATCGATGCGATAGAGGGGAGCGCTATAAGGTGGGCAAGAGAGCTCTTCAGGGCAGAGCATGTAAACGTGAAACCTGTTTCGGGTGTCAATGCGAATATAGCCACGTTGTTCGCTCTTACTTCACCTGGAGATAGAATGATGGCGCTATCGGTCCCTGATGGTGGACATATAAGTCATTCTGCGTATTCTGTACCGGGACTGAGAGGTTTAAAGCTGGAGCGAATACCGTTCGATCCGAAGGAGATGAATATAGATATAGACCAGATGGAGAGAGCCATAAGAGAGACAAAGCCGAAGCTGATATTGCTCGGGGCAAGTCTATTCCTCTTTCCACACCCGATTCAGGAGATGCTTGTAGCTGCAGATGAGGTTGATGCTACTCTGGTCTATGATGCATCGCATGTATTGGGACTCATAGCAGGTAATAAATTCCAGGACCCATTGGGTGAGGGCGCTGATGTTGTCACAAGCAGCACGCACAAAACTTTCCCGGGACCCCAGGGTGCCCTGATATTATGTAAAGAGGCGCTGAGCGATAGGATAGACAAAGCGGTCTTTCCTGGAGCTGTGAGCAATCATCATCTGCATCACATTGCTGGTCTGGCAGTGACACTGCAGGAGATGATACATTTCGGTGAAGCCTATGCAGCCCAGATACAATCAAATGCGAAAGCACTGGCTCAGGCATTATACGAAGCGGGTTTCAATGTCCTGTGTGAACATAAGGGATTCACCGAGTCACATCAGATTGCTATTGATGTTCGCGATCTGGGTGGCGGAGACAGGGTAGCGAAGCGGCTGGAAGAGGCATATATAATTACCAATAAGAACATGCTACCGTTTGATAATGAGCCTGATAAACCCTCAGGGATTAGACTCGGAGTACAGGAGCTCACAAGAACAGGGATGAAGGAATCGGAGATGATAGAGATAGCATCGCTTATAAGGAGGCTGTTAATAGAGGAAGAACCAGTGATAAAAGTGAAGAACGATGTCAAGGCATTGAAAAACAATTTCCTGAACGTCCATTATTCCTTTGATGGTGGACCTGCATATCGCAATCCCGCACTGAGATAAAATAAAAAGTAAAGTAGAAGTATTTATAAAGGATTAGGAATTATAGTTATAAACAAGAAGAAAGCAATAAGAGAGAAAAGAGGGGCAGATAAGATACGGTGAAAGATAAGAATGCTTGAGGAGCTGGAGGCGAGACGGGCGGAAGTAATAAAGAAGGCGGAGGAATGTAAGAAGAGGAGAACAGAGCTGAATTCTGAAGCGAGCAAATGGGCAGATTTGCGTGATGAATTGAACAGTCGAATAAGAGATGCAGTAGCAAAGGCAAAGGCGTATAAGAAGCAGCGAGAAGAATATGAGAAGTTGATAGAAGCGAAGAAGGAGAAACGGGGTGAGTTGAACAGAAAAGCATCCAAATATTACTCTATGGTGGAGAAGTTACGTAAGAATAAGAAGAATGATTTAAAGAGTATTCGTGCTTTTGAGCGGCTCAGGAAGCGGATAGATGAGTTAGAGATGAGACAGCAGGTGGAAGTGTTGAGCAAGGACAAAGAGAAGAAGCTGGTAGCACGGATAACGGAACTGAGGCGGGAATTCGCGAAGATGCAGAAGGAGTTCGAGAAGGACCAGAAGTTGAAAGAGCTGCTGAAGGAGGCACAGCGGTACAAAGAGGAGGCAGATAAGTATCACGAGGAGGTTTTGAATTACGTAAAGTTATCCCATGATTGCCATGATAAGATGGTGAAATGGTTTAAAGAAGCGGACAGGATAAGAGAGAAGGCAGATGAAGCACATCGGCTTTATCTTGAGGCGCAGGAGGCTGCAGATGAAGCACATCGGCTTTTTGTACGCTATCTACGTGATATCAGGGATTTCAATCACGTGATCTCCGGGTTGAGACGTAAGATGAGGGAAGATTGGAGCTTCAAGGAACGAATAGAGGCGAGGAAGAGGGCAAAGAATATCTATGAACGATTCAGAGAGGGTGAGAAGTTGAGTACTGAAGACCTGCTGATGCTTCAGAAGTCCGAGATGCTATTAAAGTAGTAAGTAATGTTATCTTATGACGTGAGGTTATTCTTCTTCCATAATTCAAAACATGTATGACCTATGACCTATGACCTTTCATCCAAGGATTTTCATTTGATTTGAAGGGATAAGATAAAATGGAAAGAAGCCATACTTTACCATAATATCACACCTCCCATTTCAAAGATGATGAAAGTGGGTGTTTGCGGTTTTCCGAGGTCTCATAGTGTTATTTTCGCGAATTTTAAGCTTGTAGAAGTACAGGCAACTTTTTACAAGCCTGTACTCAAATCCACAGCAGAGCGGTGGCGCAGAGCTGCACCGGAAGATTTCGAATTCACGTTGAAGGCATGGCAACTGATTACCCACGAACCACGCAGCCCTACCTATCGTAAGGCGAAGCTGAAGATAGATGCGAGTAAAGTATCCAAA
>Ga0190351_1000012_pt1 | contig 21023 bp, 20 predicted proteins | sample 487213910_MG_FD_163431 | JGI IMG/M metagenome (GOLD analysis project Ga0190351, IMG submission 163431) | Hydrothermal vent microbial mat bacterial communities from Southern Trench, Guaymas Basin, Mexico - 4872-13-9-10_MG | ecosystem: Environmental > Aquatic > Marine > Hydrothermal vents >... | reverse complement strand
TAAGTGGGAAAATACTTTCTTATTCTTTTTTTATTTTTTTGTTCCTCCTATTAATAAGTAATTCAATTACTGCGTTATCAACATTTTTTAAATCAAGGGAAGTGGAGTTTCTTATGAGTTTACCTGTAGAGCCATCAGATATTTTTTCCATAGAACTTATCAGTACAACATTCTACAGTTCCTGGGCTACCCTTATAGGCGCAATACCTATAACACTTGCATATATTCTTGTGTTTTCAAGATCCTTTCTTTCCATACTTTTTTTAATTCCTTTCTTTCTCTTTCTAATAATTCCTTCATTCACAGGCGTATTACTACTCCTATTACTCAAAAGGTTTAATCCACAGTTAACAGTCAAACAATTGGGGATTACTCTCGGAATATTAGTTATAATTTTAATAGGTCTCTATATAAAAACGAATCCATATTCCTTCAATTTTCCTGATTTTAAAAGTCTTGAAGCAGTAAATAAATTTGTGGATGGTTTCAGATTAACAAATCCTTATTTTCCAAATGAGTGGTTTTTTAATTCTCTTCAAGGACTGATAAATCGGCAATTCTGGATTTTTTCCAAATATTCACTTTTGCTGCTCCTCGGCTCTGTATTACTTACTATTTCTCTGTACTTTGCCGTCATATCATGGTATAGGTCATTATGGCTATTATCCGAAACTGGAAAAAGAAAAACAAAAATCAAAGCAAGTCTCCTCCTGAAACAGCCAACACAATGTTATAATATTATATCAAAAGATACAAAAATATTTTTCAGGAATCCCCAGCAATGGGTTCAATTCCTTATTATTATTTCACTTCTTGTTTTTTATGTAATTTCCTTGAGAAGAACACCTTTGTTTGTACATGATCCATTCTGGTTAACCATAATTGCACTTGTAAATACTGGCTTTGTAGGTTATATATCTGCAACACTTTCTTTAAGGTTTGTATTCCCTTCAATTAGTCTCGAAGGCTCAAAGTGGTGGATATTACGTTCATCTCCCCTATCGCCCAATTTAATTCTAACTTCAAAGATCGTTCTATTTGCGCTTTTTAATTCAATTGTGTCTATTTTTGTAGTAGGTCTTTCAAACATGCGATTAACAGGAGATCCGATCATAACCTTTATTTCTATAATTATTGCCATTTGTTTTTCTATAACTACTGTCATCCTCTCCGCTTCCCTGGGAACAATTTTTGCTGATTTTAATGAACAAAATCCTGCAAAGATTGCTTCTAGCGCAGGAGGCCTGATATCAGCAATAGCCTCATTAATGTACATAGCAATATCCCTTTTTATATTCTTTCATCCGTTATCTTTGTATATACAAAGCTTCCTTCAGGGAAAACAAATAGATGTTCTTTATATACTAAGTTTGCCAATGTTAACATTCTTAATCTTCACTGTTGCGACTGCAATTATTCCATTCAGAATAGCAATAAGAAAAGTAAGGATTATTGAAACATGAATAAAATTATTAAAATCTATACAACCTTGTATAAGTCTTTTGGACCTCAGCATTGGTGGCCTGGGGAAACGCCCTTTGAAATTATGATAGGCGCCATTCTTACACAGAATACAAACTGGAAAAATGTAGAAAAAGCAATATCAAACATTAAGAACAAGGATTTACTCGACCCATTCAAACTCAACTCCATCAGCAATAACGAATTGCAAACATTGATAAAACCTTCTGGATTCTACAGATTAAAGGCAAAAAGACTGAAAAATTTTTTAGAATATTTTATAAAAGATTTTAATGGAAGCATAGAAAATATGAAAAAACTTGATAGAGACAAATTAAGGGATTATCTGTTATCCATCAAAGGAATAGGTAAAGAAACTGCTGATTCCATTATCCTATATGCCTTAAGCAAGGCAATATTCGTCGTTGATACATATACACAAAGAATTCTCTCCCGTCATAACCTGATAAAATTAGGTGAAGATTATGAGCTTATTCAATCAATCTTTCATAATACCCTACCTGAGAATGTTAAACTTTTTAATGAGTATCATGCATTACTTGTAAAGATTGGAAAGGAATTTTGCTTCAAAAATTCTCCCTTGTGTGACAAATGCCCTTTAAAACATTTATAAAGGAGGTAATATGAAAATCGTTAACTTTCTTGGTAAATCTGGAGTATCATTTGGTATTTTACAGGATGATAATTACATCCTTCCTATACCAGAAATTTTCTCTTCTAAAAATTTAAAATATGAATGGCAGTACAACATAATGTCTTTCATCAACAGTTACCCCTATTCTATCAAAATCTTAAAATCCCTGTTATCAAAAGAAATTAATTTTGAAGATAACTTCATTCACTCAAGGGATGTAAAAATACTTCCGCCTGTTCCCAGCCCATCAAAAATTATCTGCCTTGGTTTAAACTATAAAGACCATGTAAAGGAAACAGGGAAAAAACTACCTTCAAGGCCAATGCTTTTCTCAAAGGCACCTTCATCAATAATTGGTACAGGTGACTCTATTATTCTACCTGAAGAAAATGGAAAAAAATTGGAATACATTGATTATGAAGTGGAGCTTGCTGTCATAATTGGGAAGAAGACAAAGGGTATTAATATCGACGAGGTAAAAAATGGAAGTTACATCCTTGGTTACACAATTCTAAATGACGTTACTTCAAGAAGAGATCAAAAGAGGGATGGACAATTTTTCTTTTCAAAGTCCTTTGATACGTTTGCACCAATAGGTCCATGGATTGTGACTTCTGACGAACTATCAAACCCTCAGAATTTGAAAATGATAACCGAACTCAATGGGAAGGTTATGCAAAATTCCTCAACTTCTGAGATGGTTTTCAATGTATTTGAAATTGTCTCATATATATCACAAAAAATAACCCTGTTGCCAGGCGATATTATAGGCACAGGAACACCATCCGGTGTTGGATTTACAAGAAATCCTCCTGTATATCTGAAACCAGGGGATAATCTACTATTAAAAATAGAAAATATTGGTATACTGGCAAATACGGTAAAATAAAAAAGGGGGGACTGTCCCCCCTTTTTACCAAAACCTAAATTATACCCAGCCTCTTAACTTCATACTGTACCCACTCAAAATAAGAAACCGTTACACCACCAGCATTCGCAAGAAAATCAGGAATTACATATACACCATTCTTGTAAAGAATTACATCCGCTTCAGGGGTAGTCGGCCCATTTGCAAGCTCAACAACGATTTTTGCTTTTATATTTCCAGCATTTTCTTTTGTGATGACATTCTCCAACGCCGCAATTCCGAATGTGGTAAATATGTTACTACCATGCGCCGAATATCTTCTGTAATTCTTGTTTGTACAAAGGAGTAATTTTCTCATTTGACCTACGTTGTTAAGTTGAAGGGAGCTATCTAAAACTTATGAAAAGTTTATTTAATAAAATATCTAATCCCTCAGGATCCTCGTTAAAACTCACGCTGACCGATTTTGTTACTCCTGAATTAGAAAAAACCTCTCTCTACCAAATTTGCTCCTGGCACAACATCTTTTTCTTGAAATAGTCTTAAAGAATGAGTTTCCAATTTCACTTTATAGACCTTATAATAAAACTCTGGACTGCAACAATATTCTATATCTCTCCCAGTTACAGCAGATATTTCCGTCAATATACCATATCCTCCAGTCATGAAAAACAGAGTATTCAAATAAAGATCATCTCCAGAATCACTAACAGCAAAAGCAGATGTTGTAACTGAAAACCGTTATAGTTTATAGCCAAATGGAAAGATTAGTGTCTCTGCCTAACAACACAGACACTTTTTCCCTTTTTTGTTAGGGTGGAAGAACTTATGGAAAAATCCCCCTTGTTCTTGTCGCCTCTGCTACCCTGCCAATAGCAATCATATAAGCAGCAGTTCTCATATCAACTTTTTCTTTCTCTGCTAAGTTCCGGGTGTTCCTATAAGCCTTAATAAGTTTCTCCTCAAGTTTGCGAACAACCGTTTCATACAACCACTGCTCTCTCTGTATGTTCTGCACCCATTCAAAATAACTTACAGTTACTCCGCCTGCATTAGCAAGAATATCCGGAACAACGATTATGCCTTTTTCGTTAAGGATTCTATCTGCGTCAGGTGTTGTTGGACCATTTGCACCTTCTACAACAAACTTAGTCTTAATATTTTCTGCATTCTCCATAGTAATCTGATTTTCTAAAGCAGCAGGGATCAAAATATCTGTGTTGACTTCAAGTATGCTTTCTTTTGGTGAAACATGCTCTGCTTTATCATACCCTTCGAGAAGAAGTTTATTCTTTTCGGCGTACTTTCTTGCATCCTCAACATCAATTCCATCAGGATCGTATATAGCTGTAGATATATCGCTTATTCCAATTATTTTTACTCCTTTCTCAGCAAGAATTCTGGCTGTGTGATAACCAACATTTCCAAAACCCTGCACCACAGCTGTCAAATCTTTTGGTTCAAGACCTTCATCTTTTACAAGTTCCAGTGTTACAGTCGCAACACCCCTCCCAGTGGCTTCAGCTCTTCCGTAACTGCCGCCCAAAAAAGTAGGTTTCCCTGTAACAACGCCAAAAACATCCCGCTTTTGCTCCATACTATATGTGTCAAGCATCCAGGACATTACCTGCGCATTTGTGTTCACATCAGGTGCAGGAATATCAACATCAGGACCAATAATATCACTTATTTCATAAGTGAAACGTCGTGTCATTCTTTCAAGTTCAGGTCTTGACATCTTGCTTGGGTCACAAAGAACTCCCCCCTTTGCCCCACCAAAAGGAACATCTACAACGGCAGTTTTCCAGGTCATCCATGAAGCTAATGCTTTTACTTCATCTAAGTTAACTTTTGGACTATATCTTACGCCTCCTTTATACGGTCCGCGAGAGTTATTATGCTGGACCCTATAGCCAGTAAACATCTTTATACTTCCATCATCCATCTTGACCGGAAAATCAACTGAAATATTTCTATCAGGAGTCTTTAGTAGATCTCTCAACCATGGTTCTAAGTCAAGTTTATCCGCAGCCTGATCAAATTGCATCTGCGCAATCTCAAACGGATTTAGTTTTTCCATAACTCCTCCCTTTTGTTTGTTATTTTTTTCACTAACTGACATATACATAACATTTTTGACCATCTTGTCAAGTGTATTTTTTTAAATCGTGATTTAACCGCCTTTATGCATAAAACTGTGGAAAAATATGAAAAGTAAGTAAGGACAGAAAAATCTTATGGTGAATTGGGGAATGTCAAAGGTTTAGTCCCATTTTTTAAAAGGATATGTCCTCCTAGAAGCCCTGCTTTATCCCCCAATGTGGATACAACAATGGGAACCTTTCTTATAATTCTTCTATTTACTTCTTCCTTTGTTGCTTTCAAAATTAGATTCCTTGCCTTAGCTATTCCTCCACCAATAATAACAATGTCGGGATCAAGAATATTTATTATTGTTGAAATACCTACTCCAAGCATAATTCCTGTCTCATTCAAAACATATATTGAAAGCCTGTCACCATTTCTTGCAGCGTTTACTATATCCTTTACACTTTCGACATTCTTTTCACTTGTAGAAATACCCTTCTTCAGAAGGCCTTTATATCTTTCGATGATTCTGTCAGCTCCAATATAAGATTCAAGACAACCTCTCATTCCACAACCACAAACTGGTCCTTCTGTATTCATAACAATGTGCCCAAATTCAGAGGCAAAACCTATTGAGCCAGTGAATAATTTACCATCTATTACAACACCCCCACCTACCCCTGTACCCAATGTAAGGAGTACTACTACTCTGTGGTGTCTACCTACACCATAGAATGCTTCTCCAAGTGCATAAAGGTTAGCATCATTTTCAACTACTATAGGAAACCGCACAATCTTACCTATTTCTTCTTTAAGATTAATGTTTTTTATGGGTAAATTTGGAGGTGAAGTAACTACGCCATTCCTTACAAATCCTGGGAAACCAATACTAATACCCGATATTAGCTCCTTTTTATATTTTTCTATTATATAAATAAGGGAGGACAAAATATCCTCCCTCTTCGTTTTTAATCTATGGAATTCTATAACTTTATGATTACTTACGAGGCCATATTTGATATAATGTCCACCAACATCAATGCCGATGGTTGTCTTCTCTATTATAACCTCCCTTTCTATATCCTTCTCTATCATTAACGGATTTTTTGGGGCGTTCTTTCCTCTCTCCATCTCCCTGTGAAAGAAGCGCCTTTCTTGAAAGACTGATTTTACCAGAGTTATCCACAGAAATTACCTTAACCATTATTTCATCACCTTCTTTTACCACATCTTCTACTTTATTTACCTTATAGGGTGCCAGTTGGGAGATATGGACGAGTCCCTCTTTATTTGAGCTCCCAAGTTTTACAAAAGCTCCAAAAGGCATAATCTTCATTACCCTACCTTTATGTATACTTCCTACTTCAACATCCTCTGTTATTTCCCTTACCATCATCTCTGCATTGTGAACAGCCTCAAGGCTATCCCCAGAAATAAGAACCTCGCCTTCATCGGATATCTCAATTTTAGTACCCGTTTTTTCACTTATTCCTCTGACATTCTTACCCCCAGGACCTATAAGCTCACCAATCTTTTCCTTTTTAACAGTTAACACTGCTATTTTAGGCGCAAATTCAGATATAGAACTTCTGGGTTCAGGTATAGTTTTTTCCATAATTGAAAGAATGCTAAGCCTTGCTTCTTTTGCCTGATAAAGGGCTTCCTTCAAGATTCCAAGGTTAAGATCCTTGATTTTTGTATCAAGTTGTATTGCAGTTATACCATCTCTGGTTCCTGCAACTTTAAAATCCATATCTCCGCTATGATCTTCCTCTCCTGCGATATCAGTTAGTATCTTATATTTTTCTCCGTCTTTTATTAATCCAAGTGCAATGCCAGCAATATGTTTCCTTATTGGTACACCTGAATCCATTAGTGCAAGTGAACCCCCGCAAACTGTAGCCATAGATGAAGAACCATTTGATTCTAAGATGTCAGAGACAACTCTCATAGTATAAGGAAACTCATTCTCATCGGGGATAACAAATTTAAGTGCTTTCTCAGCAAGGGCACCATGCCCTATTTCCCTTCTTCCTGGTCCCCTCATATATGCAACTTCACCAACACTAAATGGAGGAAAATTATAGTGAACCATAAAACGTTTAAATCCTTCACCTACTAATTCTTCTATCTTCTGTTCATCCTGTTTTGTCCCTAAAGTGACGCTACATAAGCTCAAGGTTTCTCCTCTTCTAAAAAGGGCAGATCCATGAGCTCTTGGGAGTACACTTACCTCAGATTTAATCGGCCTTATATCTCTGGGTCCTCTTCCATCTATTCTAACATCGTCATTAATAATCTTTTCTCTCATTCTTCTATTTCTGTAATCCTCTATAATATTTAGTACCTTAGGCCTCAAAGCCTCTTCATATTTCTCAGATTCCCTTTTTAATATCATATCATAGAATTCTTTTCTCTCTTTTTTCCCAACGATGGAAAGCGACTGCTCTACTTCTTCCTTGATATCCTCAATTATTTTATTGACTATATCTTCTCTTATCTCAACATCCTCAACATACAAAGGCATCTTTTGTTTTCCAACTTCTCTAATTAATTTCTCCTCCACTTCTATTACCTTAACTATTTCCCTATGGGCAATTTCCATTGCCGTATAAATAACCTCCTCGTCCAACTCTGATATTCTTCCCTCCATCATTGTGATAGATTCCTTTGTCCCGGCAATTACTAACTCCATCTTACTTCTTTCAAGTTCAGAGATGCTCGGATTCACAATAAACTGATTGTCTGTATAACCTATCTTAACAGCCCCCAATGGTCCTCCAAAAGGAATGTCTGATATACCCAAAGCGACAGATGCTCCAATGATTCCTGGAATGTCAGAATCATTTTCGCCATCAAAAGAAAGCACCATTGCAATAACCTGTGTATCATTGTAAAATTCCTTTGGGAAGAGTGGACGTAAAGGCCTATCTATTAATCTTGATACAAGAATTTCTTTTTCTGATGGTCTCCCTTCTCTCTTAAAGAATCCTCCTGGAATTTTTCCTGCTGCATATGTTCTCTCAATGTAGTTCACAGTTAAGGGGAAAAAATCAACCCCTTCCTTAGGCTCCTTTTCTGCGCATGCTGTAACTAAAACAAGGGTATCGCCCATCTGAACGGTGACAGCACCATTTGCCTGCAGAGCAATTTTACCTGTTTCAATCTTAATGGGTTTATTACCAATCATTGTATTTACCTCAAACATAATCTATCCTCACTTTCTCAGACCAAGTTCTGTAACTAATGATTGATACCTTTTATAATCTTTATTTCTTAAATAGGACAGTAACCTTCTTCTTCTTGATACAAGTTTAAAAAGTCCCAATTTAGTATGATGATCATATTTGTGTTCTTTCATGTGCTTTGTAAGCTTATTTATCCTTTCAGTTAAAATTGCAACCTGAACTTCGGGGGAACCTGTATCCTTTTCATCTCGTCTAAATTTCTTGATGATTTTCTGTTTTTTCTCTTTTTCAACTGCCATTCTTAACCTCCTTAAAAGTTTTTTCTATCTCCTTTTTATCCAAATACAACTGATCTCTTAGGGAGCCAATACTATCAAAACTTTTTTCATCTCTGATTCTCCGGATAACTTCCACATCTATATGTTCACCATATATATTTTTCTCAAAATTTAATATGTGAACTTCTACAACCCTTTTTTGTTTCTTAAGCGTTGGTCTCCTCCCCACATATAACATAGCATTATATTTAAAACCCGCAACCTTCACCCTGGCAGCGTACACTCCATCACAGGGAAGAACTTTAAGAGCCGTATCTATTGCTACGTTGGATGTTGGGAAACCGATCCTATTACCCAGACCTTCACCCTGAATAATAACACCTCCAAAGGAATAAAATCTACCCAAAAATTCCTTTGCATCTAAAACTTTGCCTTTCCTTAAAAGTCCCCTTATCAACGAACTTTTTATTTCTTTGTTATTTTTTTTAACCTCGGGGAAAATTATGACATCCAGATTAAATTTTTTACAGTAATCTTTCAGAAAATTCGCACGCCCAACGCCTCCTTTACCAAAATTATGATCAAATCCTACAATAATTCTATCTGGCTTTATTTTAGAACAAATAACCTTCTCAATGTAAAATTCCGGGGGGAAATCCGCCAATTCTTCTGTAAAATGAATAAAGAAAACATTATCTGCACCACTATTCCTCAAAAGATTATACTTCTCCTCATCTGTATTGAGCAGAAAATCCTCCTTTATATTTTGAAGGACAATTCTCGGATGGGGTGAAAAGGTCATAACATTTAACTTTCCTAATTTTTTACCGTATTGAAGTAATTTTCGATGACCTAAGTGAACACCATCAAAACTACCAATTGCAACTACCCCCCCTATACGCTTAAGTTCTTGCCAGTCAAACACCTTCATTGAATACCTTCCGTGGTTTTAAAATATAAGTATCTCCAACGCCAATACCAAGCGGATTGTCAAGTTTATCTTTTACAAAATATAAGCCCTCAGGATAATACCCTCTAATTGTACCACCATGTCTGAATCTGTAAACATTCTCTCCCATAAGGGTAACAACAGGCAAATGTGGCAGTGTATCCTTCAATAAAATAATATGGAAATTGCCAGCCTTAATACTATCCAAAGTATACGCATTCTCTATAGAAAAGGGTTCTACATACGTTCTCTTTAATTGATATAAATATGCACCACAACCAAGAAGTTTCCCAATATCCCTTGCCAGAGCACGAAGATATACACCTCTTTGGACAACAGTCCTTATAGATAAAAAAGGTGGGGAAAAATCAAGCAGTTCAATTTTTTCAATTATTACTTCCCTTTTGGGCAATGTAACACTCCCTCCCATACGTGCAATTTTGTATAACCTCTTTCCATTTATTTTTACTGCACTATATAACGGTACTTTTTGAATAATCTTGCCCTCGAAATTCTTAAGAACTTCCTTTATCTTTGTTTCATTTATCCCGGAAATATCTTTTTCTGAAATAACTTCTCCCTCCGGGTCATCTGTAGTTGTACTTACCCCAAGTCTGAGTTGTGAAATATATTCCTTTTTATTTCCATAATAATCCATTAATTTGGTTGCCTTTCCAATAAGAATCAAAAGAAGGCCTTCTGCAAAAGGATCAAGAGTGCCGCCATGTCCTGCATGTTTCAGTTTGAGAGCTCTCTTCACACGATTCAGTACAAATGTAGAACCTTCACCAGGGGATTTGTTTACTAATAAAACTCCATCTTTAATATTAGAAGGAGTATTGTGCTGAGATTCTGTAGTTTGATGTGGGGAAGTCATATATTTTTGAATCTATTCCAATATCAAATCTGAAATTTCTGTATGAGAAACCAGCCCCAAAGGTTGGTCCCAACCTTTTTCCATTATTATCAATAAAGTATCCAAGTCTGGCATTTAGCATATTACTGAAGCTATATTCAATACCGATTGCCTTCCATGTATCGATCCATTCATCATGAAAATTTGTTGTCGTATTAACAAGAATCTTTATTAAGTCACTTGTAATCATAAATCTATTTAGCGTATTCTCAAAGGGCACATACGCAACACCAACTCTCAGCGTCCTTGGTAATGGATCCCTTTCACCGCCTTCGACGAACTGAAGCGAAGTGCCGAAATTTTGGAGTGCGAGTCCAAAATTAAGGTTATTTTTAGCCTTATAGAACGCAGACGCATCTACTGCCCACGCCCTTCCCTGTCCACCACCTTTTCCAGCTACTGCCCTCACTAACCAATCGGGAGCAAGGAAACTGAATATATACTTTATACCAAATGAAACACCGTAATTCTCATTAAATTTTTGAGCTACAGCAAGCTTAACTGCAAGGTCGTAATTGATAAATGGCTCTACAGGTGCACCTCCAATGGAATCAATGTATGTTTCACCCGTAGTAATGTAGGTCAATGCGAAGGTAGTCACAAATTTATCTTTTATTGGGTAAACGCCACTGAAATATTCATAATACATTCCAGGGTATAATCCAGGCAACCAACTGGTATGCTGAAGTCCAAGATATCTATTTTTTACAAAGGCAAGTGAAGCATTATTATAGTATGTTCCATAAACATCACCTTCCACTGCACAAAATGCACCTCCAAGTGCAGTAGCCCTTGAACCAGGGAATATCATAAGAAATACACCTCCTGGATCAAGCGAGCTCCCAATTAATGAGACACCAACTGCAAATAATATAAAGGACCTTCTCATATAAAAAACCTCCTTTTCCGATTGTTGGTTATTATCATATTACAAAAAATAAATAAAAATGCAAGCAAATCAAACAGGCCTCCTCGTTTTCAAAATCGCCTTTTCTCTTGGAGAATCTATTAATTTTTTTAAGCCAATAAACACAATTAGAGAGGTGCCGTATATAATTTTAGGAACCTCATATCCAAAAATTAGTGCGAGTATTAAAAGTAACATAAAGGCAATGGACATCGAGAATTCCCATTTTTTTGTTATTTTGGTAAGAATTAAACCTGAAGATATCCCAACAATGGTTTGAATAGGCATCAAATAAGTCAAAATCCCCAGTGTCGATGCCATTGCCTTACCTCCATAAAATTTCATAATTACTGGAAAATCATGTCCTAACACAACACCTACACCAGCAGTGAATTTTAATGGCAATTCTTTAAATGCAGCAACAATTATAAAACCTTTTGCAAAATCTAAGATCGCTACAATAACCCCCTCTATCTTGCCAACATTTTTGAATGTGTTCTCTGCTCCTGGATTTCCATCACCCAGTTTTCTTATATCCTTTCTATTCTTTATATAGGTGACTATATATGCAGAAGGAAAGTTCCCAGCTATATAACCTAAAATAAAGGCATATATAAATTTCAATTTTGCCTATTTTAAGAAAAACTTTACAATCGAGTATTTCACAACAAAGCCTGCAAATACAATCGACACCATTGACATTAATTTAATAAGTATATTTAGCGAGGGGCCAGCAGTATCCTTTAATGGATCACCTACCGTATCTCCTGTAATTCCAGCCTTATGGGCTTCACTCCCTTTCCCTCCATAATGCCCATTTTCTATATACTTTTTGGCATTATCCATTGCTCCACCCGCATTTGCCATAAAGATTGCAATTGAGAATCCAGAAGTCAAAACACCGGCAAGAAGACCTATTACACCGTTGGGCCCAAAAAGAAATCCTACAATAATAGGTGTAACGAGAACAACAAGCGAAGGGAGAATCATTTCCCTTTGTGCAGCTACTGTAGAGATATGAACTGCTTTGCCATAATCAGGCTTTGTCTTACCCTCTATCAGACCCTTTATTTCTCTGAATTGTCTTCTCACCTCTTCAACAATCTTTGAAGCTGCCCTGCTAACCGCTTTAATGGCAAGAGAACTGAATGCAAGTGGCAACATTGCACCAATAAAAACACCTGCCAATGTAAAGGGATCCATTAGAACGGGGACCAGCGATTCTTTCAGCTGGGCAATATTTAATTTATCAACCCACAACTTTACACCATGATAATATGCGGCAATAAGGGCGAGGGCGGTCAGGGCTGCTGAGCCTATTGCAAATCCCTTTCCTGTAGCTGCAGTGGTATTCCCAAGTGAATCAAGTGCATCGGTTCTCTCTCTAACATATTCAGGGAGATTTGCCATCTGTGCATTACCTCCCGCATTGTCTGCCACAGGCCCATATGCATCTGTAGCAAGTGTAATACCAAGTGTAGAAAGCATGCCTACTGCCGCAATTCCAACGCCGTACAGACCAAGACTAAAATTGCTAAATCCACCTGAAAACATAAAGCTCAGTATGGAGGCTGTTACAACTGTTAGAACAGGAATAGGGGTCGAAAGCATTCCTACACTCAACCCTTCAAGTATAGCGGTTGCATGCCCCGTAGTGGAAGCACGGGCTATCCCTATCGTTGGTTTGTATGAAGCAGAGGTGAAAAATTCAGTAGAAATACCAATAATAACACCTGCAACAAGCCCAACGACCATAGAATACCATACACCCATATGTGTTGGAAGCATAAATCTCATAATAAAGAATGAAACAATCAACATTAATATGCTGCTTCCCCAAACACCCTTTCTCAATGCCAGAAGTAGTGCTCTCTGGCTTACTTTCTCAGATGTCCGTACAAAAAATATCCCAATTATAGAAGAGATAACACCAATGCCTGCAAGAACCAAGGGTATCATAACCCCCTTTATACCGAGTCTTGCAGATGCAGCAAGGGACATAGAAGCAATAATAGAGTCTGTATAAGACTCATAAAGATCTGCCCCCATTCCTGCAACATCACCGACATTATCACCTACATTATCTGCTATTGTAGCTGGGTTTCTTGGATCATCCTCTGGGATTCCCGCCTCAAGCTTCCCAACAAGGTCAGCACCTACATCTGCAGCCTTTGTAAATATACCTCCACCAACCCTAGCAAATAAGGCCTGCGTCGATGCTCCCATTCCAAAAGAAAGCATTGTAAATGTAATAGATTCAAGAAGTTGATTTCCCGTCAATCCAGCATGCACTGAATAGAACCATCTCAATATAGAAAACCATATACTCATATCAAGGAGGGCAAGACCAACTACTGTTAATCCCATAACTGCACCAGCAGAAAAGGCAATCCTGAGCCCACTATTCAGGCTATTCCGTGCTGCATTTGTGGTTCTTGCACTTGCCCTTGTGGCAACACTCATTCCAATAAATCCAGAGAGTCCAGAAAAGAATCCTCCTGTCAAAAATGCGAAGGGGACAAATATAGGTTGAAGTTTACTTAACGCAAGAAATATCAGAAGAACAAAAGCTACTGCAAAAAATAGTGCAACAATTTTATATTGCCTTTTAAGGTATGCACTTGCACCTTCTCTAACTGCTTCAGCAATACGCTTCATTGCATCGGTACCTTCGCTCTCCCTCAATATTCTTCTGGTAAGAATAAACGCAAAAAGAAGCGCCAAAAGCGATCCACCTGGAGCAAACCAGTAAAAGCCATTCATTCATTCCTCCTTTTTTTTAATCAAAATACAGGTGAATATATAATAAAATAACGAAAAATCAATAGTTTATCTCCTGACTATACCATAAAAAAATATTACTAACATCAAAAAATAAACAAATATTCTAAAACCGACAGAAGCAATAAGGCCTACAATGGCATAAAAGCCCACTTTAATGCTTTTCTTCAGTTTTCCCGTTGAAAAAAATTCAAACAAGAAGGAAAATATAAAAGGAAATGTAAGTAACAAAAAAATATTACCTGTGATTACACCCATTATTAAACCGATAAATGCACCAATCATACCCCATTTTGAGCCACCTGCCAATTTAGCGGAAAGACTACTGGAAACCCAATCTGAGACTATAGATAAAACCATAAGTAAGACTAAACTTATGTATATCGGTACTGAAAAAAATCGGAATGAAAAACCAAAAAAAATATAGCCAATAAATGCTAATGGAATTCCTGGTAATACAGGGATAAAAATACCTGCCAAACCTACAATCAGAAATAAAACACCAATAATTAACAATAATATGTGCACATACAATATTATTTGTAATAGATAAAATGTCAATATAACCTTTTTATTAACTGTAAAATAAGGAACCGATGCACTAAGAATCATTTCTTACTTGATTTTATTTTTAATTTGATTTATAATTCAAAAAAGGAGGTGATAAAATGGAAGAACGAAAAGAGGGAAGAAAGGGATATCCTTTAAAAAAAACCCTTAAAACGAAGGTTTCTATTCTCTTACTTACTACTTACTTTCTTTTATTTGTGATGCTTGCATTCATACTTTCTCTATTTTTAAACTGGCAAGGATTAAAAAGAGGGTTTTACGCCTTGGGAGGGGAAGAAAAATTGGTCTCCCATGCTATGGAAGGTGGACTTATTGGACTTACTATTGTGTTCATAATTTACCTCATTGTAATTTTCTTACTTATATATACAATAGCAAGAAACTTCACTGGTCCAATCTACAGACTTGAAAAAACAATCAGTGAACTTGCTAATACGGATAAGAAAGTTAAGCTTATCTTTAGAAAATCTGATGAGACATTTTTCCACAATATCTCAAAAAATTTTAATTATTTAATGGATCGTTTAGAAAAAGACGAAAATTTACTTGATAAAATTTCAGGTATACTTGAAAAAGAAAATTGCTGCAAAGAACTCATAGAGGAGATAAATTCAAGGAAAGGTAGCTAATAAACACAAACACTATGCAAAAATCGTCCAGATATATAGCACTGAGAAACACTACAAGGGTAATTTTAGCTTTTTTTTATGTTTATCTTTTTCTGGTAGGAATAAAATTACTGGAATTATCTCTTAAAGGTTTTGGTATTGATTTTGCACGCTCTCTCATCTCTGTAACTTCTAATTCCTTCGTTGGCTTATTCATTGGTGTCATATCAACAGCAACTATCCAATCATCCTCAGCAACAACTTCGATAGTTGTAGGTTTTGTTTCATCGGGTGTATTGACCATAAGAAATGCTATACCAATAATTATGGGTGCTAATATTGGAACTACTGTTACAAATATCATAGTTTCACTCGCACATATTTCCAGAAGGGATGAATTCAGCCGTGCATTTCCAGGTGCAGTTGTCCACGATGTATTTAATCTTCTAAGTGTAGTAGTTTTTTTCCCACTTGAGATGTATTTCCATTTAATCGAACGCATATCAAAAATTTTCGCTATGGCCTTTGTTGATATTGGTGGAATAAAATTTACATCTCCACTAAAGATTATAGTTGAGCCAGTATCAAAATTATTCTTGAAGTTATTTCACAATTTCTACCTGATATCCCTTATTTTTGCCTTTTTCTTGGTAATATTTTCTCTTGTGCTGTTGGTTAGATTTATTAGAAGAGTATCCTCTGGAAAACTGGAGATTCTTGTTGATAAATATCTCTTTTCGAAGGCTATAGTAGCAGGCATCCTTGGTTTATTTCTTACTATGTTTGTTCAATCTTCTTCAGTAACGACATCCCTTGCAGTACCACTCATTGGAGCAGGTATACTAACCGTTGAAAAAGTCTTTCCATACACACTTGGCGCAAATGTGGGGACTACATTTACTGCCTTACTTGCCTCTCTTGTTACTGGAAATTTTCTCCCAATCCAAGCTGCCTTTGCACATCTATCATTTAATTTAATGGGCATTATTGTTTGGTATCCATTAAAGATAGTTCCTATTTCCATTGCAAAATGGCTGGGCTCATGGGTATCAAAAAAAAGGTGGCTGGCTATATCATATATATTATTTATATTTTTTATTGTACCAGGTTTATTTATTGTTATCTTTAGGAGGTGAATTATGTTTGAAAGTTTTCTATCTTTTTGGAAACAATCTGATATTCTGAGCGTTGCATATAAAGAGGTTGGAAGGATGCTCTTAATCGCAAAGAATATGTATTATTATTCAATGAATGTGCTCTTAGAGGGACAGCAAGAAAAGCGGGATTTATATAAAGAAGACCAGGAACTAAACAAACTACAAATTGATGTTAGGAGAAAAGTTCTTGAACACCTTGCCATATCTCCAAATCAAGATATAACTCCCTCTCTAGTTTTAATAAGTATAATAATAGATATAGAAAGGATAGGTGACTATTCAAAAAATCTTCTTGAACTTTCCCATAAATATCCGGAAAAGATGGAAGGCACTTATGTAAAAGAGATAATAAAACTTAAGAAGGTCGTAGATGATAACTTTGAAAAGACAATAGAAGCATTCACGAAATGCAACAAAGAACTGGGCAAAAAGGTTATGGAATCGCATGCAGAGATTGCAAAAAAATGCGAAGCCATCGTCGAGAGACTTGTGGATGACCCACATATTGGCTCAAGATTAGGAATAATATATGCATTGCTTGCAAGGTATCTAAAGAGAGTAAGTGCACATTTGAAAAATGTGTCTTCAAGTGTCGTAAATCCCTTTCACAGACTGGGCTATAGACCAGAAGGAAATTAAGGGCTTGACAAAACAAAAATCTAACATTATTTTTCAGTGTTGCCGAGGTAGCTCAGTTGGTAGAGCACGGGACTGAAAATCCCGGTGTGGGCGGTTCGATTCCGTCCCTCGGCATATTTTTTATCCATCTAAACTTTTGTCGATAGATACTATGATTACAATATTAAATTATATGTCTCTAAAATAATTTGTAGACATTCAGGTTTTCAATGTTTCTATTTTTGTCCTGTTGATGCTATCATTGTCTTACGACTATACTACCTTAGCCATACATCTGCTGTCACACTTGCAACATTAGCTGCAATATCGTCATCAATAACTTCGTAACCGTTAAATGTTTTTTCCTCTCTTGGTTTTAAATGTAGTTTGTTCTGATAACTATCATGTAACAAATTACCATTTTCATCAACAAATTTTATTTTGGCGTTAAGTGTAATTGCTTCATTGCTGTTGTTCTTAATGGTAAGCCACCAAACGAATTTCCACCATATATCATTCGCCTCAGTAATATCTGATTTTATATTTACTATCTTCCAATCAGGAATCTTCCTTGGCTTCAAAGTTTGGTTTAAAAGGCCATTTACTCCATGACCAGTGATGACATACTTATAACCATTCCTATCACTTTCGTATCCTACAATACCAGCCTTTTTTGCTGTACCAGACATATAGGCAAAATCGGGTCCTTCCTTTCCATTTACGGGATTTTTAAAGTTTCCTAAGAGATACTCGCTTGCCCAAGAAATATCACTGTTTTTTGGATAATAGCCACTATCAACACGGAAGATCTCAGCAGCAACCTGAAAATTACGCATGTTATTCTCTACGCTTTCCTTTACAGATTTTACATTCGATGAGAACGAATTAGTTGCGGATGAACCCAAAGGTGGGATGGCTAATACACCCACTAAAACACCTATTACGAAAGCAAGAACAATAAACATTATTGATAATGATTTTTCCATATACCTCCCCCTTGTTTATTTTTGCTTCTTATTACTTATATTAAATGACTTTTATAAAAAAATCAAGTAATTTATAAAAAAATCTTCTTAACAATTTGATTAGACATAACTAAAAATTAACATAATAAAAAACTTATCTTCTTCTCAGGATATCGGCTTTTTCCTTAATCTTCTTGGCTTCTGCATTGTAGCCCAATGAGTTGGCACATTCTGCTTCCTCGTACAGAATTTTTGATACCCTTTCAACATCAGTCCCGGCAGTCTCCACTGCCTTTCTATATATTTCTAAAGCCTTTCTATCATTCCTTTCACAGTAATATTTTGCCTCAAGTAATAAGAGATCAACCTTCCCACTGTCAGAAAGGACTGTAAGCCCACTCTGGATAAAATTGAGGAAATCCTCTTCGATGCCGTCATAATAATAACCTTCAGCAAGAAGCAAATATGCCTTTTCAAAGTAGTCAGAATATTTATAATCTTCAATAATTTTCCCGAGGGCAATTTCTGATTCTCTGTAAAGACCAGAACTAAAGTAGGCACGGCCAATCATATAGAGCGCGTACGGCTTTAACTCCTCTCCTTTTATCTTTCTGAAAAAATCAATTGCCTTCCCGATTTCATTCTGGGAAAGATAATATTCACCAAGAAACTGGAAAACTTTATCTCCAGCCTTATTTTGACTGATATACTCGTTAACAAATTTTTCTCCTTTTTTATTCTTACCCATTAATCTATATGCTTCAAAGATTTTCAGTACTATCTCATCACGATTTTTATAATTAGGGAATTTTTTATAAAATTGTAGTAATACTTTAATGCCCCTTGTATATCTATGAGCTGAAATATAAAAATCTGATAAAGCGATCATTAATTCTGGAACCCTGTAATTATCAGGATATTTCTGAATAAAACTCCTATAAAAGTAAATTAGAGAGCCATATTTTCCACATTTGTACCTGGCGTATTCAAGGTTATAAATGAGTTCATCCTCAAGGGACTTAGGTGGATTGTTCTGTAGCCCTATATTAAAATACTGTTCAGCCTTCTCAAATTTTCCCAGTTTTAGATAGATATCACCAACATAATTTGCTGAATAGGATATCCAGGGACATTCGGGATAATCAACCATCAATCTTAAGAAATATTTTTTAGCCTGCTCAAGCTTATCTATAAGATAGTTTATTTTACCCAGTAAAAATAAAGCATCATCCGCAATATCAGAATCAGGGTATTTCTCATATACCTGATAGAAGTATTTAAGGCCTTTCAAATCACCCATCTTTAAATATGCCCTGCCAACCCTATAGATAGCGTATTTTACAAGTTCTCCCTTATAACACGAAAGGAACTCATTAATAAATGCTATCGTTTTTTTATAATCCCCAAGTCTATAGTATATCCAGCTTAGTGCAAATAGTGCATGTGGTCTTAATCGATTATCAACTGTATCCTTTATAAAAAATGTCTCTGCTTCTTTATACATCTGAAGGTTATATAGTGCAGTACCAATTACAAAGTTTAACAAAGGTGATTGATAATTTGCACCGCCTATAAATTTTATTATTTCATTCCATCTATGAAGTTTCAGTAACGAATAGGCAAATAGATCAACAAGAAATTTATCATTTCTATCTTCTTTGTATAACCTTAAAAATATTGCATATGCCTTCTCTGTAGAATCAGATTTAAGGTATGCATACCCTTTCCCCTCTTCTTTCTCCTTTTCGCTTATTTGTAACCTTGCTAAAATCTGGTTAATAGTATCTGGATTTTCTTTATAAAAAATGAGCTTAAATTTATCCTCATCACTGCCAAATTTTTTTATAATTTTGATCCCAGAATCTTGGTTAACATACATCAGTGCTATACCCTTTAAATAATCAGTCCCTTTTATATTGTCTACATAGAAAAGGGCAGAATCATATGCGCCTGTAGAGTACAGAAGTATTCCCTTGAGTATCCTATACTCTTCTTTTTTACCCATATACTTAAGCAAATCAATATATTCTTTTGCATCTTTAAAATTTCCTTCTTCTAATAATTCCACTGATCTCCTTACTAATACTTCCGGATTATACTGATATGCAGGTGATATCTTTAAAAGGACGGAGAGACTTACAGAGAGAATTAAGTTAACCATATTTTTTAATAAGCTCCCCTTCCACTCATAACTGCTGGAATTGTTTTGAGAATAATTTTTAAATCAAGGAATAACGACCAATTATCTATGTACTTCAGATCAAGTTCCATCCATTTGTCAAAACTTACTTCATTTCTACCACTTATCTGCCATAAACAAGTAAGCCCTGGTTTCATAGAAAGCCGTCTCCTTTGCCATATTTGATAATTATTTACTTCATCTGGAAGAGGAGGCCTTGGTCCAACTATAGACATATCCCCTTTGATAACATTTATAAGCTGGGGCAGCTCATCGAGGCTATATTTCCTTATAAATTTCCCAGTGCTCGTAATCCGCGGATCATTCTTTATTTTAAATGCAACTCTGCCCATTTCATTTCTGTTTGCAAGCTCTCGCTTTGCAAGGTCAGCACCAATATACATCGTTCTGAATTTATACAGTACAAACTTTCTACCATTTAGTCCTGCTCTGACCTGTTTATATAAAACAGGTCCTCTGGACGAAAGCTTAATCAGGATGGGTATCAAAAAATACAATGGAAAGGTTGAAAAAATTAATATCAATGCAATTGCTTTGTCAATTATATTTTTGACAAATAATTCTAAATGACGCATTGTAACTCTATGAAATGAAATAAATAATTCCCCACTAACATTCTCAAGGGTAGCAAAGGAAAAAACGTTCTTAAAAACCGGTCTGACTGGATAAGACACTGTAATTCCCAACTTTTCACAAATACCACCTAAAATAAAGTATTTTTTTTCAAGGATAATTGCCCAATCAACAGAGGTATTTTTGAGCCTTTTTTCAGCTATTTTTAAAAAATCCTTGTTTACCTTTTTTGCGTTAAGTC
>Ga0190351_1000009_pt1 | contig 21632 bp, 15 predicted proteins | sample 487213910_MG_FD_163431 | JGI IMG/M metagenome (GOLD analysis project Ga0190351, IMG submission 163431) | Hydrothermal vent microbial mat bacterial communities from Southern Trench, Guaymas Basin, Mexico - 4872-13-9-10_MG | ecosystem: Environmental > Aquatic > Marine > Hydrothermal vents >... | reverse complement strand
TTCTGGTTGAGTATTTTTTATCTTTTCAATATATTTTTTATCCAGAGAAAGGGGGGGGAGGTCAGGTTCAGGGAAGTATCTATAATCAGCAGCAGTTTCCTTTTTTCTCATAATCCCTGTTTTTTTCTTAGACTCATCGTATAAAAGAGTGACCTGCTCCACTTTCTCTCCGTTTTTTAACAATTCACTCTGCCGCATTATTTCATAATTGATCCCTCTTTGAACGGCCTTAAATGAGTTCAGGTTTTTTATCTCTGTTCTTGTTCCCATTCTTTTTATTGTACCTACGGAGATGTTTGGTTCACATCTCATCATTCCCTTTTCCATATCTGCATCAGATGCCCCTGTAAATCTGAGAATTGCCTGCAGTATCCTTAAATATTTTACTGCTTCCTCTCCAGATTCTATATCAGGTTCTGTAACGATCTCAAGTAAAGGGATTCCAGCCCTGTTGAAGTCTACGAGACTGCTGTCACCTGTATGAATCAATTTAGCAGATTCCTCTTCAATATGCACCCTCCTTATCCTGATTCTTTTCTCTCCTATGTCAACAAAGCCATTTTTCCCAATAGGGAAGGTATATTGTGTTATCTGGTATCCCTTTGGAAGATCGGGATAAAAATAATTTTTTCTTGCAAAGGATGACACATAGGAAATATCACAATTAAGGGCAAGGGAAACTCTAACCCCTAATTCTACTGCTTTTTCATTTAGTACAGGGAGCACGCCCGGCATTCCAAGGCAGATAGGACAGACATTCGTGTTTGGTTCTTCACCAAATTCGGCTTTGCACTTGCAGAATAATTTACTCTCTGTTTTCAGTTGTGTGTGCGCTTCAAGACCAATGTATGGCTTCAGTTCCATTTCATCGCCTTCTCTATAATATATGTTAATGAGAAAAGCCCCTTTTCATCAAACTGTTTTCCTATAATCTGAACACCGACAGGAAGGTTTTCTTTGGTCGCCCCTCCAGGATAACTAATGGCAGGCAGTCCAGCAATATTCACGCCAGCAGTGAACCTGTCGGATAGATGCATTTTTATGGGGTCTTTCAATCTTTCCCCAAATTTGAATGCAGGATTTGGTGTAGTAGGGCCAACTATAAAATCCACTTTTTTAAATGCCTCAGAGAAATCCCTTCTTATGAGTGTTCTTACCTTTGCTGCTCTTTCATAATACTCTCCAAATGCCTCACTGGAAAGTACATATGTCCCTATTAGTATCCTCCTCTTTACTTCCTGGAGAAAACCTTCGTCCCTTGTTTTTCTAATCATATCCATTGGGTATTCATCCTCCACACTCAGACCATATCTTACTCCATCATACCTTGCAAGATTCGATGACGCCTCTGCCATTGCTATTACTTGATATGTTGGAATAATGTATTCTGTATGTGGAAGGGATATATCTTTGATCTTGAAGCCTATTTTTTTTAACATTTCTATATTATCCGAGAAGATTTTCTCAACCTCCGGGTCGAGATCCTTCAAATATTCTTCTGGTATCCCTATAGTAATGTTACTGTCTGCATTTTTTAAATCTGATATATCAGGTAGGGGTCTATCAACACTTGTTGAATCCATTTCATCAACCCCTCCAATTATCTTAAAAGCAAGAGTAATATCCTCTATAGAATTTCCCATTATTCCTATCTGGTCAAGTGAGGATGCAAATGCAACGAGTCCATAGCGTGAGATCATTCCATATGTAGGTTTAAATCCAATAATTCCACAATATGCAGCCGGCTGTCTTACAGACCCCCCTGTATCACTTCCCAGTGCAAGTGGAACATCCCCTACAGCTACTGTAACAGCAGAGCCCCCGCTGGATCCCCCTGGGACACGTTTCCTATTGTAGGGATTTACAGATGGTCCAAAGTATGAGGTCTCTGTGGACGAGCCCATCGCAAATTCGTCCATATTTGTTTTTCCCACAATAATTGCTCCTTCTCTCTTCAGTCTTTTTACAACTGTAGCATCATAAGGAGGGATAAAGTTTTTAAGTATATGGGAAGCGCAGGTCGTTCTCAGTCTCTTTGTTACGATGTTGTCTTTTATGGCAATAGGGATTCCCCACAATCTGCCTTTTTTTCTATTTTCAATTTCTTGTGCCCTTTTTAAAGCACCATCCTTATCGATTGTGATATATGCATTCAGGCTTTTGTCTATGTTAGCTATTATCCTCTCAATAAGTTCAGATGGGGTAAACTCCTTTTTTTCATAACCACGTCTTATTTCTTCAAGGTTCATATGACACGACCTTTTTTACAATAAAAAAATTATTCCTTCTTCTGGGTGCATTCATAAAAGTATCATTAATGTCTATCCCTCTGAAAGGTATGTCTTTTCTTAAAGGCAGGTAAGTCTGATTTGGATGAAATGTGGGTTCAACATTATTCACATCCAAGTTTTTTAATTTATTAATATGTGCAAGTATTTTTTCTATGTCTTTTTCAAGTATCTTTTTTTCATCCTCTGTGAGACTTAACATTGCCAATTTTGCCAGTTTCTCAACCATTATACCTCCTTACCCTTAAAGAAAGATTTTTTTATCCTTTTTATAGTTCCACGAAATGAAATTACGAGTTTGTCTCCATCTTCAATCTTGATTATCTTGCCCCTTCCAAAAAATGGATGGTCCACATACTCATTTTTCCTGTTATAGTTCTCTTCCTTGAACATCAGGTTGGGAGGCTTTTCTCCCTCATACTTTATAGTGTCGGAGGGCAATTCCCTGAGAAATTGGGACGGCACCATTCTATTCATACCCCATGAACCAAAATTTCGCGACTTGAAATAAGAAAGATAGATCTTCTCCTTTGCTCTTGTGAGTCCAACATAGAAAAGTCTTCTTTCCTCTTCTATATTTCCTTCAGATAGAGACCTGATATGAGGGAATACTCCGTCTACCATTCCAGTGATGAAAACAACGGGAAATTCTAATCCCTTTGTATTGTGAATGGTCATAAGGTTAACCTCATTACCTCTCTCATATGTATCCCTATCCGTCAGTAAGGCAACTTCGTTAAGGAAATCCTCCTTTTCTGCATAGGGATTTCTTTTTAGAAAGTAGGTAATGGATTCGAGTAGCTCTCGTATATTTTCTATCCTTGATTGTGATTCTGGTGTGCCTTCCTCTTCAAGTTTTTCAAGATAGCCTGATTTTATTGCTATTTCGTTCACCAGGGCATCAAGCGATTCAATTGTTTCGAGATATTCGATCAATTTAACAAATTCTTTTACCCTTCTGTTTTCTTCTCCCTCCGTTTTAATTGCCTCCCACAAAGTATATCCATCATTTATAGAAAGGCTCAGTATTTTTTTTAAGGTAACCTTGCCAATGCCCCTTGGTGGAGTATTTATAATTCTTTCCAGTGTTGTTAGGTCATTTCTGTTAACAATAAATTTTATATATCCGATTAGATCCTTTATTTCTTTTCTCTCATAGAATCTGATACCCTTTACTATTCTATATGGGATTCCTCTCCTTCTTAGAGATTCCTCAATTGGTCTTGATTGGGCGTTTGTTCTATAACAGATGAGGATATCACCCATTGTCCTCTTTTTTAGCTCCTTTTTGATATAACGCATTAATTTCTCTGCCTCTTCCTCCTCACTATAACCATCGAAAAGGGTTATTTTTTCGCCACCCGTAATTTTTGTCCATAGATCCTTACCCCTTCTTGAATTATTGAAGGAGACAACCTCTGAAGCCGCTCTGAGTATAATGGGCGTAGAGCGATAATTTCTTTGAAGTCTGTATACAGTTGTTTTAGGGAAGTCCTTATCAAAGTTTAATATATTATTCAGATCTGCACCTCTAAATCCATAGATGGATTGATCATCATCTCCTACAACAAATAGGTTTCTATTTTTATTGGTAAGGAGTTTTAGTATTTTATATTGGGCGTGATTGGTATCTTGATACTCATCAACAAGAATATGGAGGAATCTTTTCTGCAGGTCCTGTTTTACATCTTTATTGTTCTCTAAAAGTTCAACCATATGAACCAGAAGATCATCAAAGTCCATTGCATTATATCCGAACAGCTTTTCCTGATATAGCAGGTATACCCTTGAAAGCATATTACTTTTTTCATCATATACAGGAATGGATTCAGGGTAGATAAGATTGTTTTTATAAAAAGATATTTTTTTTAGTGCTTCCTTGGGTGTGAAGGTCTTTTCAGGTATTTCAAGTTCCTTCATAGTGGACTTTACTACAGAAAGTTGCTCTGGAACGTCATAAATACTAAAGTTTTTATTAAATCCGGTTTTATCGGAGAATTCTCTCAATATCCTTGCACATATAGAATGGAAGGTTCCTATCCAGAGACCTTTAACAGGAAGGTTGAGAAGTGATTCGACCCTTTCTTTCATTTCATCCGCAGCCTTATTTGTAAATGTTACTGAGAGTATATTCCACATAGGAACTTTTTTTACCTTGTGAAGGTATGCAATTCTGAAGGTTACTACCCTTGTTTTTCCACTTCCAGCTCCTGCCAGAACAAGAGCAGGGCCATCACCATGGGTTACTGCCTTGAGTTGTTCCTCATTCAGGAGCGATAAAAAGTTATCCATTTGAAGAAAAAGGGCGGGTTATACCCGCCCTAATATTATTGCGAGAGTACAGTAAATTCAACTCGTCTATTCTGGGCTCTTCCTTCTCTTGTAGTATTTGGGGCTATTGGCCTTGTTTCACCGTATCCTCTCGCGATGAGCCTTTCTGCTGGTATACCATGCTGTATAAGATAGCCCCTTACTGAGTTTGCCCTTGCCTCACTAAGTCTGAGATTATAGGAGCTTGAACCGACACTGTCAGTATGCCCACCAATCTCTATTTTTACATTTGGATTTGCCTTTAACAGTTCAACTATCTGATCAAGTATAGGATAGGAATCGGGGGTTAAGATTGCTTTACCTGAACGGAAATGGATATTATGGAGTACGATCTTTTTCTTCTCAACGAGTTTCTCATAGAGAGAGAAATTCTTTATTGTGGTTTCCTTGTCTTTTACTATAACGACCTCGGTAATGGGAACATAACCATCTGCTTCTATTTTTATGTTATATGTCCCAGGGGCTAAATCTGCCTTAAAGATTCCTGTTTCAAGGTCAGATGTGATAGGGGCAATTTTTGTACCGAGAAAAGTAATTTTTGCTCCGATGGGTTTTTTGCTCCTTGCATCGGTGACAGTTCCTGTAAATATACCTTTCGGTTTATATATCCTCCTTAAAGCCTGTTCTATTGTGATCTCCTGGCCTGGTTGAACAGTAAGGGTTATCTTTTTTGTTACATAACCATCTTTGATCAGTTTCAATGTATATACCCCAGGTTTAAGTTGCACAGTTGCTTTTCCTTCTGTATCGGTCTGTATAGGGGCAATTGATGTATCTGTAAATACAACATTCGCCTGGATGGGGAGATCAGTTTTAAGATCCGTGACTGTTATAGCAATAACACCCTTCTTTATGCGTTTTGGTTTAAGCCTCTTAACTAAGGCACTCGTAGTTGTGAAACCGAAATTAAATCTCCATTTTCCAGAAGAGCTATAATAGTTTTCCGGGCTGCCTGACACAACATTCCAGTCTGGGACAAAGTCGGTATTTTTGAACATATAGTCTCCACCAAAATCGAATGTTACACCGACTGGCGTAATAAACCTTATTCCAAATAAAGTAAATAGGCTATCGGGTGCATTTGTATTTGAAGGAAAATAACAACCCCTTAAACCAAGGGTAAAACTTGTATATGGACCTGCCTGAAGTTCAAATCCACCCCCGTAGGTAAGATAGTTGCCATCCATTGCAAGTGCTGAGTTGAAAAAGTTTCCAAGTGTATCACTCGGAAAGGTTATTTGGACTTTTCCAGGCTTGTTGTATCCAACGTTCAGGTGAAATGAAAGTGGAAAAATGACAATGTCTGTCATAAAATCTGTCCAGAAATCAGGACTATGTGTTACATAAGGCATAAAATTATGTGCAGAATCAGAGAGCATAGCATCGTTCTGAGGACGACTGAATGTTAAATTACCACCTCCATTAAGCCCCACCAGCCAGACGAGTGGTAATTTTGTAGTATCGTTTATAATAGGTATCATAAATTTCAGCCCGCCGTAAGCATATCTGTTCCCCAGGACCCAGGAATCAGCCCTGTAACCTGCTGCGGTATTGTCCATTTGTTCATCATATTTTCCATAGAAAGAGCCTCCGAGGTACATCTCTATATAATCTATAATTCCGTAAGAAATGCCTACGTTACTTGTAGCATAATGATGGTATACACCGTAAGAGATCCCATTATAATACCTATCGGGGTATCTTTCTCTTGTATATTGCATATTAAGGAAAAAAGACATATTTGCCATTGGAAGATTTTTTGCAGATAATAATTCAAAAGATCCAGAGGGACCAGCAATGGATGGGTATGCAAACAGCGATAATAGTATTATCATAAAAACCTCCTATTCTGAAGAGTTTAAAAAGTGAGCCGTGCAGGAATCGAACCTGCGACTCCCGGCTTAAAAGGCCGGTGCTCTACCTGCTGAGCTAACGGCCCACCCATATACAATAATAACCTTAAATTTTTCTGTGTCAAGAATAGAGACGAATTTAAATGTCAAAATTCCGAGGTTTATGTGATAATCCAGTAATAATTGCAATAATTGAGAAGATGATCATTCCAAGACTTACAACCTGTGAAAGAGTAAGCAATTTAAAAATGAGTGCATTGCCTTCATAATATCTGAAAAAATCAATAACGAAACGATGTAGACCGTAAAGTCCTAAAAACAAATAGAAAATAAATCCTTCGAAGGGTTTTTTATCCCTGAGGTACCACAGAATGCCGAATATCACAAGAAGATCTATTGTAGAAATATTTTGTGTAGGTATAACCTTTAATGACGATAAAGAATTATTATGAATAAGGCCCCTTTGGAGTTGAGAGACATAAGCGGGGGGGAACCATCTTCTCGGGAATCTTATTCCTATCCAGGAATTCGTTATTTTTCCAAAACAGCAGCCATTTAGAAAACATCCTATTCTACCTATACCAACAGCAATTGCTAAACCCGGAGCAAAGGCATCAGCGGTCCTGGAAAATGAGAGATGGGAAATTCTGAGATAGATGAAAGCCCCTATAACTCCACCTATAAATCCTCCGTAGAAAACAAGTCCACCTTCCCAAACCTTCAGTATCTCAGATAAATTACTACTGTAGTAGGACCAATGTTCAAGGACATACCATATTCTTGCACCAACTACAATTCCTACAAGTATCCAGATGGTAAGATTTTCTACTTTTGAGGGGCCTATTTTGAGCCTTTTTGCCTCTTTTACAACAAAAAATAATGCGACAAAATAAGCAACAATTATCATTGTTCCATAGGAAGGAATAGAAAAACTATGCGTATGAATCAAGTATCTCCACATTTTATATCTTTCTTACAACAAAGGTTTTGGTAGGGCATTTTTCTACTGCGGGCATTAGGTCATCTGGATTTTCCACCTTATCATAATGTAAAATCGGGATATAGCCATTCATTGTTATCTGGCCCTCTGGAACAACCCTTGAACAGAGAGTGCACCCAATGCAGCCTTTTGAACATACTGCAGAAACATCAGTTCCCCTTTCCGGGGAAACACAGGCAAGATAAACCTTCTGATTTTTGGGTATTAGTTCCATAATGCCCCTTGGACAGGCTCTTACACATTCTCCACAACCCGTGCAATTTTCTTCGATTACAACAGGAAGACCATTCTCCCCCATATACATTGCATTAAATGGGCAGGATTCAACACAGTCACCCAGACCAAGGCAGCCATACACACATCCCTTATTTCCTCCTATCAAATCCATTGCCTTACAGGTACTTATACCATTATATTCAGCGAATCTCTTTGCAGTTTCAAAATCTCCAAGACATCTTACAACTGCTACCTTTGGTTCTACCATTGTAGCCTCAACACCCATTATTTTTGCAATTTTGTCAGCTGTTTCCTGTCCGCCTACAACGCATCCATTTACAGGATATTTGCCGGCTACAACCCCCTCGGCAAATTGGTCACATCCAGGGGCTCCACACCCTCCACAATTTGCCCCGGGTAAGACATTTCTGATTTCGGTGACCCTTGGATCCACCTCTACATGGAATTTTTTCCCTGCGTATGTGAGGAATAAACCAAAAACTAACCCCAACCCTCCAAGAGTCATTATAGATAACCAGACCATTTATCCTCCCAATTTTTTATTTCTTGAATTAGTATATAGAATTGCTGAAAATGTCAAGAAAAAAATAGATTTTTGTTTTTTAAAATCTCGGTATTCTATAAAGAAAAGCCCCACGGTCTTTAAACTTCCGCATTCACACTTCTCACTTCCGCATTTTCTATATCCTATTCTCTATATCCTGTATCCTGCAGTTCTCTTCTTCTGCCCCGTCTTGCGTATGTGAAAATGAATGATCAAATAGGCACTATCTGTGTAAAATCACAGGGGATAGTGCCCATCTGTCAGGTTGATAATAATTGAATATTTAGTTACTTTGCTTCTTTTTCCTCTGTCTTCTTCCCTGGTTTAACTTTGACTCTTTTTCCTTTTGGAATGAGAACACCTATAATAATTCCTATAATGAAAGAGATTAGTATAACCACTATTGTCCTGGGTGTGCCTTTCCACCAGAGGAATTTCAATGTAGAGAATACAAGGGCATTCTGGATGATGAAGATTAGAAAAAGAATTCCAAGTATTACAATTGTCCATATCTTTGCCTTTACTTTCATAATCGCCTCCTATTTTATTATTATTTTCTTTCTGCCATTTTCAAAGTAGATTCTCTCATTTTCCTTTATTCTTCTACCAAGAAAATCGAATTTCCCCTCTGGATACCTTCTGGGATGCACATTATTATCATCATTATCCTTTATGCCACCTTCAGGATAGTAAAGTACCCTCAATTCATTCTCGGGATTTCCCTTAAAATAACTCACATATACATCTCCATCACCGATTACAATGGAGGTGAACTTTACTCCTGCAACTGAATCAATAGATTCATAAATATCCCAATCTGTTCCATTATATCTTGCAAGATCAAGGTAAGGTGTAGCAGTGCTGAGAAGGTGGACAAATGAAACGATGGGCAATCCCATTCTATCACAGGTGGATGATATGGAATTCCCAGACCTGCCAAGGCCGGAGACTTGCTCAAAATTCCAGTTTCCGCCACTCCTGTAGGCATGCTTCAACCTTCCATACTCAGAGTTATAAAAAAAATGGACAGTCCCATCATTGGCGACAGAGATGGAGGAATATTGACCCCCATCATCCACCCTTTCCAGATGCCAGGTCCCATCAAAAAATCCGTACTTCAGGTCATCATTTGTGTTATCGTAATAACTGATGTGAATATTTCCGCCTCCATCCACTGCAGCAGATGTATACATTCCTACATCACCCGTTGCATCAACGGTACTTGTACTCCAGGATCCATTCTTTTTTGCCATCTTCAGGTTACCGTTTGTTCTATTATAATAGAAAACATAAACGGTATCGCTCCAAACCACCAGGGATGTGTACATTCCTACATCACCGATGTTATCCACGGTTTCAGTTGCAAAGTTGGTTCCAAAGCCTTTTGCTACCTTCAGGGCAGTATTTGTTGCATCGTAGTATGAAATGTACACATCACCATCACCTGCAGGGGCAATGGATGTATAGAGACCCACATTTCCATCGCTATCAACGGTGTATTTATTCCAGGTCGAGCCTGTTCTCCAGGCAAATTTAAGATTATTGTTAGAGAGATCATAGTATGAAATAGCAATATCACCAAGATAAGTTATTGAGGAATATGTGCCACAGTAGGATGTGTTATCCACCGTAATTTTTGAAAATGATAAAAGCATTAAAAATATGATCATTTTAATCCACCGTTATTGTTTTTGAAATGTTTTTTGGGAAATCGGGATCGATTCCCCTTTTAACACCAAATTTATATGCGAGTATCTGGAAGAAAATCGTTGCTGAGATAGGAACTATATACCTATTTTTTGTAGGAATTGGTATAAAGATATCGCTTATTTTTCTTAACTCGTTATCATCTGGGGCAACTGTGATGATCCTCCCAAGCCTCGTCTTTACTTCGTTTATATGGGAAAGAACAAAATGTTTATCCTCAACAGTGCTTACAAAAAATACAGGATACTTGTCTTCGACTATGGACAATGGGCCATGTTTAAATTCACCTGAATACATTCCCTCTGCATGCACATATACCACTTCTTTGATCTTCAGAGCACCTTCAAGGGCGGTGGGGTAGGTTATACCGTAACCAAGCACATAAAAATCTTTGTATGAATATATGTATGATAGAACCTCTTCTGCCATTTCCTCAAATTTTTCTATAGAATCATTTAGGATTTCAGGTATGGATTCAAATGGAATATATGGAATGTCAATAAACCTTTTCTTCCCACTTAGCATAGAAAGGTAAAGAAATAGTAAAGACTGGTTAATGAAGGTTTTTGTTGCAGGTACGCTTATTTCAATGTCAGAAGCAATGGGGAGTACGAGATCTCCCATCAGTGCAATGGTGGATCCAAGGTTGTTAACAACAGATATGATTCTTCCGCCACTTTGCTCCCTAAATAAATCGCATACATTCTTTACATCCTTTGTTTCACCACTCTGGGATACAACAATGAGAAGATCGTCGTCCTCAAGAACAGAGGCATAGAGCTCTCTGAATTCGGAGGCGAAAGAAATGTTTATGGTCTTCTTTGCAATGTTTGAGAAGTAGTATGTTCCAAGTAACGCAGAATGGTATGAAGTTCCTGCACCAGTAATGAAAATCCTTGGAGATGCATTAATGAGGTCTACACCCTCTTCATAAACGGTATTTCCAGATAGCAAACCTATAAGTGCCTTTGCCTTTGAAGGGGATTCATGGATCTCTTTCAACATAAAATGTGGATAGGAACCTTTTTCAACAGTGCTAATATCAAGCTCTGTCTCCGTTGGCTCTCTATCCAAGACCTTACCTGAGAGAAGGTCTCTAACGATAAAGTAGTCATTACCAAATTCTGCAAATTCATTATCTTTCATTACGACGATCTTTTTTGTTAGATCGAGTATAGATGCGAGGTCACTCGAAGCACAAATGAAATCTTCACCTACCCCTAAAAATAAAGAAGAGCCTTTCTTAACCACGAACATCTTATCCTCATCTACCTTTGTTACTATAAAGGCAAAGTCTCCTTCTAAATCTTTTGCGCTCAGGACAATGGCATTAATCATATCGTTATCGACCTTTAGATAATCTTCAATGATATGAAGAATAATCTCACCATCATTTTCACCCTTAAGCCTGTGGCCTGTGGAGATAAGCCTCAATCTAAGTGCAGGTGTATTGATGATATTGCCGTTATGCGCACCAATTAAATTTCCAGTACAATCAGTATGGGGCTGTGCATTTCGCTTTTCAGGAACACCAAAGGTTGCCCACCTCAATTGGATTATACCACGCTTTCCGCTAAGCTCAGTAAAATTCAGTTTATCTGAAACCTCCTCAATTTTGCCTGCATCCTTTCTGATTTCAAAATTACCAGTGTCGGATATTACTGCAACCCCTGAGGTATCATAACCTCTGTAGGAAAGTCTCTTTCCTGCCTTTAAGAGGACTTCACCCATTCCTATGTTTTTATCCTTGTATATCACTCCAAAAAATCCGCACATTTATCTTTTTGAAATGTATCACCAATCATAGGCTATGTCAACTGGAAAATTCAGCTTGCAATTTTGTTGACAAATAAAGTTTTGTATATATTATCTAAATATGTTATTACTATTGTTAGGATTTAGTGTTGTAAACCCTGATTTGGTCATAAAGACCAGACAAAATCAATTCAGTAAAATGATAAGGGATATTGCCTATAGTGTGAATTCGGATTCTTTCCGTATTTCTTACCAATGGATGAGAGGATTAAGAAATTACAGACTCGGTGTCCACAAACTGGAAGGAAATAGGTACAAAAAGACTATTTATGTTTTTAAAAGTGATACATTGTTCAGAATAATCAAAACTGGAAAATCTGCCAGGGTTGATATTATTAGTCCACTTGAGGATGCAAATCTTTTTGCCCATGACTGGTTAATGTTCTTGCCTCAATATGTTTGGACGAAGAAGGGAAATCCTGCAGAGATTTCCTTCAATTATTACGGTGCTGAGTGTAAATTATATCTTACAAAGGATGGCAAAATATTAAAAGTTGTGTTACATTCCCCTAAAAAGGATGTCTTGATAATGTATACAAATTATGTTGATTTAAAAGGATTTAGAAATTTTCCGACTGAGTGGGATATTACAATTAATGGGCACAAGAGACATTTTAGAGTTGAGAATATATTTCTTAACAGGGGGATGTGTGGATCTTGTACTTTCAAAATTCCTCCTCACTAATTAGAAGATTTATTCGTACTGTTTATAAAAGGGAACTCTTTTTCTTCTTTTTGAGAAGACTGTTTTATTTTCTTTGTTTTGTCCTTTTTTATCTGACCTTAATAGGTTTTCTCAATGCAGAAATTTTATTGACAAGGGTTGAATTATATATACTTATTGCGCTATCTGTTTTAGCGATACCTTTTTTTCTGTTTGCTGTTCCTTCAAGGGACAAAATAATAAAGAGAATAGAGGATAAGGTCCCTGAGCTTCAGGCAAGGTTGTTTCTTTTCTTTAACCCCTTTGTTACAGATAATGACTCCCGCATTATGTACGAAAAGTCAGAGAAGGAGTGCGCCGAAATTTTGAAACATAAAAACCCAAAGGAGTTTTCATATAAAGGCATCTACGGATTGAGTCTGATATTTTTCTTTTCTTCTCTTTTAATTTTTCTTTTTGCTCCATTTTCTCTTAAGATAAAAAATCCTCAAATTCATATACTGTTCAGAAAATCTGCTGTCGAAATGGGCAAAGATACATTTATTCTGGTGAGGGCTAATTTGCCAAGAATTTATATTAGATATGGACATAATAAACAACAGATGAGAAGGATTGGTAAAGATAGATTCGGTATTATTTTTAAACCAGATTCCTCCAGGAGATATTTTGTGGGATTTAGAAAGTGGTACATTCCCATATATATTGCTGTAAAAGAACCTCTCCAGATAGAACGAATATTAGTAAGGATTCATTTTCCGGTTTATCTTAACATCCCTGACATTGTGGATTCAACAGGTAAGAGAAGCATAAGGGTAATAAGTGGTGCTTTTGTAAATGTTTCTGGTATTGCCAGTAGAAAATTGACTAAGAGTGTTGGAAATGTAAAGGTGAAAATTAGTGATAATAGATTTAATCTATTGTTTCCAGTCAAAAAGGATACAGTGGTGAAATTTAGGCTTTACGACGAGTCAGGTATTTCCTCAAACGAGATCTCTTTTTATATAGATGCAATTCCAGATAACCCCCCAAAGATAAGATTCCTCTATCCCATAGGAGTATACAAACTAAAGAAATTACAGGTGGTACCAATAACAATTAAGGCAGAAGATGATTATGGATTAAAGAGAGTCTGGTTAAAGATTGGGAACAAAAGGATAGGGGAAAGGGACCTTGAGGGAGAAGAGACTTATATGGATTCTTTTCCCCTTGTTGTAAAGAATCTTTTGCCTGGAGAGACATTGAAGGTCTATGCAGCCTGCATGGATATTGCCAAGCAGGTCACTTTTTCAACGCCAATAGAAATATTTATGCCCTCTATGGAAGAAATTTTTTCTGGACTTGAAGAGGCAACAGATACATTACACAGGAATACAGGAGAAATCATTGAGAAAGAGGAGCAATTGAAGGAGCAAATAGAGAATTTTTTGCAGAAGGAGAAATTTAGTGAAGAGGATTACCTTGAGATAAGAAAGACACTCGAGGCACAAAACTCCTTGATAAAAAAGATAGAGAAGATGAAAAAAATAGCCGAGGTTCTTCAATCTCCAGAAGTAGCAAAAGAAATGAAAAGAATAAAAGAGCTTCTTAACAGCATTGATGTAGAAGAGTTAAAGAAGAACATTTCACAGAGTAGTCATAGCAGATCAGATCTTGATATGTTGAGAATAGATCAAAGTAAGCTCATTTCAATGTTGAAAATGGGAAGAGAACTTCTCGAAAAAGTAAGGGATATAATGGAGTTAAATAAATATATAAAAAAGAGCGAGGAAATACTACATAAACAGATGGGTATCTCAGAAAGAAAACCTTCTGATTCACTAAGTACCGAAGAAAAACAACTCTCAGATTCCCTTCGGAAAACAATGGATGGGATGAAGGAGAGCGAAATAAAGGAAATTAGGGCTGCCGTCTCTACGATTAGTGATATACCTGATGAGATGAGCAAACTTGGTACTTTTTATAAACAGGGAAGAAACCCAGAAAATCAGGAGATTTCTATAGAGCAAAAATTATCCGATTTTCTTGATCAATTGAGAATGATAAAAAATAAAATGACAGGTGGGAAAATAGCCAAGAAAAAGATTCTTTCCCTTGCATTAGGAATAAGATTTACTGCATTAGAGATGAATAGATTCATGAATACATTTGGTGGAGATACAGTGAGACTGGGTAGAAATGAAACTTTGATGGACCATATTGAGCATAAAGAGAAAATAACTGTGAGAAAAATAAAGGACAAGGATCTTGTTTTTATTGAGGGAATAAAAGAGGCAAATAAAAGAAATTTAGAAGAATCAAAGAAGCTTTTCATAGAAACAATGGCTTTCTCACCGGCGGTTTTTATCCTGTTGCAGGAGGCAGAGGATGCAATTCAATCAGGTATGGGGCAGATGGAACATAGTATCTTCCCACAGGTAACGTTTAAAAAATCAATTCAGAAAATGTTGAATTCGTTGATTGCACTATTTGAAACAAACCCTGCAGGTGCATCCTCAATGCTTTCAGCACTTCAGAAAATAATGAATCAGCAAGTTTCTATCGGCAAACAGCTTCAATCGCTTATACCCCTTCCTTCTGAACAAAGGGGAAAGGGATTGCAAAAACTTGCCGGAGAGGAAAGAAAGCTTGCCAAAGAAACCGGAAAATTGGGAGATGCCTTCAGACCACTTGCAGAGGAGATGAGAAGGCTTGCAGAAGAATTTGAAAAGGGATACATTAATCAATCCGTTTTAAAAAAACAAGAGAGAGTAATAAGACAGTTTTTGGAGGCAGAAAGATCTATTAGGAGAAGGGAAATTTCAAAGAAAAGAAAATCTGAACCAGGAAAATACTATCCTCCCGTGGAGGTTAAAGTACCCCAAAACTTGGGAGAGAAGAACATATATCTCAGAGAATTGTTGAATAAAAGGATAAAAACGGAGAGGTATCCAGAGGAGTTTAAAAGAGAGATTGAAGAATACTTCAGGAAACTTGTAGAATGATAGTACTACTATTTCTTGTTAGTGTTAAGAATCCCATTGACTTTGCAAAATCTTTTGAAGAAAAGGGTGAGTATGCCAATGCCCTGAGGGTTTATTCGATTCTTTATCAAAAGGATAGATCTGAAAAAATTTACAAAAAAATAAGTGAGATGTATGAGAAAATAAAACCTGAGGGAGTAAATAATGTGGTGAGAATTATGATTATGAAAGGGGAAACAACTGGTGCAGTAGATAAACTTGAAGAGGCAGTGAGGATTGTCAAGAAGAAATATCCAATCGGAATAAAAGTAATTAAAGGTATTGCAGATGGGTTTAGCGTATTTAAGAAGAGTCACATTTTACTGGAGTTTGCACCATTATATGATTTTTTCCACATCACCAGGAAATATTATAGAGAGAAAAAAAATACAATATACCTTAATATACTGAAACAAATATCTTCGGATATTGTTTATATTGCATTTCCTGTTGATTCAGTTGAAAGACATATAGAGGAATTTTTACAATACCTACCCCATGAAACGAGTAGAAGAATTCAGTATTACATAAAGAAAAAAGAAAACGAGGAAAAAATAAAAGAGTATCTTACAAAGGGAAATTATAAGCAAGCCCTTGAATTATTACGTAATCCATTGGAGAGGGGGTATATCTTCATTCTGGAGAATAGACCTGAAGAGGCAGTGTTGGAATTAAAAAAGGCGGTGGAGATGGGCAAAGTTGAGGCCACCTCCGTTTATATTATTTTAAGATCCAATTATAATATTAATGAGATGATACCCTTGATAAAATTTTATTATGGCGAAAAAAATGTTCCGAACCCCGACTCGGCCCTCTCAATGTTTTTCCTTTACGAGATGGGGAAAGAAATCAGCACAAAAAAAATAAAGAAGGATTCACTTATACTTCCTTATCTTTATTACGATATATATATAAGTGGAAAAAAGAAAGAATACATTGATTCACTTATTTTGCAGTATCCTCTTTCCCCTCCTGCAATATTGGGAAGGAATATTACAGAAAGGTAGATATACCAAGAATTATTGTTCCAAATATAATGATAAGAACCGGTGGAAGAAGATACCTATAAACACCAGGAAATTCAGCTCCATAATACTCTTTTGATAGAACAAGACATAGGTGAACTGGTGAGAGTAACACACCTGCAAAACCCGAAATATAGGCAATTTCGATGATATTAAGGATGTAATATTGGGGACCGCTATGTATAAATGGAAGTAGCAACGGAAATGATACAGCAACGTATGCCTGATTTACGCCAGTCAAAAAGCCAGTTATAAATGGAAAAACATATAGAATTATTATTATTCCGATGGAAGTGATTCCCAATCTACCTACTGCCTCAAGTCCACCTGATTTATTTAAGACATTTTTAAAAAGTAAAACAGTAAAGATCACAAGAAGGCTTTTATAATTTAATCCTTTGAATATTTTCTTCAGTTTAACTTTTTTTAAAAGAGAAAGAAAGATCAGAGTAGCAATTGTAGTCGAAAAGATTGAAATTGTTATATCAACCTTTAATACCATATAGAGAAGGATAATGATTATAATGGGAAGAAAACCGAGAAAAATGAGAGATAGACCTTTGATTTTATTTTCCTTAGATTTCCTATTGGATTTCTTATGAATACCGAGAGAAAGGATTGGAAGTAGACCTGAAAACATAGCCAGGGGTGAAAATATCCATTGATGCAGTGATAGAGTTCTAACGGGGATTTTTATAATAAAGGATGCAACGATCAAACCTGGATAGATTGGCCAGAAGTATTCCCAGATATGTCTATACCAAAAATTTATATATGTTAGCTGTTCAGGCGTTAAGTCAATATCCCTTGATGAACTTTCAACAACAGGTGCTGAAACAAGAGCCCCGCCAGGCATTGGTAAAAGACCAATTAATGCAGGAGGTATAGATAATTGAAAGAATTTATTTTTTACGATAGAAGATATTCCCCTGTCAAGAATTCCGAGTATCCCCCCTTCTTTCATCAAAGAACCAAGAAGAAGAACAGAGAAAACGATAATTAAGAGTTTTATAGTTAATTTGTCGTATATTGTTCCCCAAAATACCATAAGGAAAGGGAACGGCTTCATAAGGAATAAAATGCCAGTGGCGGCACTCGCAATCAATAGGACAAGCCAGAGTTCCCATTTTCTGATCAGTAAAATTAAGATAATAACAATGATGCCTACTAACTTGAATAGTTCAATCAATTCTTCTCCTCGTTGGTCTATATATATTTGTAAAATATTTCTCTGTCAAGGAAAAAATAATATACAGAAAGAAATGGCATCAAAAGGATATATTATAAGATTATAACATAAGGGAGATATATATGTATTGTCTCCTCTAACTATGAATAAAATATTAAAGCGTTTAGAAATGGAAAATCAAGAGTTGCAAATTTTATAAAATCCTTTTATGTTATACCCAACCTATACCACTATGTGCCAGATTATCTTTAGTATTATAATTAATTTCTATTAATAAAAAGGGGGGGTATCTCTGATACCCCCCTTTTTTTACAATCAATAAGATATTATTTCTTTTCTCTTAGGACTTCAAATTCTACGCGTCTATTCTTAGCATAATCTGCTTTAGTCCTTTCGGGAGACACAAGGGGTCTTGATTCACCATATCCAACCGCTTTAATACGGGAAGAAGGAATATTAAAGTGTCTTACGATGTACATTTTTACTGCATATGCCCTTAATCTTGAAAGTTTCAAATTGTAAGCAGATGAACCACGCGTATCTGTATGACCACTAATTTTAACAATTATCGAGGGGTTTTGTACCATAATCATTCCAAGAGAATCAAGTACAGGATAAGACTCAGGTTTTATATTAGCTCTATTGAAATCAAAATTGATATTTCTGAATGTAAATTTCATTCTCTTTTTAAGCAGTAAGATATCCTTTTGTATGGTTTCTGCGGGTTTAACCTCCACCACAATTTTCTGCCTTATGTAATTTTTAACAAGCGGTTTTACATTCATAACGTATTTTCCGGAAGGCAAAAGAACTTTATAAATACCATTATTATCCGTTTTTATAACCTCAAATTTATTCATTGTTGAATCAAGCAATGTAATCTCGCAAATTACACCCTCTTTTGTCTTTGCATTTTGTGCTTTTCCAACAAGATAACCTTTGTTTATTTTTAATGCGCAAGTTTTTGTAATTGATTTTCCTTTTACTATATATACATTTTGCTCAAATGGGAGATAGTCTTTTAGATGGATTTTTATTTTGTATTTTCCTTCCAATAGATTAATTTTCGCAGTACCTGTGCTATCGGATTTTATCTTATACAATTTAGAAGGAATAATATTAATAGGTGCATCTGCAATGGGTTTACTGGATAATGTATCAATCACGTGGCAGATAAGAAGTCCAGTAGATGGTTGCATCAGTATTGTTTTGTATACTACTTCTTTTGGTTCGGCTTTAAATGAAACTGTTTTTGTTTCAAAATCTTTTTTCTTGATCTGTATTTTTATATCAGGTGCATAAGTCCGAAATGCAAATTTCCCATTGTTGTCGGTCGTTTTGGTGAATGTTTTACCATTCCCATATGTTACAGTAAAACGGGCAACGAGGGGTTTTCCTGTTATTGAATCCTTTACGATTCCACTGACTTTAGACCATGTAGGTGAACGGAATCCAAAATTTAATTCTGCACTAATCCCTTTTGTTCCGTAAAATAACCCTCTGTGGTTCGAGACCCCAATATCAAGATATGCGTATGGGAATTCAAAACCCAACCCGAGACTGTATTCTAAGAGTTCCTTTCCCCCTATCCCTATTCCTGCCCTGACAGGTAAGAAGCTGCCAAGGGCATATTCGCCTTCAACCGTAAGTTTTGGGATAACAGTCGAAAGTGCCGTGTTTGAGAAACCTTGCTCATAGTTAACGCTGAGTTTCCAGGGGTCGTAGATTCCACGCCAGACAGCACCAATATTGAGTATGGGTGGGAGGTGGGTTGTGAAGGGATTATAACTTGTCGAGAATGTCGTATCAATGAATTTATTAAAAATAGAATCTCCATTTATTGAATCCCCTGAAAGGAACATATCAAGCAATTTATAAAGATTTATACTATCAAGATTAACAATTCCTTCACCTATAATCAGGCCACCATTATCGGAGAAATCGAGTGAATCTGCATTCCACTTAATAAAGGAATAGGCATTTTTTAAGGATATCCCTGCTGTAAATGAATTTGAAAAATCGTACGCAATACCGATATTCGATCCAAATCCAGAATTCCCTTTTGGATCCAGGCAAAGTCTAAAAGAGACAGTATCGGTTGACTGTAAAAAATTACTATCCGAATTGAAATAAGACCTGTCTTTCGTCACATCAAAATATGCAACCCCGTAGAGATAACTAAACGAAGCACCGATATATAGATTGTGTTTGTTATTCAGTTTAATGGCTTGTCCATATCCAGCTGATACTTCTCCATATAGAATAGCATCAAGGTCATTTGTAGAAAAATTATAGATTTTCCCAAGCTGATTTCCATTAAGACCTAAATCAATAAGGTCTTTAGAAATATTTAAATTTACTCCACTAACTACCCTTGGGGCAAATGCAAATCTACCTATTTTCAGACCGAGTAGATTTGCGTTTGCCCTTGGATGAACTAAGAATCCTGATGAAGGGATATTGGATAAAAGTGTTGCCTTATCGGATTCTTGGAGTGTATCTTTTACAATATAACTGTTCCATAAGTTAATAGATAAAGCATTATTTGTGGCTTCTAAGCCCAATTTTATTACGTTTATATCAAGATTTGGGGCGTATTTATAACCAAGCATTGCAGGATTATAAAATAATGCCCCGGCACCATTAGACGCTTGAGAACCATATTGTTCAAAGAGGTTTTGATATGATGCATTCAGAGGAAAAGAGAATGTCAGTACTAATACTGCTAAAATAAATATGAACTTTTTCATTATTGCCTCGCTATTTATTACCGTTTATGTTTAACCAGTAGTTAATTGTAACATAGCCTTTGAATCCTATATAATCAGAGGGTCTTACAAATATCTTTCCGATTGCAGGGGTGTTTGCTTCTATCAAATATATTCCTGAGGTATCATCAAAAACTTTAGCAGCAGTGGAGTCAACAGTTAAATCAAGGTCTGAAATTGTATCCGAAATCGCATATCCATTTGTATCTGTTTGGGGTGGGAATAATGAATCCGCAAGAAAGAATGTATCTGCCTTGGTTGAATTCATAAGATAAACTTTATATTCAAGCCCAATTGGTAAATGATTCCACAAAACAGAAGCTATATTTATATAATTTATCTTGAAATTTGTGGTATCAAGGGAATCAGGGTTAAATGCCTTTCTGATATCGTCTGAAATAGTAAAAGGAACTTCAAACGTGTAGACAGTATCGCCGTTCAGGTATGCATCAAATACAGATTTTATATAACCCCAGGCAGAATCAAATGTTGCAAAACCATTTATACTGTATCCTTCAATGACCATTTTATATCCACCGAAATTAAAGTTATGGAAGCTTTTCGTAAGAGTCGTATCAAAATTACCAGGGGGTAAGGAAATCAATAAAGAATCGAATAGTGTTGTATCCTCGGTTAAGGCAGTTAAAGAGTAGTTGACTTTTCCTGTGAACGTATCGGGGCCAGGACAAAATCCCTTGAGGTGGGCAATACCATCTATAGTTTTAAGTGCTGTGTGAAAGACAGTTTTTAATGTATCAATTTTATCAGGTAAACTTTGTTCTATCCCAAGATAGAACACCAGAGAATCCTTTGCACCTTTTGAACTGCTATAATACGCTGTATCGGATCTTATAAATATCGAATCATTTTCAATATAAAAATGCCAATGACCCAGGTTGCCATTGATTGAATCAATAGCCTTTTGAACTGTCATAGACGAATCCCCTATAGGAAAGTTTAGATTTCCACCTATAACGGGAAGACTTTTAGGATATTCGATATTACAACCAACAAAAAATGAAAAAAGCAAAATGTAGATTAAGATTAGTAAGTTTTTCGACTTCATAATAATACCTCCTTTTTGTAATTTTATGTACTACACTAGTTTACAATAATTGTCAAGGATTTTTTATAAAAAAATGAAAGCATATAGAGTTGGTTGAGGATATGTCTCTCATTGTCTCGGTGCTTGATATTGTGACATTTTAGTTA
>Ga0190351_1000008_pt1 | contig 22494 bp, 13 predicted proteins | sample 487213910_MG_FD_163431 | JGI IMG/M metagenome (GOLD analysis project Ga0190351, IMG submission 163431) | Hydrothermal vent microbial mat bacterial communities from Southern Trench, Guaymas Basin, Mexico - 4872-13-9-10_MG | ecosystem: Environmental > Aquatic > Marine > Hydrothermal vents >... | reverse complement strand
GTTTAAGCATTGCCCTCCCTCGGGCAATGCTTCTCTTACTCATTACCTTTAATTTCTTTAACTTCTTTGACTTGTCTGTACCACCATGTGCATGATCTTTTCCATCGACACCTGAAAATTTACTTGACAATTGATTTTAATAGAGTATACAATATCCAAAAAACTAAAGGAGGCCTTCTATGATCTGTAAGGTTAAAAACTGTGTATACTGGAATTCATCCAAAATTCTGTTGTCCTTTCTTTCTCTAATAGTATTACTTATGTTTTTCACTCCAAAATCTGTATCAGCCGATGAATGGACAAACTATACAAATGCAAATGAGATATCTGGCTCTGCTATAGATGGGAATTATCTCTGGATTGCTACAAGGGGAGGCGTAGTAAAATGGAACCTCACTGATAGCTCTTATACCAAGTTCACAACAAAGGATGGATTGGCTGACCTTAATGTAAAGGATGTTTTTGTAGATAATGAAGGCAACAAGTGGTTTGGAACTGTAGAGGGAGTTCAGAAGTTTAACGGTTCGGAGTGGACTACTTACAATACTTCTAATTCCCCCTTGCCAGATAATAGGGTCTACGCAATTATTCAGGATACACTGGGAAGAATGTGGTTTGGAACAGGGCATGGAATCGCATGTCTTGATAGCATCAACTGGTACGTTTATACAGACCTCGGTGGTGGTGCAACAAATGTTGCAGTAAGGGGCATCGGTTTAGATTCGCAAAATAGAATTTGGACAGCAAACAATCCAGAAAATTATGGTGATCCAGGTGGAGTATCTGTTTTTGACGGTACAACGTGGACGAGATACGATCCAAATACCAGTGGTATAGGGCAGTATTTCCTTTCCATTATAGTGGACGGAAATGACAATGTGTGGGCAGGAAGCTGGACAGCTGGTATCTATAAATATAATGGAAGTTCCTGGGAAAATATAACCAGTTCGAACAGTAATTTGATGGGTGACCAGATTGAGTGCTTTGCTGTAGAGGAAGATACAATAATCTGGATAGGAAATCACAGCTGGTCAACAGGTGGTGTATCAAGGTTTGATGGAACTAATTGGACCAATTACGATACTGGCACTAGCGGAATAGGAGCAAAGAATATATATAGCATCTCTATTAATAGCAATGATAAATATTTTGGGACAGAAGCAAATGGGATTTCAAAACTGAACTACAGTAATAATTCCTGGTCTTACTACAGGACATCGAACGAACCTCACTGTAACTACATAACATCTATAGATTCTGACCATAATGATAAGGTATATTTTGGGACAGCGTACGCTGGTGTAGCCACCTTTGATGGGATGATATGGTCTTCTTACAATTCGGGCAATAGTGGTTTGAGTGATGACTTTGTGAACTGTGTCTATATTGACAATGGAGATACGCTATGGATTGGCACTCAATATAGTGGTTTATTCAAGTTTGACCAAACTTCCTGGACAAACTTCGATACGCTCAATTCAGATTTACTTGGTAATAACATTGTATCGATAACAAAAGACTCACAGGGAAATCTCTGGCTTGGAACAGAAGGCTGGAGTGGGCCCTCTGGGCAGAATGGAGCGGTGACAAAATTTGATGGTTCAAATTGGACAAACTACTATCTGCAGAATAGTGGATTGATCGATGATGATGGTCTTAATGTTACAGTTGACAATGGAGATACAATATGGATTGGCTCTGATGAAGGGGTGAGTAAGTTTAATCAATTCGACAATATCTGGACGAACTACACTACTTCTAACGGTCTTGTTGAAAATCATGTGAGGAGAATTACAATTGATGCAGAGAATAATAAGTGGTTTGCAACTCGTGGAGGGGTTAGCAAATTTGATGGAATAAACTGGACAAATTATACAGTATCCAATGGCATCGCTAATAATGATGTAAAAGATATAGCAGTAAAAGAAGGAACGGTATGGATAGCCACTGCCAATGGTGTCAGTGGTTTTAAAGATGGTTCCTGGATCACCTATAGACAGATCGATGGCCTTGCGGATAATTATGTTTCTGCAGTCTGCATTGATTCATCAGGGTATAAATGGTTCGGAACAGAGGAATGTGGAATATCAAAGTATGATGATACAGGAACAGGTATCATTGATTCCGATACCAGTTTGGGTATCAAACTTTTTGCTTTCCCAAATCCTTTCAGAAATAAAACAAATATTAGATACCATTTTGAAGGAATACCTCTTAAAGATGGATACCCCATTTTAAAAATCTATGATCTCTCAGGTCGTCTCATCCGTTCTCTCAACTCATTATCATCCACTACTGGTCTTACTACCTGGGATGGAAGGGATAAAAATGGAAATAAGGTAAAGACAGGAATATATTTAATAAAGATACAGACAGCACCAGGCAAGTTCATTGGAACTGGAAAAATGATATTCATAAAATAACACGCTAATATTTTCTGATGTATTTAGTAGCACTTTACTGTTCGAGACATTATTACGTATAGAGACAGATTGAATTTTTGAGTTTAGTTTATAGGTTTTCATTCAATTTCTAAAACTGCATAACTGACACTCGAAAATTTAATCTCTTTAATTAACATAAAAAAGGGGGTATTATGGCAAAAATCAATCAGAATTTAAATAGATTTACAATAATGAATGCTATTATCATTCCAGCTATACCCATAAATAAACCAGTCCTTGCCATCTGTTTTGTTTCTACAGCACCGGAACCATAGGCAATGGCATTGGGAGGTGTAGAAACAGGGAGAAGCATTGAACAGGAGGCAATTATTGCAATGTATACTACAATTGGAGCGAATCCCTTTCCAAGACCTATAGCAAGGGGTATAAAAATATTTGCTGCAGCCGTATTACTCATAAAATTGGAAGCAAAGTAGGTTAAAAGTCCTAAAATAAGCAAAAGGAGTAAAGGATGGATATTACTCAGATGAAGTGAATGTAGTATCCAGTCTGAAAGTCCGCTTTTCGTCATTGCCATACCCAGGCAAATGCCACCGCCAACGAGTATAAGAATATCCCACCCAATCGTCCGAAAATCTTCTTTATTCAGTATACCTGTAGATAAAAAAGCAACCGGGGGGATAAAGGCAATTAATGATGAGGATAGATGGATAACACTTGAAAGAAGCCAGAGAAGTGCAGTAACGATAAAGATTGTTAAAACATATTTTTGTCTCCATCCTATTCTGACACTCTCTATTTTCAGAATCACTTCTTTTGTTTTCGGCTTATATATTATTAGAAGTAACCACCAGAGAAAGATAACTAAAATTACGGCAATAGGAAGCCCCCACATCATCCACCTTGAGAATGTGACCTTATATCCATTATCAAGAAGCATCTGAATTGCAATGGCATTAGGTGGAGTACCAACGGGGGTTGCTATTCCTCCAACATTTGCAGCAAAAGGAATTCCTAATACGAGTGCTGTTGAAAATGGATCGTCTTTTGAAATAGTTCGTACAATGGGAAGGCTAACTGCGATCATAAGCGCTGTAGTCGCAGTATTCGACATCCACATTGATAGAAAAGCAGTAGTTAATATCAGTCCTAAAAGAACCATCTTTGGGTTGTTGCCAGTCTTTGAAAGTACAAACTTAGAGAATATCATATCGATCTTGTGCTTCTGCATTCCAGATGCAAGAAAATAACCCCCTGCAAAGAGTATTACTGTGGAAGAAGAAAGGGAAGAATAAAAATAACTTGCCTTGAGTCCACTAATTTCAGGTGGTAAAAGAAGTGCCGAAAGAAAAACAACTATCATTGCTGTAACAGATAGAGGAATTACTTCTGTAAGCCAGGACAACATTGCAAAAACAAATATCCCTAACACCTTGGCTGCAGCAGGGGAAAGACCAGGAAGTGGTAAAAGAGATACGATAACTGCAATAATTGAAATTGCAAAAAAAAGTGTCAATCTTTTAACATTTTTGTTAAAAGGCAAGCATCCTCCTGAGGATAGAATAAACGGAGAGGCAGGGATTCGAACCCTGGGACCCGGCTTCCCGGATCAACCGATTAGCAATCGGTTGCCTTCAACCACTCGGCCACCTCTCCTTAACGGAGGGTGAGGGACTCGAACCCCCAAGGGCCCAATGGCCCAGCGGATTTCAAGTCCGCCGCCTTACCAATTAGGACTAACCCTCCGGTTTTTGTAAATATAAATATAAAACTTTTTATGTCAATAGTTCTGAGTTTTATTACTCATCCCTCGCTTCTCTCACCACTCCTCTTCTACCTTGTCTTACGTGTTTGACTCTTTACAATTTTAGACTTTTGATTATAATATACGCAAAAGGTATTAAAAATAATGTATAAGGCTACAAATCTTGTAGAGATGTTTATAAACTCAGCCAAGGAATTTGAAAATTTCCCTGTGCAGACATATAGGTTGGCACCAGAGAAGTGGCATACATTAACATACAGTGAATTGTATTCAATCGTAAAAAGGGTAGCCTCTTCTCTTAACCGGATAGGTGTTAACAAAGGTATTAAAGTCGTCCTATACTCTGATAATCGATATGAATGGCTTGTCCTGGATCTCGCAATCCTGTTTAATGGGGCTATTGATGTGCCACGAGGAAAAATGGCTCCAAAGGATGAACTTTCTTTCATAGCAGAACACAGCGGGGCAAAATATGCAATAATCGAAAATAAGAGTCTGCTCTCCACAGTCTCCAATATTCCAAGGGAACGCACAATTATTATTGAGAAAACAGATGGTTATGTATCATTTGATGAACTTGTCTCTTCTGGAGACGAAAACTTCTCCCCCCCGAAAATAAGACCAGAAGACCTTGCTACGATTATTTATACTTCTGGTACAACGGGAAATCCAAAGGGAGTAATGCTAACCCACAGAAACTTTATGCACAATGTATCTTCGATAACACCCTTAATAAAAATAAACCCAAACAGGAAAGGGGGGGAAAGGGCTCTCTCTATTCTGCCTACGTGGCACTCATTTGAAAGGACGTTTGAATATTGTTGTCTTGCTGGTGGAGCTGAAATTTGCTATACGGACATAAGGCACTTTGCAAATGATCTTAAAGAACGTAGCCCCACCATTATGAGCGCTGTACCAAGAGTCTGGATAAGCATATATAACAATATTATAGATGAAGTTAAAAAATTTTCAGTGGCTAAACGCTTACTATTCCGTTCAGCTCTATTTTTGCGGGGTAAATACTTATATGCATATAGAGTTTTAACTGGCAATGATACCCTTATTAAGCCACTTCCTAAATGGAAAAGAAGTTTACAGTATATAGTGAATCTCTTTGTTTTTATTCTTTTTTCCATACCAGGAATACTCGCATACATAATCTTCAAACCCGTAAGAGAAGCCGTTGGTGGTAGACTAAGAGGTGCATTTACAGGTGGGGGTACTCTACCCCATTTTATAGATGATTTCTTTAATACGGTCGGAATTACCCTTCTTAATGCGTATGGAATGACTGAATGCTCACCTGGCATATCTGCAAGAAGATTTGAAAGGAACCATTTATATACAGTTGGTCTTCCATTTGACTTGACTGAAATTAAAATATGTGATGAAAATGGTAACACCCTTCCTCCGGGGAATAAAGGAACTATATATATTAGGGGCCCACAGGTTATGCTGGGTTACTACAAAAATGAAAGGGCTACAAAGGATGTTTTATCTCCAGATGGCTGGCTTAACACAGGGGATCTTGGGATTATTACAACAACCGGTGATCTAATAATTGTTGGGAGAGCAAAAGACACAATTGTATTAACTGGGGGTGAAAATATAGAACCAAATCCTATAGAAGAAACACTGGAGCAGAGTGAATATATCACTCATGCCGTATTGGTAGGTAACGATATGAAAAGCCTGGGAGCACTTCTTGTACTTGAAGAGAGCAAAATTAAACAATTATTTACAGAATGGAAAACAGAATTTTATTCACTTGAGAAAGCTATAACAAATATTAACCTCAATAAATTTATAAAAGATCAGATAAGAAAGCTAATAAATGAATCACAGAAATTTCATCCATTTGAAAAAATAAAACAATTTTCACTCCTTCCAAATCAGTTCAATATAGGAGAAGAGCTAACCCAAACGTTGAAGAAGAAGAGAGCATATATCGCCAAAAAATATAGTGAATATATTAAAAGGATGTTTGGAAAGCATTAACCTGTCTCTCCTTCTAGTGAGTAAATTTTCCTCATATGTTCCGATTCGTCGATTAAATGTTTTATATACATAATTTGTTCTTTTCCTATGCCTAAATCTTTAGAAATTTTGTTAATTCCCCAGCCTTTTTCGAGGGCAAACAAAACTAAATCAAGTTCTTCATATGGAATCCCAATTGCCTCTTCGTCTGTAATTCCTGGAATGATATCTGGTGAAGGCGCCTTATTTATAATTTTTGAAGGGATATTTAAATATTGTGCAAGTTTTTTTACCTGTGTTTTATATAGATTTAAAATAGGCATAATATCAGAAGCGGAATCACACCCATGTTTTACAAAATAACCTATTTTATACTCAGTTTTATTTGCTGCACCAACTACCAATTTATTTTTCATTTCTCCATAAAAATACAGTAGAAGCATTCTCATTCTGTGTTTTATCCTATAATATGCGTTAACTCTTCCAAGATAAAGGCTTCCCTTTTTACCCTTAAGTCCCCGAAGACCCGATAAAAAGGGTGCCTCACCCATTAACCTTCGATAGAAATTATAAACATTTTTAACAACTGATTCTCCCTTTTCTCGGTTCACAAATAGCAATCGCTCCAGGGAAAATAATCTATATGAACCAATCTCTTTAAGATAGGGTGTCATATCAATCAATTTCACCTTTATTTTTAATTCTTTCGCAAAGGCAATGGCATCTTTTATATTCTCTTTTTCAGAATCCCTCTCAGGCATTATAAGCGCTAATGTTCTTCTTGCCCCTACAGCTCTCTTACATAAAGCGGCAACAACCGCTGAATCCACTCCCCCACTGAGACCCAATATTACACCGTCCCTCTCCAATTTCTTTGTATATTCCCTTATAAAGTTTACTGCTAAATTAGAAATGAGGCTGGGATTGATTTCCATCTCTGATTTAAGTTTTTTTGACCTTATACTGACATCCACTCTTCACCTCCCTATGCATATTATCTATCTAAAATATAATACCACTTCTCCATTTATCAATTAATTTTGAATTTATTAAAAGCCCTGCCGTATCAATAAGAAAAGCTGCCGCTCTGAATTCTATTTCCCGTTTTGATTACATATCGATAATTATTACCCTTAATAATGGGAATACCAACATCCTCTTTTATAAATACTCCCTCATAGAAAACCTTACCAGAAGATTCATTAAGAGTTATGTACCTAACAAGTGGACTTTCAAAAGAGAATTTTAGTAGATTATTCCGTATACTCAATTTATACCTTAATGAAGAAGGTTTCACTTCCCCTTTAAGATTAATAGTAAAATTATACCCTGGATCTATTTCATTTCCATCCGGATTCAAAACAATACCCTTTATAGAATCAGTTCTAAAAACCCTCATCAAAATATAGTGATAAACGGGTACTCCTCTTTTAAAGTCTGTATAGAGTGGAGCACCTGCTCCTCCTGTTATCACAAAAGTCACTCCATTATAATCAAAACTATCGTAAAGATGGATATGTCCAAAAATTGCAAGAGGTACCCTATAAAAAAAGAGCATTCTTAAAAATGTCTTAACGTTGCTCTTCTCGATATTTGGTTTTGGATATTGTCTCGAATACCCAAGACAGTGACGAGTATAATATCCCTTAATACAGGGGGGGACATGGGAAACCACTATGGGTATTTTATTTGATTTATTTACATCTATAAGAATGGAATCCAGCCAGATTAATTGCTCCTTTGAAATGTAATAATTACTATAATTTTTTCTATTTAGATGGAGCTGATGACAGTCAGATAGGATTATAATTTTTAAATTTCCTCTATCAAACACAAAATCAGTATCCCCTACAATTTTATTGAAATAATATGTACCACTATCAGAGTATAATTCGTGATTGCCACGCACTGTAAGCCAGGGGACTTTCGAAGCCCCGATAATTGATCTATATCTGTTATACTCATATCGATAGCCCTCTAAGCTAACATCTCCAGTATTAAGTACAAATTCAGGTGCGGGAATCATCCTGTTTATACTTTTTACTATTTTTATCAGAATACTATCACCATTTCCAAATCTTCCCTCAGGAAGCAATACAGTATCCCGATTATCCCCAAGGATCACAAAGTTTATAATATTAGAATCTGGAGAGGATTCCTTCAATTTCTTGAGGGCATTCTCGTTCATAGTGTCAGCAAAGAGGATATCAACAAATATAAAGAAAAGATAAAAAAAGATTAACCTTTTCATAATGTAATTATAACACCTTATTTGTGTTTAACAATGTTAAACAATCAAAAGTCGAATAATTTTTGGGTATCTGTCTTCTTCCTTTTAACCTCTCTTTTCCCCTCTATGGTAATTTTATCCTCAACGTATTTTTTTGCATGAATTGCGGCATCAAGAATATCCATACCACTGCAGAGGAAAGAGAGTAATGCAGCAGAATGAGTACACCCACTCCCATGCATTGAATATTTCCTTTTCACACCAGGTTTTAACTCAATAATATCCTTCCCGATATATAGTATATCCCTATCGCCAGACTCTCCTCCTGTAACAATAATATACTTTGGTCCCATCTCCCTTAATGTATCCAATATATTATTTATATTCTTTTCTCCTGTCAGTTCCCTGGCCTCCTCAAAATTTGGCGTGATAACTGTCGCAAGAGGAAAAAGGTAATTCTTTAATGCCTTAAGGCCTCTTCTACCAATAAAAGGATAACCAGAAGATGATTTTATTATAGGGTCTACAACAAGAAACTTTGGTTTTTTGCTCATAATTATATGTATAACACTATCAACCATATCTACCGAATAAAGCATACCTGTTTTTATACCATATATATCCTTCTCCAATCTACCCGCTGCTCTTCTGATGTACTGAATATCAATAGGATATGTATTGAATACAACATTGCTATTCTGAACTGTAAGAGATGTTGGAAGGCCACCACCTGGAAATCCCAAATCATAGAATACCTTTACATCTCTTAGAATGCCAGCCTCCCCAGTCGGATCAAATCCCGCCAGACTTAATAAAAATTTCTTCCTATTTTTACTGGATATCATTTATTTTGCCCTCCATATCAATGCCAATACCAAGATTACGATACCCAAACTTTTCTGAGTTTTCAGGGGGTTCCATCCATTTTTTATTATTTTTGTATCGCTTCGAGAGGCTTTGCTCCCATTTTTTATCCACCTCGTAATATTTATCCTTTCCCCTTGCATCAATAAAAATTCCAATATTTTTCCCAAGATTGGGATAGAAGGTATGACGCGGCATCTCTTTATAATATTTTCTAAAATCAGATGCACCCAATCTTAATCCAGCATTGCTAACAATATATTCATCGTCCCCATCTAATTCAAGAAATAATGCAATAGAATTGATTTCAGCGACACCCATCGAAATCATTTTTTCATTATATTTATCGTTTCCTGAATAATCAAGAAATAATGCAAAGGTCCAATCCCAACCAAAACCAAGGGCTGCCCCTGCTGTCTCAAACAATTTATGCACATCATTACCATTCTCGTCTATTAGGGCACCTATGCAGTAATGCGCACCAGAGCCCTGGGTAAAATAACAGGAATTATAATAATCGTCACCATTCCTATCATAAAGTATGCCTGTTCCGAGCCAGTAACCGACTCCCTGTGCCCAGTTGCCGGCAATATATCTATCATTACCTGAAATATCAATTAACATACCCAAACCCCCTGCCCAACTGTGCCCATCGGAGCCATCCCCCCTTCTACCACCCCCAAACCCTTGTGCATTATTCGCATTAATTTTCTGTTTAGAATGATAATCTCCCCTATTATAAACCCTCGAATATGGTTCAGCTTTATATGTATCATTCCCATATCTGTCACATAACACTCCAATACCATGCATTTCTCCATCTCCCTGACAATCCCCAAAGGCATAATAATTATCATCACCTACCCTATCTATAAGCATTCCAATCCCAAATAAACCATAACCTTGGGTCTGGGTATAGCCTTTATATTTATCATAACCATTGTTATCAAATAGAATGCCTACTCCAAATATTCCACTCCCCTGTGAAATTTTCCCACCATTATATTGATCATTACCCGTTTCATCAATAAGAACCCCTGTACCGAGAACACCTACCCCTTGAGCATTTTCAAGGGAATCGTTGGTTTCATATTTATCATCACCACCGATGTCAATAAACACAGACAGAGGGTTGCTGAGCCCAGACGCACCTATATTACCTGTATATGTATCATTACCACCAAGATCAACCACGAGAAGTGCATTCTTGATATGATAGCTCTTTGAGTTAGTACCCAAAATCATAATATCACCAATAGATGTAGGGATGGTTATATCAAAATTCACATTGTATTTATTAACCTTCATAATAGAATCAATCCGTCGCGCTGCTATTTCTGAGGCAGATGCCGCCTTAAGTGCACCATAAAACAATGACCTATAATCTATTTTCTTCATACAGTCATCAAAATGGGGATAATATTTCATACCATCCGACTGGGTCAAATCTGCATCCCTGGTATTAAAAATTTCAACCCTCGTTTTAAAATCTACATTTCTCAAGCCAAGCACAGTCCATCGATACGAATCATACAACCTATCTATCAACGTAGCTAATTCATATTGAAGAGACAATGGTATTTTGCTTAATTTCCCCTTTAACTGTGGAAGTGTGTCATATTCACCACCAAAAGATATCAAATTCTCCTGTTTAGCAGTTTGTATTTGTATCCTCTTTACTGCATTATATAGGGCACCCTTCTCGTTTTTAACATATGGGGAGAGGTTAGGGCTGTAATCTCTAAATCCCGAAATAAATCTATCAACACCCAAGGAATATAAAAGATGGTATATTTTATCACTTTTTTTATAACTTACTTTCAGATAATCCTCAACGATATTCGCTGAGGAACGAGCCATTAAAAGGACCTTTATAGGTTCCTTATAAAGACCCTTGAAAAATGCAAAGGTATATGGAATTTCTCCAGGGGATGGAAAACGTGACCAGTAAGCCTTATACTCAAAATTAATATTATCAATTCCATAGGGTTGAACAAGACTATCCAGGGATATCGAAAATAACAAAAATATCATTCCTTCTCCTTTTCAAACATTATGAACAAATTTAACAATGTGTCAATAGAATATTAGAGATTGCAATTTTCAAAATGAAACTGCCTAAAAGACAGCTGACGAAGGAAAAATTTTGTATTCAATGGACAGAAAGGTCTGGATAGTAAGACTCATAACGACTTCTTAAACTATAAGACTTTACACAGAATAGACTGCAAGGATTAAAGAATGAATTTTTGAAACCAGGGGATTGTTAAACATCTATTGACATAATATAAACCTAAATTAATATGGTTATATGAAAAAAAGAGAAATGCTCGTCGCACTCTTCGGTCATCCTAATTCTGGAAAAAGTACCCTATTTAATCAGTTAACAGGGTTAAAACAAGAAATTGGAAATTGGCCAGGTGTAACTGTTGAAAAAAAAGAAGGAATACTCGATTATAACGACAAAAGAGCGCGACTAATAGATCTCCCCGGCGCATTAAGTCTTAGCCCATTCACAATTGATGAAAAGATAGCAAGAAATTTTATACTCGAAAATGATTGCAAGGTAGTGGTTATCGTCGATGCTACCAACATAAGAAAAAATCTATATATTTTGTTGGAGGTTCTTGAACTTGGAGCCGATGCGATTCTTGTTCTAAACAAGATGGATCGTGTTAAGAAGGAAGGAAAAAAGATTAATATTGAACTACTGAAAAGGGTATTTGGCATACCTGTAATTCCTATTATTGCAAGGAAAGGAATAAATGTAGAAAAACTGAGGAAAGAAATATTCTCAGAGCACATAAATAAGACTAAATTTAGAATGGATTATGGAGAACATCTCGATGATCATATAGATTTTCTCGAAAAACTCATTCCTGAGATGAAGGGGTACAATAATAGAAAAAGATGGCTCGCAATAAAGGCACTCGAAGAAGATCCAAGTATTTCTCCTCTTTTCTCTAACCAGTTTCAGCAGGCTTTAGAGCATCAAAAAAGACATATCAGAAAATTCTTAAAAACTGACATTCCAACCTATATTATTGAAAGAAGATATTCTTTCCTGGAGGGTCTTACCCGGGAAGCAGTTAAAATAAAGGGAAAGGAAGCCAATGCAAGTAATAAAATAGATGCAATTCTTACCCATCATATTCTCGGTGTCCCTATCCTCTTTACAGCACTTGCTGTTATATTTTTCATTACATTTAAAGTTGGCACACCTGTCTCGTCTTTCTTTTCCCTTCTATTCGATAAGTTAGCTATCTTCTTGCATTATCTTCTCACTTCTTTAGGAATAAATTCGTATATCATTTCCTTTATAAATGATGGAATAATTGGAGGCGTGGGAACAGTAGTCTCTTTCTTTCCTGTCATATTCATTATGTTCTTTCTTATTGCATTTGTTGAAGATTCTGGCTATATGGCAAGAGGTGCATACGTAATGGACAGATTTATGCACCTTGCAGGCCTTCACGGGAAATCATTTATCCCTGTTGTAATGGGGTTTGGATGTAACGTTCCAGCGATTTTATCTACCAGAATCATTGAGGACAGAAAGGATAGGCTCATTACAATTTTAACAAATCCTTTTATTCCCTGTAGTGCGAGACTTGCTGTTTTTACTATTTTTATTACTGCCTTTTTCCCAAGAAACGGATGGATTCTCCTTATATCGCTATATATATTAGGCATTTTGGTTGCGTTCTTTTCTGCTATTTTTCTCAGGAGATCATTCTTTAAAGGAGAAAAAAGTGAATTAATTATGGAGCTCCCTGATTATAATATGCCCTCATTTAAGATTATCTTTCTACATTCCTGGGAACATAGCAAGGAATTTTTAAAAAGGGCGGGTACCATAATTTTTGCAGGCGCCCTTATTGTATGGCTTCTTGCTTCACTTCCTGTAGGAGTTGAATATGCCAGTAAGGCATCTGTATTAGGTCATATCGGTTCATTTTTTGCACCTTTATTTAAGCCAAATGGCTTTGGTTTTTATCAAGCTGTGGTTGCCCTCTTGCTTGGTATTGTAGCTAAGGAATTAGTTATTGCTACCCTTGGAACTTTGGTAGGAGCTCAAACTGGTAACATTGCAACGGCACTTCATACTTATTTTACAACCTTATCTGCCATTAGTTTCCTTGTAATGACCCTACTTTACCTTCCCTGCCTTGCTACGCTCAGTGCAATTAAGACTGAAACACAATCTTACAAATGGGCAATTTTTTCACTTTTGTATTCCATCTCAGTTGCGTATGTCCTTTCTTTCGTTGTTTACAGAATAGGGATGTTGATTATTTAATACCTGAAGCTACTTCCACCTATAAATTCTCTCAATATTGATGTAGGTGGGATTTCAGCTGAGGTTATAGGAAGAAAATGGTCAAGAAAGTTCAGAAGCCTTAATGATTCACAATAATAGGGTTCTGTACTATTAACAGATCTCAAGGGAGTTTCTACATAATTCTTCAAAACGGCAAGTTCGTAAACAAGCGAAGAGTTAAACATAATATCAGCATCTTCTTGAAATGGGAAGATGTTTTCTTCCTCTCCTCTCACGACGCTAGCCCATCTTTCAAGTGTCAATCCTGGTGGATTACCCCTGAATAATGTATCCCTGAAAATTCTTCTTATAAGTCTTACATCCCTTGTCGGAATTCTATTAACCCTATTTATGTTTAACTGTGTCAATGCGCTTACATATATCTTATACTTTTTTGCATCATCTATACTTTCGGTTAATTTTGGATTCAAACTATGTATTCCTTCAATAATCAATACTTCTCCGGGTTTCATGCTTACCCTTTCACCATTTTTCTCCCTTCTCCCTTTCTTAAAATTGAACTTTGGAACCTCTACTTCTTCTCCATTCAAAAGCCTGGTAAGATGTTCATTGAACAATGGCAAATCTAATGCACTCAGGGCATCAAAATATGGATGTCCTTCACTATCTAAAGGTGTCTTTTCCCGATCAACGAAATAATTATCCAGGCTAAACGTCTTTGGTTTTAAGCCATTTACCATAAGTTGGACGGCAAGTCTTTTTGAAAAGGTCGTCTTGCCAGAGGAACTGGGTCCTGAAATTAGAATCATCTTAATGTTTTCTTTTCTTTTTGCAATTTCATCTGCAATATGTGCAATTTTCTTCTCATGAAAGGATTCTGATACCTTTATTATTTCTCCCATTTTCCCCGATATAACCGCTTTATTTAAATATCCAACACTCCATATATTTAGTATTTCCGCCCAATCTTTCGATTCATTATAAGTTCTTAATAATTTTTCTCTTTCAACAATAGCGCCAAGTTTATTTGGGTCTGATCTTGAGGGCAATACGACTAAGAATCCGTTTTCAATTCCTACAAGGTCAAAGAATTTGACAAAACCAGCATGTGGAAGAAGTGGCCCAGCAAAGTAACAGATATAATCACCAATACTATAAATTGTAATAAATTCACGTGAAAGATATTCTACAATCTGAAGATCGTCATACATCTTCCTCTCTTTAAGAAGATAAACTGCTTCAAGCTTTCTCAACAACCTCTTCTCTATCACAACTTTTTTCTTTATTAAATCCTGCATTTCGCCTTTTATTTGTATCAAATTAATACTCCCGCTTTCTACTTCTCCATATAATGCATCTCCGTATGAATGTTCTATTTTGATGATAGCATTGTGTTTTTTTGCAATATAAGAGAGTAAAAAAGTTAAAGTCCTTTCATAAGTTCTTCTCCCTTCTGGATGGTGTAAATCCAGTAATTCAATATTTGCCCAATCAGGTACAAAGTCGTTAAGACCAGCATATTGGTTGTCGACCTTTGCAAGTGTATAGGGATAATCTATATTTTTAAATTTATTTAGTATGCTCTTATTACTGATTGACAAGTTCTATCCTCCCATCAATTTTTAAAAAAGCAGTGTTGTTTCTACCAAGTTCTTTCACCTTGTACATTGCTATATCAGCAGTTCTGATTAATTCCTCGATATTCTCTGCAGGCTCTGGGAAAGAAGAGACACCAAAACTTGCATTAATTCTATAGTAAATTTCTTTTGAAATCTTAAATTTCCTTCCGGATATCCTTTTTCTCAACAACTCTGCCAATTCTACACCTTCCTTCAATGTTTTGCCCGGAAGAACAATTATATACTCATCACCCCCATATCTAATTCCAATACCTTCTTTTTTAATTACCCGCATTATTCTTTGAGCAACTTTTTTTAGCAAAGTGCTGCCCACTATATGATCGAAACTATCATTAACCCACTTAAAATGGTCTAGATCAAGAAAAATTAAAGTCACCGGTAAATTAGAAATTCTGGCATTATCTATTAAATTCCTCATAGGCCCAACCGTATACCTTGAATTATAAAGACCAGTTAACTCATCTTTAAATGCACTCTCTCTCAAATTCTCGTATAATTTTGCGTTTTCTATTGCCACGCCTAACTGAAGGGCAACCTGCTCAATAATTTCTGCATTCTCATCTGAAAAATCAGCTTCTTTCTTCGAGCCTATATCGATAACGCCAAGTATTTGCCCCTTTCGTTTAATTGGAATAACCATTTCGCTCATCGTGTCTGCAATACCCTTTTTATACTTTTTATCATTCAAAATATTGTCTACGATCATTCTTTTTCTCGTCTTTACAACATGCCCAACGATACCCTCCCCAGCAGGAATAATACTGTTCCTTGGAGAACTGCCGTTGCTAATAGAGTAACCCTGAAGTATAACATTTTTTCCCTTGATCAAACCAATACAAACATAATGATAATTAAAAGCGTTTCTGATAAGGTAAGCACTCTTTTTCAAGAGTGTATCAAGTTGAAGAATCGATGTAATACTCCTATTTATACTTGCAATAAGCGTAAGATATCCCACCTTTTCTGTAAGTTTTTTCATAAGATTGGCATTCTCAAGGGCAAGGGCAGCCTGTTGAATATATGCATTTATCTTATCTAAATCATCTTTGGTAAAGTTATCTCCACCTTTCTTATTCAAAACTTCTACAACCCCAACCACTTTACCCTTTGTAATCATTGGCACCGCTAATATTGACCTGGTTGTGAATTTAGTCTTTCTATCAACCTTATCAAAAAATCTTTCATCATTATAGGCATTACTTACCATCACTGGTTTTTTATTCATTACAACCCACCCGGCTACACCTTTATCCATTGGTATCCTTACACCTGTGAGTTCACTCTTTTTCTCCCCAAAAACCTCCTGAAATACAAGTTGATTTTTGTTCTCATCAACTACTAAAAGAGACCACGCTTCAGCATGAACCAGCTTAGAGATATTTGTCATAATAATATGTAGTATTTCATCTATACTCTTATTTGGATTATTGATAGCACTTATTATATCTGCAAAAATCTTGTATTCAGGTTTTGCCTTCATCCGGAATAACCTGGTACAAAAATTTTATTCTACCATTATCACTTACTAAATCACCCTCTTCGTTTATTTCAAATTCAATATCAACTGGTTCTAAAATCAACTGTTGTTCCTTTTTTTCTCTGTCTACAAAGTAAACCCCAACCCTTCTTACCCTATAGCCATCCAGAAAATATATCCGCTCTTCTCCACTCATTTTCAATATCTGCAATAATTTATTTACAACATCTTCCTCACTAAACTTTTCTTCAATCTTTCCACTAATAAAAAATCTTTCTACATTCAAAAGCATATTTATCATTGTTGGGTGGTCCATTAAAACAACGGACCTTTCAGGGGACCTGCCTGTAGAGAAAACAGTCGCTTCATTTATTAAAAGACCAGTTAAATCCGGATCACCAAATGCGTTAGGTGTAAAAACCATATCCCTTCCTGGATAACCGCTTGAAATTCCTATACCCAGTTTGAACAGTGTTTTAAATTGTGGGGGAAGAAGGGCATATGTCATCCCATCATGGAAAACTTCCTTCTGAACGACATCGCCAAACCATTCCCTATAGTTCAGATAATTATTTTTTACAAATTCCTCTGCAGATTTAATAATATTAATTGCACTGCCTACAGCCTCTTTACCTGATTCTGGGTGTTTAAACAACACAAACTCCTCTTCAAGGGCAGTTGATGATCTTATAAATTTACCTGTATCGGTAAAAACACCTTTATAAATATCATTGTATAGCTCCTTTGAATTAGCTCCAAACCATATAATTCCACCGTCACCAGTTTCTTTAAGAAGAAAACCACCTGATTTTTTTGCTGCCTTGAATACAACTGAGTGAAATTTTGTGAGTATCCTCCTCTGTTTTTCAGCATTATTCAGCTTATGGGACATAAATGTGGAACCTCTTACATCATAAACAAGGACAGATACTACAGAAGAAAAATTCTTTCTTATAATTTGACTTAACTCTTTCTCTTTTTTTATGATATCTACATTTATATGGGGAACAACCCTACCCCTTTTTGCAAATCTGTAAAATTGCCCTGAAGGTATAAGGTCTATACCAACAAGGTGAAGCATATCTTTTGCATTGACATATGATTTTGGATTTGATGGGTCTAATTCTGGAGGCCAAACAATTATAAGGTCACTAAGTCTCTTCATCACATATATGGGTTCAAGCAAATCCTTAAACACTCCTATATAATTTTTCACTATTTCCTCGGGCATAGGTTGAAAAACATTTCGTCCCTCTTCTTCATAAATCTTTAGAAGTTCAGGGTTTTTTCTATATTCTTTTTGAATATATCTTTGCAATTGTTTTAAGACTTTTGGTTCAACTACTGAAAGATACTTATTTGATTTCCAATATTCTGTCACCAATTTTTCAATCTCCCATTCTGGAGGATTAGGGAAATATTTGCTCAGCTCCTCAGGTGTAATTGATTGAAGTCTCCGATTTTCTTCAATCGTTCCTCCCAACTCTATCATTTTTTCTTTATATTGCTTAACAGATTTCATTAATAATTTTATTTTACCAAGTAGCTCCAATATTGTTTCTCGTGCACTCGTTACAATAGCACCCACATCCTGCATATTCCCTTTTGTTAAAATATTTTTTAATTCCTGGAGAGAGCTCTCAAGAATTTTGCTGGTTTCACCCCTTACCTTTTGAGTCATACGATCCAAATCTCTATCCTTTTCTTTGAGTACCTTTTCCTTCTGAGCAGCTTTGGAGGAAACCATCTTCGCTAATTTTGTAAGAGTTTTTACAGATGGTTTAAAGAATTCATTGAATGGAAAATTCTTTAAATCGCTATAATCTATTATCTCCATAGAGGCTAAAAGTTTCAGTATATGTTCTTCCTCTCTCTTAACAAAAGAATCAATAAGCATTTGATGCACTGTTCTGAAAATTTCCTCGTCAAAACCATAGTCAGACATATAGTTGTAGAGATCGGATAAATTTATCTTTTGTAAATCTATTCCCAAGAATAAAGGGGGTTTATGGAGTGCCATAAATATTTTCTTGAGGCTTTCATCAACGGAAGATAGATTATCATTAAATATTTTCTTTATTTTTTCGCCATAAGCCTTGGCACGTGAAATATCTGAAAATATCTTTGGAAATGTCTTGATGATTAATGCCTCCAGCAAAATTGCATATATACCAGAATTAGAAATCGCATTTCTATAGACCTCAGAAATAATAGGTGTAACCTTCTGAATATCCTCTACACTCGAATTCAACAATGATTTTTCTTCTTTATTTAACTCAACGACTATCTTACAATTATGCTCATAAAGAAAATTAATAAAATCCTCAGAAAACTCTCTATTTCTAAAAAATGTTACAATATCCTTAACAATTTCTTTGGAAAATTCACTTTCCCCTATAATTCTCCTGAGAAAATTTAAGTAGTTACTACTCAGCTCCGTTGCTGCTTCAAGAAAGGTTAATTTTATTCCCATTACTCACCCCACTAAAGTTGAAGTTTCTAATCTTAACGGATGGCACAAAATAACCTGAAGGGAATGAAATATTGTAGAATCCATTAGAACGCACAAAATCGATCTCTTCTGATATGTGCTCAATATCATTAAAGGCTTCTACCATACTCTGAGTAAACCTAAGATTCCTCAGTCCACATACTATTTCACCATCCTCAATTAAAAACGTGCCGTCACGAGTCATTCCTGTTAAAGTAACACTTATAGGATCAACAACATTCACATAGTGAAACCTTGTAATAAGAATGGCCCTTTTAGTCTTTTCTATCATTTGTTTTAACGTACTTCCCCCACCTTTCATCATTATATGCATAGGAATAGGGCCAGCACTGATAGAACCCGTACTGTGTCCTGTTGATTTCCTTCCTTCCTTAGCAGCTGTGATCCTATCATATACAACATTCTTTGCAATTCCGTTTTCAATAATAACAACCCTGTTACTCGGTGTTCCTTCAAAATCAAACAGTAAAGGAAATCCATCTTTATTATATGGATCATCAACAATTGTAACCTTTGGATCAAAGATTTTTTCCCCAATCTTTATAAAACTTCTCTTTTCTTGAACTGTTAGAGCATTCATACCTAGGTATGACATAAATTGAAGAATTTGCGCAACTGCATTTGATCCTAAGATAACGCTATATTTTCCTGGCTTAAGTTCCCTCATAGGTTGAGAAAGTGTGACCTTCTCACAGGCACTTTCAGCTACCTTTGAGAAGGGAACATCGGTATAACTATGGGAACTAAAATCAGCATAGCCAGATATATTATCTTGTTTTGCTATAACTTTATAGAATGAATCAGGTAAGGTTTGTGTACATTTCACCCCATTGGAGTTTACGATAGAAACTGTTGTTGTGCCATAAGTAAATAACCCATGCAATTCAAAATTACTGCACCTTTTAAAATTATCACCTAATGTCTGAAAAACAACATCTAAATTCTCTGATTCCTCATACTCCAGATTAATTTTTCCACACTCTTCAGGAGTAGAAAAGCCGGGGAAATCGGGGATAGCCTTTGAACTTTTGGATAACAAATATGCATCCTCAATGCCTTTCTTTATCAATTCCTTTTTTAGATTTGATACTACACTTATCCCAAGATTTTTACCAGAAAGGACCTTTATGACTAATTCTGTATTATTTATTCCTGTATTTTGATGCACAACAGAATTTGCAAACCTTATAAAATTTCTTCGCTCAACAAGGGCAAGAATCTCAACGCTCAAGCTTGTTTCTTTAAGGATACTTTGAAGAAAATCTGTCATCTTCTCACCATCCATTGGGATGCCCCTGAAATTCACCATCTTGATAAATTAGGCCACCGTTAACAATGGTATACCTGGTTTTACCCTTTAACTTCCAGCCTAAGAATGGGGAGTTTATTGACAATGAATGGAAGGATTCTTCCGTAACTTCCCATTCCTTCTGCGGATCAAAAAGTACAAAATCTGCAAGTCCACCTTCAGATATTTGACCAAAAGGAAGGCCAAGTATACTCGCTGGTTTAAAAGTAAAATATCTTAATAATTTTTTTAAGCTAATTTCTCCATCTTCTACAAGTTTTGAGAAAAGCACAGAAAATGAAGTTTCAAGACCAATAACACCAAATGGAGCAAGTGAAAATTCTAATTCTTTTGTATATTTAGGATGGGGCGCATGATCAGTTGCAATGGCATCTATAAAACCCTTTCTCAATGCCTTAACAAGTGCAATTCTATCCTCCTTCTTCCTTAAAGGTGGATACATCTTAAAATTGGTATCAAGTTCAGACACATAGCCTTCATCGAGAACAAGATGATGAGGGGTAACCTCAATTGTAACATTAACATTTTTCTTTCTGCCAAAATCAATTAAGTTAAGGGAACCAGCAGTACTTATATGTGCAAGATGGATAGAAGAATTTAAGTAATCTGCTAATAAAATGTCCCTTATCACAATTACAGTTTCAGCAACTGATGGAATACCTAACATCCCTAGATTTATTGAAAGATACCCTTCATTTATATCGCCTGATGCAGTAAGATTTTTGTCCTCTGGATGTTCTATAAAGGTTGTGTGATAGCCTTTTGTGTATTCAAGTATTCTCCTTAAAATCAGTGAATTTTCAATAGGGTTGCCATCATCACTAAATGCAACACAACCTGCCTCCAGCAAATGCCCTATCTCGGTTAACTCTCTCCCCTCTCTTCCTCTCGTAGCTGCTCCAATGGGAAATAACCTTGACAAACCTATGGATTTTGCTTTTTTTACGACTGAAAGAACCACGCCATCATTATCAAGAGCAGGTTTTGTATTTGGCATCATACAAATTGATGTATAACCACCTGCTGCGGCGGCCCTCAATCCGCTCTGAATCGTTTCAACATCCTCCCAACCAGGTTCTCTAATATGAGTATGTATATCAATAAAACCAGGGAATAGAAAAAGTCCCTTCGCGTTTAAAATACGATCAATCTTCTTGCTCTTTTCTTTTCTTACCTTCCCATTATCAATGTAAACATCGCTTACTTCATCTATTTTATTGAATGGGTCGACAATTCTTGCATCCTTTATTAAAATTTTCATTCTTCCTTCCTTCCACTTAAGAGGTAAAGAATTGCCATTCTGATGGCTATTCCATTGGTAACCTGGTTAAGTATCAAAGACCAGGGTCCATCTGCAACATCAGGTGTAAGCTCAACCCCCCTATTCACAGGTCCTGGATGCATAATAATAATACCTTCCTTCGCATATTTTTTCAAATTTCCATAATTAATGGTATAAAACTTCCTGTACTCCCTTATAGAAGGAATAAAACTCTCAGCCTCTCTTTCCGTTTGAATTCTAAGTGTATAAATAATATCACTATCTTTTATCGCCTCTGGAAGTCTATACGTTAACTCTACACCGTATTGCAAAAACCACTCTGGAAGCATTGGCGGAGGAGCACACAATACAACATTTGCTCCCATTTTTTTTAAACCCAGCGTGAGAGATCTTGCTACCCTTGAATGGATGATATCACCAATAATAGAGACATTAAGCCCCTTTATCCTGCCAAATTTTTCTCTTATTGTAAGGAGGTCGAGAAGTGCTTGAGTTGGATGCTCATGGGCACCATCGCCGGCATTTATTATTGATGAATTGATCCGTTTTGCAAGATAGTGTGGTGCACCAGGAACACTATGTCTGATGACAACCATATTTACCATCATCGCTTCTATATTCCTCGCAGTATCGAGTAAGGTTTCACCTTTTGCCACGCTGGAAAATGATTTTGAAATGTTGATAGTGTCAGCTGAAAGTGTTCTCTCGGCAACAACAAAAGAATTTAACGTTCTTGTACTGGGCTCAAAAA
>Ga0190351_1000007_pt1 | contig 24054 bp, 35 predicted proteins | sample 487213910_MG_FD_163431 | JGI IMG/M metagenome (GOLD analysis project Ga0190351, IMG submission 163431) | Hydrothermal vent microbial mat bacterial communities from Southern Trench, Guaymas Basin, Mexico - 4872-13-9-10_MG | ecosystem: Environmental > Aquatic > Marine > Hydrothermal vents >... | reverse complement strand
AAGCCAGAAGATGTGAGTGATTATGAATATTATTTCGGAAAAGATGGGAGAAGTACGCCTCCTAAATTCCTCGGAACTACGACGTCTTGGGATTAAAACTAAAGGTCATCATTACAAAATAGGAGATGAAATTTATCCTTCAAGCACTACTATTCTCTCAGTTTTAAGAAAGCCTGCTATTGAAATATGGGCAGTAAAAACAACTGTTGAGTATCTCGGTAGGCGTTTGAATGATGTTTTAAGCGGAAAGATCAAATTAAATTCTAAAAACGCCTATAAATTACTGATGGATGCAAGAAGAGAACATCAAGCAATAAAAGAGAAAGCAGCATTTTTAGGGCGTAATGTGCACAAGATCATTGAATTAACATTTAAATCGGAAATGAATACTTCGGATTTACTTAGAATCATTGACAGTGATTATTATCCATCTATAACTGCTTTTCTTGATTGGAAATCTTCACATGATATTAAAGCATTAGGGAATGAAGAAATTATCTATCACGAAGAACTTAAATATGCAGGAACATTAGATTTTAGGTGTGAATTTAATGGAGAAAAGTACATTATAGACTTCAAGACATCAAAACGTATCTATCTAGAAATGCTACTCCAATTGACTTCATATAAACACGCGTATGAATTTATGCATCCAGAAGATACTGGTTATAGAGTTGGGATATTACGATTAGATAAAAAGAATAAAGATTTTGAATGGAAGACTTGGAATGATGATGTAGTATCAATAGCATGGAATGCTTTTAAATATCTTGTTAAATATTATCATGAGGTGAAATTACTAAATGGGAATATATAAAAAGGCTCTTCTAAAATATATTAATCATTTTGAAGAGGAAGAAGGAAGACATCTATTTTGGAAATTGTTTGATGAGTTATTGGACAGAAGTGATAAAGAAGAATGTGCTGCATTAGTAAGTTATCTTGCTGAAGTAGTAGAAGATGAAAATTAAAGATGTTGTTGGAAAAATAAATTTCGTAAGACGATATGATTATCAAAATAGCTTTTTAGACTTAACAGCTAAATTAATTCGTTCTGTTCAGTTATTGAAAGAAGTAAACAAATCGGAGATACAAGAACTGAGTATTCAAGCAAAAGAAACAGAAGAAAAAGCAGACTTGATTGTTCATGGGATTTATGAATTGTTATTATGCGATCATACAAGAGTAACAGAAGAAGTTTCGGATATTCGGTACTTTGTGAAAAGAATTGATGATATAATAGATGATATAGAAGAAGTGATTTGGCGATTAATGGCTTGGTCTCAATTGGGTTATGAACTAAATGAAGCTCAAGCTTACTTTAGAAATTTCATAAGACTTATTGAAAAGGCCATACATGCTATAAGTGTTGCTACTGAATGTTCATCAAACTTTTTAAAATACAATGATACTATTCTGGATTGTATAAAACGAATTAATGAATACGAAAATAAAGGTGATGCACTTTATCGGAAATCTCTATTGAGTATTATGAAAAAGGACTTTCAAGAAGAAAAGCAAAGAATTCTTTTATTGGAAATAGTTAAACGACTCGAACGAATTTTAGATAATGGAGAGGATATAGCTGATATACTTGATACTTTTAGACTCAAAGGAGGAATATGATGAGAAAAGAATTAGAAGGTCTATCACTGTATGAAAGATTAAGATACCAGGAACTATCTGCTGGTATAGTACATTTGCGTGGCGAAATTGATGATGTAACAGTTGATGATTTTAATTTAGAAATATCAGCACTACGAGACGCTGCTGAATGGCTATCAAGAATCACTATTAGACTCACTTCACCTGGTGGTAATGCATATTTAGCTTTTGGAGTATATGATATTTTGAGAGAATTATCAAATTCAGGTAGAGAAGTCGTTGTAATAGCAGAAGGATTGGCTGCAAGTGCCGCTGCTATGATTATTCTTCAGGGAGCTGATAAGCGATTGGCTTATCCTACCACTTCATTCTTACTCCATGAACCTCGTAGATGGACTATGTTTAGAGACGAGTCTACTTCTCAATTAGAAGATGAAGCTGCCGAACTCAACCGAATAACTAACAAGGTAATTGACATTCTCGCATCACGATGTAATAAAACTGAAGAAGAAGTTCGCGAATTGATACGAAGAAGAGAAGTGTGGATGAATGCCAAGGAAGCGAAGGAATGGGGATTGATTGATGAAATTATAGGTAGAGATGATGAAAAGCATTAGAAATTTAATAATTGAAAATATTTATAAGATAAAAAACGAAAATCGAGAAATTGAGGAAATTGTTTTTAGCGAAGAAGCCTATCGGAGTTTAGCAACTGAATGGGATTTGCCCTCTGATCATAAATTTGCGATTAAAGAACTTTTTGGATATCCGATAAAAATATTATCATATCTTCCATCCGATTACATAGGTTTAAGAATTAAAAATGGAATCCGAAGGCTACGAAAAACTTGATGAAATAGAAATAGAAAAGCTAAAGTTAATTCATAATATATGGGAAGATGAATTTAATAAAGCTGATATTCCGTGTCCTGAGTTAATAATTGAAAAAGCTGTAGGAGAATTTGGTCATCGTATTATCTTAGCTTGTTATTTACCGGGCTCTTTAATTAGCGAATCAAAAGAAACAAAAATAGAAAGAACGGAAAAAATACCAGCTTCTGTAATTGATTTTATCAAGGATTACATGAAGATGAAATTTCCAAAAATATTTTCTAATCTAAATATTAATTATAAAGAAATACCAATATATAAAACAGTTGTCGTAAAAAAGATAGGCGTGCACCCATCATTTTTTGACGTTAAACACCCTCTTGGCAGCTGTCATGTCCTTAAATTCTCGTCTGTAAAAGGAGGAAAGATATAATTCATATGGAAAGTAATAGAGAAGAGAATTTAGTAGTTGATTCTAATGCTAATAATGTAGTGACATATGATCATGCACTTACAGAAGAAGAAATCGAAGACGTATTTTCTGCCTCAAATGAAAATTCATATATAGAACTATCAAAAGAAGAAGGGAAAGCTTTAAATGATCTCATAATAAATCATCCAGAGATAAAATGGTGGTGGTTTTCGGAAAACGCAATATATTTAGAAATCAATTATGAAGCATGGGATGAATTATGGAAATAAAAAAAGTTGAATAATTTCACTCAGGATATGAGAAATATAAAAGAAGCAATTGCAACTCTAAGTGCAAGTATAGTAGAATTAGAAGGACGAATACGATATTTGGAAGATTATATCAAAGAAGAAGAGGAGGGGGGAACTTGCAATTAAAACTAAGAAAGAATGGTGGGATATCTAAAATGAAAGAATTAAAATTTAGAGCAATAATTCCCGAAAAAAATGCTAAATTTCATTTTACACTAAAAGATTTAATGCAGGATAAATTCTCTAATAGAGAAATATTGTGGAAGTGGTTAGAGGAAGGAAATCAACCTGATTTGTTTACAGGTGCTAAAGATAAGAACGGTAGAGAAATATACGAAGGAGACATAGTAAGATACAATAATAAACTCACTGGGGTGATTGTATGGAAATATACTGGGTTCACACTCGAACTATTTAATAAGAAAAAAAGTACGATTATATTATGGTATGACGTAGATAGCAAAGATAATATAGAAGTCATAGGAAATATTTATGAAAATCCAGAACTGATTGTACTTCTGAGTGATGATGCATAAATCTTGCACCAGAAGCTCATATCCTCTTATCATTGCAATATTTTTCATTAGGTAATACTTTATGTATCTTGATAGATTTTATTGCGTCTATGGCTAAATATATGCGTCTCATGTAAATTGAAAATATGGAGGTAGAATAGAATGGCTGATATTATAAAAGAGATTATAAATCTATTTGTATATCCTATAACACATGAAATAGAAGCGCATGGTAAATTACTAACAGATGAAGAAAAAGAGGATTTATTAAAAAGAGAAAAGAAAAGATATGAAAGAGAACTAATAAAAATATTTGAAAAGTATGATCGGTTATAAATATGACTCTATTAGAAGAAACACTATATGTATTAAAAGAATATAAGAAAAGTCCTGCTGACGTGAAATGGTGTGGTAGTAAAACATTTGGATGGTTTACTTGGGATGAATTTGCTTCGGTTGCAGATAAAGAGTATGGATTTTGTGGTCTTATCGAAGATGCTCACCCTAAAGTTGCTACGGATCTAGTGATAGTGGGTGATGATTGGTGGCTTGAACGGTATACATGTCATGAGAAGGAATGGTGGGAATTTAAAACTTTGCCGGAAAAACCGGAAAGACATCGTTATCCCCTTGCGGTTATTAATGTTGCTACAAATAGCGGAGAAACTCTAACAGGTATTCATAATATCGTTAAAAAAGTTTTACAATCCATAAAATGACAGAAGAAAATTTTGATTGGTATTTGGATATAATTAAGGATACTCTTATCGAACGAGGCACGAAATATGATGATGCTTTTCATAAAACTTGGGAAGAATGGGGATTAGATGTAACTCGAATTCAGCTGACTATCAAACTTTGTCGTTTGAAAAATCTTGAATGCAACCGAGAAAATTTTGACACTATCCGAGATACGCTAATTGATATTGCAGGTTATTGTATTCTTTCGCTTATAGAGATAGATAAAGAAAAGAAAAAATAATACATCAGTAGCTGAAGTTTAATTTTAAATTAGAAATAATTAAAGGAGGTGATATCATGGGATATTATGTATCAAACATTATTGGGATCCGGACCGGAGGAGTTTTTAGTGGAGAGACAGATGTTGAAGATGTTAAAAATCGAATTAAAAAAATAATTTTGGAAATGCGTGAAGAATCAAGAAAAGAAGGAAGTGAGATATTTGATCCGGATTTGGGATGGAAAGATGGTGATCCATCGCATTGTATGTGTGAGAAAGAATTAGTGGGTAGTAAAGGTTCATATATAGTATTAGCAGGAGTTTTTAATTACTGGACATTCAATGTAGTTGAGCAGTTTGCTAAACGATTATCGCAGGAATTCGGTACATATGTGATGTTAATGAGCTGGGATGAAGAACAAGATATTATTAAATCTGATGTCTATTTAGGAGGAAAATCTATTAGGGAAAATAACGAGGATCCGATAAGTAGCGCTCTCAGAAGAGTAGTATAAGTAAATACGTAGCAAATGAAAGCACAAGCTGATATCGAAATTTATGAAGAGTGGATAGCAGAGTTCAGACGCCCCAGAGTTTTACGCCCTCCTTATATAGAAGATATTGAATGGGCAAAATCAGAAGAAGACCTTTATAATCGAGGGAGAAATTATCTAAAATCTCATGATAATCGATATCTTGATGTAATTGCCAAAGAAAGACAAGTAAAATTTAAAATTGGAAAGGAGAAGTATGATTTATTAATGGAAAAGAAAAGAATTTCATCGTTTGAATTCAAATAAATCTATATTTAAAGAAGATGATGAAAGAATAGAGAGATTGTAGAAGCATAATTCTGATATTTTTATATATAATTATCTATCATATTAAAATGAATATTGAAGATTTTTTGAATGGGGAAAGTATTGTAGATATAAATGCAAATTATTATCCAGATATAGCTAATATTCGAAAGCAGTTGGCATCCGGCATTGAGTTGGCGTTTAATAAACAGTTAGTTACCGATTGGTTTGATAGAGGAAAAGAAATTCTCGCACTACATGGTAATGAATTATATATTCATGATTTCTCAAAACTATTATTGCTGCCATACTGTTATTCAATTGCAACTGAGCCTATAATGGATCAGGGATTATCATACTATCTACATTTCAAAAGCAAACCCCCGAAGAGATTAGATTCGTTTATAGCACAACTTATAGAGTTCACATCCTATGTTGCAAATCGCACACGAGGAGCGATAGGTATTCCAGATCTCATTTTAGCTCTAACTTATTATGTAAAGAAACAAAAACTTAGTTTAACAGAATATCAATTCAAAAATGAATTACAGAGACTATTTTATTCATTTAATCAACATTTAAGACAGGGTGCGGAATCACTTTACACTAACATATCATTTTTTGATAGGTATTATTTAGAACATCTGTTTGGAAATAATGTATGGAATTTAGATGTGGATGATCTATTAACTGTTCAGAAGTCAGTGATGAGATGGCATACTAATGAAATAAAGATTCAAATGTTGCGGTTCCCGGTAATAACAGCTGCACTCAAGATAAAAGGAATAAACATCCAAGATGAAAATTTCTTAGAATTTGCACTTGAACAAAATATCCAGCATACTATGTATAATTTTCTCGCATTGCCTCATCTTGATGCTATTGCTTCGTGTTGCAGACTTACATCAAGTACAAAACCTTTTTATAATTCTTATGGAAGTGGTGGAGTCCAAATAGGTAGTCATCAAGTTGTAAGTCTTAATCTGCCGGGTATATTTATTAGACATCATGATACTTTCTTAGAACGTATAATAGAAAATCTGAGATTGGCGAAAAAATTTCTTGATTGGCATAGAAAGCTTTTAAAAGAACACCAGCATCTTGACGCTACTTTTGAGTTAGGGCTTCGCTCACTCCAGCGCATGTATTCCACTATCGGTATAATAGGGGTATGGGATCTAAAAGAAATAGCTGGATATTCATGGGACGAACTCGAAGAGGTACTCAAAGTCATTCGAACTGAAATAGATTCATGGGAAGGGTTTTATAATTGTGAATTGGTACCTGCAGAATCAGCAGCAGTTACTCTTTATGAAGCAGACATGAAATTTACTCAAGAATCAGATTCACCTTACGCTAATTATTATGAATCAGGCAAGATGTATACTAATCAAATTGTATCGCCATGGCAAAAGATGACCATCGGAAAACGAGTAAGAATAACAGGAAGATTTTCTAAATATTTTGATGGCGGTCAGATGATGTTTATAAATATTCCAAGTCCATTTCAAAACACCCATCAAATGGGTAAGGTAGTGAAAGGTGTAATAAAATATGGAGTGCCGTATTTTGCATTTGATACGTTTTTAACGAGATGTAAATCATACAATCATATAACTTTAGGCGATGCTGCACTATGTCCGATATGCGGTGATAAAGAAGTATACAAATTTAGAAGAATAGTAGGATACTTTGTAGAACTTTCAAATATGCATGAAAGAAAGAGAAGAGATATACCGTATAGAGAAATTGATACCGATGGAAATTAGGAAATTTAAATATTTTAGAAATGCTGTAAAGTTCTTGGAAGAAGGAAAAGTGTGTAAAGTGATATTCGAGACAGAAATTGAAGGAGTAGGTCGATTCGAAGGAAATATGTACAAAAAATCTCCAGATAATATTACAATTGAATTGAGACGAATATGATTGTACAATGTAAAGATTGTGGAAAAGTATTTGGTGTAATAATAAAAGAAGAAGAAGATGGAGTCAAATTGAAGAAAGTAAATTATCTAAAAATGAAGTGTCCTTACTGTGGTGGTAGAATAGAATGGGGAAAAAGAGAGAATGATTAAAAGAATTGGAGATTGGATAGATAAATGGTGGGATACTATCATGTCAGGAGCGATGCTAATAGTCTTACTCTATATACTCGTTATTCTCTCAGCATTTGTGATAATTTTCATTAGAAAATGGCTTGGATACTAATTTCCAATGAAAATTGAAGAAGTTATAAAATATCCAAAATTAGGCTATTTAAGAGAATCACCTTATAACGGTAAAGAGTTACTTGGTAAATTAATATTTTTTGAGGAGAAACGTGATGGATCCAATATACGCTGCTTTATAGACGAGAACGATAACCTCCAGTTTGGAAGTAGAAATAAAATACCAGCAAGTGATGATTTGTTAAAATCAATTAAAAATACAGGATATGACGCCATTCTAAGGACAGCTCTTTATACAGAAAAATATTTATGGAATCATGATTTAATTATTTTCTTTGAATTACTACAGAAAGGCAAAAGTCCTACTCGTATCGAATATCATGATAAAGATGATATCGTGGTCTTCGATATGTATGATATAAATAGAGGCTGGTGGAACTACACGAAGGTCTATCAATTCTGCCACCAATGGAAATTACCGGTGGTTAAATTATGGACAGTTTCTTCATATTCTACTATCGATAAATTAGAACAACAAATAGAAAAGATGCTTGACCGTGCAAAAAATGAAAATAGAGAAGGTGTGGTCTTCAAGTCTTATGATAGTGGTAAGGCTTATTTCTTTAAAGACAGATTAGATATACCGCGTGAAAAGAATACTAAAGTTCATACGAATAGAGAAAATCCTAAATATCCAGAACTACCAGAAGCAGAAGTTATGAACGAAATTCAGAAAGTTTTAGACGAAATTGGAAGTGAACAATTCAGAGATAAGAAAATAGCAATGCCTCTGATAGCCCAGTATGTAGCAGCTGAAGCAAAAACAAGAATGTGTTCTGTGCCAAAAGGTTTATATTCGTATTATGTGAAGAAACTAAGAAGCTTAAAAATGGAATGAAAATCAAACTTATTCAGGTAGATGGGAAGATGCCTAATCTTGCCCTGATGAAGATTGCAGCATATCATAAAGAACAAGGAGACGAAGTGGGTTTTAATATTAATAATCCGGATAAAGTTTATATATCTTGTATATTTGAATGGAATAAAACTAAAGCTCTTGGTATAGCTAAGATGTTCGATTGTCCGGTAGAAATAGGAGGCTATGGTGTAAATTCCACGATGCTTCCTGATGTAGTAGAGCATGTTATGCCTGACTATTCTCTTTATAACATTGATTATTCGATGGGCTATCTAACAAGGGGATGTATCCGTAAATGTCCCTTTTGTAAAGTATGGAAAACCGAAGGATATCTGCGAGAACACGCTCAACTCGATGAATTTTTATATCCCAATCACTATAAAGTTATAATAATGGATAATAACTTTCTTGCAAGTAAAAATGCACTTAGTCATCTCAAATGTATTAAAGAAAAGAATTTAAAAGTGTGTTTTACTCAAGGACTCGATTTGAGATTAATGACGCCGGAAATAGCAAAAGCACTAAGTGAAATAGATTATAGAAGTTTGAATTTTAAAGCAAAGAGATTATATGTGGCTTGGGATAATGTGAATGAAGAAGATGAAATTATGAGCGGGTTACGCATGTTATTTGATGCTGGGATTAAACCTTATCGTATTATGTGTTATATGCTTACATGTTTCAATTCAACTTTTGAAGAAGATATGTATAGGTTCAAAAAACTACGAGAAATAGGTGTGGATCCGTTTGTTATGCGTTTCAATCACAGAGGTACAAAAAGAGATATTAAGTTTGCACGCTGGGTGAATAGAAGAGGTTATAAAAAAGTAAGTTTTGAAAATTGGAAATAAGAAAATCTCGGAGAATCAAATGAAAATTGATAGAGAAAAAAAAGATATACTGGCAAGAAGAAAAACCCGATTGTAAATTTCTGTGGGAGACTGGGAAAAGATATCCTATTGCTGTCCAATGCGTGATTTACGAAACTAATTTCTTGGGAGAACGAAGACTTAAAGAAACTAAAACATTTAAATTAGTGAAGGTTGAGTAATTAACAATGGAAAATTATTTATGGAAAGTAATTAGAGACTGTGATTCTTTGATTTACTACACTGTAAGATTGATGATTGGTTACATGATTCATTGTTTGTTCTTTTAATATAATTATATAAAAACAAGATAGGAGGTGATATGAATGGGAGAGACTGTGACTATTAAGACTTCTTATTTTAGTCTTTTTTATACTGTTTTGTTTAGCGTATTGGGCTATTTTGTCTACGATGGTATTAGAGGAATAATGGCAATATTAGCTTTTTGCCTTCTTTATGATTTGGCATTGTGCTTGAGCATTATTCCATTTGGCGGAAGCATCATTCAAGCAGTTGTAATGAATTTGATTTCACACAAGCTTTTTATTATATTAGGTATACATCCAAGCTGGTTAACGACCTGTATGTTTTGGTGTTATCTGATATGTGGTATAGTTATAACAATATTAGTAACCGCTATTGTAATAGCTAATTTAAATAAATAAAAGTCTAATGCTATCAGATAGTGAAATTTTAGAAGAATTAGAAAAAGGAAATATAATAATAAAACCATTTAGAAAAGAACAGCTAAATCCAAACAGTTATGATGTACGATTAGGTGAATATTATGCAGTGGAGACGCCTCCATCTCAGACGCTCGATCCTTTTGATAAATTTCTTGTAGAAAAGCATTGGAAAATCAAAAAAGCTACTGACCGTATAATTATTCATCCGGGAGAGACAATTCTGGCTCATACTCAGGAAATTATTGGAGGGAGAAGGAATATAGCAACTAAAATGAATGCAAGAAGCTCACTTGGAAGGCTAGGTATATCGGTATGTAAATGTGCTGGATTTGGAGATGTGGGCTTCGTCAATAAATGGACAATGGAAATTACTAATCACTTAAATGTCAAAATTATACTTTATATCGGTATGCGAATAGCCCAAATATCATTTTTCAGAACCGGTAGGGTTTTGCAAGAATACAGAGGTAAATATGGTCGGGGAGAATGGATACCTGAAGATATGATACCAAAGTTATGGAAAGATAAAGACATTTTAAAATGACTATTATCTGTCCTTATTGTGGTAAGAGTTTCGATGTAGCACTAAGAGTCAGGAATGAATATACAGGAATTACGATTGTAGTATGCCCATTTTGTAATAAATATTTTGAATATAACGGTATTTGATAGGAGGTAGATATTATGCCAAGACCAAAAGAAGAAGTTATGGAATACGCAGATGATGAATTTCTCACTTGGCTTGAGGACCATTTGAATTACATAGAGGCTTATACTTATAGAATGAAAATGATGATGACAGTATATCGAGAGATAAAAGACGAATATAGAGAGGGATTTGGATGGATTCCCACAAGAGATTTTATAAGCACTGTCAATAAATTAAAGAAAAATCTCGATACTTTATTCTTTGAGATACTCACTCACCAAAAATCTATAATATCAGCTCTCATGATGTGGCGTGAAACTAAGACATATAAGCAAAAGAACAGCAAGAAAAATAAGAAGAAGCAAGAAGTAGACCCTTCTATAATGTAGGACTATGCTTTATTGTGGCGTACCCTTCATGCTTTTTTTTTTTTACGGAGATTATACACTGTATTTTCATCTATGTCCAAAGAAGAAATAAGACAGTAAAGAGAAGATGAAACAAAAAAAAAGAAAGTCATTGATAAATAACTAAGAATTAAAAAGCAATGAGCTTAAATAAACAGTCAGGTAATATGTATCCTTTTGTGACTCATACATGGAATCCAATACGAGGTCGTTGTCCACACCAATGTCGCTATTGCTACATGAAATACTTTAAGGTTGGTAAATTAAGATTGGAAAAAAAAGAGTTCCAAACTAATCTTGGTAATTCAAATTTTATATTTGTAGGAAGTTCAACTGATATGTGGGCAGCAGAAGTTCCTACTGAGTGGATACAGAAAGTAATTCAACATACAAAGAAATATAATAATACCTATCTTTTCCAAACAAAATTCCCAATTCGATTTCTTGAATTTATTAAAGACTTCGATCAGAATTACATTCTTGGTACAACTTTGGAGACAAATAGAAACCATGATTTAAGTGTGGCACCTATACCAATAGAAAGATGGATGCAATTCAGATTACTAAAAGACTATAAGGTTAGAACGATGGTGAGTATAGAGCCTATAATGGATTTCGATTTGGAAAATTTCTTCTATATGTTGCATAAAATTAAACCGGAATTTGTAAGTATAGGTGCAGATAGTAAAAGAAATGATCTCTCTGAACCCTCATCTAAGAAAATAAATCAATTGATTTATCTTTTGAAAGGATTTACAAAAGTAATAATAAAGAAGAATTTAAATAGATTATTAGAATAAAACGAATGACAACATATTGGAAAGTTCCGGATTATTTGAAAAGGCATCTAAGAATACAAGATATACTAAAAAATATTTTTAAACCCTGTAATTGTGGAGAAGAATTAAAGAAATGTGAAAAAGATAAAAAATATTTTGCAAGAAGAGCAGAAACTTTATCAAAAGCGTTAGCAAAATCTATAAACCTCCCCGAAGCGCCAGATCCATCAAAAGAGATGGAGGAGGTTAACCCATGGAAATTTATAGCTAAATGCGGTAAATATGATATACTAACTGCTGATAAATATTATTACACACTGCCACTAAATACTTGGATAAAAATTCTAAGTCCTATCCAAACTCAAGTAGAAAAGATATTACCAAAGTGGCGAGAAGATGTTGCTGATTGTGATGATTATGCATTACTTATGGCATCATTTGTAGCTGCTGTATTCGCAAAACCATATTATGATAAGCAAGTGGCATTTGCTATTACTTGGTCTCGTTCACATGCTTATAATTCATTTATAACTACTGAAGGCACTTGGGAAATATACGAACCACAATCTAATGCTATAGTTGGACGGTTGGGTAAAACTACAGGAATTTATAGAACAGAAAAGATATGGTTTATGGGCTAAATGAAATACAAAGAAACAATAATGAAAGAAAATGCTATAATAATGTAACTGCAATAAAGGTATTGAAAGACGATATCTTTTTAATCAGTATGATTCCATATATCGAAGATGGGATGGAATATGATAGAGTCTTTCTGTACTGGGATGAATGGAATAGAATAGTAGATTTTATAAATGAATACCGTAAATGAACTTAGTGCTACTAAAGTTGGAACAGACAGTTACGGAATTAGAATAGAAATTAGGCAAAGAGGGTATATATAATCTGTTCGATGTCTCTTTATTGGGAGGAATGGGATCTAATTAGTAATTTTTTGTCAATGAAGCATAAAATCATCGAAGAACATAAGATTAGAGTGCTGGTAACTAATTTCATGGTTATAAACAGATGGGAAAGGTAGTTATATTGCGAGGAAAAGAGCCACCTCATTGGGTGATAGATTTAGCTGATATCATGAATCAGCTTAGAGAGGATATTGAAGTGGAGTATAAACTATTACTTAAATGTCGTGAACTACCAGAAAGAGTAATTGAGGAGTATTATGACAATAGATTTAAAGTAAAAGTTTTAAAAGAAATGATGAAGATCAAATTCAATGTGGTTATTATCAATCAATTAGATGATGAAAAGCATAGGCAATATATTATTTTTAGGGATAATTTTATCAATTAGTCTTACTCAGTTTCTTTCAATAGATAATACCAACAAACATCCGTACATTAATGATACTTATGTATGCTATGACTTCTGCCGAGATCTGATTTTCTCTTCATCAAAATATCATATTTATCTTGATTACATTTACGTGCCAGAAAAGAACCATATGATGGTGGGGTTATACAATCCTATCGAACATTCAATTGAAATCATAGAACCTCAAACTGATGAAATTATAGGTTATGTAGATGAAGATAATAAAAAGTATATTAGAACACCCGTGTGGGATGAAAAATACTACTATCTAAATTTGAGAGTCTAATATGTTTTCAGAGGAAAGAAAAATAAAAGTAGATGGTGACTGTTTAGAAGTAACAATAGATAATACCCATGTAATAATAGAGGATAATCCAGATATGTGGGTGTGTCTTTATTGGGATGAGTGGGACAAAATAAAAGAGACGGTAGAAGAGTTAAAGAAAAAACATGAAAACGAGATAAAATATATACCACATATAAAATAAATTGCATGAGACGCCCATATTTGCGATTTAACGCAATGTTTTCACTAAGACAATATAAATGTATCACCACCTAAAAATATTGCGTCTATGGTCAAATATGGAGGAGTTTTAAAGGCCATGATACAAATCTCAATTAAAAATAAAATATTTAGAGATGTGTTAGAAACTATTGTTCCTGTACGTGAAGAAACTATATTGAAATTTACTAAAGAAAACCTGAGTTCGAAGATAACTGACTACGGTAATGTGGTATTGGTAGATGTTTCTCTCCCCAATGGCTTATTCAATGATTATCTCTTGGATAAAGATGTTGAGATAGGGATAAATGTTAAAAATCTACTACTTTATACTAAATTAGGTAATCCTGAAGATAATATCAAAATAGAAATCACAGATAGATTCAAGATGCTTTTAGGTAATTTCAAGATTGATATGGATATTCTCGATCCTACTTACATGACTTCAATATCGAAGCTTCCTAATGAATTTGAATGCAAATGCTTAGTTGATATAGAAGAAATAAGAAAAATTGCACGTGCAGCGAATCAAATTCGAAATGATGATTTAGTATTCGAGCTCAATATTATACACGATAAGCTAAGTATTTCTTCTGAAAGCGATGGTGAATCTATTAGAATCGATATACCAGTTGAAGAACAATCTGATGATAGACTTCGCACTACATTGAAATCAGTTTATTCTGTTAATCATATCTTTAAAATCACTAATGCCTTATGTAATATTGGTATCTCGGAAGTGAATATTGCATTTAAAGACGACTTTCCTCTCAAACTATCATGTCCTTTACACGAACAAGGAGAGCTTACTTATTATATTGCACCTCGTATTATCGACTAATTCAAAATCTTGCATGAGAGCTTCATATAACGCCGTCATTAAAATATTTTTGCCTTGGGTATATAAAACTATTGCCTCTATTATTTTATTGCGTCTATGAGTGAATATGGACAAATTATGCAAATTTAATTATGACTCCCAATAGAAAATTTAAGAACATTAATGATTTACCTCTAAACGAAAGTCAAAAACGATACGTCCTTGAATGGCTTGCATGGAAATTCTACGGCTTACTCCTAAAACTCGGTATAGAGGATGGATATTATAAATCCTATGATCCATTATTAATTGAAAATAATAAATGCCATAGTTATGTATTTGACTTAGATGATGATGGTAAACATCATCCTTATAAAAACCTAAGGGAAATAGAAGATAAATTGTTTAATGAAGTAGTTAAAAGAATAAAAGAAGAAAGTATACACTAAGTAGTTAAACTATTTCAAAAATGCGTGTAGATTGATTCAAGAAATTCATTGCAGTCGTTTATCTACATGCTATGTGTATTTTTATATTTTATTTGATAAAGATTACGACATTGCTGCATCCCAATATACATCTCTGTCGTCCGTAACAGCAGAAGGAGCATTAATTGTAAATTCTGTATCTGAAATATCTGACACCCAACACTTAGCAACTTCATTATGTGTACCAGTTAAAAATACACGCACTGGCGCTTTAAATAAACCATGACTTACAACCACACTCGTATTTCCACTGGATATAGTTGCTGTTCCTGAATTATCTGTCTTTTTACTTCCAATGGTACATCTTCTGAATGTTATATCTGTTTCAGTTCCATCACTACCTAATGAACTCAGATAACAGTTCTCAAAGTGTATGTTTTCTGGTGAATCATGAAAGACATGCCAAGTTGTATAAATATGTGCATTTTTCACTAAAAATCCTGTTGGGTTATTTATAAATACATAATCAGCCTTGTAAGTTCCACCATCTATTACCAAATTAGAACAACCATATGTAAATACATTATCTAAATAACCCACATCACAGTTTTCTATTATGATCTCTCCAAGATGATCAGCGACTAAGTGTCTAAAAGCACCAGGGTAGGCACTCTCTCTTCTGATCTTGACATTTCTGACAGTGAGACCCTTCACACTCGCTCCAATTTCAAAAGCATAGCGGTCCCAACCTGTTAATCCCGATGGGAAGTTTATTGTGCCTTCTTCAATAACAATATTTTCGAACGTTGCTGTTGGAAGAGGCATATAAACTCCTCTATAAGTTGGTTCAAAATAAAAATTTCTCAATGTTACATCTGCTACATCACTTTCAAAATAGAAAGCATTTTGACAATTAGTTGCTACGTAGCCCTCGACTAGCAAATTATCTACTCTATCGGAATCTAATGCCTGAGGACAGTTATCTACTATTATGTTTCGTATGACAGAACACGAACAATCTGGAACTATGCCACATCTTTTTGAATTTATTAATCTCACATTCTCGACGATGTCATATAAACTCTTTTCATCCCCCTCTCGCATAGCAATTAGATACTGTAAGTACTCTTTGCCCTCGAAATAATCTCTTTTACCATCTATTGTCAAATTTCTCACAACACAATTCGAACGAACAACTAATTCTGCCACATTAAAATAATTCGAGGGAGTCGAACCATCAATATAAAATTCTAATTTTGTTTCTTCTCTTGACAACCCATCTACAATAGTGTTCTGAGGTAGAGTAATTAAATCAGTTGAACCTGAAATGGTAAAATATAGCGTATAAGTTGCAGGCATAATTATAATTTTGCCACCAGATTCTAAAACCGTCTTAATCACTGTTGCATCATCAGTGCCGGCAGCACCCTGAGTAATTGTTTCTCCATTTGCATTTTTTGCATAAATTATTCCATTATCTTTATATATAATTGCCGTATACGGTCCTCTTCCTCCCATTTTACCTATAATACCCTCAAGATATTCAACTCTTTCTTCTAAATTCGATATATTAGAGCTATTCACGAGTACAGCATAAATATTTTTCCACCTTCTATTAGAACTCCCTAAATTTTGCCAGTTATCTATGCTGGGTATAACGTGTGCATTACTAAAAGTTACATCAACATTTCCAACACCATCAGGAATCTCAAGACGAGGAAGTATAACTCCATATGATGTAGGTGTACTCATTAGTATCTTACCACTACTTCCGGGTGATAATTCTATCGTAGCCGCAGTATCATCATTTTCTGCTTTTAGGCCAAGACCGTCACTTGAATCACCAACTATGTTTCCATTAACCTTGAAATCATCACTACACTCTACCGTGTCTCCAGAATAAGAACTAATTATATCTGTCTTCAAACCAAATGCACACTTGAGAAGACCCGTCATAGTTTGCGATCCATCTCGTGACAGTTTCATCGTACTTAAATTTGCAATTTTAGTTGTATTTGAATCTATCCCGAATTGTAATGCTGAACAGTTGCAAGTACTTAGATTTTCTTCAAGATAATCTACTCGTGTGTCTAAATCAGATATATTAGCACTATTTGTAAGTATAGCATCGGGAACGATGGTTCCGGAAAAATTACCCGAAATTGCATAGATAGATTTCCATCTATTGCTGCCACTACCTAAATCTTGATAGTCATCATCATAAGGTATAATATTTGATTCTCTAACTTTTATATCAACAAGATCTTCTTTACCAGGAATTTCTATACGTGGTATAACAATACCATCTGAACGAGGAGTTTTTATAAATATTTTTCCGTTAGCGCTCGAAGCATACGGATAAAGATTTATACCGGGTGCACCAATATTGAAATCAGATCCCAACCATAATCCATTATCTCCATCACCGCCCAAATTCGTATTTACCCTTAATTGGCTTTGGCAATCAAGAATTGATTGAGTTCGGGCTTTAATAGTATCTGTTTTTAAACCATTGTTACAGATTAGTTCGCCTTCCATTGCTTGTGAACCATCTCTTGATAACTTGATATCACTCAAATTGGTTATTTTATTAGCATTGGATGTAATGTTTACTGAATTATAATAAATTCTGGTAGAGTTCTTGTCAATCCCGTATTGTAATTCCGAACAATTACAACTCAGGTTTCCTCCACCGCCAAGATTCGCTTCAATATATTCTATTTCATCCTGTAAATTGGGATAAACACTACGAGTTAATCTTACTGCATTACTCCAAATACTTTCAATTTTTGAATAGGATGAACCATTATTGCTCATTACTCTTTACTTATACTCTAATACAATCGAAGTTGAAAATATATTACTACAATTTGAAATTTTTAATTGTATACCATTATCTGTTTCAATTATATGTGTAAAACTCTCATTATATCTATATCCACCTGCACTTCCTAAACTATATGTCTTTTCATAACTCCATCCATTTGCATCATCAATTGTTGCTTTGATATAACCATTAGAAGCTGAAGTTAGCATCATGAGTTTATAACCTGTAAGAGTTACTGTTGTATTAAATTGATACATTGTAGAAACTGTACCTGCACCTAATAAGTATTTATCACTAGATGATGGATTTTCGAGATAGAAAGGCATACTTCGAGGAAGACTGGTATAGAACATCCCTGCAGTTAATTCACTAAAATAACCTTTTAAGGCATATATTTCATTCCATTTCTTATCGTCTTTACCAATACTCAATTCACCATTATTCGCTGGTATGAGATTTGCGCTCTTAATTTTTATGTCAACTATCTCGGCATTTCCTGGGATCTCTATCCGAGGCACAGGACCCCACGGTGATCCAGGAGTTCCTATAAATATTGCTCCGTTTTCAGACGAAGATTCAGGATAAAATCTTATATATGGTGCGTAAACATCTATATCTGACTGTAAAAGGAGACCGTCATCATAACTTCCAACAAGCATCGTGTCAATCTGTAAATCTTTTTGGCAACGAATAACACCTCCTGAGACTGTATCAATCTTATTTGTTTTTAAACCATTGTTACAGATTAGTTCGCCTTCCATTGCTTGTGAACCATCTCTTGAAAGCTTGATGTCACTCAAATTTGCAATTTTATCAGCATTATAATTAATACCACTCACATTGTTGTGAATACTTGTAGTATTTGCATTTATTAATGTCTGTTGATATGAAATGTTACCTTCATTTGTCATAATTTGATCCTTTATAGCATTCAATCTCGCTGCATTTATAACAGTAACATAATCTCTCCAAACATCTAAATTAGCCATTTTATTTTAAACTCCTAAATATTGTACTTAAAGATTTATAGCTTCTTCCTAAGTATAATGTAGTAAATAAACCGTTCTCATCTAATGTATATCTTAATGACTTCAATTCAAGAATTTTTGCAATACCCGGAAGGTTAACTCGAACTTTACCAAATACTGGATAGACTAAATCTGCAAGTGTAACTTCTATTGCATCTGTTAATTCATTTCTCGTTTTTAATTCTCGTTCCGCTCTTTGTCTTGCATCCCATTCTGTTAGAACTGTATCATCTTCTATGTATATTTCCTTATTAGAAGTAGCCATTTCATCTACTGCATCTCCTGTTACGTAAATTGGATTCCCTGCACTATCTTCTCCTATCTTAGCACCTCGCACGTGACACCTTCTGTAACTATCTTCTTGTGAGGTTTCTACATTTATATCTGTTATTTTTGAATTTTTATCTATAGTGTATTTTATTTCATCACTCTTATCTTCTATCACTAATGTATTACCATCAAGATAGAGCATACATTTGTCACCAAGAATTCTATATAAACAGTCTAAAAGTGATAATTCCCAATATTTGAAACTTAAATCCACCATATCAGCATCATTAGCTGATTTATTTTCTATATCCATGCCTGTTACAGTTATAAATTGCTGTATTACTTCCGAGAGCGTACCATGATAATCTTTTTGATCTCCTTCTTTTAAATAACGATGTGCTAATTCATCAAATCGGGATATACAATTCAATTCTGACATGATATTGCCTTTACCCATTATTGCTCGTTGAGTTTCGCTTTTTATTTTGCCCATGAATACTACTTTCTTTAATCCTTTGCCAAGATGAATGCTTACATCTGAATCTATAAGGAGCTGTCCATTATGCACAATTGTAATATTAGCATTATCATCAGTAAAAGGCTGATTGAGAATAACTTCAGCTCTAACAAGCGGAAAGAAATATGTAAACCATCCATCAGGTGTAGTTATCTGTGCAACTCCTTTTATATCAGAAGAAGAAACAGTAGGTAGATAATATGAAATATCACCACATATTGTATAACCACAAATTGCTATCCCACATATTGCACGTGTTCTTTTTCTTCTTTTCATAAATAAGCATCACGCCATTTCAATTTCATAGTAGCATCAGTATTAAGATTCTCATACTCTATGAATATCTTATTTGCTTCGTTTGGATAGAGATAAACAAATCCTTTATTTGCAAAACTCACTGGTGATTGAATTTCCATATTTTTTATTGTGGTGTAAGCAGTAGCAACTAGATGCAAATAGAAATGATCTTTTCCTAATAAGTTGCATCCACTATTATAAATAGGAAACATATACGGAGAATTTGCAAATACTACTTTATACATGTAATTAGTATCAGTTGTGCTGTTGAGAGAAATATAAGCATCTACATTTCCACTACCGCTCCAATGCCCCTCAGGAAAGTTGGCAAATGGTGCTAAGGAATATAATCCAAATTGAACCCATTCACCCGAATCTAAAATTATTTGTGAAGAATAAACACTTGCACCTGATGCTTTGGCTACTATACAATCATCAACATGTCCACTTTCAAAAGGATTAAATCTATAATAATTAGAATCATTAAAATGACCATTTTCACCCAGAAATGATTTTTCAAATACTAATTCAGTACTTCTATCTAATAAACTTCTAATTCTTAGACCCTTCATAGGAGTCTTATATTTTACTTCAGCTAAGATAGTTTCAGAATTGTGAGTTACATTAAATATTTGTTCTCCTGCAATCGTTCTTTCATAAAATATTAGCCCATCACCAGTGGTAGGAGACTGATAAATATTCACTCTCGGTGCTGTACCTGTATATTCAGGATTCAATTCAATAGCAAAAGTATCATATCCTAAAGGATTAAAATATGCAATATGAGTACCACCCCAAAATTCTCCGTCAATAGTAAAAGATTTTAAAACTATATTTGGATTAAAAGACCGGTTATTGATATCCAGCACTGTAGCTGGATAGATGTTTACATGCATCTTCCCATTAAAATCTGAAGGACCATAAAATGTTATTTCGACAGGAGCAAGGCTATCTACATTCGGTAGTTGAAAAACTGAAACTATAGATTGACCACGTATTCCTATTTGAAATTGATTCAGAGCAAGTACGGATTCGAAGTAACGAATGCCAGTGCGGAGTACTGTATTTTTATATCCAATTAAGATTGGATTTCCACTATAGTCATTGAAATGAATATATTTAGAATCACCCTCATTTTGAATATTTGAATGAATGATCTGCCACTCTTTTATATCATCATTCCAAACCGATAAACTCCAACCATTTGATCTTATACGATAATCCCAACCACTTACTGGTTCAGAGCGATAGCAATTCCACAATCGTAAATAATGAATTTTGAACATAATATTTCTATCTACAGCCTTGGTAGATGAAACTTGGATAAAATTGAGAACATAAGGTGTAGCTATAGGAATGTGATTATAAAAAATAAAAGCGTCAGCAGCATTTATACACTCTTTTTCCCATACACTAAGTTCTCTCCACATCCATCCGCTTTCATTTTCATGACTTGGAAATATAAGACCATTTTCATCAAACCAACTAACATTAGGAATGCCCGTCAATACCTTTATATCACAATCACTTGCTTTAATGGAACCGTAACCTGTTATCTCATAAGATTTACCAGTTGAAGAATAACTCTTTGTTGCAGATGCTAAACGATAACTCTCTATTGCAAACCCTAATGGTGTTTTAACTTCTCCATCTACATTTATAGTTATTTCTTTTGATGTACTATCTAAATTAAACAATAAAGAATTTTCATTTGGAGAATATTTATAAGGATCAGCAGCTATGAATTCTAATTCTACTTCTTTATCGTGAACAATGGGTGCTTCTAATCGTGAATTTCTTCTATTGAATTCGACATATTGAAGATATCCATCATATCTTCGTAATTTTAGTATATCTGCACTATGTAGTTCTTGTATTAATGAACTTAAATTTTCACTAAAAGCTCTAATTCTTAAGGTAGCACCACTTATCTCTTGTGAAACAAAACTACCAGTCTCTCCCATGAATTTAGCGTGAGTAGTAGCAAGAATAACATCTTCATCGAATTCTACTACTTTAAAAGTTACATCTCCTACCTGCCAAACTGAACTAATATTTGTCATGTGTAATAAGCTGCTCTATATTCAACATGTAAATTTACATCAATATTCTTATCTTTTGAGTAATAATAAGTAGTAGGACCATTAGGAACAGCCCACGGTAGAGGATTATAAACACTACCTAAATTACAACCAACATGAAGTGCAGAAAAACTCCCACCTTGAAGTTTCAAGAAGAATCGTTCACGACCTCGTATATCTATTTCAGATGAACCCACATAACCCGTGTAATTAGGAACAAAACTCACTTCGTAGAAGTCCTCATTATCGCCTGAGACATAAATGTGAGAAACACTTCCTTCTAAATAAAGAGTGGGGATTTCAATAATAGGAAGATTTGGTGAAATTAAATAAGTTATAGAACCACTCCCTAAATTTACAAGAGATGGTGATATGCTTATTCCACCTGATTTTTCATAATAGCTATTATATATATTTTCAAATGGGTCAAATGTAAATTTATCACTCACCTTAGCATTCAATTCATAATGACCCTGAATCCAGGGTCCTTGTAATCGTGTGATTCTATATGGTTCTAATTCATCATGAATCTCTACTACCCTTAAAGTTTCTATCTGACTATATTCTTTAAGGATAGATTTATCCGAATGAGTAGCTCGTACATACTGTGCAGTTTCTTTTTGTTTACCATAAATTTTTGTATCCACCTCAACTTCTCCACCGCATATTTCTAAAGTTTTTGCACCTGCCATATTATACAACTCTACTCCAGGAAGAGTGCCTGCATTTAATAGCTCTTCTTTTAATTGGACTAATATTCCTATATAAGATGCGTTAGGCAGATACTCTATACTTGCTAAAGGAATCAGATGTTCACCAGACCACTGATTACTTGGAATTTCAATTGTGCGATATTTAAATTCTCCAATTGCATCTGATGCAGCATTAACTATATGAATTTGTACCGTGTTATTGGGAATATTATTCACTCCTTTGATAATAGCATATTGAAGAATCTCGTGATATCGTGGAATGATGGTAGCAACTCTATGCTCCTTCCTGAAGACTCGTATGCGAAAATAATTAGTTCCTGTTGAAACACCCTTAAACGTTGAATTTCTGAGATATCGCTGAGTATCAATCATTATATCAAATCCTAAAGGACATTGATCAGGATCGAAAAACTTTGCACCGAGTTTTTGATTATAAAACAAGAGCATCATTCCGTTACTCACATTCCATACACTCGAATAATTTAAAGTGATATCAATGTGTTTGAAACCCGAATCAACACTACGAGGATGTAAATCACGTGTAGCTAAAGGCTGCCAGCTACCGTTTATACTATCCCAGACAAAAAGATTTATTCCATCTCTCAAATCTCGCCAAGGACACCAGATAAGAGGGACTTCTACATCTGCTAAAATCTGTATTTTATCTATATTAGCATCACTTTTTAAATCTACAAATACTGCCCCCATTGCAGCCGTTAACCGTTCTGTTTGCAACGTCAAATCACATGGATAGAAAGAAGGTATGTATGTATAAGCAGTATTCGTCTTAGGAAAATCATGAAAATAATCGTCATTTAGCCATAAACATTGAATAATATAAGGATGATTGAAACTCCGTCGTGCATGACGAATACCCCATTCCCATTTAATGGTTTTACTGCCATATGTAAACGTGCCACTCGTTAGATTAAGAGGTGGAAGAATATAATTATGCTGCCAATCATAGTTATCCCAAAAATCTTTCCATCGCGGAATTGCAATATAATGTTCATAGAGATGACCAAAGCCAATTTGATCTTTTCTACCAAACAATAAATAGCTACCAGCATCAGAACCAGTAACAGTTTTTCTATTTGCGTCATAAACATCAAAATGAAGACTAATAGGAGTCTTAGTATCACCAATAACTGCTGGTAGGTTAAACGAACCACTTTCACCAGCTAAACTTCGAGTTGCCTCAAACTTCTTACCATATCGTAAAGGATCAGTAGAAAGTACATCAACATCTACTATATATAAATCTTTAATTTTACCAGCTCGCGTAGGATGTTTATGGATACGAGTAGGTACACCATAAAAT
>Ga0190351_1000004_pt1 | contig 25325 bp, 19 predicted proteins | sample 487213910_MG_FD_163431 | JGI IMG/M metagenome (GOLD analysis project Ga0190351, IMG submission 163431) | Hydrothermal vent microbial mat bacterial communities from Southern Trench, Guaymas Basin, Mexico - 4872-13-9-10_MG | ecosystem: Environmental > Aquatic > Marine > Hydrothermal vents >... | reverse complement strand
ATTGTCCATTGAGGAAAGCTAGTGAAAATTGGGTAGTTTTCTTGGAGTTCAAATCCATCTTTCAGCTCTATTTCTATACTCCGTTCGACAGTTTCTGGTTCTATAATAGAGTATATATTTCGGGCATCTTCCCAAGATGGACTTAGGATTTTCACCGGTAAGTATTCTCCTATGTTTTCTATCTTAACAGGAGGCCAGCGAGTGGTTCTGGTTCTTAGAGGGAGACGAGAAATAGGTGTTCTAACAACTTCTGTGTTAAATCTAGTTTGTAAATCTAGAGTGTTAGTAAAACTAATGTCTAAAGTATTTGCTACCGAGTCTCTTTCATTATAGTCGGTATATACAGTAATTGACATAGAACGAGGAACTAGTTCTCCTTGAGAACGTATCTCGTTTACCAAGGAGGTTATATCTGAGAAAGAAACTGACTGTGGGAGGTAAAATGCCGTGGGTTTATTCTTTGATCTAGCTGTATCAGTTTGAGTTGTTTTTATAAATAAGTCCCATAACAACTCATAATGTTCATCTTCATTTCTAGTTGCATTACAAGGATGAGTTATGGCTTCCATTGCTTTTATACATGATGGGTGGTTTAGACGTCCAAGTCCACTTGCGTCATCATTTTTATAAAACTTTTCCCAAGCTTTATCAGTTATTGGGTTACCTGTTCCTCCTAGATAAAATTGGGTAGAAGCAAACGAAGCCATATCTCTAAGTATACCTTTAGCAGGTCCCGAGAACCAATCTACCAAAGGTAATGTCTGTGTATAATATTTTGCAAGCCATGGTTGAGCACTGGGGGTATTTGGATTTATAAAAGCTTGAAGAAGCCCGTAAAAGTTTATATTGGGAGGGAAAGGAGCTCCACCAGATGTAATATCTTTAATTTCTGCCAAACAATACTGTACTATTATATCTTGTAACACTTGTGTATTTAACTGGGAGGTATCTACATAAACTATCAGCGGGTTTCCAGAAGGATCTTTCAAGTAACCATCCCGTAAAAAAGAAATTGGTCGCCTTAAATCTAATAGTTTAATACAGCGAGTAAATGTAAACTGAGCTTTGGCTACTAATTTATATATATTCCCTTTCCACTGGTATTCCTGAACTAAGATATCTAATTTTTTTCCTCGTCCAATAAGATTTATCTTAGCCAGCCTATCTTCTATAGCGCTTACTGGAATAGTTTCTGTGGTAGTTTTCTTTCGAGTCATTACCATCCGAGTAGTAACTGGTAGGTCATAAGGTCCGGGCCAATATTCAAATTCTTCTGTTTGTAAGGTTTCAGTTCGGTATTCATGTTCAGATAAGGTTTCCCCTGCTTCTTGTACTAGTTCCAAAATTGGAGTTCTACAGGGAAGAGGTGGTTGAGGAAGTTGTGGGGTGTCAATTCTAGCAGCCATTTGGGAGTTCATATAAGTTACGGTTTTTGCTGGTCCTGCTATTTTTCCATCTACATCTACCCAGTACTCATTCAGTCCAACTGTGTACTTAATACCTGCCGGGGCCCAAGTTTCTCCTTCCAATGGGTACCATTTACCGTTAATTCCTTGAACTAAAACTCTATCATACACTGCCAATTTATTGGATGTAGATGTTACACAAAAGTTTTCTAGTATTTCTTTTGACCGGATTGTGTCTAGATACTCCACTACTATATCGCTACCATTAACTTTGATACATACCCCAGGAATTGGAAACAATCTTTGGATTAAAGAACTTAAGGTAGTACCAGGTGATATAGTAAATTCCTTAACCCAGTGATCTAATTCTGGTGATACCCATATAGAAATTTTACCAACTGTAGAGTTTTTCTCTATTATCTCCTGGAACTTATCAAGGATTGAAGATGCACTCCATCCATGACATCCATAAGCGTCACCAAATTTAAAAAAATACCGAAACTCTGGAGTAAATACCCGTTCAATGGCCATAAAATGGAACTCATCTGGAGTTAACGTCATGAATTTATAAGTTAAGTTTACAGTATACTTTTCCCAATAGTAAAGTTTATTTACTGCTTGTATAGTTGCTGTATTAAGACTAGTTTGTCGGAAGTTTCGGATTAAAAACTCATAATTTAGTATTTTAACTTCTTTATTTAAAACTTCTTGTCCAAGTTTAAACCCTTTTGGGAACTCAATAGTAAAAGAAGCTGTTGGAAATAGAGATTTATAACCTTTAGTTAAGACAAAACTTTTTACACAAACTCCCTCTAAACCTTCTAATGAAACCAGTTTACCAAAAGTACTAGCCACTGAACTTCCTGTAAGTATCTATATTTTTAATAGTAAATGAAGGGGTATTTCCTTGCACCATTATATAGATTCTTCCCATTTCTATGTGGTCATACGGTTCTAGTAAGTGATCTAGCTCTGCATCTGCAGCTTGTGTTGTATCATATAGTTGAGATGTAAAAGTTAAAGTGATTTCTTCTCCTCCAAACCAAACCGAATAACCTCGGTAGACACCTTGAAGAGTGGGAAAATTATAAAATTCCATATTAAATAATCTAGAACAAAAACTATGATAGGTACCGTGCCACAGCAGATCCCCTTGAGTTAGTATTACTCCATAGCGTCTCCTTAGACATGTCTCACAAAGAAGTTCTGGTCCTATAATTTCGCAAGGAGATAAATGGCATTCTTCTTCAGAAGGAGGTCGTACTAAAAATAAACCCGAAACTATTCGGTGATTAAGAAAAGTGGTTAGTTTTTCTATCTTTTCTTCTTGCTGAACCAGACTTCTATAACTTGGAACTTCAGTTGAGTTGTATGTAACGGATATTCTACTTCCTATTAGTAAGTCATTTATTATAATACACATCCTAGTTTCTGAGAAATGATACTCTCCTTCGTCAGGTACTGGGTTAGGGGTAGTAGTGAGGTTTGTTCCTGGTTCTAAAGATGAAGAACTACTTCCTTTTTCTAAGAAAGTAACTAGTGGAGGAAAATCTGGATCTGCAAAATAATCCAAGTATATAAAATTATCGGTTGGTGTTACAATTTGAGTTCTTTCCATTGTTAAGTGCTCTCTGTAGCAGTTATTTTGACATCAGGAGTAGTAAATTCTTGTGCACTTAATGACCCATCGTTAAGTACTCGAGTTCGGAAGTAGAGAGTGGTAATCTGATCTTCAGTACGGGCATCCATATCGGACGGATTGACGGTATCATAGAAATCAACTCCATCTAAACTTATTTTCCAATCTCTACTACTGTCATCGTTTATTACTGTAACTTCAATTCCAGTATACTTAAACTCGGTAGCGACTAGATATGCTTCTACAGTAGAAGAATCTTTGTATCCACCACTGCCATCTAGAGTAATAGTTATGGATAAAGGATTACTACCATCTCCTTGGCTAAAATAATTGTGAGGAGCAGTTGAATCTTGAGCGAGTTTTAATGACATTGTGTTTACCTACCTTTTTCAAAAAATTTTAGAAGGAGGAAGTCAGTCAAAGAATGTGTCTAATATTTTGACCCAATCCGAACTGAATTTTGAATTTTTTAGAAGTCGCCGGATTGCAGTTATCATTTCAGTTTCTGTTTTAAACTTTTTATAAACAAATATAAAATTTAGTATCTGATGAACCAACTCATGACAGGCAGGGTGAAGTACGCAAAATCCAGTTCTATTTTCTCTTACCCATTCCAGATCGGAAGATGGACTTAGTTTTTCACCAAATTTCTCAATCTCCTTTCTATAAAGTGAATAATCTAGATGGTGTATAATAAATTTTTGACTGCTTGTTATTTTTTGTCCACATAAAAAGCAACGGTCTCCAAGGATAGAAAGAATTTCTTCTTTTCTTTTCTTATGAAATGCTTTATATTTTCTCCTGTTCTTAAATTTAACAATTTCTTCTTTCCATTCATCATAGCACTCCTTACACTCCTGATTAAATCCATCCCATTCCCATTTATTTTTACGAAATTCTTTTACTGGTTTCCATTTCTTACAGATGTAGCACCATTTATATTCTTTTCCTGCAATAGTTTTATGAGGAACTTTCCGGTACTTAAACTTCTTCATCTAGCCCTTCCAAATGAGGATAATTGGAAAAAGTATCTTCATTATAGTAGAACTGTTCTATATCAGTTACTGAAGGAAATTCATCTAGATCTAAGATACGATGTGTACAGGTAGTTTCATATTCTACTTTTGCTGTATGACCTGGTAATTTAGATACTAGTAAGTTAAGTTCATCAGTTGAGCGAAATATCTTTAGACAGTAAAATTCTTTCATGGTTCTTTCTCTGTAGATCTTTTCTAGAATTTCTTCCGGAACTTGTATCCAAGGGAGTAGTTCTGCTTGAATACTAAGTTTAGAATCTAGTTCTTTTAATCTTCTTTCTAGCATAACTGCTCTAAATCCATACTCTTGAGTAGTGGTATCATAGATATATTCATTAGTTTCTTTATCTATTAGTACTAATTTTCTTGCTCGACTTTTTTCTTTATCTATCATATCTAATATATAGTTTTTTGAGTAGTTTTGGTTTACAATCCATTCATCAAATTCTTCTTGAGTTAGTACTGAAAGACTAATTAAAAGGAATTTTTTTCTTTCCAATAGGTTTTCCACTAAACTATTTGTTCCTATATCTTCTGTTACTTGGTAGTAAGGGTAATAGTGAGATACAAAAACACCATGTTCTGCCCAGAAGAATCTTTGATCTTCTGGTACTGAAGTAAGTTCACTGGAAAGATAGTAGAGTGGATATCTTATTATCCATCTTTCTTCTTGTGAAAGATAGCGGTAGTAAAATGCTACAAAATACTGTAGAGAAGTACCAATATAATACTCTCTCCACCAACCATTAAAAATTTCTGAAGAAATTCCCGACGCTGGAAGATAAGATTTACCATTTTCTTTTATTTTATTATAAAAAAATAGGTATGTATGACTAAATTCTAGATATTCTTCTACATAAGGATATACCCAATACCAAAACCAATAGAACTGAAAGTAACCAAACCAAGGTACTTCGGTAAGTGTAGTTACTTGATGATGTCGTGAAAGATATCTTCCTGTATGAATTTCTACTAAATTTCGCATCCAGTATACTAAATAAGATCTATCGGCAATAAATTTTATTGGTATTTTAAATAAGTACTCAGAAGGGGCAGGAGTTACTCCTGCACCAATAAATTTCACTTCTCCGTTCTCATATATAAAGTTCTTTACTCCGTCATAATTAGAAAAATTATTAAAATCAAATTTAATCTTTTGTATTTCTCCACGACGAATTGAATATGTAATTAACTGGTTATCTTGTACTTGATAAAGATATGCTTGAGTTACAGATACTGCAGTTGGGGAAGTAAAATAAAAAAGGGCACTACGATGATGGAATGGATCTTCATGTGCTTTTTCTGCCATTAGTAGGACTTTTCCTTTATAGTACCGTAGAGAAGATATTTTCCATGCTCCTCCACGAAAATAGTGATTTAAAAATATAGAACTATCAAACTTATCATCGTTGATAAATAACTCTTTACTAGGGGTTACTATTACTACTCCTGCTTTAGGGGGAGAAGGAAAAAATAATGGCTGGTCAATACGATAATAAGGAATATTTATCACTAGACAGTACCCATTACTATAAGGTCTTCAGTAATAGGTCTTTTTGTAGAAATTGCTTTTATCCAAAAACTAACCGAATTTCCAGGTAACAATTCTGCGGCGAGTTCCAAAGGATTATCTTGGTCTGCTATTCTCCATTCATTTAAATCTTTGGAAAACAATATAGTTTCATCATCCTTTATATAAGTTTTGACATCTGTAACAGTACTGGAACTTGAATTAGTGACTGTTATTCCATACCAAATAGATTCTTCTGTGTAGAAAGGTTCTATAGTAATATTAAAAATTGGATTTCCTGTAGCATCTGTAAACTCCAATTTCGGGGCAGTGTTAAGTAAACGAATATCATTTAGGTGTGCAATGTAATTGGAAATTGAGTAAGGAGCTTTTCCTACTATTCTTATTCTATCTACTGGTTTCTGTAAAGTGTACTTTACAAAATTAGGTGGGCAATCGGAATATATCCAGTTAGTTCCAACTAATTTTTTATATCTTCTATAATATTCAGTATCCCAGGACCAGTCTTGGTCATTTACAACCGAAGTTCCTGTTCCTAAGTCTTTCCATCCATCAAAGTAGCGAACTTTTACTTGGAACATTTCCGGGTGCTCATAGCAGTGGTAGTCACAGTAGATCCTTAACTCGTCTGCTCTATAGAAGTTAGGTAAAGAAATTTCCAAATCTAATTTTCCTTTTATACGAGTCCAAGCATACATCACATGTCCTAGTTTATTTATTACATAGAGTCTCTTTCTTTTTACGGTTGAAGGTAGATAATCATAAGACATAAAGTTCCAATGTTTAACTTGTAATTTTAATAAATTAAAGTAGAAACAGTCATATTGGCGAGTCAGTACATTATAGATTTTCCCCCATAGCGACTTTTCTTTAAAATAATATAAAAATTCATCCGCTATTACTATGTCAGCTATTTTTTCGGTAGAATTTTCCCAACTAACTTCTTTATTAAGTAACCAACAGTTAGTTTCTGCGTGATATTTTACCACACAGCCATCTATAGAACAGAAAATTATCTCGTTACTTGGTTCATAGTAGAAAGCGTGGTCGATGTTCACAAAACTTTTTTCTAAGTCGGGATTAGGTGGGGCTCTAAACCAATCTTCTTCTATATAATCTAGATTTAATCTCCACAGGTTGTAACCATTCCAGTAGCAGTACATATATTTGTTATTATCATAAACTACCGCTTTTGGAGCAGATCCACTTATAGGAAAGCCTCTAGTAATTTGCCTTAACACATTGTTTTCATCCACGTAGTAAAATCTACAAAGTTGAACCGCTTGATTTTGTGGCGGAATTATATAGCCAAATAAATATAATTTTCCTTTATGATAAAACGCTTTCAAGTAAGCAGTGGAAGGACTTCCTCCATTAGTTTCACCTGTGTAGTTCATACTAAAACTATAATATGTCTCGGCATCGGGTTGGATTTCTACATAACTATACTCTTTTTCTACTATATCAAATAACCATTTTCTTAAACTAGTTACTAGACGGTTGTCATCAGTTACTTCTTCTATATAAGGTGCACTTGGCCATAGTTCAATGTAACGATTATCTGGATCTTCATTATTTTGTATAATAAGTCCTTCATTAGGGTAAGCTCTTGCTGCTCGATAGAATACAGACTGTTCCAGATCAAGAACCCAAATATCATCAATTCCATAATCAATGTAATGTGGGCATCCTTCACCTTCCATTACTTCTTGTGTCTGAGCTCCATAGATAATAACGATTTTATTCTCTTTCCGGAAACATGTAGGTTTTCCTCTTCCTCTATAACCTAAAGGAACGTGAAGCAATTTAGTCCAAGTATCTTTACTTATAGAGTATATCCAAATTTCTTTATTAGGACCTTTGAAACCATCTTTCTTATAGCCACCTATCAGATATATTTTGTCATCTCCATCCCAAACTACCGCTCCATTATAAACCGCTATTGGACATTTAGCTAAAGATACCCATTTATTTTCATCTATATCATAGTAGTGGCAGTCACTTAATGGTGACCAGTGGGGACAACCAAAATCATCTGAGTGTTTATAAGCACCTCCAAACACATAAATCTTACTACCTATTTGAGCTGACTGGGCCAAAGTTCTTGCACTGGGACGAGTTCCATTCTCGTATGTAATCTGACGGCCGGATAGGTCGGTTAGAATTTTTTGAGTTTGTAAGTAGAGTTGTTCTCTAACTGCTTCTACATGTTCTTTGTCAAGGTCATCTGTTATATTATCTTGAGCTAGATCTATCAGATATTCTTTAACTATTTCATAATCTATCCGTTCAAACTTATCTGGGATAGTTTGTAAGTAGGATACTTGAAATTCATTATAATTAAGATCAAATTTCATAAATCCTTGATGACAGAGAGCATTCTCATCTAGGCCTCCAGCTCTTATACCATGCTGGCTATAATATCCCCAAGTATTAGGTTCTCCTCCAAAGCAATAGATTATTCCATCTTTGTAACCAAAAACAGAACCTTTCCACAACTCAGCCAAATAGTCAAATTTAGAACCATCGTTAGTATTTATTTTAACAATTTTTCCATTATTATCTATAATAAAAATTCTTTCTTCTTTCTCAAACCACCCTCGCAAAGGTGCTTCATAGTACTCGGAGAAATTTAATGATTTCAACGAGTATAAGAACCAAGGAATTTCCACTACTCCAGTAGAGTCAAATAAGGCATTTTTACTTTGGATTTCTTCTTCTGTTACAGTAGTACTATCAGTTACAAAAGAGAATGTTTTATCCGTAACTGATTCCCAGTAAGATTTAATCTGAAAAATTCCAGATTTATCCATCAGTTTAGTTCCATCACTAGTCTCAGCAACCAAAGCACCTATACTGTAGTCAGGGTGAGGAAGTTGGTTCTTAGTAAGTGGTTGTATGGGTGAATAGTTTAGATAATAAAGACCCAAGTTAGTATCTGGATTTATACTAAGAAGAGTTACTTTATTTAAAGGTGTTAGATAGTGAGGCACAATACTCTTTGTACAGTCATCTATTGAAATTACTTCGAATGTATTAAAATCAATAGCAAGATTGGCGGCCCTACCTCCATGTGTTATTGAACTCGGATAATAACCAAAAATAAATAATCTATCTTCAATTAAAGTGGCTTCAAGTGGTGCTACAAGGTAAAGTCTTTCATTTTTTATAGTGTTCAAGGGATGGTTTACAGAGTAGTGACTAGTATCTAGACCCACAGGAACAAATTGTTTTCTTTCATAATAGTATCTATATAATTTAACTTCGCCGTTGAAGAACCACAACCGGTCTTTATAAGTAAATAACTTATTATCCGTTCCAAATGGTATTACATCAATAGGATACTCTCGTACCCATTTGTTTTCCGATATATCATAATACCAGAAATCATTAAAGCTTTCTGCATCATTATAACCACCTATTATATAAACTCTATCAAATAGATATGCCATTCCTACTTTCTGCCTTTTTTCTGGTAAAGTTCCTTCTGGTGCTACCTGCGTCCAAGTTTTCTCTTCTAGATCAAATTTCCACAAATCATTATAGTAGTGACTTCCGTTCCACCCTCCAAATAGCCACACACAGTTTCTATCTTTATCATAACACAATCCAGCATAAACTCGTTCCGCCGGGTGAGCTGTAGTGGAAATTAACTCAGTCTGTCCATCTGTAATATCTACTATCCAAGTATCTTCATAAAATACATAATTTGGTTTTAACCAGTCGGCCCCTGAAAAGAAAAATACCCTGTTGTTCCCTATATAAACTGTATTGTGCAGGTAAGCAGCTGGGGGTAGTATTATATCTAGTTCTTCTAATTCAGAAAGGTCGCCAAGTTGTATTTTTTTAGGGATAAAAGTTTCTTGAGTTCTAGTGTAGGAAACTCCTCCTAATTTTAGGTCTTTAGTGTTGTAGATAAATGCTTCCCCAGTATCATTAGCAGCAAGAACTCCATCTGTGACTTTTGTAAAAGTATAAGAACTTGAGTTGTATTCCCAAAGTGAATTATTAGATAAATTATTTCCTTCATTAAGAATATAGAATTTACCGTTCTTGTATAAGATTTGTGTAGTTTCTTCTATAGGAGTACTTAGCCCCGTTATAGTTTCTTGTATAGAATCGGTTTCTAAGTTATACACTATAACTTTATCTTTCATGACTATGTGAACTAAACTTCCGTCTGTCCATACAACTTTTCCAAGTTCACGAGGTAATAAAGACTGAGGGTCATACTGGGTCCATGCTTTACTGTTTAAGTCATATACCCACAAGTCATTTAAAGTAATCCAAGACTCGCTTCCTTTCTCAAATTCACCAATAGCTACATCTACTTTTCCACCAAATAGATATAATTTATTATTAAACAGCAGTAAAGAAGAATTTTTTCTTCTTCCAGGCCATTGGCAACTTTCTGGAAAAGATGGAGTGTGGTTTATCCACTCTCCTTGCACAAGTTCCCACAGATCTTGTGAGCACCGCCCGTTGACATATCCACCGAATATATATAATCTCTCATCAGTATAAGTCATTGTAAAGTATTGGCGATACTGCGGGTAGTCATCACCTATGTAACCATAAGTAACTTCTCTTCCCCCTTTCTTCCAATGAAGTAAGACAATTCTTTGTTCTTTTACTGTGGGTTCTAGAATTCCAGTGAGAGAAGTTGAGTCACAGAAAAATCTTTTACAAGGAACTGATTTGGTATAAAAAGTTATATCTCCTTCTAAATTAACATAATTATTAGCAGGGAAGTAAGGTATATCTACTATTCCTTCTAGGTCTTCTTTATTAACTTCAAAATTACTTCTATTGGTAAGTGCCCATTGGATATTATCTAAAATTTCTGCCATATCATACTCTCTATAAGATATTTATTAAAACTTTACTATTTATACTCCTCGGAGAACCAAATGGCCAGTAAAGATTCCCCGATTGTGTCAATATTATATAAGGTCTATCCATGTTTTCTTTCCATAAGTTATATATTTTATCTGATACACACATACCAATACTATCTACTTCATCTATAAAATCTTTATCCGATTTCCATATATATAACCTTGGGTTCCAGGAAGAGGAAGATTTACTTTCCGGAAAGGGTAAAACTAGTTTATTAGTTATCCACCTTGTTCCCAGACCTATTTTTCCGTTTCCATCTGAAGTTAGATGCCATTTTGCTACCCATTTTTCATTATTTTTTGTAATTGATGCAAAAAAATAACTATCCTGATTATCATAACCATCCACATACATATAAACATTAGAAGTAGAATCTGCTTCTTCTATATCTTGTAAAACTGTAGGTGAATCTATAAGGCAGTTTCCTGGAAAGTTTTCTGTATAGTAAATTTTCTGTTCCGCTGGTAAGTTATTATAATAATTACGGACAATCCAATCAGTACTACCATATATTCTATCCCCCACTCCTTTACTTCCATATATTTTCACCCAACTTACTGAATGCTTTTGTAACTTGTCCGAATACAAACCAGTTTCAGAACTAGTTATAGAGAATTTTTCATTCTCAACAAAACTAGGTTCCAAGGGGCCAGCACTATGACGATACCGAAGGCCTCCATCTATAGTTCTCCATTCAGTTGTAGCCACTTTAGTATCTAAAGCACCAAAAGGTTCTTCTTCCCCAAATTCAAACCAATGTAACCAATATACTGTTGGGTAAAATTTCCAAGAATTTTCTCCAGTTGCCACAGCATAATACCTTTGGGAGTACCAGTCATTTTCACAATGTGATAATAAAGAAAACTCGGGAGATTGACGAGAAAGAATATATGTTGGGTAATCCCGGTTACTAGTACTGGTTATAGTTTCAGTACTTTTATCAAAAATGAGTATTTTATCATTTGTTTTTAAGAACATTTTATTGTTTATTGTTATCTGACTAACTCCTGGGTTGGCAGTATTATTTCCGTTAACTACAAAGGAATCTGTAGATAAATTGAAAACTTTTCCCGAGTAGCACATGCAAAATGGCCAAGAGATATTTCCAGGAAAATCGTCAGAGGACATACTAGCAATTTCTTTCACAAAATTGAAAGTTCCGGTATCTCCTTCTTCTTCATACAATAGCCATTTATTGGTAGCTGAGTAGACAAACAAGTAGTGACTTTGCATGTCATAGAAAATTCCATATCCATATTTACTATTTTTGAAATAGTTACCGGAAGGAGGAGTGGCTGCAACTTTCTGCTCAAATTGGTTCCAATTTATCAAATTTATTTTGTTTTGGTACATTACCAGCAATTTATCTACATCATAAGGGCAAATACTTAAAGAACCTGGGAAGATATCTTCTATTTCAGCTCCGCTATTCCACATTATTTTTCTTTGTTGATAACCGGATTGCACATAATATATTTTCAATTTTTTATCTAAAATAAAAATAAAATTACCTGAGTCATCATGCCACCTACTAACTTCAAAATAAGGCCTATAATGTACCGTTCCTATTCCTCCCGTTTGAGTATATCTAGTGTGAAATGTCCAGTAACCACCTTCAACAAATATAGAACTAGTATCTATTGCTGTTGTGTCATTGTATTGTAGTTCCAAAGATCCCGTACTATTAATAGTTCCCACTACATAATCTTTTTCCCAATCACTTGCTCCTGTTGTATGCTTAAATAAGCGAGTAAGTTGGTTGGTTTTATAGTTTAAGTCAGGTCTTACCTCTCTCCAGAAACACCAGTTATCTAACTCTGATGTTTCTTCATAATAGTTATAATCTATATTATTTCTATAACTTTTTGCTGTATAAGGTAAAACTATATTATCTCCATATTCCCCTTTTACAATTTGTATTCTAGATTCTATGTCGGAATAGAAATCTATTCGATACTTTCCTGCGAGGGTATCTGTGGGTTGTACCGTAAGGGGGTCTTCTAGTTGGATAATACTTGTAACAAACCAAGTTCCTTCATATCTAGTGTATAGTCCATAGATAGTAGTAGGGTTATCTGGTGACCAGGATATATTTATTTCAAGATAACTTCTGTTGTCAGAACTATGTGAGTAGTGAAGATTTTCCCCCCGGTCAAACCCATAAGTAACTGCTACGATTCCTTCCACGGTGGAAGAATCTACAGGAGTAGTACTATCACCAAAGGTTTCTGTTAAGGGTTCTGTTAGGATACCAAGGAAATCCACATCTATATACGGATTCCAGTTTCCAAGAAAAGTCCCGGTATTCTTAACAGAGATAGTTTTCTTTACTTCTCCCGTGGTTGTATCTTTTACTTCTAAGTATAAGTTTCCCTTGAACATCTTTTTACCAACTACTGTTTTTTAAAAAAATTTTAGAAACTACCTAAAAACCTTTCTTGCAAACTCTTAAATTTTTAGAAAAAGAAAAATAAAGAATGGCTGTAACAAGTGATTTCATAACAATTTGTGACTCTTCCACGGACTGGACTTCTCTCCATGAAACTGATATTTATGAGTATAGTTTAACAGAAGATTACATCTGGAAGGATTCCTGGGATCGCCCAACTGGTCGACTAATACAGACAGGAGGTCATTTTAAACTAACCGGGGGAAGTAATTTTAAAATGGGAATACAATGCGAGATCCCCGCTAGAGATTTTAGAAATAAGTATTTTTCAATGTGGATTTTTACAGAAGGAGTTCGTATTGTTGGGAAAGAACCAATTTCTTTTCTCCATCATATTAAGTTAACTTTACTAGATAGTAGTGGAAACAGTTGGGAAGCACCACTTCTAGATACTACCGCTGGGGTAGATGTGTGGAGAATTCCTAAGGAACTAGATGACTACTACCGATATTGGAAAAATTATCTCATACCAATCCCGCCGGATGCCCCTGTGGAAAATACAACTGAAATTCAAGTAGAATTTAAACTAAAAGACCCAACCACACCTGAATGGGAATTATACAAAGAATGTTACGGAAAAGACTTAAACCCCAATGGGTCCTTAGGTAATTTCTTACTGTTACTAGGAAAATTCAAACTGGGAAGAAAACTAATTGTGGATTCCACAGCAACTCTAGAAGAAGTAGAAGAAGAACAGAAAGATAAGTGTTTGATAAAAGATAGTGTTTTGTGGTGCGATTTAGTCATTAGTGGAGGTAAACTTACCTGCAAAAATCACTACCATGGCTTTCCAGTGTGGTACTACATACAAGGGGGTGGAGAACTTATCTTAGAAGGCCCTTTGGTGAAAAATCTTCCTTATGAAGGCCCCGTATTAAGTTACCTTGAAGAACTCACTCCAGCCAACGGCTTGGTTACTATAAGGAATTGTGACTTACAAGTAACTTCTCAAAAAAGTTGGAAAGGAGCTACTTACCAAATAACCAGCTCTAATTTAAGTTATTCTCAATGTGTGTGGTCTCCTTCCTCGCAATCTAAATTTACTAAGGTCTACTTTGGAAATCAGAGTCCAGACCTAAGAGGTACCGTGGAGGAGTGTCAAGGTCATGGTAATCCAATACTTTGGGTACAAGATGACTGGAGTGTTAACCTTAACCGGTGTAATTTCTATAATGAAAATGGTATAAAAATTGGTATTAGAGGTTCAAGTTGGACTGGAACAATAACCGTGAAAGATAACTGGGGTGAAAAGTTCTCGGGAGAGTATTCTCTTCAGTATGAAGAACCAAACACCCACTCAGGTAAAGTAGAAATTTATCATACCACTCCTGTAGCGGTTTCTGGGTTTAGGTGGAAAACAGAAGGGGGAAAGAAATATGCAAAGGAGTATGTCCCAATTTCTTCTGCCTGGTGCCGAATTTATGACAAAGATGGTGCAACGGTTTTTGATAAAGAAGTTTGTGAAAATGTGTGTGAACAGTTTAAATGGGAAGAACCAGTGGTAAAAGCAAAAGAACTAAAGTTTGTCTCGGGAATTGCTACTGAAACTAGTTGTTACCCATTTACTATCTACTTCTATTATATACCTGCCATAGATGGCACTTTACTAGAGAGGGTAAAGTATAATCCTGATAAATTCTTCTTAGAAGAAAATTGGAATTGGTTCCACAATCACAACCCATTCATTCTTCAGAAACGTTACTGTTGTGTAGAAGTAGATAACAATAATGTACCAATGTGCCATTATGAAACTCTTACTCCACCTTCTAAAACTAGTTTTAGTCGCACTCGATTACTTCCATTTCCTTATAAAGCAGTAAGTAAGGTGAAGGGACTAGGAAATGAAAACTGGTACTTGATAGTAGATGACAGCGATAGAGTATGGGTATTAGATAGAGAAAAGAATATCTACTGTCATTTTCCAGTTCCTTATTCAGTGGTGAGTACTTGTGCTTTAGTGACAGATTATATTTATATTTTCCTTACATATTCTAGCCAAGAAACTACCTGCTGGACTAATAATAACCATTGTATAGCGTGGTTGGGAAATTTTGTAGTAGGCGATGTGAGAGAGAAACTGGATCGGAATCCTGAAACCGGGCAATTGGAACCTGTCTTTTACTTATATTACTGGGAATTAGTAGATGGGATCTGGTTGCTATTTTCGCAAGAGGTTTCGGTAGAAAATGAGCAAGTTATACTACAAGATAAAAAACACGTGATAATAGTTCCAGAAGATATTCTAGAAAGAAAAGTAGAATTTTCTTCTGGAATGATTTTAGTTAGTCAAGGAGGGTAAAATACTAACCTATGGTAAATTAATTCGAGCAGTATCTAGAAAAGTAAGGAGGTAAGTATGGCTTACAAAAATATCATTAATCAAACTGCAACTAACACACCGAATTTTATGAAGATCTTAAAGGAGTGGTTGTGTGATAATGCTAATGGCCCTCAGTGGACTTTGCATGATACTAATATAACTGACTGGGACAATATTGCTCAGAATGACTGGTTTGTTATCAAGAGTGAAGGAGAAAGTGGTAAGGATAGATTATACTACAAGTTTGTCTATTACTCAGCTACTGCAGTAACTGTATATGGTTACCAGTATTGGGATGCTACTTCCCATAGTGGAGTTAGTGAGTATTTCTACAGCACTAGTTATAACTATGTAAAGACTGACTCTTCTAGTTTTACTTGGTGGTGCTATGGAGACCTAGATGCTCAGGTGATAGTAACTAAGATTGGGACTGATTACTATGTCTTTACTTTTGGTAAGCATGATGGAGTAGTGGATACAGTTCCTGTGAAGACTACAGCTGATGTATCTGCAGGTTCTAGTGTTTGGGTTTCTTTGGATGGTTGGAGATCTAGCTTTAAGGTAGGTGCTCATGTAGCTATACTTGACGACTCTAACGCCGAGAAAGCTAAAATTGTAGCAATAAACCAGAGTGAGAATAAAATTCAACTAGAAAGTTTGAGTAATTCTTACTCATCTGGTGCTACAGTTTTGAGGGAAGTTACTTACCTAGTTGGGGGATATCAGTTGAATACTTATCGTAGTTACTTCATGGTGAAGGATGGAACTAAAGACCAGAGTTCTAACTATCTTTCAGTTATTCACTCTAACAATCTCGGTAATGTCTTTTACTGTAGTACTGACCCTGATAAGTGGGATGGTGAATACTTTGCTAGTCCTATATACTTTATCCATACAGCAGAGGCAGGACAAGGTGTGGTAGCTGTTGTGAAAAACTTACTAGCAATAGCACCTGGTTCTATTACTTCTGAAGATGTGTTAAGTGATGAAGAGGGTAATAACTGGAGAGCTTTTAGTCAAGGTGGTGGTTTTACTTTAGTAAAGGAGGTTTAGGAGATGGCTAATATAAGGCGAGTTTTACCTCAGATAAGAAGGTTAGTAAAGAAGGAGTTAACAATATCTGGAGTAGTAAAGGAGGGGGGAACTCCGGTGGAAGGACGAACAGTAGTTCTTTTTAAGAGATATACTGGAGAAGCTGGTTATGTAGTTAAGTTGGTAGAAACGAGAAGTCAGGCAGATGGTACTTATTCTTTTTCTTTCTCAGCTTCTCAGAATGATAAGTTTCTCGTTTTGGCTCTACCTCGTAATGAGAACTTTAATGCTGCAGTTTACGACTTTGTAACAGGAGGATAGTAAGACGCCATATACTCCACCTGAGTATAATAAAGTTAATTTTGAGTTAACAACACCTTATACTCCTCCTGAGTATGATAAGGTTAATCTGAACTGTTCTGTATCTGGAGAAAAAAAGAAAGGGAAACTTGACTTTCAGTGGAAGATTTTGGGAAAACTTGATAAAGGTATTATATGGAAATTGCTAACCAAAGAAAAGTTGGTTTTTCAGTGGAGAATCTTTGGAAGTATAGAAAAAAATTTTGATACTTTGCTTTACATAGCAAGTTCTAAGAAGTGGTCTTACTCTGATACATCACTAAATATCAAAGCAACAAAGTCATCCATTATTGATATTTTATTATGGATAAAAAGTAAAAAAGAAGAACTTTCAGATACTTCTCTCCAAATAACTGGTGCAATAGCATCCGTGGTAGATACTTCCCTTAGAGTGGTTTCCCAAATCTCATCTTTCTATGATACTTTATTAACTTTAACCAAAACATTTTCTTCCATCGCTGATACAATACTAAAACTAAAATACTGGATTACCTCTATCTCTGATACTTCTCTCCATATTTTGGCAGAAGCAGAATATGATGTTATTATAAAACTGAAACAATACCAAACCATTCTTAACGACCTAGTAATAGTTCTCAAACCTCGTGTAGCGCAGTTGTATGACATTTCTGTTGCTTTATTTGAGAAAGTTTCCACAGAGAAAGTTCTTAGTAAAGTTAGTCACTCAGTACCCAATAGAACTGAATGGGTAATTTCAGAAGGAGGTTCGGATAATTTAGTTAGGTTAAAGCGGTTTGATAAAAGAACCTTACAACACCGGTATAAAGATAGTTTATTGACTTATGGTTGTAAGCACAGAGTTTTAGATGATGAAGCTGTGGTGGTAGATGAAAATAGTACTTACCTAGTTGATATAGATTTAGATGTTCCTTTATTTCTTGGTAAAGAAGCAAATTGGGAAGATGCTACTTTCTTTTTCCAGAAGTATTCTTTACCAAGTACTTACAAAGAAGCAGAATATCTATCCGTTACTACTTTTTATTACCATGAGAAACAAGATTTGTACACATTATATCTCATTATTTTAGTAACTGGCTTCTGTATCTATCCAATAAAGTTGAACTTCAAGTGTAGTAAATGGGAAGAAAATATTCCAGTTAAAGGTTTTAGTGCATATTTTTGCTCAATATCTCATATCCCTTACCAAGTAATTACAGAGGGAATCACCATAGAGGTTGTTTGTAAATATGTTCCACCAGCTAATGATAAAATATCATATACTTATACTCACTATCCTCCATTTATACAGGAAGGAACAAACTTCTACACAGGAATGCTACCTAAAGCAATCCACCAAAGGTTATCTAATTATGAACTTGCTACTCAAGGTGCTATAAAACAATTCTCTACACAAGAAACTATAGAAACCAAAGAACTGTACTTCACGACAGATTCTGCATTTGGTTATGAGCAAAATTGGGTTTTACAGTTAGACCAACAAGATACTTATACTATGTTTAGTGAGCAGTTTAAGTTAGATTCTTTCTACAGTTTGGAGGAACAGAATGCTCCAAGTTACTAGTACTAGATCTAAAATTAACAAAAAGAGATTTGAAGTAGTTAAATGGACTTACACAAGAGTGCTAAAAGAAAAATATTTTCCCGGAGCTACTGGACAGTACTTATCTTGGGTAAGACAGTGGAGAGATAATTTGTATGGTAATGTCATACAGTTTAAAGGAAATTTTTCTCGAAAATTGCTTCAAGAAATCTTTTACCCAACTTTACAGTTTTGTATTAAAAATACTACCCGTGTTCTTTTCGTAACAGATATCCCTCAAGTTGAAGAACTCCTGCAAAAAGATCCCAGTCAAGCATTCCGTCTTGAAGAAGTAAAAGTTCAAGTAACTCCCTTACCAGAATTAAAACGAAAGTGTGAGGAGCAGATATATCAAAGTATTTTAGAAAAAGTTCAGCTTGAAGGTCAAGAAAGTTACTGGAGTGTAACCCATTTGTCACGCCATATCTATCAGGTAGGGGATTGTATTGTGGATTTAGATAGAAACTGGTGCACGTGCTGCTGTAAAATTAAGAAACTGGGAGAGTTCAAGTGTCCGCATTACTGGGCTGTGCAAAAATTTTTGGAAAAAGACAGTGGGTTTCTTAGCTGAAAGTCAAAAAAATTGTATAATATCTGCACCTCAAACAACTTACCAAACCAGTTCTAGAACTGGATTTTGTAGTGGGGCTGCTCCAGATACTACTAGTGTGCGGTTCCTTGATACAACCGGTGCTTTGAGAGTAAGTGGAGAAATTTCCTGTCTTGTAGTTCCTTATTGGGAACAAGTACACGGGGAGCGAAAGGCTTTTCTATCTCATTTATCTGATTCTACAACTATATGTGAAGTTGTGGGAGGATGTAATGAGGAGAGATTAGTATGGTGTCAAGGTTATGAGCAGAAAAACTCGGTACGTGATAGTTATATAGAAGGATTATGTAACAATGGGCGTTGGTGCTTGTGTTGGATTACTACAGAAGAAGATTCTACCCGACAATGTCTGGTACAAAATAATCCATTTGATGTTAGAAAGATACTGTGTCAAGGTTTCTGCCCAGTAAACTCAGAAAGAGTTATAGATCTATTATGGGAATCTCCTTTTAACTCTATGAGACAATGTGAGATTAAACCTTACTCTGTCCAACTAGTTTCTGTTACAGATGATAGAGAGGTGGTTTTAGATTTCACCACGGATTTTACAGCAAAGGACTGGACGTCAGTTACCTCATCATCTGAGTTTCAATTTCAGTTCTTTAATTTGGATAGAGTTGCTCGGAATTCTCCTTTGTTATTTTTTGATGAAAAAACTACTTCCGTTACCACTAAAGTTATACTTTTCCCTACTGTCAGTTCCACGGTTGAGGAACTTTGGTGCTTTTTCACTACAGATGCAGTATGGTTGTGGGTTGATGATGAAGTAATAGAAGTAGAAGTAGCTAATAAAAAACTAAGTAATGAAAAAATTTTGATAAAAGCAGTTCAAAATGTTGGCTATCCCATAAAAATTATAATAAAAAGACTTGTTAATAAAGTCGGTTATATTCATTGGCGGTTATTGGATGGCCGAGAAGGAGTTATTTTGGTAAAGATTTTTGTGAGAAAAGTTTAAGGGAGCGAGGATGGAATCTGGGAAAAACCTAAAAGTTTTAGAAGGAGAAGGAAAACTCCGTGACAGAAAACCCTACCTGTGGACTGCGGGGAAGTTAAGCTTGTGGAGAGGCCTTTAGGTCTCGTTGAAGCAAGAAGCCCCGAAAGGGGAGGAAGTCACTTATATTCATTGGCGGTTATTGGATGGCCGAGAAGGAGTTATTTTATTAAGATTTTCCGTAGGAGTAGGTCAAAAGGAACATGGATTTCTTACTAGTCTCGGGTGCTCTTCGGCATGTAGTTCCATCAACTCGCTCCCCCTTCCTGGAAGAAGTTCGGTTCGTCTCAGATTCTTTATGGGAAGAAGTAGGAAAAGATTTAGTTGATGAGAAAGGTATTAGGTTCCGGAACTGCATACTAATAAACCCAATATCCGAAACTCGACCAGTTCGTGAACTTCAACGGTTAAAATATGCTTTGAGGGCTGAGTTTACTTTTGCTGACAGTGGGGGTTTTCAACTTGTATCTAAAGTAAACCTTCCTTATGATAAATTACAGCAGAAACTAGAAGAAGTATTTTGGGAGCAATCTTTTTGTGATTTTGCCTTTGCAATGGATATACCATGTCATAGCTTTTCCACGGAAGATACTTTACGGAGTGCTTTAGAAACAGGCATCAATACAGAGAAGTTTTTTCAGAGAGTTCATTCAAGAACTAAACTTATAGGATTTTTCCATGGAACTAACTATGAAAGTAAACGTAAGTGGTTTTCCTATTATGAAAAAATTGCCGATATAAGAAAACTCCACGGGTTAGGCCTTTCAATGGTATTTGCACACTCGTTGTTGGATTGTATTACATTGTTGTTGTTATATAAGGAACTTGTGCAAAATAGATATCCTAATATTAAATTACTTCATATATTAGGACTATTAAGAACTTCCCGGTTAGTTCCTTTATATCATTTGGTTAAAAATTTGTCATTACCATTACAGTATATATCAGTAGATAGTAAAACTTTACCAATGGCTTATGATGTTGGGAGTATGTTTCTTAAAAACGGGAAAGAACTAAAAACATACATTCTTTCTAAAACTTACCGAGAAGCCTATCGGGAAGTATTCCACGTGGCAGGGAAAGTAATGCGACAATTAGGTCTTAAGACAGAATTGTTATATATTATAGACAAAAAAGGTAATGTGGAATTGGTGAGAATATATAAGCGGATTATCAAAACAGTTTTCTTTTGGGTTAACTTTTATAATACAGTGGCCTTTTTGAGGTTTAACTCAAGGCCCAGCAAGTTAGTTGAGATGGCTATTAAATTATTTTCTGAAAATAAACTGGAAGAACTACGGGAGTTAGTACAAAGTCACGCTGTAATAAGTAGTAAATTTTCACCACCAAAAACTTGGGAACTTGATACATGGTTTTGATAGTAACAACAGAACCCAGTGAACCTATTGGAAACTTACTTGTAGCAGAACTAAAAGGAGCAAGAAAAATTATCTATACTTCCCCCCAAGATTTGGCAGATGTAAGCAAGACACCCGTTCTTATAAATGTTTCTTCTCACTACTATCAAGAAGAAGAACTAGATATGGAGAAATTTAGAGAGATGGTAGAAGTTCATTTTTTTCTACCTTACTTCCTTCTACAAACTTTCCTAGCAACAGAATGTCTTGTTTTTATAAATCTGATTTTTAAAAAGAAAGGACCTGAGTGGTTTACTCTAAATGTGTTAGCACAAAACGTAGTTAATCTTTTCATGGAAGCTCAAAAATTTTATTCAAAACGGATGATAGGAGCAGTAGTGGAAGGAGAAGTTACACCGCCAGAACTTCTGCATGTAATTAAATTTATAATGGATAATAAAGTTATTTCAGGAGTAATGGAGGTGAGGAGATGAAGAAACCTCTTATAGTAATCGATCCAGGTCATGGTGGGCGAGATTCTGGAGCTCTCTACGGTCAGTTAAGAGAAAAGAATATTGTATTACCAATTTCTTTATTTTTAGCTGGGTTTCTTCAGCCAGATTATAACTGTGTATTTACTCGAACTTCTGATATCTATATCCCATTAAAAGATAGAGTTTTTATGGCAAATAGTTATAATGCTTCTATTTTTATAAGTATCCATACTAATGCTAGTAAGTCTCATAAAGCTCGTGGTGAAGAACTATGGATATATCCAGGAAGTAGAAAAGGAATGAAACTTGCCAAGGCTATAGCTACCTATATTGATGACATAGTACCTGGACGATTTCGGGGAATAAAGGAAAATACCTTCTATGTACTTAGATATACCAAAGTACCAGCCCTTCTAATTGAAGTAGGATTTTTAGATACTCCAGAAACTCCTTTGGCAGATACTGGAACTCAGCTTAAAGCAGCATTCCAGATAAGTAAGGGAATTAGGAAATATTTTGCTGGGAGGAAAAAATGATAAAATTGGACCTAACAGATCTACTAAAAAAGACAGAATTTTCATTGTTTCTCAGAGGTCTTATAGTTAGAAGTTCTATAAAATTTGAAGAAAGAAGTATAACTCTTGGTAAACTTTCTTTTAAAGGTGATAAATGTTCATTTCTAGAACTAACTGGAGATAAAGGGCTTCTTGTTAAAAGTGTTCTTGACCTTAAACCTTTCAATGTAGAAGTTAAGAATAGTATGGACATAGTAATTTCAGATTTCCTTTCTTTTCAAAAAGCTATAGATAGCCTTGGGATAGCTACTGTAGAATTTACTCCTAAAATGACAGTTGTTTCAGGGGGAAAAGGACAGTGCTTTAAATTTCGTAATTTTGACCACTCACTAATACCACCTAAAAAACCTTTTACTGAATCTAGCTTTTTGCGTATTAGAAAAGTTAAGATATCTAGAGAAGAACTTACCACATTATGTAAAATTTCTGAAGTAGTCACTGGAGAACGGATACAATGCACGGTAGAAGGAAAAGATGAAGTTCAAATTAAGTTGCAAGCAGGAGATGGAAGAAGTTATGATGAAAAATTTAAAAGCGAGGTAGAAGTAGATAAATCACTAACTTCCCACTTTGACATTGGGTATTTTAATGAGATTTTAAAGAATGTAAGTGCTTTGGTTCAGGATAGTTTTTATCTGCATTTACTTGTTCCTAAGAAATTTCAGGAGATAATGTTAAGTTATTTTGTAATAGAGCGGGAATTTTTTAAGACTGAGTATTTATTAAGCCCCATTAGAGAAACTACTGGTTAAGGAAGGAGGTAAAAAATGAAGGACTTAGTAGAGCAGTGGATATGGGTTGAGAAATACAGACCCAAAACTTTAGATGAAATGGTGATCGATAGCAACTTAAAAGCACAGTTGCAGAAGTGGATAGATGAAGGACAGATTCCTAATTTATTATTTATCGGTCACAAAGGAACTGGAAAGACCTCTCTGACAAAAATCTTAATAAATTCACTACCTTGTGAGTGGAAAAAGATTAATGCAAGTGAACAACGGGGTATAGATACTATTCGGAATGAGGTCCGACAGTTTGCAATGTTCTGGACTGATAAGTCACTGAAAATAATCTGGTGCGAAGAAGCCGACTATCTGACTCTTTCAGCACAAGCATCATTACGAATTGTAATGGAAGAGTTCCTAGATAAAGTCCGCTTTATTCTCACCGCTAATTATAATAAAATAATTCCAGAAATAGCAGATTCTCGTTGTGTAAAAATTCAGTTTACCGCTTTAGATAAGGAGTCGTTCCGAGGAAAACTCATTGAGATTTTAGATAAAGAAGGAGTTAACTACTCATCTGCCGCCGTAGATAAAGTAGTAACAATCTCATATCCTGACCTTAGGAAAGCTATAAACTGTCTCCAATATGCAACTCGAGACCAGTGTTTAATTCCTGAAATAATTGAAAAAGGAGATGAGATAACATCTACTATAGTTTCTTACATAGAACGAGGAGATTATAGTGGCTTATATGAGTGGCTACAAACGGAAACGATAGATTTTTATACTATTTATGAAGAATTGTTTAAGTATTTTATAAGACAGAAAGAAGGAAAATATGCTATTTATTTTTCTGAGGCGATGAGATGGCATGACCATTGTGCTAACCCGGTTGTTAATTTAGCACACGCTTGCTTTCAAGTTATTAAGCATAAGTTTGGGAGAGTGAAATAAATTATGACAATCATTTGGAGTCTTAGTATAGGTAAAAATGATTAAGAAAATAGATTTAGATTGGAGGTCTTATGGCATTCATTTTTAAAGCTTTATTTGGGTTATTGGTTTTAATATGGATGTTACTTGGGGTATGCGTGGCAGCTATAGGTATTCATACTGTAATTATTTGGTTAGATCTTTCGTATAAAACTTTGGTGTATAGTTTTGCAGCGCTAACAGTATTTGTGCTTCTTTTGGATATTGTATTACGATTGATAACTTTAATTTCTAGTTGACTATTTTTATAATAAAATAATTAGGAGGTAAAAATGATTAAGAAATTACTATCTTTAGCAAAGGAACCAAAAGAACTTAATTATCAACTTGAAAAACTATCGTCAGAAGAACTTAAACTGATAAGAGATGACCTAGAACAAAGAAGAAATGCTGGGAAACTACTTGATGAAGATGAACTAGTACTATACATTCTAGTAGCTCAAATGATAAAAGAAAAAGAAAATGTTAGTCAAAAAGGTGCAGTAGTTAAAGGTGAGCAAGATTATACTGAAATAAACTTACTATCCGCTATAACTTACCGAGTTCCCAGAACTAATGTAAGAGTTAGATTGAAAAGTGGAGAAATAATAGATTCTTCCATGATATCTTCTATCAATGTAACCACTCAGCAAGTTACTGATGTTTTAAGACCTATAGAACAGATAAAAGTGATAGCAGAAGAAAAGAAACCAGCACCTAAGGAGGAAAAGAAAAGCGAAACTGGACTACTTGATAATATCTTAGATGAGGAAAAAGAAATTGAAGAAGCACCAACTGATATAGAACCCAATATCTCTCAAGAACTTGACACGGATAGCACAGGTGCTGAAGAAGAAAAAATAGTACCGGAAGAAGAACCCAATATTCCACAAGATGAACTAGATATAACTGATGATGATTTACCAGATATTGATATAGAACCTGAAGAACCAACCTTGAAAGAAGAAATAGAAACCAACCAATCTGACCAACCAACCGAATCTGCTGGTTCAAAAACAGATATTCCAGAAGGGTCCCGTTTTAAGTTTCTCGATAAATATTTTAGACAAGAAGGAGTCTGGGGAGATATTATGAGTGCCATTCGAGAAGTCCCAAAGAAATGGGATGTTTTTTATGGAGAACTTAGTCAGTTAATCCAAGAGAAAACTGATGATGAGATACTTAGGATTTATCCAAGTTTAACTAAACAGTTACTTCACTCGAGAAGAAAAAAAGCAGCTAAGGAGGAGAAGTAGTGGAAGATGAAGAAAGAGTCATAGGTGAAGAACCAATACAATTTAAGAAGTTCTGTCGCTTTTTAGATTCTTTCATAGTAAAGAAGTGGAGAAATTTTATCTGGGAA
>Ga0190351_1000002_pt1 | contig 35475 bp, 49 predicted proteins | sample 487213910_MG_FD_163431 | JGI IMG/M metagenome (GOLD analysis project Ga0190351, IMG submission 163431) | Hydrothermal vent microbial mat bacterial communities from Southern Trench, Guaymas Basin, Mexico - 4872-13-9-10_MG | ecosystem: Environmental > Aquatic > Marine > Hydrothermal vents >... | reverse complement strand
ATATTGTTCTGGTAACAATAGAGCAGAATTCTTCTTTGTCCAAGCAATTTTTCCAGGGAACCACACTGAGTTAATCTCGTTCAGCATCGGTTGAGGTCCAAATCCAATAGCTTTACACCAAAACCGTGCCCAGTGCCAGAGACCACTTATTGGACCTACAAACAGACGACATTTTTTAATAACAACTAAAGAATCCAATAATGGTAACCCCCGACAATCCTCTACAGTTTCAGGTGCAGGAAATTTATCCTCTTTTGGTACACCCAACAAATATACTTTCCATCTTCCCTTTAAAAACTGCTCTATGATCCAGTTCCACCGGTCAATATGAAGGTTGCGAGATGGAAAGTGATTGTGCATCTTGGAATACCTAAAGATAGCAACTGACTTAGATTCCTTTTCTTGCCGACCTAAAGGACTAACTAATGGTAATCCATCAAAAGTTATATTTCGATGAAGTCGACGGAAGGACTTCCCATCCCAAACCCCTCGACCAAATGTAAACAAGTCATAGATTAACTCGCAACCTTTTTGCCTAAAAAAATCCCATTCTCGTCTAATTAAAGGTGAGACAGAACGGTTAGGAATAGATAGATAGTAAAAATTATCACCCACTCTAGGAACTCCAGAAACAAGTTCTTTTACTAACTGCGGAGCTCGAGTACAAGTAGAAACTGTTATAATAGTTTCATCTGGATGCTTCTGGAGTATTGGTCTAAAAGCACAACTAGCAAGAATAGTATCACCTATAGTTCCATGTAACCGGATCCCTATCACATCACTTCCCTACCAACTAAAAAACGTTGCCACAATGTTGAAGGTGATGTGATGTTCTCAACCTTAACAAAGGATTGTTTGTAAAGAGTTTGTCTCAAAAAGAGACCTTATCTTTACAGGGTTGAACCAGAACCCTCTATCTGTTATCCACTTTATTGTGGAATCACAGATACTTTTGCTTGTCTACTACACCATAAGTCACATCACCTTCAACATAAAAGGAACTACTTTTTCAATCACTTCCCTACTAACCAGATAAGTAAATCTCTGCCACAATCCTAATAACTGCCCTTTTTCACATTCAGTCAGATCAGAAAAAGTTTTCCCTCTCGTAATCTGTTCTATCTCATCTAATATCTCAAGTGCTTCCCGTGGTAATTTATCTATATCGGATCCTAAAGCTGCTTTCCAGTAACAAGAACTAAACTCGCTGTGCTCACATAAAACCTGAGCTACTTTGTCGGCTTCCTCCATAAGTGCACTATAATTACATCTGAAATGTGAAGTTCCCGCAGAACAACCTAATAAAAAGAAAACCATAAGTAAACTAACTAGCTTTTTTACCATCCCGCCGAACCTCCTTAGTCAAAAAAAAAATATAATCCATCTCCATCAACTTCTACTAAAAGCTGTGGTGGATTTTCATCTAAAAGTAATTTCTTTATTATTCCCAGTTTTCTATCTACTCCCAGCAGTCTAGTATACCAAGTTGGAAGTAACTTAACTTGCTCTCCTACCTCAAACTTCATAGATACTACCTCCTAAGAGAGAAAACTATCTATCCCCAAAATTTCAACTACATTTTGTATCCGGTTTATCACACTACAACTCTCGGAACCCGCAAACAATAATCCGCCAATGAAATTATCATTACTTAGAACTACTGAACCACTATCTCCACCTTTGCTCATAGATCCAGCCATTAACTGGTCCTCAAAATAAGCGGTTCTTCCACCACCATACTGTACCGTGCAACTAACATTAACTTGCTCAATCTTCCCATCGGTAACTTCAGTAGTCCGCCCACATTTCTTAACCGGCATTCCAAGTGCTAGTTCTACCATTCCAGTAATAGTACCAAGTTCCTTAATTTCAGGAGTAACCAAAGAAGTATCCTCTACTTCGGCCAGTGCAGCATCAATATAATTGACCTGCTGGTCCTCAGCTGGATAAAACCCAAGACGCCAAGAACTTACCCATTTAAGAATCCAATTGGCTATAGACTGAACTGCTTTACTTGGTTTACAAGGAGGGATTGGCGGAATAGGTTGTTGATTGAATTTAATCGGTTCAAAATAGTAGAGACGTGCTATAGTATCTCTCTCGGTACCTCCATCATAAGGACCTGGTTGATATGCTGGATCGCCAATATTAGCAGCATTACTATTTGCTAAGACATGATTATTACTCAGTATACATACTTTACCATCTCGCTTACAAAGACATCCTAGAGTTCCCGCAGTGATATCCTTATGCCCCACACTTACCCCGCCAGGTGCTGGGCGATACCTTTTGTTAAACTCCTGAACTACCGGTAAAACTTTCAGCACACCTACTTCCCACACATCTGTAACCAAACCAGATATAAATGGAGGAATTAGATACTGGGAAGGGACTTTAGAACGGGGTAATTTTTTTACAACACCAAAACATAAACCAATCTCTTTTGTTACTACTCCATTTACTACTTTTCTACCAATTCCAATTGAAACTAGTCCCGGAATTTTCCGGTGAAAATACCGGTGGTCTTTATAAGGAAACTCTATCTTCATTTTCTACCCCCAACAAATTATAGTAGCATCTTTTTGGATTTACTGGCTGAGTATCTCTTTCCCCCCTTTGGTTATGCCAGGGAGGAATTTTCCACCGCTCATCTGGAACAGAAGATCTTTTCCAAACTATTCCGAAACAGTAACTGCATTCTAGTAGGTCGCTCCACAATATCTTATATAATCTACTTAACCTTAACAGTCTTTCAATCGAGTTTACAACTGGATACCCTGGGTGAGGTCGCAGTAAAAATTGTTCTACATCCAAAGCCGGATCTGGAGTGGTTAGTAAAACGCATTCCCTGCTTCTCACTCCAAAACTCCTTCGTATCTTCTTAAATTTAAACACTTTCCCTTCTATACCGAAGCACAGAGCCAACCTAGCATCATCTTCTGTAGCAAACCAAACTTCTCGTCCATTAAATAGTTTATACAACCGGCTCCAGTCATCTACTGTGTAGACAGAGTTCCGAAACCAGTGAGGAACTTTTACTGGAAGATTAACATTAATAAGAGTTTCAATCTCATCGCTTACTTCAATACAGCGAATATCTACCGTGGAATCTAAAATGAGAGTATTATCGGAAAAATTATAGTTATGAATAAAATAATCATGTAGTAACGGGATGTTACCTCCAAATATCAAAAAATCCCCTCCTAGACCACTTGTGGCAGAGAGTGTGTGTATTTATTTATTATCTGCTTTTCTAAGTAATCTAAATTGGAGAAAATCTCTGACCGCTCGGGTGTATCAAATGAGATTGCAATACCACTTATCCGGACACTCCTTAGACCAGCATCTGTAACAAAATAACCACTTAATAAAAAGCGACGTAGAAAATATATCTTACCTAGGTTAATAATTGGATCTTTATCTTTTTCTTCTAATTCCTCTAATGTTTTCATTCTAGAATAGATAATACAGTATTTTACTCCCGGCTGAACATGCACTAGTCGACCTTTAACAATAAGCGGGGAAGTATTACTTTTACAGTATTTTTCCACCGTCTCACTATAAAACTCCTCGGAAAAGATCCGAAAGAGTAGTTCTGGATACTCCCCTCCTAAACCTTGAGTTCTGGTTAGATAATCTACATCTGAAACTACATTATCATAAGTATCAAAAACTTGAAAACTCAACCAAAGCGGGTGGATTTTTTGGAATATATCTATTAAAACAAGTTCACCTTCTCCATAATCTACAGTTTCACCATCCGTAGTATCCCATTCTCGTATTAAAATCTCCCTTGCAGGTACTAGACGAGAATATTTCCTAACTGCTTCTTCAAGGGCAGAATCTACTACATCAATCACATCTTCTAATTTAACAGAAGAGGAAGGGCAGACAACAAATACTTCATGCTCAAGATCTGTCTTATTAAGCATTAGAAAATGCCCCCAAAATATTCTTTGCTATTAGGCCTTCGGCAGTCATAAGAAAATTAACTTTACCATCTTTATCTATCTGTATCTGCAATAAGTTCACTTCTAGTATTTTTCGGAAAGTGGTTAGAATTTCCACTTCCAATGGTTCTTTTTCTAGTAATTTCATTACCTGATTAATTTCAGATATCTTGTTCAAGATTTCTACTCCTCAGTTTTCTAAAAATTTTGGAACAATCTAAACCCCTTCAACTAGAAATACCTCTGAAATATTCCTTAACTTCTTCCAAAGTTAAAGTAGCAACACCTCTTTTCTGAACTGTTACCGTGGCGGCATCAGTACTTATTATAGCAGCCTCTTCCAAATCAAGTCCTTGTAATAAACCATAACAAAGAACTGCTATAAAAGTATCACCTGCACCAGCTACATCTACTACCTCCACTTCTTGTGCTGCTATATGTATCATTTCATGTTTTTTCTGATTCTGAACTATCATACATCCATTCTGTCCCATGGTAATAATAACAGAACATGAGCAAAGTTCACAGATTTTCTTCCCAACCTCCTCAACCGAAAGTTTACGAAATTTACGGCAAAGAGCCTCACGGGCCTCTAATTCATTTGGAGTTAGAACCGTAGCACCTTTATATAACTCAATATTATAAGGAAAAGGGTCCACTAATACTAAAGGAGCCAAATTACGAACTTTATCAACTAGTTCTTTTCTAACAGTCCCTTTACCATAATCTGAAATTACAACTGCATCAAAAGAATCATGAGGAATTTGAGAAAGTTGTGTTTTTATATACTGCTCCCTATCTAATCTAAGTAACTGGTTACCACTCCGTGTATCAATAAAACGATGCTTAACTATGGTAGTTCCTGAGATTTTTCCTTCAAAATAAATACCTCTTTTTTGAAGTAATTCCTGTATAAGTTCCCCTTCAGGGTCTTTTCCAATAACACCACATAAATAAACTTTCAACCCCAGAGAACTCAAGTTACGGGCAACATTACCAGCTCCACCTAAAGAATATTTTTCTTCTGTATGCAGAAGTACTGGAACCGGTGCTTCGGGAGAGATTCTTCTTACTTTCCCAAAAGTATACTTATCTAGCATGATGTCACCAACTACTAAAACTGATTTCATTAACAACCTCCTAAATTTTAATGATTACACATTGATAACGAGTTGTCTCAATAAGGATTTCCGGTCGAATAGTAAGAAATTCAGTAACTGCTTTTTCTACTCCTGGACATTTTTCCCACTGATAGTCATCTAGTAATATAATACCTCCACGGATTGTTCTAGAGTAAAAAAATTCAAGACACTCTCTTACCGACTGATAGACATCTACATCTATATGAACAAAACAAAATTGCTTATCTTTAACCCAATCAGCCGTGGAAGGAAAAATACCCGGATATAATATTACATTATCACAGTCAAATAAAAAATTTCGGACAGCTTCCACAGAAGTATCTGAGAAATTACCCTTTTTATGACTATCTACTGCTGCATCTGCATAAGGTATTCCTGAAAAAGTATCAAATAAATGAACTATCTTATTAGGGCAAGTTTTTGCAATCAATCGAGCACTTCCCCCTTTATAGACTCCAACTTCCGCCATTTCTCCTTGTAACCGGCACGCATATCTAGCATACTGGTACAACATATAACATTTATCTTTAGAAAGTAAAGTAAACCTTTCTACTTCTTTAAAAATTTTTTCGAACTGCATAATACTCCCTCCACTAACTGTCTAAAATTACACTTCTTTCTACTTACCACTTTCCAAATTATCTCATCCATAGTTCCTTCGGTAATAAATTTCTGCACAACTACACAATGCTTTTGTCCCGGCCGGCGAAGTCGAGCATCTGCCTGACTACTTTGAGTAAAGCTCCATACAGGTGTAACCCAAATGGAATATTGTCCTTTCTGTAAATTCAGTGCTTCACCAATACTACGGGAGTTAGCAATTAGATATGGAACTTTTTCACTCCAGCGGTGTAGATCTGAGGTTTTACTAAAAACCGCCGCTTTATTTCCTAAATGTGTCTTAAACCAGTTTTTCTGAGCAATAAATTCGCACCACAATATAGATAAACGACCAGTGAGGGATTCCACTACAGCATGCATCTTAAAATCGCTTACCCAATGAGGAGATTTACTTTCATCATAATAAAATCCAGAACTAAGTTGAACTAACTTCATAAGTTGTGATTCTACTTTAAGCCGCAATATCTCATCGGCACTTTGCAACCACTTTTTAGCATTTATTACAAACTCATTCTTAGCTTCCGAGTATATATTTTGAAGTACAGGAGGCATCCGTAACTTAAATACTTGCTCAACCAGTGGGATATTTTCTGGAAGTTTAGCATAGTGAATAAATTTTTTTATAGCAGGTTCTACCACTCGAAAATAGTTTCTTTTAGGAAACCACCGTGGGAATCTCGCATAGAGATCTCTCACAAAATATGTCCGTAAAAAATTAGTCCAACTTACTATCTTTCCTCCTAAAAACCTGTTAAGAAAATACCAAAAATAATATCTTTCCGTATAATTATTAGGAAATGGAGTACCAGATAAACACCAAACTTTTTCAAACTTATATTTATCTATTATTTTCAGTAACTTTTTCCACCGCTTCGTTCTTGGATCTTTAACTTTTTGAGATTCATCTAAAACTAAAACTGAGTAGTCCCCATCGAGTGGTACTTTATGAAGAGAGTCCCAAGAGAAAACATCAAAACTAGTAACCAACTCCCATTTATCTTTTTCTTCTCTCCATTGGTTAATAGCGTGAGGAACTGTAACCACTAAAGCCCTTTTTTTCAGTTCCTCTAAAGCAAGTAAAGTTGTAAGAGTCTTACCAGCTCCCATCTCCCACAAAAGCATTCCCACTTTCGCTTTTTTTAGAAAATTGATACCGTATCTTTGGTGACTAAAGAGTTCCAGTACCATATTTAACTAATACCAGTAGAACCATAACCTTCACTGGGTCTATCTGTGGAAAAAACTTCTTCAACTCGCTCAAATAAAGCTTTATCTACCATAAACCTAACATTAATAATAGCACAAGGAGGGAAAAGTTCCATCTGAAATAAGCAATCTCCATCTGAAATAATGGTTGTAGGAAAATCAATTTTAACTGCTGCCATTACTTCGCCACGGAAATCTGTATCTACGACTCCGCTAGTAACAAATAACAATCCTTTCTTATAAGGAGTAGAAGAACGAGGATATAACTGAATCCTAAATCCTTGTTTACAAACTACTTTAAACCCGAGAGGTATCTTAACTCGAAAGTTCTGCGGAAGAACAACTGGAGACCCTTTCACAGATATTTCCTTTCTTAAACCATTTTCATCCACAACTTCCACTTTATCGGTAATCCGAGCAAAACAGTCATAACACGCTGCATCCATAGTTGCTTTCCGAGGTACATACTTCTCATCACAGCAAATTACTAGTATATCGGGCATCTCAGCATCTACCAAAAGAAGATTCTTTGGATCTATACCATTTCTTTCTATTACAGCAACTTCTTGACTATCCATCTTAAACCTCCTTAAATTCGCTTAATTCTTCAAATTTATCTATATTTTTTACACACCGCCTTATATAATCTTTTCCACCATCTACACTTAAATTACCACAGCTACAGGTCTTAAAATCATACCTATGTTTACTTTCCAATATTTCACCACAAATTAAACATTTAGCTCTATTTCGCAGAATTCTTTTCTCCATAACTTAGTCCTCGGTTCTACTACTTGCTGTAAGCCTCCTTTTCTCGGAGTATGTACACCGCTTCGGGACTGACCAGCGCAGAGGCTACAGGCTAGCGGAACACCCATAGCATGCCTTGAGGTGCCACCCTCAGCTGATTCAGTTGCCTTCAAATGACCTACCAAATTTCTTTGGAACATCTTGGCCACCCTAGTCTCCCGTTTAGTCCCAGAGCTTTCATGGTTGGCTCGCCCACTACTCGCCTCCGGGCCCACTAGTTAGTGGGTAGTTAACATTTCAGACAAAATATCTGCTCCCTCTTAAAATTTTTAAAGAACTACTCCCTCCAAAAGTACTGTAACCGAGGACTAAGTTTAAACCCATAGTTTAAACAAAATTTTCTTGCTCTCTCACTGTTTACAGTTAACTCTTTTAAAGAACTGCTTAGTGGGAGAATCCATATCTGCTCACGCTTAAAATTAGTTCTTTCCAGTACTTCTTCTATTAAATCTAGTAATGAATTTTCTTCTACCAACACAAATTTAAGAACTGACAATACATCCGGATAAGTAACTAGAGCATCTATCCCGCCCCGTTTTTTGGGACTAATTTGGTACCGGTGGATAAAATCCCAGTTTAAAGACTGCCACTCAGTGGATGCCGGGACTGAACCTGAAGTTTCTATAGCTACATGGAGACCAGTTTCATCTACTACTCTTCGGATAAACTTACCTAGTTCTTTCTGCTGCAGCATAGGTTCACCACCGGTTACCGTTAACCATTTGATAATGCCAGAAGGAGTGCTATAGTAGATTTCCTTTTTTACTAACTCAACTAGTTCTGGAATATCAACTGGAGTTCCTTTTCCCCAAGACATTTTAGTATCACAATTGTGAGAAATAATCCCGTTTACTATATAGTTTTTATATGGAGTACATTCAAAGTTATAAACCTTCAGAAATCCTGTTTCTTTTTTTATTTCTACTAAACCAGAACTCTTCTCCAACCAGATAGGGGTGGTAGCCTTTTTAAAATCTATAGTTAGTAACTCACCACCAACTTTTAGGTCTTTTACCATTACCCAACCATCTTTTGTAAAAAAAGGATGCTCGGGAGTTACAAACATTAAAGGTTTCTCTTCAATTTTAATTCTATACCACTCCGAAACTTTTCTTGAAAAAACTTTTTCAACTATAGTTTCCACGATCTTACCACTCTCGTCAACCGCAAGAACTTTATCGCCAGGTTTAATTTCATTAATTGGTATATTCTTTCCTCGTGTCCATATCTTAGGAATATTCCGATTAGGTTTTATTCCTATACACCAAGGACAATGAATATGGCACCCACTCAAACGTAAGAACACACTAGGAGTTCCTGCTTGTGGGCCTTCACCTTGGATAGTTAAAAAAGGTGGTTGGACAATTCTCAACACTTTAACTCCTCCCTAGTAGAATACAGGAGTTTTCCTCCCGTGGTGTTTCCTTTTGTTTAACTGCTGAAGGTGGTAGTGCCCCAATAGGTCTTATAGTTACTATACCCAACTCCCCTCCACATTTAACACACTTAAATATCTCTACCGCTACCAGTTCATCTTTTCCGGAAGGAGAAAGTACTGCTGAAATTTTTTTAATTACAAGGAGAGAAACAAAATGAGTACCTTTGCACTGAGGGCACTCTAAATTAGGGCATTTAGATAAGTCCACATTAATAGTCTGTTTTTCCATCTTTACCCCCAACTAAAAAAGAAATGTTCTGTGTACTAACATCTATATTCCACCCTTCATACAAGAAAAACTTCCACTCCTTTTCCCAGAGACTTTTCTCCATTGGAAAAAAATGGTCAAGTAACTCTCTTTTCTTTTTCCAATTCTTTACAAGGAAAAGTTCTCCTACTTTATGGACAGTATACTCGACGACTAAAATATTTTTATTTTTTGCCCACAATTTAACTAACCAAGTTGCCTCCCGATGAAGAGGATGAAGAGGCTGGTCTTTTAAAGAAGGTGAAAATATTATTTCAGGTCTAAGTTCATACAGAAATCGAGAAAGAAATTGAGAAAAAGTAAAGATAGGAGCTATCCCAAAATACTCAGCAGCAGTATCTGCTTGTTTACTGTACTGTGAAAGAAATAGTATATTTTTGACTGGATATTTCTCCACTAACTCATAGCACCCAATTAGAAAATCATCGGGGTGCGGACTAACGACAATAATATCCTTCATCTACTTCCCACCTCCTAACCCTCAATTTCCGGTAACTGAAATACTTTTTCCGAAATAAAAAATCCATATCCGAATACCAGCCATACAAGATCTCTCTTATAAAACTTAGCTTTGGCTAACAAAGCATTGTATCTAGCCTCAGTTTCAGCAACTTGATGGATATAATCACTTAACTTCGAGGACTGTTTATAATTTGTTAAACTACCTCCAACTAATTTTCCGGGTTGTTCTGAATAAGCAGCAGCTCTAATATCGTCAATTCTCCACTGAAGAACTTTTATTTCTTGTAGGTGTCCTACTAAACAAGGGTAAATCATTATACCTCTTTGTAGAAGTACGGCCAGTAAGATAGTAGATATAGTAGTGGCTATAACACCTATAACTGTAAGATCCTCATTACCTCGCTTCCCAAAATATACAACCAAAAATATACCTACTAAAAGAAGAAATATCCAAAACATTTTTACCTCCTATACATGGCACATAAAATTTAACAAATAATAAAACTCCTGGCGACACATGGAACAGTTCATAAAATCCCCAAGCAAGCTTGATACCGTCATCTTATCTGCATAAAGCACTACACCAACACCTTCAAGGCGATTATATATTTTACTTAAGATTTCTGTTAATCGCCCAACCCAATTTCTTACTTCTTGTATATTTTCAGGTAAACGAAATTGAGACTGGTACCAGTCAAGTACTTCATCTAAATCCGAAATGTCATCCCCACAAATTAATCCTATAAACAAAGGACACCCCCATTTAGTGACAAAACGCCGTATAATTAATGGTTCCCAGTGTTTGTGACCCAAACTTGTCAATACACCACTCTTTTTCTGCTCCTCCCTATACTCTTCCTCAAGTTTTAATGTTTCTACTTTTTCTATTCCCATTCCAAACCTCCTCCTAAAAATATTTAACTAGGGAGTCCATTTTAACCCCCAATAAAACCGCCCCCAATAAGGATCTAATTTCACAAGAGTTTCTGGTGAAAGTTCACAATCTTCAAACGAAGTAAACTCTTCATCATATCTTCCTAATTTGACGCCGAGTTTTTCTAAAAATTCTTTATCCTCATAACCCGCAATTATCCACCCTCTATACTTTCCTTTATTCATTTTAAACTCCTTTTTAGTTCTATCTCCTTCCGAAGTTCATCCACGGGAATTCCATGTTTTATCAAGAAATTATGTGCTTCCTCCGTTCCTTCCATAATAGCCAACTTAAAATTATATCTTGGTAGGGCACTCCACCCACCACATTTCTTACACTTACCTACAAAAAATGATGTATATCTCCCTCCTTTTAGGGGAACTTCATAATTATAGAAATTGGTAACTAACCCACTGCTGCAATTACATAAGATATTTCCTTTTCTAACAAATAATTTTTTAAATTTTTCCACCAGTTTAATTATTTCCATATATTTTTTCCCTCTTTCTGCAAGCCTCACATTTACCACAAGGCTTTTCCCCACCCGCATAACAGGACCAAGACTGAGAATAATCTACTCCTAACTCTTTACCAATAGCCACCACGGCCTCTTTGGTTATATATATAAAAGGAGCACTCACTCGTCTAATACCAACTCCCAACTGCAATGCCACCGACATACTAAAAATAAACTCAGACCGACAGTCAGGAAACCGCTCAGCATCTGACCCACAAACTCCTATAAAAACATCATCTAACTCATTTTCTTTAGCCACTATTGCACCGTAAGTTAAAAAAAGACTATTTCTACCAACAACCTCAGGAGAAGTTACCATATCACCTACTTGCAACCCAGTAACCTTTCTAGTGATGAACGGAACTCCAAGTTTTTTACAGTTTAATGCAGCATACTGAAGTTCTTTCACATGTGGCTGTCCGTAGTCAAATCCCAGTGCCAATATAGAATTATAGTTTAACCTTTTCTTAACAAAATATAATAAAGTTAAACTATCGACACCTCCAGAATAAAGAACTAAAGCTCCACTCACTTAACTCCTCCGCAAGTTCTCCCAATAATTTTTCCAAACTTCCTTTCTTATCTTCCACTGCTCGGAGTAAAAATCCACTATTTTCCACCCAAATTCCTTAATCATACATGGCCACGCCCAATAACACCCTGAACACATCTTAACATCCCAACACCAGTCATCATAAAGATTATGAGAAATTAGTTTAGGTTTTTTCATAACTTCTAATATATTATATTTTGGCATCAAAGCACCTTTCTTATATCCACAAACTCGCAAAGAACCATCACAATCTATACCTAAACTACACCACCCAGGATCTCCCGGGCGATTAAGCCTTAAGATATAATCCCAGTTAGAAAAGTAGTTTCTTGGAACTTGAACTCTAGCTAGATATTCAATTGGAAGCTTAGAAAGTTTATATATGAATTCTGTCCAAACTCCCCAGTCACTATCATCAAAAAAGAACTCTGGAGCCTTTTCTTTTTCAGTAACAAAATCAAAATTCTTATCACCCTTCCGTTTCCACTCAACAAAATTCAGACTTATAACGGTTCGTTCACTTAGATTATTACATAACCATTGTATCATCTCGGGAACAAATTCAATGTTCATTCTACTTATAGTAATTAAAACTAATGTCTCATCAATACCACTCATATATCGGATTCCATTAAAACTATCACGAGCCTTTTTAATTAATGCATCTCTCTGCTTCTCAACTAGGCAGATACACTCATAAGATAATTTACCAAGTTTTTTATTAAGATAATAGACCTCATCTATATAATCCATCCCTGCTGACCAGTTATGCAATCCTGCATCAAGTAACTTATCTTTCATCTTATCAAATAATGGTTGGGGGGAAGTTGAGTAAAGTCCATATTTTAGATTTTTCTCATCCCAAAACTTCACAAGTTCCACTAAATCATCTCCTAATAAAAGAGGTTCAGTACCCAAGATAAGAAAAAACTTTATACCCCACTCCTCATTCAAAAAAGAAAAAACTGACTTCCATTGGTCAACTGACAATTTACATCTATCTCTCTGTGGAGAAACAACAGAACAATAAGGGCAATGGCGTGGACATAATCTATTTAAATATATAGCACAGCAATGAGATTTAAACATTTTTTATTTTCCCTCTCTTTTTTCTTGCCACTTACTAAATACCGTTTCCATAGCATCGGCAATACTCCTATAGAAGCCTTGAGTATGATAACTTCGAGTTTCATCCAATGCAAGCTTCTGGTACCGAAGATAAATTTCTTCAACTATAAAAGGAGAAATACTTATAATTATTCTGTCATCACAATAGCAACCACGGTACTCTGATGAAAGTTTTATATCTAACACTTCAATATCTTTCATCTCTATACTCCTTATTTAATATTCTACATCTATAACCATCCCACTCCATTCATATAAACCAATTTAATCTTCTTCTAGTAATATCTCAAAATTTTGTGGGGGTTGAGGTTTGGGAAGTAGAATATGAATTGTATATTCTACTATATCACTTTCAGTGCCTTCCCGGTTCACTGCCGTCATACCGAAAGTGTAATCTTCGCCCAGGACAGGTATTTCACATTCAAACAGTTCTTCAAAATGTTTTGTCTCCTGGTCTTCCACGGAGCAATATGAATCCGTTTGTTTAACTAACTGCCACTGGTCTCCATCCTTTAGATATAGATTAAAGTGAATCTCTAGGCCTGCTGGACAGTTATAACTCCATTTTGCCTTGAATGTTTTAATTTCTGAAGCAACCGCAATAGAAAACTCTTTCTGAGCTTCTGCAGCAAAAGTAGCTGCTGTAACACAAAATAACAGTAATAACCAACTAACTATTTTTTTCATTTTTTTACCTCCAAAATTTATTGCCACCAATCGCTACATCTACTCCATTTAGTCCCAAACTAAAACCTATGATAAATCCAATAAAGATTCCCATTATAAGACCAAATACAAAACTCATTTATTAAAACTCCTATCTCCTGATTTATCTATTTATTAATCCACCATCTATAACTACATCTACTCCATTCATATAACCAATCTCTGTTATTTTCTTAATATATACTGCCAACTCTTCCGGTATCATAGCTCGCCTCAATGGTACTTGCTCAATAAGATGTTCAGGAACCTCTTCTTGACCACCTAATCTAGTATTGACAAATCCCGGAGCTATCCCAATGCATCTATAATTCCCATCAAACTTCAAAGCGAAAGATTTGACCAAAGAAGAAACTGCAGCTTTAGTAGCATCATAAAGAGGAGTATCTGGCTGAGGTCTATAAGCTGCAACAGAAGTAGTTACTACAACTAACCCTCCTACTCGTAATAACTTATCTGCATAATGCAACCCGTAATAGACCCCAAGTAAATTTGTTCTCACTAACTCCTCTCTATATCTATACTCCTCACCTTCTTCCCACCATGCTACACCAGCATTTAGAAACATTATGGAAAAAACCTGAGGGTACTTCCGAGTGAGTTTTAACCAAGTATCTTCTTTTCCTACATCGCCACCTTCACGTCTGGAAACTCCTACAACTTGGTACCCACTTTCAGAATAGATACGACAAAGTGCTTCACCTATCCCACTAGATGCCCCAGTAACTAATACACATCTATCCATCTCCTACCTCCTTACTTACTCTCTCTAACCAAACGCTCATTAATTTCTTAAAATTTTTCTCACCTAAAAACAATATCCAGTTATTCTTCACAAATTCTTTCTTATCAAAATTCCAGTTCTTAAGTAAATTCGGTGCCACTTTACCAACTACTTTAACTTTTTGTAGTTCCCATCTATCTACTTCTATCTCTAAGATGGGAAGCGAAGATTGAAGTTCATCCTTTCGTTCTAGCAACTCACTCACCAACTTATCTATACTAGCGCTAGAAGAAAACCTAAAATATTTTACTTCCTTTTCTCCTAAGGCTAAGTAAGGTAAAAAGTAGTATGTAAATGGCTCCAGATGGAGAAGTTTAAATTTAGGACCCTTAACTTTCCGCCCCCTCAGATGTTGCTGTATTTTATGACCTATTTCTGTTTCTTTTACCCGGCATAAAGGACACCGCTGGGGCCCTGGACAGTATACAGGGCGGTTCTGAGTCCAGACCCAAAAATTGTAATGAGCACGAATCTCAAAAAATACATTCCCACATACAACTATCCGACCTTTAAAACTTTCCAATTTAGTCCCCTAACTTTACTTCTCCAGTAGTATATCCATACTCTTCTTCTAAAGCTTTTCTTAAAAGATCTTCAAACGGTCCCGGATTCTTCTTTATAATTTTTATAAAATCTGTAAACCGATGACCAGATTTTTCTCCTTGGATTTTCCATACTCCACCACTTGTACTAAGAAGTTTCTGCTGGTTTAAAAACTCAACACATGAGTATAAATCAGAAAATAATCCACTTTCAAAATCTAAAACCAACTCACAAAGTTGAAGTGGAGATCCACATTTATTCTTCTCAGGTAAAATTCGTATGAAAGTTCCATACCGGTCACCTCTTTCCCATTTTCTTCCCCTGGAGAGAAAAAGAGCTTGTGCTGCAGCAAATTTCTGAGCGAGTCCTCGTGGTAGAGTATAACCAGAAGCACTAATCATACCTTTTGTCGAATGGGAAAATCTATCAACCTGAATGTCCGTAGTTAATTGATTTAAAATTATAAGAGTTACCCTACTTTTACTCAGAATATCGGGTAATTTTTCAAAGAGTTTGCTTAACATCCGTGCTTCTACTGCTACATTTGCATCAGAAATACTACTTTGAAAACTTACTTTAGATGGTGTCTGCTTTAAGGAATCCCAAATTATCAAACCAGTTTTCTTTTCTTTAATAGAGTTATCTAAAATCTTTAATAGTACCATCTCAGTATCTTCTAAAGTATCAGGACACACCAGTAGTATTTTTTTCTCTCCCTCCGTAGTATCTTCCTGAGCAAGCCTAAGACCTACCTGATGAACTCTATTATAAGATAGAGCATGCTCTGTATCAATGTATATAGCATAGTCACCTTTATCTAGAAATTTCTTTGCTATCTGTAAACTTAATGTAGATTTTCCAGTCCCTTCACATCCATATATCAGAACTATACCTGGATTTACTATTCCAGATTGAAGTGAAGCATTTAAAAGATTAAACTGAGTAGGAAAAAATCCAATATTTTTAGGTATATACTGCTGAAGGTCTATTAGTAGTTTTTGAGAAAAATTATCTTTGCCCATCTCCTACTCTCCTTTCTAGTTTCTCTAAAATAGCTAAAGCAACAGTTAACATTCGGTCAATTATTTTTTTATTACAAGAAAATACCGGTGCCGTAGGAGGAGTTTTAAATATTTTATGAAGTTGCCGAAACTCCTCTTCCGAAACTGCTTCACAACATCCCGGTACTATAAAAGTCCAATTTTCAGAGCCCATAGCTGGTTCACATTTAAGAAATTTCTCATTAGAATGAATTCTCTCCTGCACCTTAATAAAAAATACCTCTCGCATACTTTCATTTGTAGCTGGATACCAGTAAGTTGTCCAAGTTTTAATTATATTTTTAAATTCTTCTAGTTCTCGGTGCTCTAAAGAAAGCACTTCAATATAACTCCTCACTGTACACAATGGACACTCGGTTAAATGTCCTATACATCTCCATTTACTATTACCTACTTTATGAAACTTCTCCTCAAATACTCCTTCTACATACACATAATATAATTCATCTATACGGGGATAGTGAAAAGAAGATGAAGTTTTTACCTTCTTTACCTTCTTTTTCCAGTTCTGCAACCGTTCCCAGTTAATTAGTTCCATTATCACCTTTTTTCTAGAATCAAAATAGCTCTGTAAGCATGATTAGTCGATTGAGCCAAACCTATATTCCCCCGATAGATCCAACCATCATCTTTCCGCCACTGAGGCATGTGAGTGTCAAGCCAAACTAAAAACCCACTCGATTTTAGTACTTTAGAACATTCAGTAAGAACTTTCTTCTTACTGAATGGTTTAACTCCATACTTCTCAAAGTTACCACTATAAGGAGGGTCGGCAAGGATAAGATCAAATACCTCCTCCTTAAAATACCGAGATAAGAACACAGCATCACCAACTACATTAGGTTTTAACTGGGGATTTATATCAAAAGTTATAACCCGGCGACCATCTCCTTTTATACTGCCTGAAAATAGATGTAATATTTGTCCATGTAGAGAAAAATCAGGAAATAGTAGCATTACTCTATCTAAATAAGTTGGTGGATAAGCCCCGTAGAAATACTCCCCATTTTTTGATGTATTATACCAAGCACCAATCAACCAAAAACCAGCTACTACATCTCCATGAACAATAAGAGGAGACCAGTTCTTTTTCTTACACCGATTATACCAATCAACCCGAACTTTAAACTCCATCAAAATTAACTACTCCTAAAAAGGAATATCATCTTCAAAACCAATATCACCTTCATCTTCACTCGGTGTCTCTTCACCTAATTCATCATCAGTTTTAGTTCTACTTAAGTTATCATCCCATTCCTGCTTCCATACCAACAAAGGATAAGCTCTAAGAAATTCTGAGAAAAGTATTACATCTTTTTCATCTCCAAAGAAAAAATTAATCTGAGATTTCTCACCACTATTGTCTGCAGCTTTAATATTTCTTAGTACAAGATAACTTTTGTCATCTTTACTGTAAACTTGGAGATAAAGAAAATTCTGACCATTCTGCCACTTATGGATGAAACTCCTTTTATAATTTTCTTTCTTTTTCCAGCACTCCAAAGATTCTAGTAACCATTTTCGTAAAAGAAGGCCTTCAGATAGATCCAACTTAAACCCATGCTTATTTTCCCAGTCATAAACTTTAGTTCCTTTTTCTACAAATCCAACCTTCGGTGCATCTTTCCTCCTTTTAGCAAAAGAAATCCACAATCCACTACTATCTCCTCTAAGTTCTACTGCAGAACGCCCACAGTAAAAATTCTGTCTCATATTTTACCCCCTCTCCTTTTTTTAAAATATTTTTATAAAAGTCACTCCTCGCCAGTTATTTCTTTTTCTTCCACCAGTAACTCGTAAGAACTTAGATGGTGCTTCTGTAATTTCAATGTCTCACCTAGACAAGTAAGATAAAAGATATGGTGAAAATAAGCTATAAGCGGTTTTTTCTTTCTAAAATCAAAATTCCGTATTAAAACTTCTCGACACACTTGAGCAAAGCACTCATTAAAAAAATCATCCCAATACTCCCTCCACCCCCAAAAATGTTTCTTTAACAATCCGTAAACTAATGGTCGAAGAAGATAATATAATTTAGTTTTCCATTTCTCTAGTTCTCCCATAATTTTTATATATTCCCCATGTAAAAAACTAATATTAACATCCCTCAACTCATTAACAAACTCAAGAAGAAGTTTTCGGTAATCTTTTTTTACTACATCTTTTGTAACTGGAGAAATAGAAAGAACCGATATTATACCTTTCCACTTTCTTCTATTAGGGAAGTTTAGGTACCGGATATAAAGAACTTGATGAGTTAACTCTATGCATTTTTTATAAACTTTTTCCACCACAGCATTATAATCTTTATGAGGGATAGTTTTCGGAATATAACCCTTGGTTGAGACATGTGCTATAATCTCATCTAGCGTCCAGTCTGAAGTACAGTACCGTTTCCAACTTCTACTTACTTTTTTCGGCATAAACCAATTCTTTTTGTAACTTTTTACATTGAAAATCTAACACTTCGGACAATTTCTTCCTAGAAAATTTAGTCCTAGAAAACCTTTGAAATCCTTTAACGTGGCTAGCGTGCCCGAAACGAGTAAGCCCCACCTTCGGTAGGCATTTTTTACGAAGTTTCTTACCTTTCAGTTTTTCATCACCTCCATTTTTTTTTGTTTCAAAATAACACAAAATCTAAGACATGTCAAGCGATTCTGACAGTGAGATATTTAACTTGTAGTCAACCCAACGAATGCTCTTCCATAATTTATCTATTTTAGAAAGAACCTCAGGAGTTATTTTATCTTTATCTAAAACTGCTTCTTCATTTGTAAATTCCTTACTAACACTATAAACTAACTTATCAAGTTCATATTTTAACTTAATTTCCTCATTAGTTGGTTCAGTTCCAATTTCTTTTATAAATCCCGAAAACCAACTCCACAACCAGTCATCAGCGGCACATCTACGCCAATAAAAATTATCACTCAAAGCATACTTAGCTCTAGTACCATCCCAATAACTAGGTCTGGTTGCATCTCCCCCCTTACTTGCTTTTATCATTTCCATAATTTCGCTATATTTAAGAAAAGGTTTATCAAAAGGAAATTCTCCAGAACGATGTACTTCTACTTCCACCTCTTTCTTACTTTCCCGTAAACTAGTCCCCGTTAAAGGTTTAAACCAGACATCTTTCTCCATTAACCAAAAATCAAACTGCTTCCGAGCTAACTGAAGTAGAGCAGTAAAACTAGTTCCTTTATATACAAACTTTCTAAATTGACAAGATGAAGAAAACCAAGGACACTGAGGACCTTTACATGGTTGATGAGTAAGTTGACACCTATAGTGACTCCTATCCTCAATCAAGTTACTATAGGTGTCAACCTTTAAGTGGAGAAGCAAAGAAAAAGCATCCGTACCAATCCGCAGTAAAGATCGAAGCAAAACTTCAACCTTTTCCAGTAAAGACATAAATCACTGAACTAGCCCCAAACTGATTAATTTACAGTATCTCCACTAAATCCATCGGTAACTTCTTTCATTGGGGCCAATACTTGTTCCGCTTGCCCACGGACCTCCTCTGGAAGTCCTGCCATGTTAACACTTATGACTTTAGTAATCAAGTGCACCAATTGAATAAAAGTAATTTCTCTATAATCCTCTGGGGATACTCCTTCAACAACTTTCTCCAGCAGATTTAGTATCTTAGTTCTATTTTCCGTCTTGGAGAAATATTCCAGAAAAACTTCGGGGGCAAGTTCTTCTTTCCCTTCATTTTTTGATAAATTTCTGAAATCACAAACTATTTCTAGTAAATCTGCTATAACATCCATCAATTTTGTAAAATGAAGAGGATAAATCTCATAAGCCGAAGAACCAATAACAGTTACTTCTTTAGTATTCTTCCGTAAAAGAAATTCAAGATCGGGGGGAATCTCACTTATCTTTGAGACAGACATACTACTGAACCTCCTTTTTCGAAAATTTTGTTTCTTCTCCCTCCAAAGCAGTCATAAAATCGGTTAAACTTTTGGGTTTATCGGAATCTGTTCCTTTATCTATTATCTCCTGACAATTAATAATAATTTTAACAAATTGAACTTTAGCAAGATAAACTCCTGGGGATGGATCCGGTATCTCATCTAATTGCTTAATTTGTTCCTCACAGTAGTTTATAATTTGTATATACTTTGCTAAGTTCATTTTCTAACTTCCAACTTCTTCTCCAAAAATCTTATTAAATCTGCCCTCTCTTTTGGGGACAACTCTGGAAATACATACTTGATAATAAATGAAATAGGCAATTGAGGAAGAAGTTCTTGTAGAAGAGTCAATACTTTTGCTTTCTGAAGAGTTGCTTGGGTCTGAACTTCATCATCAATTAGGGAAGGGGGTGGAAAATGAATAAATACTGCATATTTTTCTATATCAATATTAAAACTAACACAAATTGCTTCATAAAGTTTAACCAGTACACGTGCAATCTTCTTCTGGTATTTCCGGATGGTTCTGGAAAAATTTACTTCCATCTTAGTAATAACATCTCTATTTCTTGTACTCTCCTCATAATTAAGATATGCTTTAGGAATATCTAAAGCTGCCAGTAACCGCCGTTGGATAAACTTCACATCAGGGACATCTGTCAAAGTTGCATCAGAAGAAAGAACATCAACTTGAGTTGCAGAATCTGGTGTTTTTGGAATTACTATATCAAGTATATCCCGTATCGAGTTTTTTCCTCGTATCAGTCCCTTTTTTAGATCTATTTTTAGTTTATTCTTAACAATAGCAGCCCATTTTTTAATATATTTTCTTGCCTCCTCAGTATCCTTTCCAGTTACATCTATATAAAAAACTAATTTCTGAGCTGCCCTACTAATTCTATAGATAAGAATAGCTTCTTCAAGTAATTTTAGATATCTCCATGACCGAACCAATGGATATAACATACTTTTTCCAGGAGGAATTGCAGAAAGAGAAAAATGATAAACTTTAGATTTAATTGGTTTCTTATCATTATCTCTACTCTGGTAGTAACGAGTTACCCTGCCATCTTTTCCTATATCCCAAGTAATTTCATTACTGGGCAAGTAGTAGACCTTCTTATTTCTAAATTCCAGAAATCCATCACCATATTTGACTAGATCTTCTATAGCTTCGGGTAAGAAATCTTTGATACCCGAATCCTCTTCCCATTGCCTTAATTTAAGTAAATCCCGCTCAGATCTTTTAATATAAGATTCATCTAAACATTTTTTCGCTATAGTTTTTCTATCATATAAAAGCATTTCTTTCCGTGGTACTAGATACACTTTATACTCACTTAACTCCCCTACAGAAGAACCATAATAGATAATATCAGCAATTTTTCCCACAGCCCCAAAAACTTCAGGAGTACATTGTAGCATTTCATCAACAGCATCACAGAACTTCCTTCTATCATCTGTATCAGAAACATCAATACTAAAGTCAGCAGAAACCAGAAGAGCCTCAACTATATCATATAAACTTAGGTCTAAGTCCACAAAAAGAGCATCTTCGGGTAGTTTGTTATTTTTTGCAGGTGTCTTTTCTTTTTTCACTTTTCATCTCCCAATTTTTTGACATTTATTCTACTTTCCGCACTATAGGCCGACTACAGTCAACTAAATCTTCCATTTCTTTCTCTCTCACTACATCATCTCGCACTTTTATATCTAGCACTTCTAAAACTTTAGCAAGATCTTTGAAAGAACGAATCTTTTTAGGATTTACTCGATAATAGATTACCTCCGCCATTTTTCCCCCTTTCTTTTTTGAAAAATTTAGTGCTTAAAATAACGTTTCTAAGTCAAAAGTCTCTCGGTTCATAGCCCCCCAGTTCATAGCTTGGTATAAACTTTCAAGTTTACTTTCAACTAAAACATGGAACATTTTTTTTCTATCTATCTCCACTTTACCACCTGGTAAAACCAGAGATCCAAAAGGGTAACTCTCCCCTCCTGAAAGTTCCCAACCAAGCACATCTTCGGGTGGGTGGTTACGCCGTAACTTAATAGGATGAATATAAACATAGCGGATCTTTTCTTTACCTTGTATTTTTCTCCTATTAAGTAGGTGACAGATAGAATTCCAATTTTCTGAAGCCCGCACTGCAATCGGTTTTCCTTTTTTACCCCCACTTCTATTTTTTTCTTCTTTCATATAATCTTTTATTTTTTTACTTAACCCTGTTGGAAAATAAAGTATATTCCCCACTTCCTCCTCAGAACTTTGCGATAACTGAGACCAGAAGTTATTAATTTCAATTTCTATATCCGCTTTACTTTTTCCATGCAAAACCATTTTATAAATCCGCTCTAAAAACTCCCTCACAGGAACTGGAGTGTCAGACCTCACTATCTCAAGTCCTTTTTTCTCATACCTATCAACCTTACCTCCTTTATAAGAAACTAGATGAAGAAAATACCGCTTCTTAACTGGAAAAAATAGCCCGACATCAGCAACTAACTCAGAATCCATCTTCAAGTAGTGTTCAGAACCAACCCCAAAAGTAAACTTAGCGTAGAAATCTACAAAACTATTTACTTCATCCAGTAATTTTTTCACATCAAAATTTCTTTTACCAAGAGTGACAAAACTAGAATCAGTATCTCCATAAATAACTTTGTAACCTCGCCCCCCCAACTCATTTATAACATTTTGTATCAAGGATTGTCCAGTAACAGTTACTGCCTCTGCTAAATTTATATTGTAAAATCTAGAACGTCCATAACCAAGGTATCCATAGAAGGAATTAAGTAATATCTTATATGTATACTGTTTGTTATAGTAAAAAGTTTCCTTTTCTTTGTCTTTACCAACCCATCTTTTCATTTCTTTACTATACTGTAACCGACGCTCGAAGATATAATCTAGTAACTGAGGAATAATTCCTCGGGGGTGTTTACGATAGAAAGTATTATTAGCTGCTTTATAGTAAGACTCATTAGGAACTGGATTACTGACTAAAGTTTCGGGACTTATATTTAAACTACGAATTATGGAGGGATATAGAGAAACAAAATCAAGATCTATTATCCATTCATGCCGTCCGGTAACCGGTTCCATGACAAAAGCACCTTTAAACTTCTCAACTGCTTCTGCTCCACCAACACTTCTTCCAACTAGTGATTTCTGCTGCAGAAAACTTAGTATAAAAGAGTCAACTACCTTGGACTGTTGTAATACATAATGGTATGGACAATTACTTTCCCGTTTAAGCTCAAAAGCAAGATCTAAAAAACGAAGTTTTTTATCTAACTCAACAACTAATTGTACATCATTTATATTATATTGTATAAATCGCTTACTATCTCTTTTATAAACTTCACTTATATCAGAAGCAGTTAAAGTTTTTCCCTTCCCTAACTCTAACTGTGAGATATAATCTAGAGAAAAACTTTCTTTTTCACTATATGTAAATTTCCTATATAAATCTAAATAATCTAAAACCGAAATACCTCGAATAGAATACTCCCCATGTTCCTTTCTAGGAAAGGTTACCAACCCAATAGGAGATAGTTTCTTCTCTATTCCTAATAACCGAGCCCGTTCTAATATCCATTTTAAATCAAATCCCCTTATCCACCATCCTGTTATAATGTCGGGAGTATATTTTTTCCAAAACTTAGATAAAAGAACTAGAAGAGCCCGTTCAGAATCTACTCGATATAAGTTCCAACCTTTTCCCGTCCTTTTCCCAGTTAGTTTATTAGGGTCAACAAAAAAGATAAAATATTTTTCCAGATAGTTATCCCACAGAGTAATTATATTTATAAAACTTTTTCCATCATCTACTTCTGGGAAAGAATTAGAAGGAGAATACACCTCTATATCCAAAAACTGTACTCTAGGAGTCACTACAGGTACTTGAGAAAGACGTGAGTGATAATCTATACTATACCTAATATCATATAAAACATCAGCTTCATAAGTAGTCCAACCTTGCATTGCCCATTTTTCTCTTTCTCTAGGTACTAGCCCAGGATGTGCTGTATAGATAATTTTAACTTTATCCCTTGGAGCTACAGGTCCATAGTCCTTTTGAGAAACATAGAAATATGGTTTAAACTGAGTTTCCTTTTTTATTGTCAGGTTACCTTCAGTATCCCTAAAAAATAAATAAAAATCTTTACCTACCGATACTATGTTTTCTAGACTAGAACTCACCAGCATCCTCCTCAAAATCTTCTTCTATTACTCTTTCTCCCGTCTCAACGACAAGTTGGTCATTAGTTATAATTCCAGTAGATAAGTCAAAATCCACCGTAAGTTTCCCTTTAGGTCCTTGCCGATTTTTTTCAATTGAAATATATTGTCTACCTTTTCTTTCAAAGAAACATAATAAACAGTCACAACAGAATATCTTACCCCAAGCTTCTGAAATATCTCCCATCCCAGGAGTTGAACTTTTTAAAGCATCTCGATTAAACTGGGTAGGAGAAATAACTACAGAATTAGTTACCATAGCTAACTGTTTTAAAAACTCAGAATTTTCTCTATACCTAAATCTCTCATGCTCATACCTCTTTCCGCTCCGTAATAGATCTAAATAGTCAACTAGTATCACTTCTGGTTTGAATTTTTTTACAATCAATTTTCTAATATATTGTTCTATCACTTCAAAAGAAACTTTCCTTTTATAACTTTTTATTATAAGTTTTCCTTTCTTTGGAAATCTTTCCATAGAAGTCTTTAAGTACTGTTTTAATTTATCTTTATCTTTTAACTCACATCTTGGACACATAAAAATATAAGAATCTAACCTTGACTGTAGTTCCCATATAGGTTCTTCCAAATTTAGAAACAAGACATTTTTCCCTTGATACAAACTCTCAATAGCTTGCCTACAAAGAAAAGTAGTTTTTCCTCCCCCTGTTATACCCAAAATAATATAATATCTTCCACTTTGTAATCCTTGACCATCTCTTAAGAAATACTCGTCAAGAACTGGAATATTAGTTTTTACAGTAAAAACTTTCCTAGATTTTTTTCTAAGTAATGCCTTACTTGTTCTTTCCACAAAAGAATCCCAGTCATATATTTCTTCCCCAAAATCATACTCAAAAGTGTAATCAGTTAGAAAATCTTTCAGAATTTGCTCAACTTGTTTTAATTTTTTCTCAAAATTCCCTAATCCAAGAAATAACCCAATATACTCACTAACTATATATAACTTAAGAGAATGAGAGATCGTCTGTATTATAGAATTTTCAGAAACTAGTATTTCTTCTTCTTTTTCTTTTAACTTCTTATCAATACCTAATATTTCTATAATACTATCGCCGTCATACCCAAATAACTTTAATTGTATAGCTTCTTCTATCCGAACTCTATCTTCATAAGGAATAAATGATAAGTACTCAGTTTCTTTTATTTTTCTAATTAACGGAAAAAGAAAGTCACTAGTTCCAAAAAGAACAACTGGTAAAAATTTCTCCTGAATATATTCTAAACTTAACATTTTCTGCTAATTTTAAATTTCACCTTGTGAAATCCTTCCATACCTGGTGGAAGTTCTGTAACCACTACATTTTCACCCAAATATTTTGTTGTATAAAATCCATCAAAAACTGTAAACAAAAGCTCATCTGAAGTGATTAACTGACTGAGTTGATAATGAAAAATATCTTGAAAAACTCTCTGCACGTAATGATTATATTCCTTATAGTTTGAAAATTTAAATTTATTACGAAACTTACTATTCAGTAGATAAAGTAGTCCTGTACCCTTTCCTTCCTTACTATAAAGAGTAGATAAAATCTCAAGTTTTCTCTCTCGACCATTATCAAATAGTGTATAAGGGTCTTCCACTGTATTAAAATAATCAATAAGCTCTTCATCTTGTATAAGTAAAATTATAGTAGATAACTCAGCACCTTTGTAATCATAATAATATATATTTTCATAGCGTGTAGTTGTGATTAGTTCCATCCTTTCTTCTTGTGTCAATCCAGTTAAATTAGGCACGAAAGTTACTCTATTAGTAATACTTTTCCGAGGAAATAAAAATAACCGGTTATCCCAAAGGCCTTTTTCTAGTTTCTTTTTTAATTCTGGACCTAACTTACTTTCATCAATAGGTATACCATGAAGAACTTTATCTTTATAGATTTCTGGGGAAAGATCTATCTGAGATGGTTCTAAATAAATACCTAATTTACCCCACAAGTAAGGTTCTTCAAAAGTTATACGGATAGGATAGGCAGCTTCGGCTATAAAATACTCTCTAACTAACCGACGCCAGTAAAAATTCTCCAGAACTTTACTTTTAATTACTAAACTAGTATTATAATTAGATAAAATAAGTTGTTCATTCCGGATTAGAAAAGATGAAAAAGCCATCCTTTCACTGTTGTTCCATTATATTAATTTTTTCTAAAACCAACCGAGCTGTTCCTTCAGGGTCTCCCTCCCGGATAAAAATTTCTTCATAAGGTAATTTAAACCGAGTTAATATTTTCCTTACTGCACCTGTAATAGTAGGATCTTCCCGCTTGGGACTCCTCATGAAGAAAGTAAATAACTTAACATTATGAAATTCAAGCATGTGAATAGTGTTCAAAGGTAGTTTAGCACAGAGACGATAAGCAGCGTTATCAACTAGGCTTCTATCAGCAATAATTGTCTTACCTTGGTGAACCAAATAACTGGCAACAGTAATAAAATCTAAAGCATTCTCAAAATAGTTATATGCAGCATTATAACCAAATATCTTTTCTTTCCAATTATCTCTTATTCCCATCTGCACTAGTATTCCATGAGCAACTTCACCTACAAAAGCAAACTTATCATTATTGACTAACTGTCTAATTATTTTCCAAGTGGTGGTCTTACCTATTCCATGAGAACCAGATAATGCATAAACCTTAATCATCTCCTACCCCCAATCTACTCCTTAATAATTTACTTAACGGTGTAGTATCAGAATCTACCTGTTTCCACTTCTTACCTTCCTTTACCCACAGTCGCTGATTGGAAGATGCAGGAAATCCATCTCGATGCAACTCCTGCTTATATTCACCATCTACTACTATGTCAATAAAATCAAGCACCTCAGGACGGAGCTGTTCCAAAGTAAATCCTGTATATAGTACACATCTTTTATTAAATCGCTTCTTAACTATCTCACTTATCTGTCTCAACTGCTGAGGGTAGTACCCGAAGTCTCCTCCTAGAAAAACTACACTATCTATTAACTCTACATTTTTCTTTATCTCCTCAATTACTTCTTCCACAGTAAGTTTCTTACACAGAGGACTATCCGGATCTTGTAACTCGGGATTTTGACACCCTGGACATCGGTGCCAACACCCACAACAGTACAAATTTAAACTAATGCCCAAGTAGGGGTCATCTATAAACCCAACCTCAAAACGTGCAATTGGTAAGTGGTTGCTCTTTCCAAGCATCTCTCTCCCTCTTCAGTAAAACTTTAGTAAGATTAGTAGTTTTATCTTTAACATAAACCAAAGTAATAACCGGTATAAATACTCCATAAACTTTACGAACTCGCCCACGACCAGCTATTATTTTTTTAGGATACTCCCGAAGAGTAAATTTAAAATACAGTTCCTTCATAGAAAAAGGTAACCGGTTATATGAAACTTTTCTATATATGTCCCAGTAAGGCCCTTCAGGAGAACTAGTATCGGTTTTAATCTTAATCTTACACACTCCAGTAGAAGCAACATCAGAGTACTGGTGTAAGTATTTCCAAAGTGCTCTAACAAGAAAAGTTCTTAACCACACTTTTAGATCCAGAATAGTTTTAATTTTCTCAAACATTAAGTAAAAAACCAATATCTGAAGCCGAAGTAGAAAAAGCAAAAGCATTATGTAAATGAATACTTTCTTCATGCTCAACCACAATCCAATACTTGCTACTTATCTCCTTTACATCCTTTTCAACTAACCGAACCATATCTTCTACAAACCGTGGATGGTGGTAACTAGTTTCAGTCACCCACTTTTCATCAACTCTTTTTAGTAGTTCCCAAATAGGTGAACTAGCGTGCCGCTCAACAATCTCTACTATATCTTCAATCCAAATTATTCGTCCACTCGATTCCAAAACTACCGTACAGTAGCTCCTTTGATTATGAGCACCCACCTCAGATATTTCTTTAGAACAAGGACAAAGACTCAGATATGGAACCCGAACCGAAGTATACTCTGTTACTTTCCCCCGATTAGTCACTACAATATATTTATAATCAATAGGTAAGTAAGATTCAAGTTGAGAAACTGGTGATTTTTTCTCTATAAAATATCTTGCACTAGCTTTAAGAAAAAATTGTTCCGAGTAAGGAATTCTGGCTTGTAACATATTTAGAAAATCTAGATACGACTGTCGAGTGGTGAATTTTTTAACAATACTTAACTCACTAACAAACCTCGACATATCAACTCCCTTCCGGTCCTTTCCTAAAAAACACCCTACACTCAATTCACCATCCGTAGTAAAAGTGTGTCCATCTCGTGTGGTCATCTCAAATAAAAAACCTACTCCTTTTACACCAACTACATTAATATCAGATTTTACCCCCGGTGGCATCTGTTGAATATCTGGTAAAGTTTCCATAATCTCCTCCATCATTGAAGTTGAGCAGAACTCTCACCAATCGAGTTATTTCCAAATAAAAGATAAGTAGTACAATTAACAATCTTAAACAAAAGGTTTACCTCCTCTGGAGATAAGTATCCAGATTTATTTCCTACAGAAAAAAGTAAAGTATTATTATCTGTTATCTTAAAGTACAGTACATCCTCAGGAGTTTCTCCCCGAGCATAGTACCGAGCACCACTCGCTAAAAACTGCTGTAAAATAGTCAGAAACTCAGTAAACTTCGGAAAAGAAAACCAGAAATCATCTTCCCCCACTATTAACTGGCATTTTTTACCAATAACTCTCAAAGAAACTGTCCCAGCACCTATATATATCCCTCTATCCACTACGTAACCCCTCCAATATTTTAGTTGCCTTTCTATACAGGTCCGGATAAGAAGATTGCTTCAACTCTGCTTTCCATCCATCTAAAAATTTTCTCAAAACATCTTCCTGAATAACTGGTTCTAATTCATACTGTCTGACTACATCCATGAATACATCCATATCGAACTTCTTCTCTTCCAAAATATAATTATAAAGTAAACTAGGTACTAGCGTTGGATCATCTTCCAGTAAGTTACACAACTTATAATTTACCTCAAACTGGTCCTTCTTATCAAGTATTAAATTTATTTTTTTCTGTAATCCACCCCAGTCCATAGAACTAAGTACATCAAGAAATTCTTTAGGAGACCTTAACTGGGGGTGGTTCTTAAGTACTTTTTCAATCAAAATGGAACAAAACTTAGGTCCTAATGATTTTATACCAGGCACTTCATCTTTATCACCCATTATTGCTATAAGTAAAGGTAACTGCTCATACTGGAACCCCGTAGAGTTAAAACCATAGGACTTAGCAATATCCTCCCGCTGTAAAAAAGTTTTACTAACCGGATCAAAAATTTCTGCCCCGAAAGCTTTTAACTGGTAGAAATCTTTATCTCTAGATACTATAGTAACAGACCCTACCTTTGACATAACCTTAACTATAAAACTAATTATAGAATCAGCCTCAACATCCGTGCTACTTACAAAATGAAAAGGACTAACCCGCAAGCAGTCGTAGATTATCTTTCTTTGTCTTTGCCACTCCCTTCGCTGCGTCTCTGTAGAAAAGGCACTCCGTCCTTTTTTATAATCTCTGTATAATTTTCTTCTATAAACACTTTTTCCAGTATCTGTTACTATAAAAACTCGCTGTGGGTGAAAAGTATCTAGATAATTAAACAAAGTTTTCAAAAATATATAGCATCCACTAATACTGGTACCATAACTAGTAGTGTATTTTAGATATTTGTCTCCTGCAAAAAATGCTGACATAAATAGTTGAGAAAAATCTAAAACTAAAGATTTAACTCCTGTGCCACCCAAGTTTGGTACCTCGTAACTTTTTCAGAAAATTTGGATGGAGAATTCCATTTCTTAGCTAAAGTTAAAGAACTAAATTTAAACCGATTAGTTGGTATATTTATCACAGAACGACCATCTTCCTCATACTCAACATCAAAAACACTTTCTACTTTTGATAGCAAGTGAATATAATTAGAAATATTCTGAATCCGCACCTGGACAGATTTATCTTTCGTGGGGTTTAAGATAAGTGCCGTGGGAGTTACAATAGAAGTAAACTTTGGAAAAAATCCAACATCTACACCTTTACACCGAATCCAATAAAAATTATTTACCTCCTGTAAACTTAGTTCTAACAAATCACTGTTAAAAAATAACTCCCTCCGAAACTCCTCTCTAGTATAACTAGGATAAAAATTTCCAACCCAAATATTATCTACATCTGAACCATATTCTAAAACTACCTCCTTAACTGACTGGGAGAAACGACCTTCTCGAGGTTGATTGTAAAGATTAGAAAAGAATAAAAGTAATTCATCATGATATTTTTCAGGAATTGTACGAGATAGAGTAAAATATGGAATAGAAATTGAAAGATATCGAGTTAAAAATTTTTTCTTTTCAAGAATTCGGTGAGAAAAATCTGGATCCAGTCTTATACTCGGCATCAGGTATTCTACAAAACGATTATACTTATAACAAAATAGGTGCCAAGACCGTGGCCAATTTTTCTTGTAAAGTTCTTTTATTAAATTGACAAGTTCTTCTTCTTTTGTAATTTGCCAGTATTTATTTATCAGGTTAACCTGTTCCTTTCTTGTTTGGCAAAAAAGAAGTAGTCGTGGAAAAAAGATACTGCCAAAAAGATATTTAGCGCCAGTATTGGAAGTTTTCTTCATAAGTGTTTCCTAAAATATCAAACACCTGTACTGTTACCGTGTTAATACCCTTCTGTATCTCCGCCTCTACAGTTTTTACAGCAACTTCTTTATCACCTTGAATGCTTTTTACTTCTTTCACCTCGATTTTTTCTCCATTTAATGTTACCAAAATAGAATCCGTATCTAACTGAATTGCTGAAAGGATACTAAAAGTAAAATCTACTTTCTCAACTCCTTCTAAAAGAGAATACGGCTGAGGGTACATTGGTGTTATAGAAATCCATACCCATCGGGCACTTTCCACCAGACAGTTTCTTATACTATTGAATGTAACTCCTTCAGTAAAACACTGCCTCCAACTCCCTTCAAAATAACCAAAAGTAATAGGAACTACTTCTACATCAACTACACCAAAATTGGCTAAAATAGCTCCTCTCTCACTTATCCATCCAGGAAAAGATTGAACTTCGGCTAGTCTCTCAGAAAAAGTCCCCGAGACAGTCTGTAACCAAATTTCTTTCTTATTACAACAGTTCCAATCTGTGGCGAGAGTAAAACAAGATCTTGAGTCACTTTCTGCGAGAGGTCTTTTACAACAGAGTGCTTCCATATCAGTAACTTTATAGACATATAGATATACTCCCTTTTCACTATATACCGGATAGCATATATTACATATCCTTTGACTTACTTCAGCGGACTCTACATATACTCCCCTTTCACTTACTTTCCGCACTTCAACTGTAGTCTCTAACACAGAAAGTTCTTCAGTGCTTTTTCTTTGCACAAAAGCATTATGAGTACTAGTAGATAGAAAAGGAGCACATAAGAAACAGTTTCTTTTATCCGTGCAAGAAGAAACTACTATTGCCTCAACTTGATATCCAGTGCAGAACTGGACATACAATGGCAAGGAGACAAGTTCAGTGGTAGAATCAACAACTACATCTAGTAAAGTATCACTAATCCAAAAGAATAGTTGTACTTCACCTACTCTCCATGAAATACCTTTATCCAACCAATTAAATAGTTTCCACGATGAAACTAACTCAGCACTAGTTAAAATCCTCCACTTGGAACTTACTTCACTCCTTGTAATTAGTTTCCAAGAAGTTACTAGGTCAGAAAAGGTAGGTTGAGTAATTTCACTTCCTGCAGAGCTGAAGGAAGGTTCTGGATCAACCCGTGCTCTGACGAAAACATAATCTATATCTACCTTACTAGCTGCGGTGGCAGTAGCATGAATTCCCATTCCCACTTTAGGAACTATGTCATTGAAATAGGAATCACTGTGAGCTTCTTCCCACCATAGAACACCATCTACCCAAGCTTTTTTATTGGTAGGTGCAACCCACAGCTCAACTTCTAACCATTGGTTGTTATAGTCCGTATTGTTCTCTACGTGTCTGTTTGGCGGATCTCCATGGTTCTCATATTCATCAACCACATTTTCTCGGTCATTAGTCTTCGTGCCATTTCCTATAAACCTAACCAACCATTCAATGTTTACACCCTCTCTAGCATAAAGACCATTCCACGCAGTTACATCCGAGGTTGTATGTGGATGAACTTCCTGCTTAGCAAGATACTTCACCAAAATATTATTTCCACAACCTGATTTACCTCTAATCCAACAACTAGCCCAATCAGATCCAGGAGGAGAGAGCTCCATATGAACTTCACTGTTGCTCACAGTAACATTGCCACCAGTACTTTGGTCCCACTTTGTTCCATCCAAGGAAGAACCAGGAAAATCATCAAAGAATAGAAAAGTGCTGTCCCCGTCACTCACATTAGTTGCGTTAGAATTTCCATAATAGCAATAAATATCTACATTAGAACCAAGATCATCTTTGACTTCTACCCAAATATGAGCTACTCGATTTGGACTTGTTCCTTCTACTTTTTCTACCCAAAAACTTAATAGAGTAGTCCCATCATTGTCAGTAAACCGTAGATCCCCACTGTTATTTGTATCGCTTGGGAAATTCGCTGAATGTCCTTCTACATGAAAGTCACATCCAGAAGCACCAGAACTTTCACCAACTTTGAGAAGTACTTGATAGTTAGTTCCAGCACCAGAAGAGCCACTTATAGTTATTTTTTTTCTATATTGCCAGCCGGATAACCAACTCATTCTCGTCTTTAAAATCTTTTCTAGGAGTATCTAAATACTCCAATAGTCTGCTATAAAAATTATTAAAGTCAAATGAACTAGTATCTAGTACCAGTGCTTGTCGAGGTCTTTCGAATTGGAATGTAAGAGGTCGCTTGTAGACTCCTCTAGTATCTCTTGCTTGAGCTTTCTCAAGTGAGCATTTTAACCAAACTACATAAAATTTACCATACCGAGATACTATTTCTCGCATTCTTTCCCGATACCAAACTCGGGGAGCAACAAAAGATAACAGAACATTTACTTTATTTTTATTTAAGACATTACAGATATAAGCAGCGTTTTCTAAATTTTTCATTCTATCTAAGTCACTAAACCCAAGATCTCTACATACTGTACTTCTAACATCATCAGCATCTATGTGGATCCAGTTCCAAAAGAACGGTTTAGTCTTCAGGTATCTACAAAAAGTTGTCTTACCGCTACAGGGTATCCCGCAAACTAAAACTGTCTTCAAAATTCTACCTCCTTTTTGAAAAATTTCTTTCTAAATAAAACTTTTTCCATAACAAACCAATTCAACCTTCTTAGGACTAGAGGTAATTTGTGTTAAACTATCACTATTAATCTTCACTCAAGTTGACCTCCAGCAAACGAGCCTCCCCAAAATGCCCTCCATGAGACTTACAATGTTGGTGGGCCTCAGATTTTGTCCAGTGTTTTTTAGGATAACGAAACGCTTGTTGAACCCACCGTTGTCCTACTTTACAATAGATCACATCATAAGGTTTCCCATTATGTTTTCTTTTTCCGTTTACACGACGGAAAGCAGAGCAGTTCTTCGGATCTTCCAACCTACAAGACCACTCATTAGGATATGGCATTGCTAGTTACCTCCTAGTTTTACTTCTGGAAAAGGGGATCTCCATTGCCACCCAGTTTTTCCTGTTTTTCTATAATGTTCTAACCTACGAATTGTAATTTCTGCAAAAATAGGATCTACATCAAAAGTAAAAACTTTTCTTCCAAGTTTTTCTCCCGCAATTAAAGTAGTCCCCGAGTGAGCAAAGAAATCAACTACTAAATCTCCCTTTTCACTGCTACTCATTATAATTCTTTCTATTGCTTTCAAAGGTTTCTGCGCATAACATCCTGGAACATTTTCTTCCATTCTATAAAATACCTGTTGAATATCTACCCAAACATTTCCTGGTCTAATGGTATTTGATTTGCTCCTCTCCAAGTTTTCAGTGAGTCTTCCATTAACTACTTTATAGTAGCCTCGGAGTATCTTGGGAATATCTGTATATACTACTTTAAAAGGTGGATTGCCTTTGACATAATGCAATAATTCTTGTCTTACCCACATCCAATTTTTTTGAGTCCCATACCCTCGTTGATTCCTCAAGGTAATAAAATTTCTTGGTTTCAATTCTTCAAATCCTCGCATCATTATCATAAAGTCTGGAAGAGGTTGGAAATTATCTTTATAATCTGTTCCTATCCAGATATAAAGATGAGCATCTTTATTCATAATTACCAATGCATTCTTTACCCACTTCTTAGAAAATTCAATATATTTCCCTAACTCCATTTTAAAAAGATTATGTGTATTGGCATTTCCTACAATCACATTATACGGGGGATCGTTAATAACTAATTTTGCCTTTTCTTTTCCCATAATTTTCATCACATCTTCTATTTTTGTAGCATCTAGTACACCTACTTTATGACCTTTTATAGGATCTTCCCATATTTCTCCATATCTTAACCTACACAAAGGTAATCTCTCTTCCTTGAATTCATGAATATCTAACCTACCAAGCCTCTCCTTAGTTCTAGTACTCACTTAATTACCTCTAGCAGAAGTAATACCATCCCTTTTTTCTAACCAAATCACTCGGTCCCAACCATCCCAATCCTTCACAGTTTTATTATGAGTGATAAAGAATATCTGTGAAGGTATCTTACGAGAAAACTCTCGCAGCAAGCGTAAAACCCGGATGACTACCTCACCGCTTAACTTATCTATTATCTCATCTAAAAGTATTAGACCAGCAAATCTTCTACTAGTAGCTAACAGGGTAAGAATTCCAAGAAGTAAACTAATATCAATACTTCTCCTCTCACCCATACTATACGACCAGTACGAGCGGTTATTCACTAAGCACCCAAACTCTCTCTCAAACATAAACTCCACCGTCATATCCGACTGTAACAACTGACGTAAGTAAAACTGAGTAACTGAACTGAACGTTCTAATAACTTCTCTAACAATCATCTTTTTAAAACGACCTTTATTAGCACAAATCTCTTTCCAGACACTGATTACAGGAACTAATTCTTTAAGTTCTAGTTGTTCCTTTGTCAGATTGATAAGTTTATGTTCCTCACCCTGTATATCTCCC
>Ga0190351_1000001_pt1 | contig 51352 bp, 57 predicted proteins | sample 487213910_MG_FD_163431 | JGI IMG/M metagenome (GOLD analysis project Ga0190351, IMG submission 163431) | Hydrothermal vent microbial mat bacterial communities from Southern Trench, Guaymas Basin, Mexico - 4872-13-9-10_MG | ecosystem: Environmental > Aquatic > Marine > Hydrothermal vents >... | reverse complement strand
AGTGGGCTACCAATAATATATGATGGTAAAATCGCGGATATACCATACATAAGTCAGAAAATAGCATCAAACGCGTATGATGCGGGTGCGGATGCTGTGATAGTACATGGCTTTGTGGGTTCTGACGTAGTGAGCGCGGTAAAGGCTCTGGGTAAGGGCGACGTGATAGCGATAGTTGAGATGACACATCTGGGTAGTAACGAGTTCATTCAGCCCGCAGCTGAACGAATAGCGATGATGGTGGCGCGAATGGGTCTGGAAGGAGTTGTTCTACCGGCGACCAAGTCGAAAAGGGTGAAGAATCTTGCAAGAATTGTGCAGCGCGAGAATCCATATATCTATATCATCGCACCGGGGATAAAAGCGCAGGGTGCGAGTCCAGGAGATGCGATTCTTAATGGTGCGGATTATGAGGTTGTGGGTAGGGCGATTTACGATACAGAGGAGCCGAAACTTGCAGCAGAGACGATTTATAGCGAGGTGATGGAGAGACTGGATGACAATGAATGACTACAAACGTGAATTCTTGTTGCATTTGGTGGGGACGGGTGCGATAAGGTTTGGGTCGTTTAGATTGAAGAGTGAACGTTTATCACCTTATTTCATCAACATCGCAGATGCGATGCGAACAGGAAAGGATGCATTGAAGGTTGCAGATGCATATGTGCAGAAGGTAGAGGAGGCTAAAGTCAAATTTGATTTCATATATGGTATTGCATATAAAGGGATTCCAATTGCTGCACTCATAGCTATGCGATATGCTCAGAAGGGTATCGATGTCAGATGGGGCTATAATCGTAAAACGGAAAAAGACCATGGTGAAGGCGGGATAATAGTTGGTGATATTCAGAGAGGGGATAGAGTTTTAATTGTAGATGATGTAATTTCGACTGGTTTTACTAAGTTGGAATCTTGGTTGAAATTGAATTATAGTTTTGAGGACATTAAACCGGCTGGCGTTCTCGTAGGAGTAGATCGTGAAGAAATGGATAGTGACTATAGAAAGAAGTTTGAGGAGTGTGGTTTGTATATATATTCGATACTTTCAGCATCCGATATATTTGATTATATAGGAGGTAAGATATGATTGTAACAAAATTAGGAAATATGATAGTAGTGAATGTGGATAAAGATAATTTTTATTGTGAACGAGAAGGGAGTAATCTTGTAGATATTTGGGAGGAACATGCACGATATATAGGTGAGGAGGATATGCTTTATGTGCGACAGGTAGCGGGAGAGGATTTGAGTGAGGATATGCAAAAACTAATTAAGAATTTCCGGAATGCAGGTAAGACAATTGAATATATGGATAAAGATCGCTATGATGCATATAAAGGAGAAGTACATTTTCATACAGAAAATTTTGAAAATGAGGAATGATAAAAGTTCCTATTCTCGATAATAAGGAGAATCGTAATTGGTTTCATCAATTTGAACATCCTGTTTATACCATGCTCGGTGGAAACAATAAATCAGTAGAACGAAAATTGAAGCAAGATATGAAGTTGTTGAAATGGCGAGAATGGTGGAAGAATCCTCGTAAGAAAATAGATTTGTTGAGTGGTACAGAAGACGGTTATAGATGGAGAGTTCGATTACTTGTAAATTCTTTTGGTGATGTTTCGGTAGTATTTGACTTCACTTAGTTTCGGGACTTATATATATTATATGAGGAAGATAATATTTTTATAAAGGAGCGCGCGGCGCGCGGGGCGGCGGTGGGTGATATACGATACAGAAGAAGAAAAATGAAGCATGTCTCTCAAATATTCAATTGTTGTTTTACCATCTCTTTTTAGAAAAGAAAAATTGGAAGGTTTGCTATCAACACCAGCTGTTAGTACAGAATTGATAGCAGTAGATAGTGACTATAATAACGATACGAAGGAATATTTCAGGCAGTACACTGATAATTTTTATCGAATACTGTATCTTTCCTCCCGATCTAAGGATAGAAAGGTTAGGCTTCACTATGGTTCTTTATGGAATACGGGTTTTCTTTATGCAGAAGGTGATTGGATAGTTTGTATCAAACCGGGGGTAGCGCCATTTGATGAGCTTTTACACGATATTGATTTAAGTGTTACAGAGATTGCGAGCAGAGAACAGAGCGAAGATTTTGCAATATTATGTGGTAAGTCAGTACAATTTTTAAATGATGATGGTCGCAGGTATGATAAGCTGAATGATTGTGCTTATCTTCCATTTGATGTAGCAGTTTTTCCTCGAAAGTATCTAAATATTGTGAATGGCTATGATGAACTTTATGATTATATAGGTTCTAAAGTCGAAGATGCAGATAAAGACTTCTTTTGTCGGTTAGGTAAGTCTGGTTGTCACGTTTATTTTGATAAGGAATTGTCAAATTCTTATGATACCTATCCTTCATTCCGTTTTCAATTTATCGAACCATTGATAAATCTTTTTTATTTCCAGTACTATCAAATAAAGCATGGTAAAGTTAAAGCATTTAACGACTTTAATTATTCGAATGATAGCATTAAACATATTGCTTTTCGTGAACCTTTCGAATTAGTTGGAAAAGATCAGTTTGAAATCTTGAGAGTACAGAATAACGAATTTACAGTGAGATGTGATGGTAAGGAGTTACGCTTAAATACTTATTCGCAGAATGATTTTGTTTCTTCATGGATTTCTAACGTTGGCTATTATGAAATTGGTTTACTTCGTGAATTAGTGAAGTATACGAAGAACAAAGTCGTATTTGATGTTGGTGCATACATAGGTACACATACTATTTACATCTCTAAATTTGGTAGTCCTGAAACTGTTTATGCCTTTGAACCCGATCCAAAAAACTTTGGATTGTTGAAGAAGAATATAGAAGCGAATTCGCTAGATAATGTTGTTCCTATAAACAAAGGAGTATGGGAATTTGATGGTACTGTTAGTTTCAAGATGGCAGATGCATCTAACAGGGGAGTAAGCAAAGTAGATCATGCAGGTGATACTACCATTCAAGTTGTCTCTCTCGATAGCTTTTGCAGCGATGGTAGATGTGATTGTATAAAGATTGATATTGAAGGTAATGAGTTAAAGGTCTTAGAAGGTGCAAGAAATATAATTACTGATAATCATCCTATTTTAGCAATTGAAGTACATGGTACGAAATTTGAGTTTCCTGATTGGTTATTGGAGGAGGGTTATAAAGTAAAGAAAATTAGGTCAGGCAACATGAATCATGTGGTACTTGTTCATGGTGTACTCAATTCAAATTATAAACCGTTAGAGAAAATTGTTGAATTTCCTATCTAAATGAAAGAAAATGAAATTCTAAACAATATTTTGTATAACCGTAGAACATCTGAAATTAGTTTTGCTGCTGAGATTGATTCGGTTGATTCAAAACAAAATAAAATAACATTTCAATTAGGAGATTTAGATATGAAGATCTTTCTACGATTTCTTCATGAGTTAGATGTTGATAATCCTCTATTTAAAATAAAGCTTCAGTTAGAGGATTGAAATGCAAGCTTGGGAGATAGAAACTCGTAAAGGTGTTTCTCTTTTTGTAGGTATTCCTTATATTCCTACTTTTAGATATACTCATTGTGTAGTAGAAGATTCTTGGCGAAATGCATGGCAACCTCCGAATACGATTTGGCGTAAGAATTTTGCATTTGGTGTGGCAACTGCACGTGAACAATTAGCAGAAGAGTTTTTGGCTACAGGTTATACACATTTTTTGCATCTTGACTGTGATATTGTTTTACGGCAGGATACTATCGCACGTATGCTCGAATTAGATGCTGATGTAGTAGTAGCACGCTATCATGATAAGTCTCCGCTGCGATTACCTCAAGCTTTCAGGCATAGCCAAGTACCATTTAGAAGAGATGGTCCAATTGATTTTAAAACAAACGAAATATTTGAGTTTCCACGTCCTGATGGTGATGTGTTACTGTCAGGGCTTGGATGCGTTCTTGTTAAACGAGAGGTATTTGAGAAACTGAAAAGACCGTTTTATTTATTTAGTTCTGAACATGAAGAACTTGATGACTACGATAGAGTTTCTGAAGATTTCTTTTTCTTACTTAAAGTTCAAAATGAAGCAAAAGTTAAAGTTATTTATGCTCCGTCTATAAGTGTTGGTCATGTTGGTGAAGTGATAGTCTGGGATAAAGATAATATTCAGTTTATATAAGGATTTTTGTTGAGTAACACCAATTCATTAATTAGTAATAAAAAAACTGTGACATCATGGTATATAGTGAGGAGTATTAAGCTAATAATCTCCTTGTCATTGTATTCTACTACAATGGCAAGTAATAACCTCTGGGGGATTGCGGCTTCGTAATCCCCCCCCATCATAAATATATTTATAAAGGAGGAAAAATGAAGTTAAGAATTCTAACTATTTTGGTGGCGCTTTTGCTAAGTATAGGGACAGCATCCGCTTTGTCCTCGATAGAGTACAGTATTCAGGGAGATAATGCAGTGGTGAGTGTTGACATGAGTTATCGCAGTGTAATGGAGAATGAGACCATTTTAGGTTCTCAATCAATGAGGTTTGATTACATGGATATTGATAATACTGGAATTATTTCAGAAGATAGTGATGGTGTAATCCTAAATAATACTTTAAAAGCGATGTCGGTGCAGAGGCGAATGATCTCTTCCGGTGCGGTGATGCAAAATTTTGTAAGTGCAATTAGAACAAATGATTCCTATGATTTGGGTGCTACTGGTTTCAGAGCTGATGGTCGAAGAATGGAATTAGCTTCTGATGTCCAGGCAGAAACTACGAGTCTCTCGCATGTTGTAAAAGGAAAAGTGACTGGTAATGTCGGTATGGGGCTCATTACTCAGACGCCTACAAGTCGATTTGAAAACATAGTTCGTTCACGAGCGGTTCGTCAAGATATTGTGATGAATGCGAACTGGCAGACATATCAACCAGCAGTAGAAGTCGAAGTACCGAGTTCTGATATTTCTTCACTCTGTGCTTGGGCAACTGAGACTTCATATCCTGTGTTTCCTATATCAATATAATTAATATTTTTTATTTATATTTTTTATTTGTTGAGAGAAGAAGAGACAAATGAGTTTGGTAAGCATTATATTTCCGATGTTTTTTACTGTTACTGATAAGATGTATAAATTCTATGGAGGACTTGAAGTACGTACGTTATATCTTGCTAAGTTATTGGGAGAAGACGGACATGAAGTTAATGTGTTAGCGCCTCGTGGTTCACATTTATCTTACAAAAATACCAAAATATTGACGGGTAATTACAGACCATGGGATGGAAAAACACTCCATCCTGTTGATTTAGAGAAGGATTTAGTTGAATCTAATCTTGATGTTCTTAATGAAAGTGATGCAGTTCTTGAAGATAATCATTTCCATTATTACCATTATCTAAAATCCAAGGATCCGAAGAGTTTTCCACATTTGGTAATGTCTTGGGATCATCATCCGGATAATATTTCTTCGCTACCTAATTTCCCCTGTCATGTTATAGCGGTTTCTAAATGGGTAATGTCTGCACTACGAGAGAAGTTTAAAAATCTTGGTCACTATTTCTATTGGGCATATTCTGGATTAGTTTTAGAAAACTACCCTGAAGCAGATATTCATGATAAACAAGAAAATCTCTATATATTCTTAGCTCGTTTTTCGATGGTGAAGTCTCCTCATGTTATAATAGAATTGGCTAAGGAATTTCCTGATGATGAATTTGTTTTAATGGGTGATACTTTGTTTACTCAAGAAGGTGGATATGCAAGATTGATTTTAGAGGAGTCTGATGAGTTAGATAATGTAAAGATTTTATTTAATGCGAGTTGGGATGAAAAGATCAAATATTTGAAACGTGCGAGCGGATTGTTGCATCCAGGTTTTTGGAATGGCCCGCTTGAATGGGATATACTCGAAGGGTTACTATATGGCGGAAAGGTACTCTGCTATGATCGTGGTGCAGTAAGAGAAATTTATCGAAGCGGTAAACATGGTTATATAGTTCCATTTGCGTCAACCGAAGAAGAAAATATTGAGAATTACAAACGGGCATTTAGAAATTTCAGGAATTTAAAAGTTGATCGTGAGGAGTGTAGAAATAGAGTTTTAAAACATTTTGATTTCAAGAAGAATTCCTATCCTGTATATAAGAAAGTTTTGTTTGATAATCGTAATTTGAATAAGCCTAATCGTTAATATTCATGGTACGTTGCAAAATTTGCGGTAAGGACTTAGGACGTATTACTTATTTTCACTTAAAACAGCATGGGATGACGATATCTGAGTACAAGAAGCAGTTTCCAGGAGAGCCCATATCCGATTTGCAGGTAAAACGGAAAATTGAAAAAGAGTTCACTTCTACTATCCACATACGAGAAAAAGATGGTAGTGTTTTTACGCTTCATGTAGATGAGTATACAAGTAAGCGTTTTAAAAAATATAGAGAGCTAAAAGGTTGGACTGTTACAGATGCGATTAACACTTTGATTGATCATGATATAGCTTATGAACGATTGAAGGAAAAACAGAGAAAGAAGAGAAAGAAACCGAGTACTACTAAAATTAATCTTGCTAAAGCTCATCGTGAGGAATTGGAAGAGATTTTAAAGGTGCTTGAACAGCGAGTCAAAGAGGAAAGGGATGTAGCGAAAATGGCGGCTATTGCTGAAAAGATAGCGAGAATAAATGCAATATTACCTGAACTTGAGAAAAGTTTTAAATCGAGTATTGATGAACAGATAGAAAGACTAATTATTAAAAGAAAAGCTATATGTAAGAATTATTTACCTGAAAAGGATGCTTATCCATATCATGCTACATAAATATAAAACAATATTATTGGGGTGATGTGTATGGAGACGATTGTTTATGCGATTATTGCATCTGTGATATATGGTCTTGCGGGCTATTTGAAGAATGCTCCTCAGGAGGATTTTGATGTTGCTAAGTTTCTTTCGACCTTTGTAGTTGCGGTGCTTATAGGAAGTATTTGTTACGTAACTGGAGTGCCTATTACGGAGGCAAATGTCACTGAACAGCTTGCAGCGTATACTGGTTTGATTGTTCTTGTTCAACAGCTGTTTAAGGCGTTAATGCGAAGAGTATAAAAATAGCATAATTTTATTTTTTAGTGTTTCTATGGTTTCGGAGAGGTATCTGTCTTACTGTTATCACTGTGGTAGGGAGATTAGGTATGGTCGCATATTCTGTGATGAATGTAATACTCCTATAAACAGACAAATATTTGAATTTTTTTGTGAATTACCGAAAAATAAAGATGGTGTTTTCATTAGACCACGTGGTAAGAAATTCTATGATGTAATCAAATTATATCTTGCTGCAAGATTAGGTCTTAGTGATAAAAAGAGGATTATACTAAAATCAGCAACGGGAGCAGGTAAATCGGTTCTGCTCGATATGCTTGCGTTTATAGAGGTAACACATTTTTCTAATTCCCTTACAGTTATAGGCTCAATTTCTGAGCCAGTTGCTAAGAAGCATATAGAAGAAATACGGCGCTGGATAAGTAATTCAGTATTTAGACGTTATATTGAAAGCAAATACGAAGCAACAGCATCAAAAACAGAAATAAAATTAGCAAAGCTTAATTCTAAAATCATATCAATGCCTCAATCACCAAAAACTCGTACAGGCTGGCATGCCTCTCTTCTTTTAATTGATGAAATAGGGCGTTTGACTCCTGAAGCCTACTATGCTTCTTTTTCGCAGATGGCTACTCAAGGTGGCATAGAGGTTGCAGCTTCTACTCCTTATCTGAATTCTACTGTGATGTTGAATGTGTGGAATGCTGAGGATGTTGTTCGTATTTCATTAGAACCTCATGAGTGTTTTTGGATACCCAGGTCGGTGTTTGAAAAGAAGCGTGAGGAATATAAGCGTTCGGGAATGGAGGAATTGTATGAACAACTATATGAGGCTAAATTTAGAAGTGTAACCAACAGAGTGATACCAGATGATCTTCTACTCGATGCCATAAAACGAAATGAACATTTACCTAATAGTGGTAATCTTGTCATGGGTATAGATTTTGGACGTTCAATTGATCCTACTGCTGTTGTAGTAATTGATATGGAAACTGGTGATGTTAAATACACAGCCACTTTTTCTGATGATTGGCAAATTCAATTCGCTAAAATAAGAGAGTTGTATAGGCGGTTTAAACCTGTTAGAATCGTAGCAGATAAAAGTGGTATTGGTGATGTTATAATTAGCGATCTCCGTGATCTTCCTATAGTTGGTGTTTCAATTCACAATGATATTTTGAAAAAACAATTAATTGATAAATTGGTATTAGCATTTTATAATAGAAAGGTAAATATTGTTGCTGATGAGTTTCCTCGTTTGATGCAAGAATTAGGTTCATTTGTTTATTATGATTCAGAACATAAGAAGATGGGTCCTGCAGAAGGTCGTGGTAGGGATGATCTTTGTGATGCTTTAGCTTTGGCTTTGCAAGCGATGGATGTTTCAAGTGTGAATGAACGTCAGCCCGATGCTAATCTATGGTCGTTTACAAGAGTTGATGATAGGTCAGAAGATTTTAGTTGGAGTGTTACTAAGGTATGAGGATTAAGTTTAAGGATTTGGATAATGAAGTTGAAATAAGTGAAAATTACAGAGTTAATTCAGAAAAGCTCAATATACAAATTAAAGGTATTGATGATAGCGCTGCACAGCGGAATACTGAATTGTTGAAGCGATTATGGAATTTGTATCTTACGGATGAAACAGCGTGGGCGGTGGTACAGGCTATTTCTACAATTGCTTTAGGTGAAGATTTTGAATTAGAAGGAATTGCTAAAGGCTCTGAAGAATTTGAACACTTGAGAACTGCATTCGATAGAGCGTGGATGAATTTCTATGATGTGGTTCGTGATACTCTTATATTCGGGAATTCTTTTTCTAAAATAATTAGGAATAGAGCTGGTGAGTTTTATAATATTGTTCCTCTATTTCCATTAGATGTTACTAAGAAATTAAAGTCCAACGGGGATGTTGTTTATGTTTATGAGAATAAGAATCTTACTCAGGATGATATTTTTGAAGTAGAGTTTTTTCATAGACCTGATAGTTTATATGGTATACCTTTATTAGGTGCAAGTAAGAGGGCGATAGAACGTAAGCGTTTAATTGAGGAAAATACTGCCATAGCTATAGCTCGACACATGCCACGTTTCCATGTTGTATGTCATAAAGACGAAATGACTGGTCGTTATCCTTCGGAAGAAGAGAGGAGAAGGATAGGTCAGGAATTTAAAGATCTTTCAGGAGATCATGAGTTTGTAACTACTGACCTCATCGAGATAGATGTTATAGATTCTAAGAGTACTGTTCCGCAGTTGGAAGACTATATGATGTGGGCAATGAATAGCATTCTTGTGGGAAGTGGCACGCCTCCTGAAATAATAGGAGCAATAACGAAGTCAGGTTCATTTGCCACAGCTAAAAGTCGTGCTAATGTATGGTTGACTTTTACAATTAAATATTATCAAAAAGCGCTTCAGAAAGCGATAAACACGCAAATATTAAAAGATACTAAGGCGAAAATTAAAATATTACCACCTGCAAGTTTAGTTTTACCCTATTCAAAATGAGATTTAGACGGAGGGTTGTTACTCAAATTGTATATCTCGATGTTAGGTCTAAAGATGTATATATTCAGCGTCCTCTTTTGCAGGCTGATGAACTGATTTATGATTCTACTTCTGATGGGAGACCGATTTTTATACCCGATAGTGTATTAAGCAAGGTACGACCCGATAGAGTTCCTTTGATATTTGGTCATGAAAGAAAGAATGTTGAGATAGGTTATGTAGATAATTTCAATTATGATTCACATAATAAGGTACTTCTTGGTGATATCCATGTTTATCCTCGTTGGAATCGTTGGGTTTTACAACAATTCGCTGAAGGAAATAATGGCTTGAGTACTGAATTCAAATCTCTTGATAAAGATGAACAGTTTTTTATAAGAATAGTTGATCTTAATTTAGAAAGGGTTGCAGTTGTTCCTACTCCAGCGGCGCATGTGGCGAGAGTTTATTAATATGAAATGATAGAATATGTTGCACTTCTTAGCGCTATTGGTTTTGTAGTTCAATATGTTTTTGTTTTAGGTAAACTTGTTGGTAGATTAGATAGTCTTGATGAGAATGTTAAATGGATTCGTAATTATATATTAATAAAACCTGCTGATGATAGGTATTTTCAGGAGTGTAGTCCTGTAACTTTCAAGGAAGATATTCTAACTAAGGAGTGGAAAGAGTCTTTAGATAATTTAGAAATAAAGAAGAAAGATCATCTTTTAGATTATGCTGTTGATTTAATGGGGTACTTTGGTCCACTTAAATTGAAACAAGCTGCAAGAGAACATGCGGTAGACTTAGATACTTTTCTTTTAGCTTGTTGTGTATATTTATCCAATAAATTTAATGAGTAATCTAAAAGTTAAGTTTCACGGAATTTTAGCATCTAATAGAGATCATAGTTGTATAGAGGTAGATTATCAAGATACTCATTTACTTATTCAGCCTACTAAGAAAATAGAGGGTATTAATGCAGTAGTAGTTTGCGATATTGATCCAGATGAGTGGTCTCAATGGAAATATTATGCAGATAATGATGTTCCTATTTATTCTACTTTAGGAGTTAAGCATTATATTCCTGATGAGCAGTTAAGAAAAGTTATTAAAGTTATGGGCAATGATTTTAAAGTCGGTAATCTCAAGATATTACCGGAAAAGACTCCAATCGCACCTCATGAACCGATGATAGGTTTACGCTTTCCACAATTCAGAGTTGCTATTCTTCCTGAGTTACCACCTTATTTAGGACAGCAGTTAATAAAAGATATTTCTCTTCCTCCACATCATCTTATAGCGGGTATTGGTTCGTATAGTAAACCAGATCATAAGATCAATTTTATAAATTTTGCTGATAGGATTTTAGCTTGTAAAGAACATAAAGGATTATTATCAATTACGCTTACTAATTTTAGATTAGATTTATTACGTCGTAAAGATGAGGTATTGAAACGATTGAGAAAAGATTGGGATATACCTATTTTATTTGCAAAGAAAGGCATGGTTCTTACTTTTACAAGAGATGGGAAGTTAATTAAAGGTGATCAAATTAAGTCAAAATTACATTTAGAGGAATTTAGGAGTACGGGTGTGGATTACGATCTCAAACATCCAGAGACTCGATGGAGAGAAATTATGGCGGATGCCCGCTACCTCGGAAATTCAGCCTTTCCACGTTTATTAAAGGGAGAAAAATGGGGCGATTGGACTCTTGAAGATGTTGAGAAATATTTTGCTAAATGTATAGACACTCTCCGCAGTGTTGGTTTTATAATACCTGAAAAGCATGATAATTCTTCATTTTGGAAATTATATTGGAGATGCAAGAAAAAAGGTTTAATTAAGTCTTCACCACCAAAAACTAAAGAGGAAAAAGAGGAGTGGGATAGAAAACGTGATAGAATTCTCAAAAAGGCATTAGTTGCTACTTATTTTTCAAAAAGTAAACCTGCTTATCGTTGTGATATAGATTTAATAGAAAGTGATTTAAAACATCTTGGTTGGGATAAGAAAGATTTATTGATTGATTCTAAAGCTGATGGTCTACGTGTAACTGCTTTAAAACTAAAGGGTAAAGGTTATGTTTTTGTTGATCCTGCAGATGTAAAGCATAAGTCTCCTAATGTATCATCTCGTCTTCCTGAAATTGTGCGAGAGCTTGAAACTAATTTACCTGATGGAACTGTATTGGATGCTGAATTTATAGCGATGGTGGGAAATGAAGTTATTCATCGCACTGATGCGAATAGCATATTGAATTCTAAAGAAGATGCTGAGAAACTTGCTCCTTTTGCTTATATATTTGTTTTTGATGTTTTGTTTTATAAAGGTAAAGATTTAAGGAATTTACCATTATCTGAGAGGCTTAAATATTTAAATAAAATAAAAGATAGTGAACATATCATCATTGAACGACCGAGCCATGTAATTGAGGCAGGTCATCCTGCATTTTATGTGCGTGGTAATGACTTTAAGGGTATCCATAGAGCTTGGAATATAATTACTAAAGATAAAGGATTGAGGAGACATGGTAAGTTTGTTAAGTATTTAGCAGAGGGTGTAATGATTAAAACCCTCGATGGTGTATATCAAGTTCCACAGAATAAGTCGTGGGCAAAAGCAAAAATTTTTAGAGAATTGGATTGTGTTATCTTGGATAAAAAACTTGTTAAAGGAGCAAAGAAAACTTGGAACTATCTTTTAGGGATAGATATCCCTAAAGAATATGCTAAAGTCTTAGCATCTATGTCTCAAAAATCATGGTATGATTCTGCGGGTGTTTTGGTAGGCAAACAGCTATACAGAGGTAAAGAGATTCTTGATAAGAATGGTCGTTGGGTTATGGTGATGACCAAAACTGATAATACAAATATTCAAGGAGAAATTGGAGACATCCTCAGGATAGCTGCAGAAGAAGTTATAAAGTATGAAAATAAAGAGCATCCCGATTATCCTCGCTATTCGTTTTATATTGGGAGACCGCTTGAATTAGTACCCGAAAAGAATGTTAGTGATTCACTCCAGGTATTAGAACGTTTAAGTCTTCTTGAACCCAAGCGTATGAGTATTGAAGATTTGCTTCACATAAGAGGAGAAAAACTACCTAAAGAATTGAAGCGAGTAGCTGAGAAAGTTAAAGCATTGAGTGATAATCAACTTTGGGAATTGAGGAAATATTTGAATGAAAGATAAGTTATTAAAGATTATTGATTTAGAATTACGTGCAAGAGGTGTAAAGGGTAGAGGACTCTATTTGCCGGAAGGTCATGCAAGGGCTATATGGGAGGGAAATAAATCACTTATTCTAAAGGATAGAAACTTTAATATTGATAATGAGAAGCTTCTAATATTTGGATTGCATTATGCTTATGGGTATGTATGGTTAGATAAGCCTTTTGTTATTAAAAGTAAAAAAGAATTCGATAAGTTGCAAAAAGAGCATAGAGTTACAGATGAACAATTCAAGCGATGGGGTTGGGAGTTTCCTCTTTATGCATATAGAATCAAAAAGAAAGAGTTATTTAAGAATCCATCTCCAATAAAACTGCCGCGAGGAGTTCAGAATATATTAATTAATCCTGAGAGATATATGGATATTTCTTTTGAGAAAGCTGATATCAGAGCAAAGGCACAAAAACTTACTCCTGAGGAATATAAACAACTTATAAAGGAAGGAGATTATAAAAATAAACCTTTACCTTCTAAGTATTATGTTGATTATCGAGAGGGTTATGCACTGGCTCAATTTCATATTCGAGGCGTAAAGCCTGAAGATAGAGATGCTTTTATTAAACATAAGAAATCATTTAAAGAGATTATAATAGGTCATAGTTTACATTGTGATATCCGATGGCATTTGAAAGGAATAGATAAGTTGATTCAGGGGATATTAGTTGAAAGTGATATGGAATCATATATTCGAGTATTATTAGGTGAACTGAATAAAGAGCAAAAGGGTCATGCAAACGTTCAAAAAGGATTGTTTTTAAGTAAAGAGAGGATGCAAATAGAAGAACCTTCAAATATGAGAATCAAAAAAACAAAAGAATATCTTATTGATGAAAAGGGAGCAGAGATTATTGATAAGTATATCATAAAAGATAAATCGTACTGGCTGTTTCCTGGAGATGTGGGTGCTACAATTCATGCTTTTGGCTATCTTGGTGCGATATGGACAGGGAAAGTGAAGACCGGTACTGCTCGTCCTGATTATCACGAATTATTCTTCTATTCGGATACCGACCAGCCCGAACTCAATCAGAAACTTCTTAATGGTAGATTCATAATTAAAGCTTTTAAAAGACCACAAGGTTCTCCGTTATATTGGATATGGAAGGCAACTGCTGATCCTGAACCTGAAAATCCTTACTGTCATTTAGATATGGGTTATCATCCTATAATGTTAGAAACAAAAATTAAATATTTTAAAAAGGAAGACTATCCCGAATGGGATAAAAGAAAGGAGATTTGTACATGAAGAAGGCATTTGAAATACAGATGACCTGTCGAGGTCTTGAGGAGGATATAGAATATATAAAGAAGCAATTATATGAGATAGCACGTGAAGAGGAGGTAGTTAGTTTCCTCATAAAAGAAGTATGAAAGCAATAGATGCAATAGAATTTACCGAACGAGAAATGATTGAGGTTGGTATAATATTAATAACAATAGTGTCGTTGATACATACAAGTAGTCTCGGTTACTGGATTGCTCTGATTAGTGTTTTATCACTAATTGGGTTGCTGGTCAAGGATGAGATAATGAGCATTTTGAAATGAATAAAACAAATCCTAAATATTCTGTAATTATAGCTACTAATCGTGATAAATCATATTTAAAGCCAATATTTGTAAATCCTTCTACTGATGCAGAGTTGATAGTCATTGATAGTAATTACAATGAAGATACTAAGGCTTTTCTTAAAGAACGAAAAAATGAGTACTATCAAATTGTTTATGCACCAGTAAAGGAAAATGAAATCAAAACAAAACGAGATTTCTCTCAAGCACTCAATACTGCACTTTTGTATGCAGAGAGTTCTTATATACTACGATGCGATGATTCATTAGAATTCAGACCGGATTTCTGGGATGTAGTTGCAGAAGATATCGAATATTTTTCGGAGACGTATGAGAAGTGGGCTATAATTGGCGAGAAACTCTGGCAGAGCCAAAATCATGAGAAATGGAAATCTAATTTTGGTGGCACTGGTCGTTATTTTAAAATAGATAATCCGATGTTTACTTTTTCATTCGGTATTTATCCGTTAGAGGTGATGTCGATTCTCAATGGATATAGTGAAATCTATGATGCTTTAGGTTGGGGTTATGAAGATATTCAATTTTTACACAGATTATTGATGCTCGGTTATAAAGTTAGATTCGATAGAGAACTAATGGCTTATTCGTATAATCATCCAGCTAATCGTTCACCGTTCGATTTTACAGATGTTTATTATATGAAGATAGATCGGTTTGAGATAGCTAATGGTAAGTTCTATGCATACAATAATTACAATTGGAATGTGGACAAAAAGAAGTTCTTAGAAAAGAAAGCAGATTATATTTTATGAGGTGATAAGATGAAATTCAATTTAATTCAGGTTCAAACTGTTTCTGGTTGTAATGGAAATTGTGTATTCTGTCCTGCAAGCTATTCATGGATGAAGAAGTATCCGGGCAAGATGAGTGATGAAGATTATGTATTGGTTTTAGAACGAATAAAAGAAGCTCAGCCTAATTTCGATGGTCAATTCTGTCCTTATCTGATGAATGAACCAACACTTGATGAAAAATTGATTGAGCGCATAGAATTGGCATTCAAATATTTTCCTAAATGTAGTATTGAAGTCTCTACAAATGCAATGAAACTTACTCCTAAACTTGCAGAACAACTTGTTGAAGTGATTACTAAAAACGATAAATCTCGCAGATCTCATATATGGATTTCTCATCATGCAATAAATAAGGAAACCTATGAAACTTTAATGAGAAGAAAAAATTACGCTCAGACGCTAAATAACATAATTGAGTATTTAATGATTAATGATGGTCAGTTGATTACGATTCTGAGAGGAAGTGGAGCGTCTATTGATGGAAGTTTAGTGTATTTTACGGAAGAAGACTATCATGAATACTGGGTCAAGATTTTCAAAGAAAATAATCTTAATCCTGCAAATGTGAAACTTGATTATTACCGATTTCATAATAGAGCAGGTGAAGTAAAAATGGAGGAATGGAAAGCTGCTAATAATTTCTATCGTGCTATTGATAAATATCATTCATTTTCATGTTGGCGATTTATTAGTGGGTTGCATGTATTGTATAACTTGGACGTGCTGCCTTGCTGTATGTTGTATTCTTGCAAGCCTGTTTGGGGTAATCTGAGGAAACAATCAATTAAGGAAATTTGGAATGGAGAAAAGCGTAAAGATTTTGTTGATAAGGCAACGGGTTTGAAGCTATCTGATCCAGATTTTCCGTGTAAATGTTGTATGAGTGTTGGTGGATAAAATCAAAGTATGAGGGTAAACTTATTGAGAGTGACTAAAGATGGTTTGGAATTAATTGCTAATGCTGCAAGAGTTAGTGGTTTTTCAGATAAAGTAGATACTCAGTCAATAGCTAAGATGATTGTTGATAATGATTATAGTTCGGTTCTTGAACATATCTATTTCACATTCGATATTGAGGACATAAGTGTTGCATTGAGTAGAGAGTTATTAGAACATAGGATAGCTTCTCATACCGCAAGAAGTACAAGATACAATGAAGAAGACAGTTTTGGATACTATATTCCTCGTGAGATAAAGCGAGATAAAAATGCACTTAAGGCTTATAAGAGAGCAATGGAGCGAGCAAATGATGCGTATAAACAACTCCGAGTTATTGGATTCAAAAGAGAAGAAGCAAGATATGTATTACCAATGGCATTACATACTCGTTATGTAGTTACTATGAATGTTCGAAGTTTAATTAATTTCTTTATGCTTAGGTTATGTGTACGTGCAGCTCCTGAAATGAGAGAACTCGCTAAGAAAATGTATAAACTTTGCTTAGACGCTTATCCTACAATTTTTGAACACATTTGGTGTCGAGGAGTGACCTTGGGTGTATGTCCTGAAAATGATGCAAGACCAGTTACATGTCCATTTAAGGATATAGTGTTCAATAAAAATGATACAAAGTTTGGTGTAGAGGAAGCAGTACGAGAGATTATTCGTAGAGATTTAAGGAGACGCAAATAGATAAGCGTGAACGAAATATTTTTGATTAGGTATACATTTATATTGGGTGATATATAAAAATTGATTGTAGGTGTATATATGGACGTCTCATGAAGGAAGAAGAGTATCTTGAAGAATATAATGTATATATAAAATTTCTTGAACGTACAAAGGATGGAATTTATGCACCTATTGAAAAGTCTTCTTTGCCCTATGTACGAATGGATATAGATGATTATGCAATAGATGACTACGGAGAGTATTATTACAGTTTAAGTTAATTTTGATGATATCTATGAAGAAAATAATTGCAATTGATATAGATGGTGTGATAACACTTGAGGATTTGGGTCCGGACTTTGATAAAGCTGTACCTAATCCTGAAGCTATAAGATTAATAAATAAGTTATATGATGAAGGCAATACAATTGTTTTATGGACAGCAAGAGGAGTTTTCAGACACAAAGATGTATGGAATATTACAAGACAACAATTAAAGAATTGGGGAGTTAAATATCACATCCTCGATATAAACAAGCCAGTTTATCATGTTATTATTGATGACAGAGCTTTTAGTTCTGTGAAGGAGTATGTGGAAGCGAGGGGAAGCTCTTAAAAAATTTAAGGATATTCATAAAGGTGAACGGTGTTTTATAGTAGGTACTGGTCCATCTCTGAATAAGACAAATTTCAGTTTAATAAAAGACGAGATAATTTTTGGAGTCAATACACTCTATACAGGTTTAGAGAAATTCAAAATAAAATGCAAATATTACGCTGTCTCAGATTACATGGTCTGGGAAAATCATTATCAAAATATTCTTAGTTTAGATACAATTCTCTTTTTATCATCTGGAGCTGCGGATTTATATCTTAGAAATGGTAGGCATGTGGGAGATAGGCAAAAAGCGGAGGTTTACATTATTCGTGAATTGGGAAGGATATGGACAGCAGGAGATATCTCTAAAGACATAGTTCGTGGTGCTTATCTTGGTGAGACAATCATAATTGATATATGCTTGCAAGTTGCTTATTACATGGGCTTCGATAAAGTGTATCTTCTTGGTTGTGATTGTGACTATTCTGGTCTGCATAGATTCGATGGCTCGATTACTGATAATATAGGTGGGCGTGGAGTTCTTGATGACTGGTCTGATATTTTTTATGGTTATGAGATATGTAAGAGAGCCTTTGAGGCAGATGGTAGAGAGATTATCAATGCTACAGTTGGTGGGAAATTAGAAGTATTCAAGCGAGAAAGATTAGAAGACATAGTATGAAATTTATAGGTTATGTTACGGTTAGGCTGAATAGCAAGCGAGTTCCGTTTAAGAGCATAAGAGAAATTAATGGTGTTCCTCTCGTAAGTAAAGCGATATCTATTCTTAATCAAGTTGATAGTATTTCTGAAACTATCCTGTATTGTAGTCAGGAACGTATTCGAAATTACATTGATTCAGATTTAAAATATTTGTTTATTGAAAGACCTTCTTATCTTGATGGAGATAATATTACATTTAATGATATTCTTGAAAGTATAATAGATGATATAGACGGTGATTACATTGTATTTCTAAGCTGCACTTCTCCGTTTATTAAGTCCGAGACTATTCAGGATATGATTAATAAAATAGAGACAGGAGATTACGACTCTGCATTTTTAGCTACTGAACTTTATTCTTTTTGTTGGTTTGATGGTAGACCTTTGAATTATGAGTTAGATAACGTGCCAAGAACTCAGGATTTAAAACCAGTTATACAAGAAACTTCAGGACTCTATATATTTTCAAAGGATTTATTTAAAAAGCATAAAAGAAGGATTGGATTTAATCCTTATATCAAGATTGTGGATATGCTTGAAGGTTGGGATATTGATACAATGGATGAATTAATGATAGCAGAATGTATTTCACGTATGATGTAGATGAGAGCTCAATTAGGAAGTAAAAATGGATGGATGGAATGGAGAACGTCAGATAGGTGAAAGAATAGAAGATATAGAGATAAAACATGTTGAAAGATATTTATTTGCTCGAAGATATTCCAGAGACCAGAGTGTTTTAGATGCTGCGTGTGGATGTGGGTATGGTTCAAATATTCTATCTAAAGAAGCAGATACCGTTTTAGGAGTTGATTATTCACAGGAAGCAATAGATTACGCCAAGAAATACTGGATTGCCGAGAATATTTCATTCCAGCGATTTGATTTAAATACTGATTTAACACCTTTAGGAAATTTTGATGTGATAGTTAGTTTCGAGACTATTGAACATTTAGATATACCTATATTTGAAACGTGTCAAAAATTTTATAATACACTTTATTCCGGAGGACTATTAGTTTTATCTCATCCTGAAAAGGAGGAAAAGAGTAGTGCATCTGCATTTCATAAACATTTTAATATAAAGGGTGATGAAGTAAAGAAGATGATGACAGATATTGGATTTTATATAGAAAATGAATGGTATCAGCCAGGTCGTTTTCATTTCCCATATCATCTTATAGTAGGAAGAAAATGAAGAAATTAAATATAATTGCAGGTAATTGTGTATTAGAGTCTGAGAATATTTCATTAGAAACAGCCGAATTCTTAGTTAAGATGAGCGAGAAATATGATTTCAATTTAATATACAAATCTTCCTTTAAGAAGGATAATCGAACAAGTCTTAAGTATTTTTCAGGTCTATCTATTGAGGAAAGCATTAGGATATTTGAGAAGCTAAAAGATGAATTCAATCTAACGCTTCTTACAGATTTTCATAATCTATATGAATTTGATACTGATTTGGTCAAGATTATAGATGTTTTTCAGTTACCCGCTTTTCTTTGTATGCAAACAGAATTAACAAAGCGTATGGCATCATTTAAGAAACCAATAAATATTAAGAAAGGGCAATTCTTAGCTCCTTTGGATGTTGGACATATTATAGAAAAAATCAGAAGATGTGGAAACGATAAGATTATGATTACAGAGCGAGGCACAATGTTTGGCTATCATGATTTAGTTGTTGATCCTCGTAGTGTCTATGAATTGAAACAGTTTGGCTTTCCTGTTTATTTCGATGCAGGTCATACAGTTAGAAGATATGGTATTCCCTCTCATTCTCTTCAAGGAGGCATGAAGTATTATGCATCTACTCTATCAAAAGCTATGATAGCTGCAGGTGCTGATGGTCTATTTATCGAATGTCATCCTTGTCCTATGTATGCTCGTTGTGATAATGCTACTCAATTATCATTTTCAGAATTTGAGAAGTTAATACAGGCTGTTAAACCTGTTTGGGACGCATTACATTCTTGTTAGAAATAAGATAAAATGTTGATATTTTTAGATTCTGTTGATCTTGATGCTATTGAATATTATTATAATTTGGGTATAATCCAAGGAGTTACAACTAATCCTACATTTCAGCGAAGGGCTGGTGTGTCTGATGATAAACAGATGGTATTAGAAATCAGAAAGAGAATGTCTGATGGTGAGATTCATCTTGAAGCAACTGGAGCAAATGTTGATGAGATGTTTGATAATGCAGTAAAGTTAAGTGATGATACTAAGGATAATGAATTGGTCTTTAAGATACCATTTTCAGAAGATGGGCTTAGACTTACGCAGCGATTACTTTCAGTTGGTATCAAAACAAATTTACATTTGATTTATTCTGTTAGTCAAGCCTTATTAGCTGCTACGGTTAAATCTACGTACATCTGTCCATTAATAGGTAGGCTTGATGATATAGGTCACGATGCTATAGAGAATCTTGAGATTATTAAGTCTTCGTTCATGGTGAATGGTGAAGAGACTAAGGTCATGTCTTCAAGCATTCGTCATCCACAGCATGTCATTAAATCCTATATGATAGGTGCAGATGCAGTTACTATTCGTCCCAATATATTAGCACAGATGTTTTATCATCCATTGACTGATAAAGGAACAGAGACTTTCAAGATGGATATTGAAATGCTTAAACCAGTTGCTACACGTAATATAAATAGAAATTTAGTAGTGAAGGAAACTGATAGCTTAGATTACTGCTTGGCTCTTATGATTGCAAATAAAGGTGGGGCTGTTGCAGTTAGTTCTGATGATGGTCAATTGAAAGGTGTATTCACTGCTGGTGATTTGAAGAGACTTATAGGAAGCAGAGAAGAATTCGACATGCAGAGGAAGATATCTGAATTTATGAATAAGAATCCACTTGTGATTGATGTAAATGAAACAGTCGCAGATGCTGCACAGTTAATGCGAGATAATGATGTTGACCAACTTGTAGTTGTAGATAGAGATAAGGTAATAGGGATTCTTGACATAAAAGAGGTCATATTTTAGATATGGAAGAGTGTCCTTTGTGTCATATAGAATTGAAACGTATCCCTAAAAGTATTTTTGGATATTGTCCGTTTTGTTATAGTTTATATGTGATAGAAGAAGAAAGTAATGAAAAAGGAAGAGATAAGGAAGCTCAGTTATGAAGGATTGAAAGATGAAGAAGATTATGCCCCTACTCCACCTTCTGGTAGAAATCCTCCTCGTTTCACTCTTGAGGAAGTAGATAAGTTTTTTAAGTCTTTTCTTATACGTGACCCTTTTATTCTTTTAGTTGGTTCGGTTGCTACTCAGGGTCAAGGTGCTGATGTTGATTTAGTCATGCGAGATGCTGACATGCCAGAGATCCTCAAAGAGGCAGTTAGATTTAGATTATATCGCCAGTTTTCTGCTGTGTTTGGTATTCCTTATGATGATACACCCGAATATCTACACATCCATGATGAACCATTTGGTAGCTATACGGATTGGTATCCTCTCTATCGCTTAAAGGTTGAGCGTATTCCTAATGAGATAGTTCACAAGATGTCTTTAGGCAATTCCGATGATATTTCATGTGAGATAATAGAGAAGAGTAAAGAATTTGTAATTGGTGGTTTTGTTAGTGATACATCAGTAGATTTAGAGAATGAGCGATTAACTCCAGAAGCTTTACGTGATATTTGGGAATCTATAAAGAAGACTCCCAAGAAATTTCGAGGACTCTATGATAATCACAGTTCTACATGTATCGGTGAGATGCTTATGGAATATAAGAATAGAAAAAGTGCATTAATTGGTGATAAATTATATTTGATTTTTAAGCTCAGGAATGACATCCCGGTAGCACAACGAATAATACAGAAAATACTTAATGGTGAGATACGGGGTTTTAGTATAAAGTTTGGTATAAAGAATCCAGCAGCTAATATCAAGCAAGTTTGTAATAAAGATAGATGCATTTCGGAGATTCTTGGTGACACTTACTATATTGAGACTTCGATTACAGAAGCACCAGCTAATCCACATACTTCGCTTGAGATTTTGAGTAAATAATTATAGGTTTGAATCAATAGGATTGGAAATGGAACAGGAGTTGAAAATAGGTACAAAAAATATTGCTAATTATATATATGCCATACTGAAGACAAAGGAGTGCATTTTAAAGGCTCGTGGTTCGAATTTGAAGAAGGCAGTTGATGTGGCATTGATAGCTGAACGAGACTATGGCTATTCAATTAGGAGTGTCAATATCTACGATACAAAGTATGAAGATGAAGACCACAGGACTCGCCACGTCTCCAATATAGATATTTCACTCTCCAAATAACGATAGAAAAGAATCTGAAAGGGTGATAAATTTATGGTAGAGGAAAAGAAAAATGAAGAGGAAAATGAAGAGGAACAGGAGACACCAGAGGTTGCAGAGGAATCTAAGAGCGAGGAACAGACAGAGGAACAGGAACAGACAGAGGAGTTAACTGATGACCCATTTGCTGATTGGTCTGATATATTTCCGGAGTTAAAGGAGAATAGAGAGAAGGCATTAACAGAGGCTGATGTCAGGAAGATAGTAAGAGAAGAGATAAAGAAATGGATTAAGGGTGTTAAAGAGGGTAAGTATCCATTTCCAGTAAAGTATCCATATCCCGGTAAATATCCATACCCTAAGAAGTCAGAGGATGAAACAGAAGAGAAGTCTTCGATTACTCAGGAGCTATCAGCTATGAAAGAATCACAGGAGAAGTTACAGGGTACAATAGAGGAGTTGCAGAAGTCTCTTGATGCTATAAAGAAAGAGGTTGATGATATTAGAGACACCCCGATTGAGACATTTGCTAAGAGCTTGAAAGAGGAACAGGAAAAGAAAGAATACTATTCTCCGTTTGTTGAATCGGATGATGGTAGTATAACAATACGACTTTAAAAAATGAGGAGTAGATAAAAATGGTGTTAAGGGATATAGTTTATGATGTTAATCCTCGAATAAGAAGGAGGCTGGCTGGTGAAGCTATTGAGGCTGGTGATGCACTTTATATTTCTGGTGATGAAACAGTAAAGAAGACTACGAATGCAAGTTGCAGTGGCTATGCATTTGCTGGTATAGCTATGGATTCAGTGGCTAAAGATGAGTGGCTTGGTGTTGTGACTGCACCAACTGAGGTGTATGCGAATGCATCTGGTGCTATTGCTGCAGGTAAGTATATAGTTCCTGATGCTGCAGGTAAAGTTTCTCAGCTCAAGAGCGGCTTGAATGATCACCTGATTATAGGTTATGCTGTAAAAGCTGCGTCTTCGGGTGTAGTGCTAATGAAATTGATAGATGCGCCTAACATATCAAGTTAAATAAATTAGGAGGTTAAAATGAGTACTTTAGGTAAATTATTTGATGTTGTGTATGCAAAAACTGATGAGGAGCGTTCTAAAGCGCTTACTGCTCTCAAGAAAGATGAGGCTACTGCGGGTTATCATGAATTGATAGAGACTTCGGCTGTAAATGCCAGTTTCCTTGTACGCACAGAAGTACTGAAGAAAGTAATTGAAGGTGTTGACAGCGTTCGAGTAATGCGAGATGTGTTCAAGGGTATGACATGGAATCTGCCTACACCATCTTACCGTGTGATTGTTCACCAGACGAGACTAAATGACGTATTACCAGTTGTACCACCTACGAGTGATTATCCAGTAGCAGCGAATGAGAGTTATACAGAAGTCAGGTTTGATGCGAAGAAGTATGGTGAGATAGCGATGATAGAAGAGGAACTCATTAAGGACAGTATGTTCGATATTGTAGAGATGCGATTGAGAGAGGAAGGTAAGAAAGCAGAGAACACACTCAATCGTAAGGCTCTGGATGTACTTTTAGCTCAGGCGGGTTCGAGTGTTGGTTACAATACTTCCAAGCCAATAGATTCGATAGCTCAGGCGGTATTTAAGCTAAAAGATGCAGGTTACAATCCGGATTCGCTATTGATGACAACGATCTTAGAGCGTGACCTGTTTATGGATCCACACTTCACTTATGAATATTCAGGAGAGACTGGTAGATTTAGAACTCAGGAACTTGGTGGTAAGATACTCGGTCTGAAGCCCTACTTGCTTACGGTTACAGACTCGAATGGTTCATGGGGTGGTACGATAAAGGGTACAGTGTTCGATTCTTCACGTGTACTCGCAATAGGTATGTACAATGACGTCACACTGGAGAAGTTTAATGACCCACGGAACGATTTGATGAACCTTAAAGTTGCTATGCGTTTCGATGTCAAAGGAATATTCCAGGCTGCTATTAACTTGTCATCGTAGATTCATAATTAATAATAATAGCCCTCCCTTTCATTCATAATAATTTTATTTTTATAGTTGTACAAAGGGAGGGTTTACAACCTATCAAAATTTTTGCACCAGACGCTCATATTCAATGCTCATTGCAATAAAATCAATAAGGTATACAAATATATTAGGATAGTAATTTTATTTTGTTAGAAAGCAAATATGAGCAGTGAAGTATATAAAATTTTTACAAGGAAGTATCAGAGATTGAGGAATAAGGGCATGAGGAATGTATCCTCTCTAACAGCATGGGAATACAAGTGGGCTAATCTTACATTTCCTGATGGTTATAGACCAGGACCAGAAGATTTCAAGCCAGTTAATCGAAGAGGTAAGGTATTGAATATTTCATATTTCCCGTATTTAGCTGAGTTTTAGGTATGGCTTTCAAGATAGTATTAGATTATAATTTAGCAGGTAAGAGTCCAGCAACATTATCGAGAGATATTCAGTTACAATTACAGAATGCACGTAATAGGATATTAGAAGACATTAGACGGGAATTAGTGAGGACAGCACCACGTAAATCTAAAGGTAATAAATGGTCAGAGAACAAGATTTATAATTATTTAGTTAATCCAGCGAATTGTGTGAGGAGATATGGTAGGTACAGAGGTGCAGTAGTACTCGATACTCGAAGGCTTCCACATTTGAAATACGTAGTGAAAGATGTACGTCCCGGTGGTTGGATATATCCAGTGAAAAAGAGAGCATTGAAGATTTGTTATCCTCGTCAGCCCGCAGGTACTATTTGTGGACAGTTATATCATAGAGTAAGAGGACATAAAGGCAATAATTTTATAGAACGAGCATATATAAGAGCCCAAAAGTGGGTAAGATATAGAGTAGATGAATATTTACGAATTGCAGTTTATAGTTAAGAAAAATGGTTAAGTTATCTTTACCGCATCCTATACCGATTATGAATCCTACATCTCCGTTCCGTAATTTCAATTTCATGCGTCCTATTAAGATAGTAGGTTCTGATACAGACCTCCATGATTATCAGGTTAGGATACACCTTGACCGTTCAAATTTCCCATTAGAGAAGTGTAAGCCAGACGGTAGTGATATTAGGTTCAGAGATGATAGTGGTGAGATTCTACCGTATTGGATAGAACGTTGGAATGCAGCAGAAGGAGTGATATGGTGTAAGATACCGTTTATACCGGCTGAGTCCTCAAAATTCATCTGGATGATTTATGGTAATCCTAATGCGAAATCTGAGAGTAATGGTAATGCAGTTTTTGAGTTGTTTGATGTTCAAGGTATAGTAGGTTTCTGGCATATGGATGAGCCTCAATGGACAGGTGCAACAGGTGAGGTAAAAGATGAAACGGGAGTGAATCATGGTACAGCTTATGGTGGTGCAACCACTACTTCTGATGCTAAATATGGGCGAGCGGGATATTTTGGCGGAAATGATGATTATGTAGAGCTTCCTTCCCATATAACCACTGCTAAAACTCAAGAAGGGTGGTTCTATTTTTCTCAGTTAGCATCAGACATAGGGAAGTCGATATATTTGTTTAACAATCTCTATCAACACATTAGCAATAATTATTTGTATTTTACGGGTACAATTGATTTTTTTCCTTGGACACCTTCATTAAACACATGGTATCATATTGTTATAACTTACACCGACCCTTCCAATACATATACAGCAAAACTTTACATAAATGGAGCTTACACTAAGAGCATATTGCAACAATCAGGCGAGCATGATATTGACTCAATATATAGGATTTCTTCGCCTTCTTCAAATAGTTTTAACGGTATAATAGACGAAGTCCGCATCTACAACCGAGTCCTAAGCCCAACTGAAATCCAAATCCTCTCCAAGAATTACATGCAAAAAATGGGTTCTTACTTTAATGTTCGTAAATATGTTACTCCTGCACCTGTTGTTATAGTTTAAAATGCTCATTGATAGTTTACCTTTTAAGTATCGTATTATTGTTGAACGTGTTAATGCTGATGGTAGTACTAAGGTTATTGGTGATACTGGTTTCCTTGATGATAATTCCCGAATGATTGTTAGTACTCTACTCAATTTGATTAATAATGATATTGAATTGAAAAGAAAATTAGGAGAAATACGAAAGGAGGTAGATTAAAATGGCAATTACCAGTTCTAAGATATTGAATAGTGGTAAGACCAATGTTACAAAGTTGCTTACTGGGCTTGACTCACCGTATTCATACAATGGTATGGGTGTTGGTAACAACACTGAGGCTGCGAGTGAATCTGATACTGGATTGAAGGGTGATGAGGTTTCATTCAAGAATGGGAATGCGAGTTACTTCACAAATGCTAATGGTTCATTTATTGCACAATGGAATTCTTCATGGGTCTATAATGACTTACCGTCTAATGAACTAAGTGAAGTGGTAGTCTCCCAAAATGCAAGTAATGGTAGTTCAAATTGTTTGCTCCGTGCTGTGTTTGATAAACAAATATTAGGTGAGAATGATGCACTTAAGATTACTGCTCAGGTTGCTGTTACACAAGGTTAGATATAAAATTTAAAAATTAAAGGAGGAGAAGAAGAGGTATGGCATTAAATAAGTCCACTTGGCAAATATTGTCTCTTAGTAGTTTGAATGCAAGTACTGAATCAAGTTTATCAAGTTGTAGTACTATTGATTTATCTTCTACTATACAGCTCGCATTAACTGTCGAGGCTCAGTATGCTTCTAATGCTTCGCATCCAGTGCAGCTCAGGATATATACAGCTCAGAGTGATTGGAATGATGTTGATACTGTGCCCTATGGATATTTCGATAATGAGTTAGCACCGGGTTCTGTTGCTCGTGCTACTGTTCCTATCTGTCCCGATCCGAAATACATGCGAGTTACAGTGTTGAATCAAGATAATAAAGCTGTAAGTAATGTGAAGGTGTACGCTACTCAAGGTACTGTGTAAATGGCTAAATATTCTCTACCTCAGCCGATACCCTTGCCCAATCCCTATTCATTATTTAGGGGTTTCAATTTCATTAGACCTATCAAGATAGAGAATTCTGGTGCTGCTCTCAAGGACTATCAAGTCAAGATTACACTCACTCAAGATAATTTTCCGTTTGAGAAATGCAGACCTGATGGCGCTGATATTCGATTCAGAGATGATTCTGGTGAAATAGTTTCTTATTGGATAGAATCTTGGAGTGACAATCAAGCCATAATATGGTGTAGAGTTCCGTATATACCTGAAGAGAGTTCTACATTTCTATGGATGGTGTATGGTAATCCCTCTGCTGAATCTAAAAGTAATCCATTAGCCACCTTTGATTTCTATGATGATTTTTCTGGTATTCATTTCCTTTCAGATTATACAGTCGTAGATGAAGGTACTGGTGAATCACCGTCTAATTGGGACCTCGATTTTATTAATAAGAAAATGATACAGGCATCCAATATTTTTACAGCTAACGGTGGTGAGACTTTCGGGAGTGCTTTAATGACCGGTCTTTCCATTAGTAATTTTGAAATTACTATTAAAACTAAAGAAGTAGATGATGATATTATAGGTATGGTGTTTTGTTATACTGATACGTCTCATTTCTATCATTATTCGTATACAAATGATTATACAGGTATTGATACCAGTGGGACAACTTGTGCACGTGATACATTTCGGTGGATAGGCAAAAATAATGATGCTCATTGTGTAAGTAGTTTGGCAGATGATACGAGTGCACCTGGAGTTTCTGACACGGTTACAATTAAGATTAGACGTTATGGTGATACTATTGAAGTACTCGAAAATGGGAATACAATATTTTTAGTTACTGATAATAGTTATGATAAAGGGGATATTGGTCTTATGACCGATGGTTGTGCGGGAGGTGAGTTCTTGCCACCGTTCATTGTTCGTAAATATGCATATCCTGAACCTACTGTTATTGTGTAATTAGAAATGACGAAATACTCCTTACCTTCTATGCTGCCTCTTAGGAATCCTTATTCACCGTTTGAGAAATTTGGCTATATTCGTCCGATTCGCATTATAGGTAGTAATACAGACTTAAGAGACTATCAAGTTAGAATAGTTCTCAATAATAGTAATTTTCCTTTCGAAAGATGTAAATCAGATGGTAGCGATATACGATTTAGAGATGAAACAGGGAAAGGGTTATCTTACTGGATAGAGTCATGGAGTACTGATGAAGCAGTTATATGGTGTAAGATTCCTTATATCCCAGCGAATAGAAGTAAGAAAATATGGATAATTTACGGTAATCCTGCTGCTTCTTCTCTTAGTGATGGTTATAATTTATTTGAACAATTTGATATCCAAGATGTAGTTGCTTTATGGCATCTGGACGAATTGGTGTGGACAGGTGCAACAGGAGAAGTAAAAGATTCAGTTGGGAGTAATCATGGTGTCGCTTATAATGGAGCAAATACAGTAGCAAACGGTAAATTTAATCGTGCTGGATCATTCGATGGTGTGGATGATTACATTTTCTTTCCGAATTATACCGATTTAAATATTACAGATAAAGTTACAATTGAGGCTTGGGCTAAGAGTGCTGTTGCAAATCAAAAGGATTGTATTATTGTAGGCACACAATCACCAAGTACAGGTACAGACAGACATTATTTTGGATTCGATAATAATGGTTATTTAGGTATCGGTGTTGGTGCTTATGCTTGGAGTAATGAAGGAAACAATTACACACTTGATACTAATTGGCATTTCTATACTCTTGTAACAGATGGGACTGTCCATAAGATTTATGTTGATGGGCAATACAGAGGTATGAAATCAGGAATGTCGAAGCCAGAAACTTATTCATGGTTTATTGGAGCGAATCATTATGGTTCTACTTTTCATTCACCGTTTAAAGGTATTATTGATGAAGTTCGTATTTATCATAGGGCATTAACCGATACCGAGATTCTACTTCATTATAATTATTATATAGACAAAATGGGTTTATATATTAATGCTCGGAAATTTTCTTCCCCTGAACCTGTTGTGGTTGTTTAAGTAAAAAATGTCTTTAGAAAAGACTGTCATCGGAATGGATAATTTTCTACCCCCGGTAGTTTATGAAGAAGCTCCATCGTTAAAGAGTGTTCTTTCTCGTTTTGATACGTTCAAAGCTACCGTTTGTGCCAATAATCGTATTTATGGTCAATTTGCAGTTCCAATTTCTGATATTTGTCTCACCATCCCAGTTTCTTTTTCTCCTTCTTTCCCTATTACTAATGAATACTTTACGCCTAACACGTTAAACTTTCTCGATGCTCATGCTAATATCCTTGATTTAATTGATAGTGATTTATTAATTTCTTCTCCTCTTCTCTATCCTTTTATTCAATACACTTATGGTGAAACTATTTCAGATACTATTAAACCAGTTGTTAGAAGCGAAAACGATTATGCATTTCCATCATGGTTGCCTCCTGAACATATCTATCTACAGTTCATTCTTAATTGTGACGAATTCTATGAATTTCTAAATGAAGGATTAATTTCAAAAACTATTAAATTAGACTACAAGTGTTTAAAATTCTTTGAATCTCTTCTTCGTTTCGATTTAGTATATGATTTTTCTTTCACTAATGAATTTGAATCTTCCTTACTCTTTTTTCTTCTAACTCCTTATAATCTTCATCCTTTTTTGTCTTATAAATATGAAAAAGGCATAATTGATTCAATAAAACCGGTAGTTGATGCTGAAAATTATTATGCTTATCCTGCATGGGAAGAAATCATCTCTACTTCTTTATTGGTTCTAATGCCGCTTCAATTCCAATTTCGATTCGCATCTGTTAGAAATGTACTTAGTTCTTTGTCTCTATTGTTTAAGCTACATATCATTGTTCCTACTGATTATCTCAATATTTATTTATCTTTGGGTTTAAAACCGCATATTGATTTTCAATCTTCTTTTCTGTTTCTTCTTCCACTTAGTATATATCCAAATTTAATCTCAGTATTTGATACCTTCATTAATTATTACTTAACAGTTAATACATTAAGTAGTTTTGTTAGAGATTTGCACGTACCTTTAAAATTATTCTTAAATCATATATCAAGCATTACTTCTAATATCAGATTCAGTCAGATTCTTAGTACAGCTTCTAAAGTTACACTTGAAAGCATGTTAGAAGATTTAGTTTTGATGCCACTTGAAGATACGTATAGTAGTGAACGTATAACCAAAGGCATACTAACAATTTCAACTGAAGCTGCTTTTGTGCCTCTGATCCAAATGGTTTATGAGTATTCGCTTACTGCTCCTCTGTTATTTGCTCCTATCCTGACAACTGTGAAGAGGTCTAAGGCTCTTGTTAAATATCTCACTATTGATATTAAAAAATTCAATATTAGCATAAATATAGAAACAATAGAGCGAGAGTGAGATGATAAAGTCATATCAACTAAAGATATACCCAAATACAGGCAAGAAGAAAGAGCTTAATCAGCTAATATCGTTTTGGACTGATAAAGTTAATCATTTCATAAAGCTATTTTGGGTATTTAAAAATTCCTTTGGGAGTTATCCACCAAAAGAATATACAAGAGGCGGGCGGCTGATAAGAGATGCAGCGGTAAAGGCATGGCAAATCGTAAAGGGTGCGAAAAAGATAGGGCAGAAAAAGAGACCTTGTTATAGCGGTAATGAGATAGACCTCAACGAGTGTTCCGCTTATATTATCTCCGATTTGCAAACAAAAGAATTCGACCTCTGGCTAAATGTTATTAGTCTGAGAAAAGGAAAGAGGCTGAAACTACCTTGTAAGAAGCATAGGGAGTTTAATAAAGCATTAGAAAGAGGAAAACTAAGAAAATCCTTTAAGATAAAAAGAAAGGGGAATGATTACTATGCCACTTTTTTCTTTGAGATCGCAGAGAAAAAATCACATAATACTAAGGTGGTTGGTATAGATGTGGGAATGAATCATCCTGCGGTAGTATCAGACGGGCAAAGATTCGGGGACGAGCTGAGAGATTTGAGGATAAGAACTAAATGGCGAAAGTATAAAGGATTATCGGCATATAAACAAGGACTGAACAGGATAGCGAAGGAAATAGTGGAAGCGTATCCGGGTTGTGATTTTGCAGTAGAGAAATTGTCATTCAAAGGCAAGAGAGGAAGAAGTAGACGATTCAGGAGACTAAACAATAATTGGGCTTATGCTCATCTCGCTCATAAATTAGAAGAGATGGGAAAGGTGGAAGGTTTCTGCCTTTATAAAGTGAATCCTGCATTTAGCTCCCTCAAATGCCCTAAGTGTGGGTTCACGAGTAGAGCGAATCGTCGGCGTGATGAAGTGTTCAGCTGTGTCAGCTGTGGTTATACGGAGGCAGCTGACACGGTAGGGGCATGGAATATCGGCGAGAGAGTAGCGAGGAGCAATCCGTCCCTCAGACTGATTACTCCCGAAGATAGTTTACTACATTTTGTTCATAAATGTAGGGGTGATTAGAACGGTCGAAAAAAGGTATGAGATTGGTGATAGTATAACATTCAAAATAGAAGTTCGTGATACGAATAACGAGTTAGCGGATCCTGATGAAATTTATCTTGATATTGTAGATTTCGATAACAATAAAATCATTGAAAACAAACCCATGGATCATAATGCAACAGGTGAATACTCTCTTGATGTTTATCTTTCAAATGCCTCTTTCCAACAAGGAGGTTATTATGCGATAATACATGGTACATCAGAAGGCTATCATTTTTATGAAGAAAAATTCTTTTATGTGAATCCGAGTAGGAAAAAATGAGTGAGTATGGAAATATTGAGGTGATTAGGCAGATTTTAGAACTCAATGTTGGTGAGCAAGAAGAGAAGTTAATATATTTAAAAGAGCTCGCTAATGTGTGGTTAAATACATTTTATCCGTCTGATGTTTTGAGTGAGGTGAGTTCTGATGCCAAAAATGCAGCTGTTAATTTCTATACAGCTTATTTATTTACAATTAGTACAGGCGGGTTTACTACTGAAGTGCCAGCAACTGCAGGTGAATTCAAACGTGTAGGCGAATCTTATCTCAAACAGGCTATGAATTCTATAGGTGAGATATATAAAATTAGAAAGGTTAATAAATGACTTCTTTAGTTGATAAATTAAATTTGGTAATGGATATATTGAAGACTGAAATCGATGATGCTCTTAGTAACTATAAGGTAATGCATTTTTTAAGGTTTCCTACTGCTACTGATTTCTTTCCTGTGTGTTTTATTGTACCAACCAGAATAACTCCTGTCTATAGAGGTGGAATATTAGAAGAAGATGAATATGCAATTATAGAAATAGAAATTCATTTAGTCACAAGAGTACCATTTGATTATCGAGGTACACGGTTATTAGAAGATTTAGATGCTATAATGGAAAAGCTTAGAACATTACGTCATGATGATTCCAAATGGTATGAATTAGATTATAATGGCGGTATAGATTTAGAATATTCTCCTATTGAGAAATGGATATTACAATCAGCAGTAGTTCATGTCAAGGTAGAGGCATAAATTTTGCGTGAGACGTCCATACATCATGTTCATTGCAATTTTATTGTGGAAGGTAATATAAAGTATAGGATAAGTAAAAATATTTTGTTCACGGCTAAATATATGCGTCTTATGCGATTTTATAATTATATGGAAAAGTAATTACTGGAGAGTGTTATGCCTGAATATGGAGCAGTTAAGGGATGGAATAATCGAATTAGAATTGGTGTATCTTCGGCGTTAAACGAGAGTATCTGGAAAGCTGGTCGTGACCCTTTACTTAATTCATTTACTACCGAAACGGGTGTAGACATAGATAAGATTTCAGTAATTGGTAGTAGGCTGCCTGTTTCCATTGTGGAAGGTGTTAAAGATGTTACTGGTTCACTCGAACGCAATTTGTATAGCAAAAATACTACCTACAATGAGTTCATTTATGTGAATGATTCTACGCATTATGATTTGTTAAAAGCAACAGGATTGGGCGGAACAGAAGGTTTGGAATGTAAAATACTATGGAATCCAGAATCTGATGATGTTGATGATGGGTATGAACGAGTGATTACCAATGTTAAGTTTCATAATTACAGAATTGCTCATGCTGCACGAGATATTGTTGCAGAATCAGTTGATTATGATGCATCTCAACTAAAGATTGTGAAGGGGAATAGACAAATGATTACAATTTTAGGAACCAGTGAGACACTATATGATTATCAAGTGAAAATAGAATTGGATCCAAGCAATTTCGATTTTGATAGTTCTTCAGATGATGGTTCTGATATCCATTTTGTTGATAATAGTGATAATGAATTACCTTTCTGGATAGAATCATGGGGCGATGATCATGCTGTTATTTGGTGCAAAATTCCTGTAATACCTGCTGGTAGTACTGTGTATATATGGATGATTTATGGAGATACTGGTCCTCATCCAAGTAGTAATGGAGATGCAACCTTTGACTTCTTTGATGATTTTAAGACTGGTAGTTCTCCTGTTTACTATGATAAAATTTTTGATGTTGTTAAATTAAAACCGTGGACTCGTTATGAAGGGAATCCCGTTCTTATCAAGTCTGATTCAGGGTGGGATTCTTCTGGAGTTAGAGATCCTACATTAATGATAAATGCGACAGGCTATTTGGTGCGAGAGAATGGGAAATACATTATGTACTACGATGCGAAAGACGCTTCAGGGATCGGGCGGATAGGACGAGCAACAAGCGATGATGGCATTCATTGGACAAAGGACCCAAATAATCCTGTATTAGAAGGCACTGCTGGAGAGTGGGATGCTGATGATGTTAATATTGGTTCAGTTGTAAAGCGAGGTACAAATGATTATATCATGTTTTATGGCGGAAAGGCGGGTGGTTCTTATGCTATAGGCATAGCCGAAAGCTCTGATGGTATTAACTGGACAAAGTATTCCGGAAATCCAATACTCACAGCGAGTGATTTTAATCTTGAAAGTCCGTATTCTATGGTTCTTCCATATGCTATCAAACTTTCTGATGGCAGGTGGGTGATGTATATGGAAGGTACAAAAGCTCCCCTCTTTGCTATTTATGGAGCTATAACAAGTGATAGTGATGGAGAAACAGGATGGACACCACTTAATGGTGGCGATCCAGTAGTTGAACGCGATGGTCCGTTTACCTGGGATGATCATGGAGTTGCGAATGCAAAAATTTGTGAAATAGAATCTGGTAAGTATATTATGGGATATAATGGGCAGTCGAGTGGTCTTCACTGGAAATTGGGCTTTCTATATAGTACGGATTTAGTGAATTGGAAGCGATATTTCGAGAATCCGGTTATGGATCTCGCCCCTGATGGTGAGTGGGATGGTTATAGAATCGAAAATGCGGTTATAGCTAAAGATGATATAGGTGGGGACACTATTCGAATGTGGTATTTTGGTTGTCCTACTTCTGATTCTACTGCAGGTTGCGCGATAGGATATGCTACTTGTAATCAATCTGCTATCAAAGGTTATCTATTAGATACGAGTAAATGGGTAACTGGCAATTCGAAATATTTATATGCTAAGACCGATGCTGCAAGTATGGATATTCATACTAATCGAATTATCTCAGATGATTATGCTTACCATCCAATGAGTCTCAATAATTTTGCTCTCGAATTTGAATACTATCTCGAATCTTCTATTCCCAGTAGTTTGTTTTTTATTGGAGCGTCTAATGATTTCGGTACTTTCAATTCGATATCGGATTTTATAGCTTTTGAACATTATGGGGGATCTTCACTTTTTTGTAATACTCAACCTACTTCTCGCCTCGCTATATCTATTGGTAATAGCCTTCAAGAGTCTGACTATTGGTGTAATGATCCTACTGTTGGAGTTTGGCTACGATGTTCTCTAAAGCGTCTTTCTAATACCGCTTATATTACAATTCAAAATTTATCTTACACTGAAACTTATCTTAATACTAATCTTGATATTTCAGGAATTGCAACTTTAGATTTTTTGAATATCGGAGGAAAATATACAGGATCTGATCTCAAAGCACATGCATATATAAAAAACCTAAGGGTTCGTAAACATACTTCTCCTGAACCCACTGTTATAATATAGCTGATATTAAAAATAACAATAAAAAATAGTATGGAGGTAGATTAAAATGCCTGAATTTGGGGCTGTCAAAGGTTGGAAGAATCGAGTTAGAATAGGATTAGAATCCGCTCCTAATGAAAGTATCTGGCACGATGGCAGAGATCCATTGCTGAATTCTCTTACGATGGATACTTCTGTAGATATAGATAAAATTTTCGTTGTTGGTTCACGAGATGCTGTTTCGATGATTGAAGGTGTGCAGGAGGTCACAGGTACATTAGAGCGTAATCTATATAGTAAAAATGCAACTTACAATGAATTCATTTATGCAGGTAATAACAGTCATCTTGATTTACTTGCTGCTACCGGTATGTATGGTGAGAGTCTTCAGTCTTGTAAGATTTTGATGAATACGACATCGAGTAGCAATTCTGCAGATTACAATAGGGTAATCTATGGTGTTAAATTCCATTCATATAGAACATCCACAGCTGCTGGTGATTTGGTCACTGAGTCGGTAGATTATGATGCTACTAACATATCAACACACTAATTCTAATATTGCATAACAATATATTTATTGCATTTATTTGGAGATGAACAAATGAATCTTGAAGAATACAAGAAAGGGAAGATTAAAGACTATAAATTGCCTTCGGGTCTAATAATAAAAACCAAAGACATCTCGCCACTCGTGCATCTAAAGATAAGAAAGCAATTCAAAGATGATGGCGATGACTACTTTTCTCCTGCACATATCGAAGCTCTCTTTAAAGCATTTATAGTTTCTCCAGTTATACCTGATGAGATGACAGTTGAGGATTTCACATCTGAAGATTTCAAGGCTATTCTTGCGACTATTATAAAACAAATTAGTTTATCAGATGCCAAAGAGCTTGAGGAGATTAGAGATGATAACAAGGATTTTTCTACCTGATCCGAGTGGTATGTGAACGTTTTGGTTTGCGTCCCTCGGATCTGTTAGATGCGTATCGGGATTTGAGTTTAATGGAAAGAATATATTTAGATTTTTTGGTTGCAACTGCTCGTTCCGAAGAGGGTAGTAAGACTATGAGTGGTGAAGAGCTTGAATCTCATTTAGCACGCATTGAAGAAATGAAAAGGAGGGGATTGTTGAAATGAAAATAGAAGATTACAAAAAGAAGAATACAAAAAAGATTAAATGTCCAAGTGGATTAGAAGTTACTGTTAATAATATTACACCATATACTCTACTTAGAATAGTAGATAAATTAGGGATAAATCCTACAAGAGAAGAAGTATATACAAAACCAGTAATTGATGCATTGTTTAGGGCATTTTTGAAAGAACCTATTATAGGTAAAGATATAGAAATAGAAGATTTTCTTAGAGAGGATTATATTTTCTTACACAATTTGATATTTGAAAGGGTAACATTACCAGAAGAATAATTTAGGAAAATTGCCTGATTATGAATATAATGTAGGACTTAGTATAACTGGTGCGGGAGTTGTAGACCGTACTCTCCAAAGGCTACAAGCACGGATAACAAAGTTGGCTCGTAGCACTAAAGTGATTTCTAATGCTTATAGAGATTCATTCCGAAATTTCACACCACTGTTTAGTGGATTAGAGAAGAAACTTCAAGGTGTATATGATGCAAACTCTAAATTAGCTACATCTACTCAGAATGTTGCGAAACACCATGTGACATCAGCAAAAGCTATTCAGTCTTCTACTTCATATTATAGTAAACTTGATCAGTCTTTGCGAGAAACCAGTAAGTGGCAAAAGTCAAATGCAGAGACTATTCAGTCTACACTTAGGAATTACGATAAATTTAGTGATTCTCTCCAAGCAAATTACCAGCAGCAGAAAGCTTCTTCAAAAATAATTAGTGCTTCTGTCAAGAATTATGATAAGCTTAGTAAGACGCTACAAGATACTGGTAAGTGGCAGAAATTTAATGCTGATGTTATGCGTTCTGCCTCTGGAAATTATGATAAGCTGAGTAGTACTTTACAACGAACTTATAAAATACAGCGTTCAGGTTCTAAGGTAGTTCAATCTACTGCACAAAACTACGATAAACTTAGCGATTCTTTACAGCGTTCTCATAAATGGCATCGGAGTGATACGGAAAGTTTCAAGAAGGCAGTCAAACAGTATTCGTCGTTTGGTAAAGTGATAGATAAAATAGCAGCTGCGTCCAAACGCATGGCTAACACGCAAAGAGGTGCTGCGTCTTCATTTAAAATAGTAACTAATGAATTAGAAAAGCAGACAAATGCCAATAAGTTCCTTAATATCTTATTGAATTCCAATTCAAGAATTTTCAGAGAGGAAGTTAAATCAGGTAGATTAGCTGCATTACAGATGAAAGCTGCAGCAGAAATTGAAAAACGAGGCATAAATGCAGTTAATAAATCATTACAAGAACAACTTAAGGCACGTGTACGTCAAATAGAAACAGCTCGGTTATTAGGAAAAGAACTTGATGCTACAACAAAGATGCAAAACAGTGCTATATTAACAGTGGACAGGAGTCTCAAAAGACATGGTACAACTTGGGGTAAATTTGGTCTTGGTCTCGAAAAAATCGGTGGCTTGGTTAAGAAAGTTGGCATGGGATTCCTTACAGTCCTTGGTCCCGTGTTTCTACTTGACGCTGCACTACGAACTATAGGTCAGGTAGCTGATTGGCTATTCAATCCTTTTATTTCTTTCCAGGATGCATTATTTGAGGTAAGAAAGACAGCCAATTTGACAATTGATCAAATGAATGAATTAGGAGATGCATTAACAAAACTAAGTAAAGATGTACCAATGGCTGCTACGGCGTTAGCAAGTATAGCAAGTGAGGCTGGACGCTTGGGTATTTCAGGTACTCAAAACTTACTTTCCTTTACTAAAACTGTTGCAAAGTTGAGTATAGCTACAACTCTTACAGCAGATCAAGCAGCAGAAGCATTAGCAAAAATACGTGAGGCTTTTGGACTACCTATCGCTGAAATTGAAAAATTGGGTGCTATCATTAATGAACTTGAAAACACAACTGCTGCTACAACTGAAGAGATAGTTTCTGCAATGAAGAATATTGGTGCTGCAGGTAAGATGATGGGCTTTACGGTAGACCAAGCAGCTGCATTATCTGCTACACTTGTTGGAGCAGGTATGGCAGGTGAAAGAGCTGGTACTCGATTGAGACGTACTTTTCAGCAATTAGCTGCAAATGCATCTAAGATAACCAAATTCATGGGTGACCAGGGTAAGGCATGGGCAGAAGCGTTGGAAAGAGATCCAATGCAAGCGCTAATGATGTATCTTAAGAAGCTTAATGAAATACCTTCACGAGTCCAGAGAATGGAGAAAGCGCATGAACATTTCGGAGAGATTGCAGGATTTGCTATCGCTACACTTGCTGAGAATTATCCACAATTAGTGAAGAATATGGAGACTGCTCATGAAGAACTTAAGTGGGGTACATCACTACAGAAAGAATATTCGATTGCTATTACTAAAACTTCTGCAAAGTTACAAGTGTTTCAGAACAGAGCTGAGGCTGCAAGGCGAGAATTGGGTGATGCCTTACAACCTACTCTACTTGGTTTTAAGAGTGTATTGGTAGCTGTGGAAGAGCAGTTAGCTGCAGCTGCCGAATTGATTAATAAATTGAATGACGAAATGGATAGCGCTACTACCGCTACTGATGTTTATGTTCAGGAGATAAACAGATTAGGTGAGAACATAGGAAAATTACCTCCAGTATATAAAGCACTCTTTTCTTATATAGCACTTGGAACAAAAGCTATTGTTGAGAATGCTAAAGTTTTTGGCAAATTGTTTTCTGTTGATTTTCGTTCAGTCTTAGAAGGGTTTAATACTCCACAAAGAGTCCTCATTGAAGGCATGGAAGAAATGAAAGAATCTGCACGAGATGCGACTAAAGCATTTGAATTCGAAAGTAAGTTGTGGGATCAAAGAAATATTGCATTAAGAGAAGGTGTTAAATGGGTACGTCAGCAAAATAATGTTAGTAATGATCATTTACAAACTATTAAGGAATATGATGAGTGGTTAGAAATAGAGCCTAAATTGAGGCAGCATATTACTGACAGTATAAAAGATGAAAGCAAGCGAAAAGAAGAATTAACAAAAGTTGATATGATTAGTATTTCATTAGCGCGTAAAACTGCAGATGCTATAATTGATGAATATAATAGTCGAAGCGTTTTAACGGATGAAGAGTTCAAGAATTTCAGGGATCTTCAGAATATATTTAGGGAGAAAAGAAGATTTGGAGAAGAAGAATTAGAATTATGGGATAAGCAAGCACAAGCGAGACGAGCGGAAATAGCACTAAATGACGAAGCTTCATTAACATACAAAAATGTAGTAAGAACAATTAAAAATTATAATAAAGCTCATGGCACATCAATCAAGATAGGTAAAAATGGCGTCGAAGTACGAGAAGCCCTATTAAAAACTGGTCATGATCTTATATGGATGGGTAATAAATGGGTGATAGTAGATAAGAATCTTGCTGACACTTGGTTCAAAGGCAATAAAATATTAGAAGATAGAGATAAACTAACAAACATATATCTTACCAGTAACGAGAAATTACAGATTCAGTATTCAAAAGTAGTAGGAGCGATTTTAAATGTAATAAAAGCTGAAGTTGATTTAAAAAACTTAAACAATGAATTAAAAAGATCTTTTGATGACCTTACTCGTTCCTCCCGTGATTTATATGATGTTTCTTTAGATTTAGCTGGTGCTTATTCCGGAATGTATGATACATGGGACGAAGTGAAAGATATAGAAGAAAAAGCAACTGGTATTACTCGTCAAGTTATAAATCAATATGATGATGAAGTTGATGCAATCGGGAGACTGGTTAAACAAAGTATAAAGTATGCAAAACAGGGTGATAAAACAGCAGCTTCAGAAAAAATAGTAGAGGGGGCGGTAAAAGCTCGTATACTCGCAGAAAAATTAAAGAGAAAATCTATGAAAGCAACCACCGATGAAGAACGAGAAGCATATAAAGAAGCATGGAGGTGGGTAACTGGTAATCTACGATTAATCCGAGAAAGTACAGTTGGAGTTGGAGATTTAGAGTCTCAATGGGATAAAGCATCTTCGGGTATAACATCGTCACTCCATGATATTTATGGTGTACCTAAGTCATTATCGAAAAGCAGTGAGCAATCATTTAAAGACATTCTTGATATATATGATGAGGTCGAAGAGAAATCAGGTAAGCTTCCCGAGGATATAAAAGAAATAATAAAGAAAGCTCAAGAGGGCGGGGCTGAAGCTCCTGAAGTTACTCTAACAAAAACTCTTCCTGAGGCTATAAAATATGCTATGGAGAACTTAAATACCATGGATATGCAATTAAAAAGCATGACGCTATCTGATGATCTCAAGGAATTATTGGATGTCGAGACATGGAATGATTTATTTGAGCGAATAGATGATTTCGTTAACAAAGTAAACACTATAGATACCGAAAAAGAGCTAACATTAGATTTAAATAGTGAAAGTTTCATGGAAGACTGGAATGAGGCAATAAAACAAATAGAAAGTGAACCAATCACTCTCAATATAGAGCTCGATAAAGAGGGTAAAAAAATATTAAATTTGTTCGGAGAGAATTTAGAATCAACTGTTACAGTTACAGGAGGCATAGAAACAACCTCTAAAGAATTAGTAAACAACATTAGTGAAGGAGTATCGAAGGGTATAGGAAATCAAACTATAGCTGCACAAACTGAAGTGGTACCAACTCCAGTACCGACTCCTACTATACCAGCAGGAACTACTGTAACACAAAAACACCAAGTAGATATAAACATGAAATTCGAAGGTCAGCCACCAAAAGGAGTTGACAAAGAAAGCTTAAAAGAAATAATAAGAACAGAAATAGGTAAAGCGATCAGATCCGTATTTTGAGGTGATTAGATGGTAGAGAATGCATCTGTTGTGACATTCGGAAATAATGCGAGTGCAATGGTGATAAGTTATGAATGTGATTATAGAACTGGGAATGTGCCTATTGATATATTAGGTAGAAACAGGAATGATTATCAAGATTTAGGATTATTTCCTACTGAGCATCATTTTACTTTATTTGTAGAGAATAATTCACAATATCGCAATCTTCTTCAAGAATTATACAAACATGAAGAAATAGAATTTGGATATAATGAATCTACAAAGTTTTATGGTGTTCCTACTCATATCCATAAACATCCTATGCAAGCTGGGAAAATCGAGGACTTATATATTGTAGATGTTGATGTACTTTCAACTGATCCATTACGCTATGGTAAAAAATTTGAAGCAAGTCGAGCATTAACAAGTGAAAGTGGTTCATTTAATCTGCCAGCAGTCATTGGCGATACTAAAACTCCTATAAGTCTTCATTTTGATGTTTATGGTGTAAATAAGAAAACTGTTACTGGTTCTGATACTGGTAGTTATTTGTTATTTGGTAGAAAAGACCAGCTCGGATTTGATCATCTTTACATGCATCATATTTTTATTCCTCGATGGAAAGATTTTTGGGATAATTTTGATTGGCAGTGGAATTATATTCTTCCTCCACTTAATTCAACAACAGGAACAATTCCGTGTGGAGATGGAGAAGTTAAGTGGACATGGGGTATTCAACCATCGCCTCATAGTTTAAATCATCCTGATATAATTCAGTTTTTATGGTTAAAAGATGATTATTGCTACGATTTTCCTTTGACTGGAACTGCATATACGTATATACCATGTACATGCCCTCATTGTAATGTGAGGGAGTTAACCGAACGATTGACAGCAGCAGCAGGAGCTATTTTTATGGATTTTAAAGGTGATACTAATATAGACAGGATTCAGATACTGGGTGATTTTCGAGTTCCTGTAGTATTTGGTCACTTCGATGATTATATAGATGGTGTGAATGTATATGCATGGGATTCTTCTAATGGTTCATGGTTTCCCTTAGCAGTCAGAAATGCGCATCCCAGGTCTGGAGATTCTGGTATAAAACATCTTGACTTAACTCTCAATTATTCGAGTTCGCTAACTGTAAATGGTGGCATGATGTTTCTCTTCTATGATCAAAAAACAGGTATAATATGTAGTCCTAATGAGTGTGATAGAGGCTGGGATTTAGTAATTGACCGCCAGCGCTATACTAAAAATACAACTTATGCTGCAATGTCAACAGGCACTAACTACCTACGCATGCGAGTATTTAGAAAAGAGCATAGACTTGCTACTATTATTCCTCGTGACTATGAGATATTACAATATGCTATCATAAAAGGTATAAATAATATCCCGAACAATACAGTACAAATTCATATTGTTAATGCTGCTTCAGATGCGATAGGAGAGTTTGTGTATCGTACAATTGAAATTCCGAGTAATGAATGGTCTGGCACTCATTTGATACCGCTGGCATCTATAGACTATTTGCCCGATGCTTCATATATAGGAATTCTCATTCAATTGAAAGAAGAACTATTGAATGCAGGCACGCTTCCAGGGGTAGAATTATACAATATGGCAGGTGCAAAAACATTGGAGATATGTGGTGGAGAAATTGAAGTAGATACGAGAATATATGGTAAGCAGAAAGAAACTACTCAGTATGTGAGAGCTACTCATTCAGGAAAATCAATAATAAAGGAGTACAGTCAGATAGAAACTTTAAGGGTTGTTGAAATTCATGATGAATTAGAGCCTTATAGAGTTACACGATTACAAGGACCTTGGATTCAAGGTCATTACGAATTGAATGCTAAGGTGGGTGATAAATTCACATTTAATCCATTCGAAAATATATATGATAGTTACTACGAAAAAATGGGTGAAGTAAGTATATCACCATCTCTTGTAAATTTAGGGAGTGGTTCTATAACTTATTTGATCTCACCTAATTTACCTATCATTGAAGTTCCTACGTTTTATTTAGCAGGAAGTGTTTCTCATGCTTATGTTTCAGGTAATAATGAAGATTTCTATGAAGTGAGTTTTGTTCCCAATCATACAGGCTATATAGGTTCATCCGAAATAGATTTACGAGGTCTCGAACGATTCTTTCTTAAGCTTGAAGGGGGGAGTTTTTCTGCACTTCATATTAGTTGTGATTTAGGTAGTGTCTATAATCCTCTCCCCTGGGCTGTTCCTGACGGTCCTACTACTTATTATTATTCAAAAGATAAAGATATTGATGTAGATTTACATGTTGAGTATAGAGCTGCTTATTATACATGACGAATATTAGTTCGGTTTGGCAGGTGGGAAATGTAACTTTTAAAGCAGTAGAGTTTGATGAAGATACTACTCTTGCTACTACTCATGCTAAATTTACAGGAGAAACTGGTAGTTTTGTTTCACAAGAAGTAACTGCTGCTACTCTAAGAATTAGAGCCTTTACTGAAAATCTAAGTTCATTAATACAAGAATTGCATAGTGCAGATATATTAAAATTACGAAGATATGATGGATATATTCAGTATGTTGAATTCAATAGAAGAAATTCACGATTAGAAGCACCTATTGTTCATGATAAAGAAGTAGAATTAGAATTCATAATTGCTGATCCTTACAAATATTCTCCAAATGAAAATTCCCTATCATTTAATTTAGATAGTACATCAAAAGAATTAACTATAAATGTCAATGGAGAAGTCAAAACACCATTAGGATTCGCAATAGAAAGTTATCGGTTAGCGTCTACAACAAAGAGTTATTCTTCAACTGGTAAATCTTATGAAATAACGGGTTATGGTTCGATCAAAACAAGTAATTGCAATATAAAAGCATTAACAAATATTCCTAATGTTAGTTGGTTTGAAGAAAATGGAATTCTTTTTCCAAGCTACGAAAATGAGAGTAGGTGGATGTGGAGAGTTCTTGATAAAGGAGAAAAGGAAAAATTAGAAGTTGCTGATTCCGAATTGTTTTATAACCGACTTCCTATTCACGTCCCGTATGTTGCTAATTTTATACAGCTTTCATCTTCCGATGCAGTTAATAGGGATATCGTGGTGAAAATAAACTTTCTCAAACTATGGGAGAGCATTCGGTTTGCAGGACAATGTTTATTTCTCTTTCATGGAAAACCCGGAGGATGGAGTTTGTCTGTCTGGGATAAGAATTTAAGTGAATGGCGAGTAATACAGTCAACAATCCAAAATGAAGGAGATGCTAAATTTATTCCTATTAAAAACTATGATGGTTCTCCCATCCTCATAGGATATAAGGATGGAAGTTTAAGTAGGGATGCATCCTATTGTGAATCAATGATCGGCATAGACCAACTACTGATGGGATTTGATGGTTATTCTATAGTTTCAGTATTTCAAATTCCCGAAGTGGATAATCACGCTCCTGTTGAAATAACCTTCTATGGATCTTCTGATTTTAGTGGTTATATGTATGTAAATATTTATCCAGCTTCAGTGAGTGATGTCAATAATCGCTCTTTCAATCCAAATATGATTTTAAAAAAGACAACTATTAGTGGGAGTGATTGGAGTGGCAGTCACACGTTGAGATTTAATCCATCCGGTTTTGATACGTTTGCTATTGAACTAAATCCTGAATATACAGGTACAGCACCAAGAGTGAATATTTATCAGTCTTCTACTACTGGTGATGGATTAATTTTTTATGAAAGAACAATCGCAGGGGAACAAATATTTAATGTCACTCATAATTCTGAAACTATAGTATCACAAGTGAAATACAAAACTCCTGTAAAGAATTTCAAAATTAGAAGTTTATTAGATAGAAGCACTGAATTAGTTTTTGAAAAATCATTCTTAGGCGAAAATGGTCATTTTAATGATTCTAATTATTATAGATTTAATCCTTTTGAAAGTGGGCACGTCGATGATTGTGTAGTAGCTAAGGCATCGGGTGCAAGTGTTTATTCTTCACAAATAATTTTAGATTCGGGTGAATGGGTTCAATTCGGATTATACTCTTTAGCACCATTTGCTAACTTTCCTGAAGGGCATTGGAGTGGTAGTGGAGATGTAAATGCTTATATTTCTCTTAACAGTACAACTGATACTAATTACATGTATAAAGTAGTGTTTGCAAATTCTCCATATATGTTTCCTATTTATAATAGTGGTTGTAATCTTTTGGGAAAAGACCATTTCTATTTGCATTTAGTAGCTACTACTTATACTTCAATAACAAATATGGAAATTCGTTCGCCAGTAAATTTTGCAAATAAAGGTTTCGTTTATCTTTATCCAAACAAAGCAAATAAGATATTTATAGGGTATAAGAATCTTAATAACGATGCTACTATGAAATTGAAATGGCGTGATGCTTATTTATGAAAAGAAGAAAAAGAACTCGTGCGATTTGTGGAATAGCAATTTGTGGTTATACAATTTGTGGCGATATTTCCTATTATCTACCTACTGTTTCTTCTTCTGATATAAAAGGAGTTGCACAAGTAACTACTCCTGATGGCTGGTTCACATATTTCTTTCCACTTGTTAGAGCTGAAATTATTCTTAATCAGCCATTCACAGATGATAGTGCTACAATTACCATAGTGCATAATGGGCAGCTTCTTATAGATTCGGATGTTAGTATCCATCTTGGCAAAGGATTGAAGAAAGTAGTATTTATGGGTAAGATAAAAAGTGAAACTCAGCGTACTGTCATGGGCAAAGGCAATATCATGTCTGAATTAAATTGTATATCTCGATTTGATGAATTAGCACATCGTTATTTAAAAGAAGGAGACCAAAAAGATTTTCGTGGTACGCTTTCAGAAGTAATACAGCAATTTGTAAGTGTAGCGGGTATGGATATAGAGAATAAATCAGCTAATAGTGCTGACACGGTAGATTTGAGTTTCAAATATTGGGAATTATCACTTTTGGATTGTTTGTATAGAATTCTTGGTGATAAATGTATGTTATATCTTGATGGTAATACATTAGTGATAGAGGATAAGACTGATGAAATAAAATACACCATAGATAAGAATTCAAAAATAACGGACATAAATGTAGAAACCTCACAAGAGGATAGTTATAGAAGATGTCATGTACGAGGTACTAAGATAGGAGAAGACAGTACAGGGAATCCGATTTATGTAACAGGAGACGCAGTAGATGAAATGGCTACTTCTAATAAGGAAATATATATAGAAGATGATACAATTCTTACTGAATGGGATGCAAGACAAAGAGCAGAACGAGAATTAAAAATAAGAAATGAATTGACAGATGCAATAGAAGTTACACTTGCAGATTTAGTTTATCCAGTCTTCGGAAAAGTTAGAGTTAATCTCCCAGGAATTACAAAAATTCTTGAATTAAAATCATTAAGATATACAATAGATGAAAACGGTTTATTTACTACATTATACTTAGGAAGAAGCTATAAATCTTTAAGTACAATATTTAGGAGTTTAAAATAAAATGGCTGATTTAGATGTTTGGAAAGATTATGTTACTGTTATAAATGCAGCGAGATTGAATGCTATAAAAGATAGTATTATGACGAATGAAGGTAACATTTCATATCAACAGACATTGATAAATGCAAACACAACAAGTATTTACACCAATACTAATAACATAGCTAATCTCTCCGATATTAAGCTTTCACGTGATGGTAGTCAAGCTATGACAGGTGAGTTAATATGCAATGCAGGCTTGAAAACAAGTCAAATTAATAGTCAAAATGGTTCCATTCAAATTACTTCAGATTTGATTCCTTCTGCCAACGATACGTTTTATTTAGGCAAGTCAAGTGTGTCTTGGAAAGGAATTTATGCACAAGGAGGCTTCTTTGACACTCTTTATAGTATAGATGCTGGTCCTCTAAATGTTGATTGCGCGTTGATAATTGATGAATATATAAGAGGAAGTGATGGATTGCTATTGAGAGCGGGTCATGCTTTGGTTCCACATCCTTACATCCAGCTTTATGATGGCACTCATCCTGATTTTAAAGGTAGCATGCTTATTGCTACTCCAGGAACTTCTAGTGAATCTGGAAGCGAACAATGGCGAATCTGGATATGGGGAGGATATCAGACCAGCTGGATAATAATTTATAATGCCCATTTAGTTCCTGGTACTGATAATGAATTACGATTAGGTGGTTCTGGAGAGAGATGGAGTGAAATACATGCTGTTAAAGGCTATTTCGATGAGGTAAATGCAAGTATATTTAAAGTGCCGAGAACTATGCCTTTCTACCTTGAGAATCCATCTTCAAGCGATAAATACTTATTAGGTGCAGGTACAGTTTCTACAATGTATCAATTTAATACCACAGTGACTCTTATAGGTTATAAACTCATGATGTTAACCTCAGCTTCTAATGGTTATATTAAAGTAATAATTGATGATGCAAACGGATGGAGTTATGAAAAGACTTACAATTTAGGAAGTGCAGGTGGATATAGATATAATGAAAGTTTTACACATATAATTGAAACAGATAATGGCATACAATTAAAAATATCAAATTGTAGTAATATATCTTCAACTTCGATTGTATTAGAGTATAAGTAAAGAGAAATGGGCGATAATGGTTCATCCTATTCAAAAATCGAAAGTATTTGGAGTAATGCTGTAAGACTAACTCGCAGTGTTTATCCTAATTTACAAGATGAAATAGAATACATTGAAGCGAATCTTGGTGGTGGTAATATAAGTTGTAACTGTTCTGCTTTAGAATTTGCAATTGAGAATCTGAGTAATATCAAGTTGTCAAGAGACGGTTCACAACCAATGGAAGGTGAGCTGGTATGTGGCAGTGGTTTAAAAACCGATACAATATCCACTACATCTCAATCATTTTTAAATTGTCAAAAGCCACTAAAAATTGATGCAGTTTTATGGGGTAATGACAGCATAGGTTTGCTGTTAGCATCCAATTTAGACGCCCATGCCCCCCGGATAGAACTCTATACTTGGGATTCAACTGGAAATGGCGAAATTCTTGTGAGGACTCCTCAATCAGGAGGAGCGATCGCATCTCGTGTGTTAATTCCTGGTAAAAGCGATTTTATTGATATTAAAATTAAAGACTCAAATCTTATTCCCTACGAAGATAATTACCAAGACTTAGGTAGTAGTGGTAACAGGTGGAAGAATATTTATGCAGTTTCAGGCAATTTTTCAGGTGTGATACTTCCTGATGCAGTCCTTCTCAATAGTGCAAATATAACTTCCAATGCAAACAACATTGAAAATTTAAGTGCAATCAAGCTTTCGCGAGACGGTTCTCAACCAATGACTGGATTATTACAATGTGAAGCAGGATTAAAAACAAACACTATTAGCACTGTCTCAGGTGACACACTTACATGTGATAAGGATCTTGTTGTGAATTCTCATATATGGGGCAATCCTCTATTGACTATAGGCAGCGGAGCCGAATTTCCGGTTGGTTATCCCCACATAAAATTCTTCTATAACGATATTGAGGTATACGCACCCGGAGATTCAGGACCGGTTAAACGAATTCACATTCATGGAGGTTGGGACGACGGCGATATAGTAATAGAGAATGCAGATGTCTTTCCGTATACAGACAACAGATGGGATTTAGGATCCTCGGGTTATACGTGGCGATGCGTCTATGCTGCAAAAGGCAATTTTTCCGGAACTATTATTCCTGATGCTATACTGGCCAATAGTGCCAACATATCTGATTTAGATGCACGAGTAGATTATCTTGAAGAAAATTTAAGTAGCAATGTTAGCTGTAATTGTTCAGCATTAGAATATTCAATTCAGAATCTAAGTCTCATTAAGCTCTCAAGAGATGGATCTCAATCAATGACTGGCTTACTCAAATGTGAATCAGGATTAGAAACTGACACGATTACTTCTTATTCGGGAAATATAATTGAATGCACTGATAATCTAAAAGTTGATGGAGATGTAGTTGGTAATTCAAGTGATGGTCTCAATTTAATAGCAGAAGATACTGCTGTTGCATCGAGAATCCAATTAACACCAGGGAGTAATAGCAAAATATTATTAGGAACATTTTCAGGTCAGTCGATAGTCCCTCGCATTGAGATACCTGAGGGTAGTGGAAACGTTGATATTACAGTAAGAGGAGCGCATTTAATACCGTACATTGATACTGAACAGGATTTAGGAAACCCAAGTAAAAGATGGAAAAACATATATGCAGTAAGTAGCTTATTTTCTAATGTCCAAGTTGAATCTCGAATATGGAGCAATAATACTTTTACAATAGGATATAGTAATTCTACAACAGAGAATACTCAGATTAGACTAACCTCAACTGATTTAACTTTAATGACACCGGATTCTAATGGAACATCAACTGAAAGACTAAGTCTTACTGGTAATGCAGACAGAAGTATTGTGTACATAAAAAATGCACATTTATTACCTTATGACAATCTCTCATCCTATTTAGGCTCTTCTGCTCACAGATGGATAGAAGTATTTGCAAATACTGGATCTTTTACGAAAATTGGTGCTTTAGGTACATCGATCTTAGATATAGATGATGATGTTAAATTAGATCGAAGATTATGGGGTAAACATGATCTTATATTGGCGGGTGGTGATCCTTCATACGGTCATGCTCAAATCCGATTATTTGATAGAAACTCTTCTTCTTTTCCTGGTGCTCTTTCATTTTTAACTACTGATTCTGTAGGAGCGCCCACAGAAAGGATACACGTATCGGGAGACGCTGATAAAGCACAAATAGATATAAAGAATGCAGATGTTGTTCCTTATGATGATGAATCTTATAATTTAGGATCTTTAGGTTTCAGATGGAAGAATATATATGCAAGATTTGTACATAGCTCTAATATATCAAGTTTAGAGGAAAGAATTGAATATCTTGAAAGTATAATAGGTGAAATGGGAGGAAGAGGACCGTATACGGCAATTATATATAAAGATAATGGAATAATTTATGCAAAAAATGCAAATGGAGAAACAATTACTCAAGGTGCTGCCGGCACTGATGATACAAGTGTAATTCGAACAGCGATGAATAGCGTATCAAACGGAGGAAAGATATTTTTCGGAGAGGGCGTGTTTACAATTACAGGAAATACTTCAACAACAGGTGATAGTATAACAATCGCTGGTACAGGACGGAATACTATCCTCAGATTAGCTGATGGAGCTAATTGTGAATTCTTCAACATTAATCATGATGGGATAACGATTCAAGACATTGAATTCGATGGTAATGTTGAACATCAGACTGATGGTTATGCTGCTATCAAAGTTATTCCTGGTGTCAAGGACTTAATAGTTAAAAACTGTTATTTTCAGAATATATGGCGAGCAGCTATCAAAGGAGAAGGTACTTCTGATGAGCCAATAATTAGAGTTAGTGTCCATGATTGTACAGGAAAGCATTTTCGAGACAGTGTATCTCATGAAGGAGGGCTTGTATGGTTAAGCCATGCTAAAGATGTTCGATTGACTGATCTCTTCTGCGATGATTTTGGTGATAGCGATGTAAGAATAGATGGAGTAAAAGTGATACGGTCTAAAAATATTCAGATAAGTAAATTAACAGGGATTGAGGTGACTGCTCATTTTGTTTTCGTAGGTTACGGGTCCGAGAACATTGAGATTTCGGATATTTTTTTGTATAACGGAGAAATAGGCGGACTTGAACCGGTTTGTATAGAGTGGGCAGGAGATAATACCCATACAGGCACACCCAGAAATAAAAAAGTTACTATTAACAATGTTATTTATGTCACAGAAGCTGGTGTAAATAATGGTTTATTTGTATGGACAGCAGATGATGTAACAGTAGAGAATTGTATTAGTGAAGTATTAAACCAACCC